>Ga0209491_10003304_pt1 | contig 26860 bp, 25 predicted proteins | sample BON02_FD_187213 | JGI IMG/M metagenome (GOLD analysis project Ga0209491, IMG submission 187213) | Freshwater microbial communities from Lake Bonney liftoff mats and glacier meltwater in Antarctica - BON-02 (SPAdes) (version 2) | ecosystem: Environmental > Aquatic > Freshwater > Ice > Glacier...
CGAAAGGTCATTATACAAGAATAACTTAAACTATATCGTAAAATATTTTCATATGGCTATGGATTTCCCCGAGCAGACCAATGATTGTAGATTTTTACGCCCTATCAGAGGCTTTTCGAGTAGGGTCCATCTAGTTCGATGGCTAGCTTTGATGATGGGCAGTAGAAATCTAAAATATATCGACTGACACTGTGCTGCCTTCGGAATTTTTTGCCTTCGAGCTGCTTACCTTTTAAGTAAGTCCAGAGTTTCGCTTCGGCAGGTGTCATTTTGCTACGCAATTTCCTGCGAAAATACTTGAGCGCAGGTAAGTTGTTGAGTCGTTCTTGGTCTGCATTAGACATGCATTATAGGTGACTGACGGAGAGGGTGTTGTCAGCAAAATAACCCCTCCGTCTCGGCAGACCGAGCCACCTCCCCTTGGCAGGGTAGGAGCCTCATATTTAGTATTAATGACGTGAATTAGAAGATACAAATATATGTATAAGGAGATGCTTAATGGGGAAGGGGGTAAGGCCTTGTTCTTGTATTTAAGACCTATTATCAAGCCGCAGGCTAAACTCACGAACGAAGTTGAGCCTCTAATGACCAGCGGGACGAAGGTCTGCCGGAGATGGCGTAGCAATGGTTGTGAAAAAAAAGTACTGACTCGCCTTTTAACGCATTATGCTAAAATTCCGATTTGACAGTGGCGCAATAGCGTGCAATCCTAATCCATAAATCGCACAAACGTTTGCGCCTATTGAATGGCATTTTAAAATTATACCGAACCGGAAGCACGGAGAATAACTATGATAGAAAAAGCAAAAACATTGATTAGCGGCCTGTTGGTCGCCCTATGCGTGGGATCGGCCAGTGCCGAGGAACACCGTATTTCCGTTGAAGAATATCGCGATAAGATGGAAGCGGGTTGGCTGGGCCAGATGCTCGGCGTGGGCTGGGGCCTGCCGACTGAATTTCTTTATCGATGGGAAATCATTCCCGAAGACAAAACGCCGACTTGGGAACCGGAAATGATCAATCAGTTTAATAACGACGACTTGTTTGTTGAAATGTCGTTTATCAAAACACTTGAAACGCACGGCGTGAATGTTTCCTCGCGTCAGGGGGGGATCGATTTCGCAAACTCCCAGTTCGGGGTTGTGCACGCTAACCATTATGGACGCGATGCGCTCCGTAGTGGGATTGCCCCGCCGGACTCCGGGCATCCGCAATTCAACCGCAGCAACGAACATCATATCCATTCAGACGACATCGATTATCAGATTGAAGCGGATTATTCGGGATTGATTGCACCGGGCATGCCAAACGTTCCGATTGAACTGGGCGAAAAATTCGGGGTGCTGATGAACTATGGCGACGGGGTGTATGCCGGACAGTTTATGGGGGCGATGATTTCCGGAGCTTTTTTTGAAACCGATATGGAAAAACTGGTCGTTGCCGGACTTAAAGCCATTCCTGCAGGGAGCCAGTACCATGAGTGCATTTCCGATGTGTTGAAATGGTATCGAGCGAATCCAGACGATTGGCAGAAGACCTGGCAGATTCTGGATGACAAATACGGGGTGGATCAGGAGATCTATCATCGTGTCCATTGTGACATGCCTGGGATCGATGTGAAAATCAACGGGGCCTATGCGGTGCTGGGACTCTTGTACGGCAAAGGGGATATCGCGGAAACCTGTAAGATTGCCATGCGCTGTGGGCTTGATTCGGACTGCAATCCCTCATCGGCGGTCGGCATTCTGGCGACCTCCCTCGGAACAGCAGCACTGAAGGAGTACACGACGGCTCTCGATCGGGAAGCGCGGTTTGTCACTACTGAATACACGTTTGATAAACTACTGGCAGTTTGCGAAAAACTTGCACGTGAGTTTGTGGTCGACCAAGGCGGACGCATTGAAAAAGATGCTTCCGGCAAAGAGTTTTTTATTATTCCGGTTAAGAAACCGGTGCCGAGTAAACTGGTTCAATCCTATGACCCTGAGCCGCCGACAGGCAATAAATTCACGGAAGAAGAATTGGCGCAGATGGCGTTTTTCTCGCTCGCTCCGGCATTTAAAAAGATACATCCCGGCAATCCTTGGGGTATGACAACACGCTCCTGTGGAACAAAAGGAAACCCTGGTTTTCGTGAAGAATATAACGGGCGGGAAAATGTGATTGCTTCTATCCCGGTTGAAGGCAGTCGGAATTTCAGTTTTAACGTTAAAAGAAATCTCGAAGGTCAGAAAAAATATAAGCTGGTTCTTGAGGTCGGGCATGAGACGGATCATTCCTGGAAGCTGCTTGTCGCCACTATTCACGCGGGTGTTCACACCCGAGTGTTGGAGGAAGACATCAATGATGAAACCGCGCCTGACGGATGGAAAACGTTCGAGATCGATTTCCCCAAACAGGGCTGGATGGTGCTTCAGATCACCAGTTGGTATGACGAAGAGGACAAAGCTCCGGCATACTGGAGCAAAATTGATTTCGTTGAAGTCAAAGAATAAAGGTCCTTATACATATCTTAGGATCGTCAAATTCACGTGATGAATGCACTGATTAAAGCTCCTCCCCTGCCAAGGGGAGGTGGCTCGGTCTGCCGAGACGGAGGGGTTTTCTACGGTTATTTCAGTCAAGCTGCCAAGCAACGCTTAGGTTCGGCGGAGAACCCTTCCGTCTCGCTCCGCGAGCCACCTTCCCTTGGTAAGGGAAGGAGCTATGTACTGCTAGCTTCACGACCCACAGACTTGTGCACAAGGGATATGCAAATATATGTGTATTCTAATTACGTGATGCATGCTAAGCATCAGGCTTCTCCCCTGCGAAGGGGAGGTGGCTCGGTCTGCCGAGACGAAGGGGTTTTCTACGGTTATTTCAATCAAGCTGCCAAGCAACGCTTAGGTTCGGCGGAGAACCCTTCCGTCTCGCTCCGCGAGCCACCTTCCCTTGGTAAGGGAAGGAGCTATGTACTGCTAGCTTCACGACCCACAGACTTGTGCACAAGGGATATGCAAATATATGTGTATTCTAATTACGTGATGCATGCTAAGCATCAGGCTCCTCCCCTGCGAAGGGGAGGTGGCTCGGTCTGCCGAGACGGAGGGGTTTTCTACGGTTATTTCAATCAAGCTGCCAAGCAACGCTTAGGTTCGGCGGAGAACCCTTCCGTCTCGCTCCGCGAGCCACCTTCCCTTTGTAAGGGAAGGAGCCATTTACTGCTGGCTTCACGACCCACAGACTTGTGCACAAGGGATATGCCCCAGGGCCGGCATGAGTGGACTGCAGGCGACATGACCACAAGAAAACAACGCTCTGTCGTTCCCACATGTCGGGCTGGGTTCGCTTGGCGAGTCGTAGGAAACGACGGAGCGTTTCCTTCCAAAATCCCCCGAAACAAGCTTCAGGGGATCAAACCCATTATGAATGAATTTTAAACAAGGAGAAGATATTATGAGTAGCAGAATTATTAGTGTGATCTACGAGGGTTGGAAGATTATGAAAAATGTGTTTAAATGGACGATTGTTTTGTGCTGTGCCGTGTTTGCGGCGCAAACTGCTATGGCGGACAGGCAGGGCAGGCCGAATATTATCTTCTTTCTGGCCGATGATCTGGGCTGGCCCGATGTCGGGTGTTACGGCAGTAGTTTTTATGAAACGCCCGCGATTGACCAGCTGGCAAAAGAGGGTGCGAAGTTTGATAACGCTTACGCCGCCAGCCATGTCTGTTCTCCGAGTCGGGCGAGTATTCTGACCGGAAAATATCCGGCGCGCACGAATTTAACGGAATGGATTGGTGGGAAAAAGGAACAGGACCACGAAAAACTGCACAGCGCGAAAAGAGTGAAGGCGCTGCCGGAAGGCGAAATTACAATAGCCGAAGCCCTGCGCAGGCATGGATATGCGACAGCGAACTACGGCAAAGCACATGTGGGCCGAGATCCCAAGACCTACGGATTCGACGAAGAGATTACCGGCTGGGTGGGATCCTATCATTACCCGTTCGGCGGCCATGCCGGCCCGGGCGGCAAGTATGACAAAACGCTGCAGTCAAAAGAGGGTGACTATTTTACGGATAAATTGACCGACGCCGCACTCGATTTTATCGAGCGCAAAAAAGATCAGCCCTTTTTTGTGCATTTGGAACATTTCGCGACGCACGACCCGATCCAGGGACGAAAAGATTTCGTTGAAAAATATAAAAAGAAACTGGCGAAAATGCCGCCCGAAGAAGGACCGGATTATATTCTGGAAGGAAATCCGGACGAACCTGCGCCGTCGGAAGCGAGTATCGCAGAGACGAAAAAAAACCAGCGCCCCGACGATTTTATCAACACCCGAGTCGGGTGGGTCAAACAGAAGCAGGACAATGTAGAGTTCGCTGGAATGGTGAGCGCACTGGATGAAAGTCTCGCACGCATCCGCGCTAAACTTGAAGAGCTGAATATTGCGGATAACACGATCATTATCTTTACGTCCGATAACGGAGGGATGTCTGCTTCGAATCGCTTCCAAAAAAACAATAATCGTGCGCAAATGGATCACCGTTTTTCCTCTTCGATGCTGCCCTTGCGGGGTGGAAAAGGCTGGCTGTATGAAGGGGGGATCCGGGTTCCGCTGATTGTGTATTGGCCGGGTCACACCGAGCCGGGGATGGTTACAGATGTGCCGGTTACCGGTACCGATTTTTATCCCACGTTGCTCGAAATGCTTGATCTGCCGTTGATGCCGGAACAGCATAAGGATGGCATCAGTTTTGTTCCGCTACTCGAAGGGAAGCCGTTCAAAGGGCACGATGCGCTTTACTGGCATTTCCCGCACTATAGTAATCACGGAAATCAGAGCCCGGGCGGCGCGATCCGGGTTGGGAAATATAAGTTGCTTGAATATTTCGAGAACGGAACCGTGCAGCTTTACGATCTGGAAAACGATCTGGGCGAACAGCGTGATATCTCGAAAGAGAGACCTGAAATTACACAAGAACTGCTGAAAATGCTGCAGGATTGGCGCCAGCAAACGGATGCAAAAATGCCGGAAATTAAAACCGCCGAATCAATAAAAAGAAAATTTCCGGTAACTGCGGCATTTAAAAAGAAATTCCCCGGAAATCCTTTGCAGATGAGAACAAGCACCTGCGGAAAAAGGGGAAATCCCGGTTTTCGCGAAGCCTATAATGGACGGGGAAATGTGATTGCTTCTATCCCGAAGGAAGGCAGTCGGAATTTCAATTTTAACATGGTCAAAAGAATGGACCCGAAGAAAAAGTATAAGCTGCTTCTAGAGGTCGGCCATGAGCAGGATTATTCCTGGACGCTGATTGTAGCAGATACTTCTAAAGGGGCCCATAAACGACTGCTGACGGAAGAAGTCAGTGATAAGACCGCGACTGACGGTTGGAAAACGGTTGAAGTCGATTTACCTGAAGGAAGGAATGTAATCACCCTTCAACTGACCAGCTATTATGATGGGAAAGTGCCAGCCTACTGGAGCAAAATTGATATTGTCGAAGTCGAAGAATAAATAACCGGAACGGCCCCGAAGCTTCGGGGCAAGTTCCTCTTGTGTATAAAGAAAAGGAGAGAAGAATTATGTTTATATTATCGAGTTACGGATTAGCGATCGCCTTTACGGTGATCACCATGTTGTGCTGGGGTTCGTGGGCGAATACCCAGAAGCTGGCGGCCAAGAATTGGCGCTTTGAATTGTTCTACTGGGACTACGTCATCGGTGTAGTTGCGCTTGCGTTTATTTTTGCCTTTACGCTCGGTAGCGTCGGCGAAGGCGGACGCGGTTTTCTGGCCGACATCCAGCAGGCCGACATGGCCAATATCCGCAGCGCGCTGCTCGGCGGCGTGGTGTTCAATGCAGCCAACATTCTGCTGGTGGCGGCGATTGCCCTCGCTGGCATGTCGGTCGCATTCCCGGTCGGGATCGGCATCGCGCTGATCATGGGCGTGATCGTCAACTATATCGCCGCGCCGCAGGGCAACGCGACGCTGCTCTTTACGGGCGTCGGATTCGTAGCCGCGGCCATCCTCATCGATGCTATTGCCTACGGAAAACTGGGCGGAGCGAAAAAAGCATCGTCCAAAGGCATCATTCTTTCCGTCATTGCCGGGGTGCTGATGGCTTCGTTCTATCGTTTTGTCGCCGCATCTATGTCCACCGACTTTGTTGCACCGGAAGCTGGCAAGCTGACGGGTTATACTGCGGTCGTCTTTTTCGCGATCGGTATTTTCGCCAGCAATTTTATTTTCAATACCATCTTCATGAAAAAGCCGGTCGAAGGCGAACCGGTCACCTACAAGCAATATTTTGCGGGCAACTTTAAAACCCATCTCATGGGCGTCCTTGGCGGTATCATTTGGTGCGTTGGCATGTCGTTCAGCATCATTGCTGCCGGCAAGGCGGGCTATGCGATCTCCTACGGGCTGGGGCAGGGCGCCACCCTCGTCGCCGCGCTGTGGGGCGTGTTCATCTGGAAAGAATTCAAAGGCGCATCCAAACAGGTCAACGGTCTGCTCGCGCTGATGTTTGCCTGTTTCGTTATCGGTATATCGCTCATCATCGTAGCCGGAAAATAGGCGGCGGTACAACTGGTCGGAAGGTCGGAAGATTGCTGGACGGGATCTTCTGACCTTCGACAAAAATAGGAAAATTTATGTCTGAAATTATAAAAGTTATGTCGAAAATTGTAGTCATCGGAAGTTCAAATACCGATATGGTGATCCAGTCGGAGCACCTGCCCGCGCCGGGGGAGACGATCCTCGGCGGTAAGTTTTTTATGAATCCAGGAGGCAAGGGGGCCAACCAAGCCGTCGCCGCCGCCAAGCTCGGCGGCGACGTTGTTTTCGTGGCCAGAGTGGGCGACGATATCTTCGGTCAGGAAGCGGTCGCTGGTTTCAAGTTGGAAGGCATCAACACCGACTTTATCGTGACTGATCCCGAACAGCCTTCCGGCGTCGCAACCATCATGGTCGATGCCAAAGGCGAGAATTGCATCGCCGTGGCCTCGGGCGCAAATAATTGGCTTAGCCCGGCGGATGTGAATCAGGCCATGGAGCAGATCGACGCGGCGGATGTGTTGTTGATGCAGTTGGAAACACCGATCGAGACCATCGAATATGTGGCGGAGCTGGGCGTTCAGAAGGGCAAGACGGTCATTTTGAATCCCGCCCCGGCTCAAGCACTGTCCGACGAGTTGCTCGCCAAGCTCGACGTCATTACGCCCAACGAGACCGAGGCGGAGATGCTCACCGGTATTAAGGTGGTAAACCTGGCGGATGCAGAAAAGGCCGCGCAGGCGTTGCGCGCTAAAGGTGTGGGGACGGTCATCATCACGCTGGGCTCGCAGGGCGCGTTCGTGCTGTCGGATTCGTTCACAGGCATGGTTGCGACCCGCAAGGTCGAAGCGGTCGATACCACGGCAGCGGGCGACACCTTCAACGGCGCGCTGGCGGTCGGCATGGCCAACGGGCAGGTGATCGACGAGGCGGTAGGATTTGCCAACAAGGCGGCCACCATTTCTGTTACAAGGCTCGGCGCGCAGGCATCTGTGCCCAGCTTGCAAGAGGTAGAGGGAACGTAAAAAGAGTGCATCCACCATAGACAACCTAGAGGATAGCTATAGGATGAAAGTAATACCAAGTCTAGTCTGCGGCATTGGAATTTCAATCTTAACAGGTGGAAATGCCTTGGCGCAGGATATTGTATGCGAGCCGCTCGGAGAGCTGACACCTTTTTGGCGGAACTCGGCTGGGATTGGCGGAATGGGTGGAACGCTTAGTAAGCCGCATGATTTCCTTGCGAACGGGCAAGGCTTAGAATTGATCCCTCAATACGCCTGCGAAAAAAGTGATTTTAATTATATCAAGCGCAATTATCCTAAAGAGGCGACGTTTGCAGATCACCTCAGTCTGGTGCGGATTCTCGGTGGTATAGGGAAAGAAGGTGCCACCGAGCCGACCGAACTTACACTGTTAAGCGAAATTGTTGTGCGCGGAAAAACCGGTGAGCTTGAATATCGTTGGGATGTTCTGGATGCCAAATTAAAGCCCTATATTGAAAGCGGATATGCTTCTAATCTAACGATTGTTCTCGATAACACACCGTGGTGCTTGCCTGAGAAGGGGACGTCAGAGGGTGGGACGATGGGGCAAAGCACACCGGCGGGAAACGTGGATGAATGGTACAATTTTATTAAAGCCTTTACTGAGCGGGTTGTCAAAAATGTCGGCGAAGACAATGCAAACCACCTACGCTTCCGCTACGGAACGGAAATGAACGGAACAGAACGCTTCAGTGGAACAGAAGAGGAGTATATTGAACGTTACGATGCCGCCGCTGCAGCGGTTCAGGTTGTCATTCCATCTGCGGAATTTGGGGCGTTTAATTTTTCTGGTGCCGGTCTGTCTCAACTCAAAGGTGGCAAATATAACGTAAACATTGATGTCATTGGTGAACATTCTGCAAAGCGACGGAATCACTACTCTGAAAGGAGTCTAAAGACACCATTTGCTTGGGTCGCTTTTTCGCGCTATTTTTCGCCTGGTATCGATATAGAAGAGCGTGCGAAAGGCTGTCGGGATATATGGGAATATATGGATGAGGTCTGTTCATCGATGCCTGAAATCTCTCGCGAAATACACGAGTTTGGCGTGGCTCCCTGGGGGGATGAAGTCGGTGCTAAGATGAGGACTGCAGAAGCGGGCGCGTATGGCGCGGCGATGACCGCTTTGATGAATATCTGGCTATGGGATGCGGGGATTGATCGACTGTGGCACTGGAGCATGCTCGAGCAATTTCGAGTGGCAGGGGGTCGTAAAGAAAGCCTCTTCCTCGGCCACGCTTGGTTCTATTCGGTGATGGAATATATGCGTGGCGGCGAGTCCTATCTTTTACATCCGACTTCTAAAAGCAAAAACGGAACGAAGAATATTGGGCTGATGAGTGTGAAACGAAAGGAGAAAGTGGCGTATATTATGTTGGTCAGCTCCAATCCTGATACGGAAGAAGATTCTACCGAGTCGGTTCAGTTTGAGATCCCGACACGATTCCTTAATTTTTACCAAAAAAAGATGAGCTACACGGTTTTTAATAAAGCAACGGCTTCGTATGACCAAATGCGGCGAGATTTGCTGGAAGTGGGACTCTTGCAGGAACGTTTTGTTGATCGTCCAGACCGCTGCGGAGATATTCGAGAAATGGCGATTAATTCTGCTGGGCGTCGCTTGATTGGCGACCAGATCGAAACCTATCAAACGATGTGGCAGCAGTCGCTCACGCTCAAGCCGATTAAAGAATCAGGCATAAGCGGCACAATGGTATCTGATAGGATAGAGATAACTCTCCCGATGACAACCCCTTCGATATTTGTGTTAAAAGTGGAACTCGAGTAGGAATGGCCGTAGCTGCGCGCTGAGGGTTTTCCTTAGGAAAAACTGAGACTATCATTGTCCGAAGATCTTAAACCTCCGCTCTATACGCATTGCTGTTTTTTTTGGGGGGGGGTAAAAACAGCGTATTCTCAAGCCGCCGGCTAAACTCACGAACGAAGTGAGGCTCTAATGACCAGCGGGACGTAGGTCTGCCGGAGATGGCGTAGCAATGGTTTGTGCCTGTGGGGTTTGGGCATGCCATCGCTCGTCGTACTACCTCCCTCTTTCCGCTAAAGGCCCTGGCGAACGCGCCGCGTGCCTTTTTCCTTCGCAGCACAGAGCAATGGGTGTCCTGTCCTGTCGCCTCTGATTTAACGAGTTGCGTTCGATTAGTTGCATTGCATTACGTCGTGGTGCTTTCGTCTATCCTGTTGGTTTAACCGCAGTTGCGGGCCTTTTTTTTGAATGGGACTTGACTTGGCGCAATCGGTTGTGCAGTTTACTGGTCAATTATCTAAGAATAGCTGATGCCGACTACGTGGTTAGCGATTTCCTGAAAACATCCACCCCAAATAATAATTAAACATGAAAGCAACCTCACTTCACTTCACTTCACTTGCACTGCTCTCCATGCTGAGCTGTAGTGTCGCTTCGGCGGCGGCTGTCACCTTCGATGGTAACGGCTCGAGTGCCATCCAGGATTACGAACTCGCGGCTAACTGGGATCCGGAAGCGGTGGCCGGATCAGGTGACGATGTGACTGTTACAGGGCGATTCAGGCTTCTCAACCCTGCTGCGGATTACACCATTAATTCGCTAACGGTCAACGGAGGAGACTCCGTTGTGGCTGGCGGGAAGCTCACTGTTACGAGTGATGTCGTGATAAATACTAATATGACGGTTAAAAATAATGGAAGTGTTTTTACATGGGGAACGGGAACCGGCGGAGGACTGATGACCCTCGGTGACGGGGCAACAGGAACCGATACATTGACATTGGTCTATGGAGCCCACGATAACAAGGCGGTTGGAGATGACCTTACTGTCGCTGCGAATGGAAGAATTTTGTTTAACTGGTTTAACGCGCAGACTGAGAGTTCTACCATTGCAGATATCGGTTTGTCGGGTGATCTGACTTTTACTTCTGGTTCAAGTGTGAAAGTCGACCTAAATGGAGGAGCTGCGGGAGCTCTCACCGAGGGTTCCTACTTCCTTGTTAGCTCCGACAACATTTCCGGAGATTTACCGACGCTGCTCACAAACGCTAATTGGGATGCTACGCAGGCAGCCAATAGTTTCCTATCGTTTGAAAACGGTATCAACGAGGGACTTTATCTCAACGTCATTCCTGAGCCAGGCACCTATGCGCTGCTCGCTGGTTGCTTCGCATTGGCGTCAGTCATGATACGCCGCCGCCGATAGTTATTTCATATATAGGGTTATATAGGGTTATATAGGGTTATATAGGGTTATATAGGGTAAGCGCCTTGTCCGGTTTCGGGCAGGGCGCTTTTTTGTGTCCATCGTCGACGGAGGTCTGCAGCTCGACTCCGTTGAACTAAGGCCGCTGTAGGTACTTATGAGCCCCGCCCCTTTTTTTTAGGGAAGCCTACCGCGTGCGCGTACCGTTGTTGGTTCCTTCGCAGTACATAAGGAAAGGGAGTCCGATAATCATTATCTTAGTAAAGTACAGTGTCGAACTGTAGTCTGCGGTTACTTGCCGATCCTCCTGTTTTCGAAATCTGTAGTTGACTAATATGTAACCAAGCGTAATAATAACTACGTGTGTTCAGCTGTGCTTTTTTCGGGAGTCGGCGTTGTTTATGATTAAAGCGCCTGTTGCAAATATGGACGTCGGTTGATGCACGCTACCCCTCCCCCTAGATTAAAAGCCTGTAAATGAATTCGAATCACAATTTCCCGCATCAAACGCGCAGCGTTCACTCTCAGCAAGGCTTCGCGTTGATCATTGCGCTGAGCCTGATGGCATTCGTCCTGCTGCTGTTACTGTCGATTACCACGTTGGTGCAGAAAAGCCTTGAAGGGGTCAAACGCAAAATATAAAGATCCTGAGTAACATCTAAGTTTTAGTTATGAGTAATCCAATGTTCTTCGGCATCCGTTTCCGATTGGTTCGAGTTTTGGTGGCGAGTGCCGCGATGGCGATCTCTGCCGCATCTGCGCAAATGCAGATCGGCAGTCTAGATGCCAGTGGGGGCTTGTCGCGCGAGATCGCTCTGGCTAATTCAAGCCTTGGGCCTATCTCGTTATCTCATCAAACGAACCCGAAAGGGCGTGGCTCCTACAGCGTGGTCTCCGAATGGAAAGTGCCTGCGCTTTTTACTTTTGCTGGGCCCGACGGTCGTAAGGACACAGTCTGGGTGCGGCCGGGAGGGCAAGCCGAGCGCTTTAGCAATAAGGACATCGAAAAGCGTAAGCCGGATGATCTGATCGAAGCATGGACAGCGGTCTCCGATGGTGCCCAAGGTGACTGCACTTTCTTCGGGCGAGATGGCTCCATTTATGTTTATGAGCTCTACAGCTATGCCCCTGGGGGACAAAAAGCATCGGTGCGTTTCATTAAACTAGTCAATGGGCAGTCGCTAGCGGATGCGAACACCAGCTATCAGTATGACCACTTGGGGCGGGTCACAGAGGTGCAGCTAAACAATCAACCCCAAGTGGTTTATCGCTATATGCCGAACCAATTAAAAGTGGCCGAAAAGTGGTATACCAACGGCATCCATCATCGTTACAGCTATGATAAAGAAGGGCGTCCGTTGAGCGTTTCTGCGTTCAATGAGGCCAAGGAGTTAGTGAGAGGCATCGCTTACGAATGGAATGACCAAGGCTTACTGGTGGGGCGTACGATGCTTACGGGGCAAGAAGAGGCAGCAGAGGGTCATCAAGTAAATGCGAATTGAGATAAGTGATCCCGCGAACGCAACTCTCCCGAGTGGCTGTGTTCTCTTGCTCAGATTCATATCGCTTAAACACGCTTAATGGGCGCTTAAACCTACACGAGAACAGCCACCCTGATGATTTATTCTTTACCTAACGAATATAAATTATAAGTAAAACAGTAGTTTTGTTCTTGACAGCTCGGGAAAAAAAAGCGAGTTACGCAGTATCGCCACCTAACGAGACTCACTAACAACTCAAAACAAAATGAAAATAAGAACAAGCATCGCATTCGCGGGCATTTCCTTGCTCGCCTTCAGCACTGCTCAAGCCGCTCAAATGAAGCAGGCTTTTTCTTATGATGCCGCTGGGCGTTTGATTTCTGTCACTACCGATGGAGATACCGCTCAAGCATCGCTCGACGAGCGCTACGTTTATGACAAATCCGGTAATATCACCGAAAAAGTGGTTAATGGCGAAACAGTGCGCATGACTTATGATGCAGCCAACCAGCTGATGTCGCGCGCCGATGCCGACGGCACCGTAGATTTTGCCTATGACAGGTGCGGGGCGCTTAGTCTTTGAGCACACAGGCGGGCAAGTGATCGCTCAATACGAATACGGCTACCTCGATAAAGTCATCCAAGTGACACGTGGCGACCAAGTAACTCAGTTTCATTACAACGCCCGAGGCATGCTCGTCGCGAAAGAGCGCGACGGCCAAATCATTGAAACCTTCGGTTGGGACGGCATTGGCCTGCTCGCCAAGAATGAAACCGTTTACGCCAACGAAGCCCACATCAGCGGCGGCGTGCCGCTGGCCGCAATCGACGCAGGCAGCGAAGGCGCTGAGATGCAATATTTTGACAGCGATTACCTCGGCACCACGACTGCCGTTTATTCAGCTTCAGGCGAGGTTGATGCCAAGCTAGCCAGCAGCTTCGGTGCAGGCACCGAATCGGGTGAGCTTCGCTTTACCGGTAAGCCCTACGATGCCGATCTCGATGCGCACGTGTTCCCGTATCGGAATTACAAGTCCGAAGCAGGCAACTGGGCGAGCGCCGATCCTGCAGGTTTTCCAGATGGCCCGAACCAGCATTATTATGCGGCCGTGCCGACCATGGGAGTGGATCCGCTGGGTTTGTGGCAGGCGCGATGGACAGCGATCTCAGGAATGCACGGCACCGTTGAGGCCTACAAAACAGGAGGCGGATATGAGCAAGTCGATGTCCTGGCTGGCAATGACGCTAGTTGGGGTTGGGGCAATTATACATATAATGCTGGCACCTCTACTGGGAGTTCCATTAGCGGTAGCAGCTCAATGTTGACTAACCATAGCAATTGGGGCGAGAGCGATTTGCAGGCCAGCGGCGAAGTTCAGTATACATTGGAGTTGATGGCAGATCATTCAAGCGAACTAAATGAAACTTTTCGAATTGAATTGAGCGGTACGCTGAGGGTCGATGCTGATACGATAGCTAGTTTAAATTTTGGCGCTGCGACAATTATGAAGATTGGTTGGATTTCGGGGCAGACTCAGGTTTTAAACTTAAACTCTTCTGGTGGGTCTCAGGTTCAGAATCAGGTTTCGCTTGCTGGTGACTGGGATCCGGGACTTACGGTTGGACAGTGGACAAGTATTGGCTATGTATTGGGTTCTCATGCGTGGTCTCAATTCGCGGGTGGAACTGCAGGCGGATTCTTTGATTATACTGCAACCGTATCTGAACTCTAAAATGACAATTGGTATGAGTCGCTTTTGTTATACGCTATGCATACTTACCCATGTTTTCTTTATTGGGTGTGGCTCAGATCGTTCTCAGGTAGTAAGCGAAATGGAGCCTGATCTTCAAGCGGCATCTAAGGGGCTTAGATTTATTGAATCTGTTCTTTACGTGCCAATTGGGGATGGAACGACTGTTGGAAAGGAACACATTTCAGATACCAGAATGAGCGAAGATCTGGCGTTGACTGCTTTTAGCTCGATTCAAGAGGTTAAACGCGCCATGTTAGAATCATTCGGTGCGGAGACAGAACTCGGGCACATAAGGCTCTTTCTGTTTGATCAATTTAATCAAGAAAACCAAGGCCGCATAAAGCGATTGCCGACATTTTGGGTAGTTCTACCGAAATATGGTTCAGTTATCTCGGAGGATCGCACTGTTACGACAATCGAGCAGTTTGTAGTAAAACTAGAAAAAGAGCTTTCGATTAGGCCGAACGCTGATGAAGCTGCCAACCTCAATAAGCAAATTGAGTTTCTTCGAGCGATTCCCTGATTGTTACGAGCCAAGTTAAGGCGGTGTAGATTTGCCGAATTGGGATCATAGGATTTTAGTGAAAATCTCGGTTTGCTGGAAGCAAAGTTAGCCGGTGCAGTCATAGCAGGATTTTGGTGCACGATGAACGGGGCACTCTTTTTGAGAGTGCCCCGTGTTGTCTATGCCTTGTTATAGTCCGAGTGTCATTTGCTTTGGCGCGTTTTTGTGGAGCTGTTTTTTTGGGTTGTTTAGTATGCTGTATGCGGCCGCGAGTGTGCTGGTGTGTTGATGTTGTTTTTCATTGTCTTGTTGGATGCCTCGGGCGATCCAATCGATGGTGTAATGTAAGCACTTTATTTGACATCGTAATTCTTTCCGATTTGTGGTCGTAGGATTTTGGGTAGTTTTTCCACTCTTGAGTCGTATTTTGCGCTCATGTGTGTCGTAGTCCTGCGATGAAAAAAGCCCGGTTTTTTGCCGGGATTTTTTGTTTTTACAGTAGGTTGAGTTGTCGGTTGTCGGGTCGTTTTTTACGACGGTTTTGGGCGGCAACTTTTCCAGGCGATGGGTGAGTTTTGGGTGAGATTTCGATTTGACTCTAGCTCAGATTGTAAGAAGAATTATGAATTCTTGGACTGACCCCATCGGCAACTCCCAGTGCGCCCGCCATAGGTAGGGAGCTCGTCGTAGCCTAAGTCATCGACCAATATGAAAAGAATATTTGGGCGGTTGTCGGCGTAAAGACTACCTGTGAAAAGTAGAACAACAGTGGCTATCCGCAAGTAGCGTAGGGCAAACAATATATTTAACATTCGTAGCATTCAATTTGGGGGCAGAGAGAGAGAGAGAGGAGTGGACTTTCTGGCTTCTATTTAAGTTGCGTAACATACGCTATACGGTGATTATAAACAATCACGGTAAACGCAATAAATAGCACGTTTTAAGACGGAATGTCATCGTATCCCTTGGTGGAAACGATGGGAGAGCCAGAGCAAAGTTCGTTGATCGACTAGAATACGTGGTTGGTTTGATTGCGCATCGATCTGTTTCTCAAGTTCGACAAAGTCGGATGGCTTCCAAAGAACGCTGCGAAAGGTCAAGAACCTCGGGTATTCTGAACTGCGTCTGAACTCAGCCAGCACTTGACTAATGGCATCCTCCATAAAGTTGTGCGCCACACCTGGAATAAAATAGTTTTGAATGCGAAGCAGTGCCGTGTCGCCGACGACGGGCTTGTTAGGCACCGCCTGAGTGCCTAATCCTGCTGGCGCGAAACGTAGGTAAGCTTCGAGTGCATCGTCTTGCATAAAAGGGGTGGTGCCGTCGATGACGAAACCGACTGTATCAAGATCAAACTGCCTGAACCACTTCCGATTCCAGTCCTCCCAGCGTGGGACGCCGCTGGGTAAGTTTGAGAACTCGCGTGGCTCACTTAATTGATAAGGATTGATGTATCCAGCACCCGAGTCACCCGCAACAAAAACGTCGTTTTCCGTCGCGGTGCTTCTTATCCACCAGAGTCCAAAAGCGAATCGTTCTGCCAGATTCGGGTTGATCGGCCAAGTAATAGGAAGTGTGCCCCGAGCGGGATCGCTCCAAATTTCGGGCATTTTCTGGAAGAGCCACGCGGCAGAATCGTAATCGCCGGCATAATGAGCGTAATAAATGACAGGTTTGAGACTACCATCTGAGGCTAGAATACCTTGCTCGATCAGGCTTCTTTCTGTCGGTTTAGCTGCCTTTTGTTGGATAATCTCGGGCAGTTTGAAATGCATGAAAAAAGATGCGTTGGCCATCGCGGAGAACCCAAGGGCATCGGGATCGACATAGAAATTATAGGCCGAAGCGACTCTGACTGTCCTGTTTTCAACAGCGACAGGATGTTTTTTACCTCCAGCTCCTGGGTGATTTGTATATTTATATGCCCAAGGTGTGTAGCCATGCAGCCCCATCATTGATCGACCGTTAGACTGTTTGTTGTAGTTGTCGAGTATCTTGGTGACCGTCTTGAAGTCAGTCCCAAGTATTTGGTTCGGATCATCAATCGGGATTTCGTCCTCCTCAAAATGTAGGTCGAAGATCATCCCTTTCTTAGCGATTATGTAATCAAGGTTTGTTAAGGTGTGGTTTTGAGGCGCTGCTTGATTCGACGATTTCAACCAATACGCATCTAAATAGTAGCCTAAATGATCTGACGAAATTCTTCCTGTTTTGAAATAAAGCTCTATGATCGCTCGATAGACGTCGTTTTTAGCTGATCCCGTGGACGCCAACTGGGTTCCTGGGATTGTGCCAGAGCCAGTAAAAAGCGCTGCACCGTCTTGATGAATTAATCTAACGATGGTATCTTTTCTCAAGGGTGAATCGGCTTTAGTTAATTTTGTATAATGAGAGCTGGCTGAAGTATCATATCGTAAGACTAAAAGATTCTTAATGCCCGCGATGGTCGCGGCTGCATTTGAGGTTGCTGGGACAGACTCATCGTAGACGACGTAGCCTTGAAATGCGTCAGAGAATTGGTCGAGAAGTGCGTCCAATCCGCTGATGGTATGAAGTGTTGATTGGCTGAGCCATTGATTGGGAGCGCGCATCTTTTCAAACCAGAACGTATCTGTTTCGGGGAGAAAGTTGATGTAGAGTCTTGGACTGTCGCGGTTGACTAAGCCTTGAAGAGATGAAACTAGGAAGACGGTATCATAATAGCGTCGAAGGTCGCTTGGATTCTTTAAATCGTAACCAGCGATTTCCGCTTTTAAGTCGAACCAATATATGTCGCCGGTGTTAAAGATCGAAGACGTCGGTGTCGGTGATGCAGATGTTTGCAAGCAAAAGCATAGAAGTAGGGCGGCACCAAGCCCGCAAACACGCTTTGTCCAATTTGTGAAGCAGTTGAGGAGGGGCAGTATTTCCATGATTATGCAGACGTTGATTCTTGGTGTAGAGGTGTTTTTCGATAAGCATCCGCGAGTAGACTAATCGGGTGACGAACAATCGCCTTTTTACCTGCTTTCTTGAGCCCGTTTTGGAGCTGGAGATGGCAGCCGGGGTTGGAGGTGGCGATGGTAGTAGAGCCGGTGGCCTCGATGTGTTCGAGTTTGCGGTCGAGTAGCTTGGCCGAGGTCTCGGGTCTTGTGATGTTATAAATGCCGGCGCTGCCGCAGCACCAGTCGCTTTCTTTGAGTTCCACTCGTGTGAGGTTGGGGATGGCGTCGAGTATCTTGCGAGGTTGTAAGCGTATTTTTTGCCCGTGGCAGAGGTGGCAACTTTCGTGGTAGGTGATTGGTTCTACATCGTTGGCGTTCGCTTGCAGTGGCGTGAAATCGATCTCGACCAGCCATTCATGGATGTCTTTTAGTTTGCGATCCCACTCTTTGCCTCGCTCGGCGTAGGCGGGGTCTTCCGCTAGCAGGTGGCCGTAAGTTTTAAGGTGGCTGCCGCAACCACCGGCGTTGCTGATGATGGCGTCGAGTGTCTCGGGCTTGAATAGGTTGATCTGCTGGCGGGCGAGTTTTTTGGCAAGCTCCAGTTCGCCATTGTGCGCGTGGAGGGAGCCGCAGCAGGGCTGCACGGCGGGTGTGATGACGGTGCAATTATTGTGAAGTAGAACATCGGCTGTGTCGCGATTGATGTCGCTGAAGGCTAAATCTTGCACGCAGCCTGTAAGCAGGCCGACGCGGTAGGCGGAGCGACCTGCTTCAGCCGTCGGGTGCGTGCCGGAGCGACGCGCTTTAGCCGTCGAATCAGTGTCGGTCGAATGTGTTTGAGAGCCTGCTTCCGATTCAGGCGTTCGAGTCATCGGCTGAAGCCGACGCTCCATTTCAGTGGGCGATTCAACAGGCCGTATCAACTGGTGAGAAAAGCGTTTGCAAATGTCGGGCGCTTGTGGTTCTAGATCGGCCAGACGTTTGGGCAGTAAGCGTAGTAAGCCGCTCTTGCGGACGAGGCTCTGCAGTCCGCTGGCTTGATAGGCGTAGAGTCCTCGCCCTACGAGTCGGAGCAGGCGTGGGTGCATGAAAATCGTCTTGACCGCTAGCCAACGCCAAAAGACGCGTTGACCGGGGCCGGCGGCGTCGTGTTCTTCGACATCGGCGCGGGCGGCTTCAAAAAGCTGCGCGTAGTCGACCCCTGCGGGGCAGGCGGTCACGCAGGCGAGGCAACCTAGGCAGTCGTAGATCTCATCGGCAAATGGCTTATCCACCTCCGCTTCGCCATCGGCGATGGCTCGCATCCATGCGATGCGCCCGCGGGGGCTGTTGCGCTCACGCTTGGTCTCGACGTAAGTGGGGCAGGTGGGCAGGCACATACCGCAATGCATGCATTGTTGCACGACGGAGTAGTCCATCGTCTCCAAGTGAAGTTTTTTTGGCTTATCCATGATCGACAGGTCGTAGATCGAGGTCGAAAATTTTACCAGGGTTGAGTCGATTATGCGGATCGAGTGAGCCTTTGATCTTAGAGAGCAGGGCGTAGCTTCCCGCATCGAATTGAGTGGGTAAGAATTTTCGTTTGGCAAGGCCGACTCCATGTTCGCCAGTGATCGTGCCGCCGAGCTGGATCGTGAAATCGAAGATTGCTTTCATCGCTTCTTCGACCCGTTCCATTTCTTCGTGGTCGCGCTCGTCGGTCAGGAAGGTCGGATGCAAATTGCCGTCGCCCATGTGGCCGAAGGTGGCGATTTGTAGATCATATTTTTTTGCGGTCGCCTCGATAAAGGAGACCATTTCGACTAGTTTGCTGCGGGGCACGGTGGCGTCTTCTAGAATCGTGGTGGGGCGAATTCGTGCTAAGGCGGAAAAGGCACTGCGGCGTGCGGTGGCCAACTGGATGGCGTGGAAGTCGTCTTTGGCGCGTGTCACCTCGGTCGCGCCGCACTTGCGAGCGATGGCTTCCATTGCTTCGGCCTCTTCGGCCACGACTACCGGATGCCCATCGGTTTCCATAAAGAGCAGTGCCTCGCAATCGGGCAGGCCTACTTTAGCGAAGTCTTCGACGCAGCGGATGGTCTTACGATCCAGAAACTCTAGGGTGCAGGGGATGATCTGAGCGGCGATGATGGCGGAGACCGTCTCGGCGGCTTGCTGCATGCTGGGGAAAGTAGCGAGCAAGGTTGATTTCGCCTTGGGTCGTGGAATCAGTTTAATCAGAATTTTAGTGATTAGCCCGAGGGTGCCTTCGCTCCCGATAAAGACGTCGCGCAAAGAATAGCCGGCCACGTCTTTCACGCATTTGCCGCCTAGCCACTGGACGGTGCCATCGGCGGTCACGACTTCGAGCCCCATCACATAATCACGGGTGACGCCATATTTGAGCCCACGCAGCCCCCCGGAGTTGTTGGCTACGTTGCCGCCTGTCAGCGGCGATTTAAAAGTGGTGTAAAAGTGGCGGTTTGAAACTACCTCATTTTAGGCCATTATTACCCTATTTTCTTCATAATCTCTAAAAGATCTATTCTTCTCTTATTTTGTTAGGTTCTAAGGCGCTTGAAGGTAGCGACTTGCTACGCCATAGGTGAGGTATCCAATTTTCTCCGCCACACTCCCGTAGGAATATCAAACCGCCCGTATCAGACCCTTTTCACGCCGCCGCCCACACCGCCAATAGTGGAGATCTTCATCGAACTCGGATCGGGCGGATAGAAAAGGTTGTGCGCGGCAGAGGCTTCATCAATTTCTTTGGTGATGACGCCTGGCTCGACTAGCATGGTGAGGTTCTTTGTATCCGTTTCGAGGATACGGTTCATTTCCACTGTGCAGAGCACGATGCAGCCTTCGCTCGGAACACAGCCGCCGGAAAGCCCGGTGCCGGTGCCACGGGTGACAATCGGTGTATTATGGACGGCGCAGAGTTTGACAATTTTTGAAACGCTCTCGGTGTCGGGTGGAAAGACAACTGCGGTGGCTTGGCCTTTGAGCCCGGCCGTGCCGTCGAATCCATAGGGGCGGATGTCGGCTGGCTCGGTTAGCAGTTGATCGGGTGCGAGCAGCACTCGCAGCTCGTCGATTAGTGTGAGTGCAGTTCCTTGGCCCATGATTCTATGAATTGGATGAGTTGTTCGAGTGTGGCGCTTTTTCCTTGGCGGACATAGATGCCGGATGTGGCGACGGCGAGTTGTAATTGTTGCTCAGGCTTGAGTTCGAGGAGCATACCAAGCGCATAGCCAGCGTTGAAACGGTCGCCCGCGCCCGTGAGCTTTGCAGGGTTTGCGCAGTAGGGGCCTTGAGTGTGGGCGGTCGTTTCGGCAGTGGCACTCACTGCGTAGGCAACGGCATGGATGACAATCTCATCGATCTTCAGCGCTTTGAGTAGGGCTTGCGCCTGTCTTTCGGCGCTCTCCATTTTAGGTGAGGTGAGTGCTTGTCCACCGGTTGCTTTGGAGAGTAGATTGGCTTCGTTCTGATTCAAACCGAGGGTGACGTTTCCGGATTTGCAAAACCAAGGCAGAGCTTTGAGCATGGCTTGGATGTCTTCGGGGCTACGGCTGACGGGGTCGACCAGGTCGAAGAAGAATTTTGGGCGATGGCTCAATTTAGAAAAGACGCTGTCTTGCAGGGCTTTCCAGCAAGCCGTCATGTGCGGGAAGAGCGTCCAATCGGTGATGGCGATGAGATCGGCCGCTTCACACGCAGCGAGGAAAGTGCCGTCGGCGGTGCGTCGGGCGATGTCCTCGGGAGTGAACTCCGCGAGAGGGCTGACTGAGGAGAACATCAGCTTACCGTCGTTGAATTCGAAGGCGAGGGTGCGGCCTGGTTCGCGCCCCCAGCTGTGGAGCGTTGCCTTGCTGGCATAGTCTTGAAAGGCGGCATGCACTGGCTCGCCTACGGTGGCGAAGGTGTTGATCGGCACGCCGAGGGTGGCCAAGCCATCCCCTATGTTGACGGCGCACCCGCCAGGATCAATTTGCGTGACGACGATTTCGCGTAGGCTGCTGTGGCCGGCGGCGGCTTTGATCAGGTCACCGAATTGATCAATGCTGTCCACTCGTTGATAGGTGGATAGGTCTTTCCGTTGATTGACGGCTTGAATCATTTCGTCGACGAAACCGTCGAATCCAGTAACGACTTGGAAATTGTTAATATCCTGAGCCCGTGTGCGCAGGGTTTCGGCCAGTGTGTGGAGTGATTGCATTATGATGGATCGCTTAATAGGCGTATGGCGGGCGCTTCGTCTTCATCGACCGTCGGGAAGCGTCCGATGTCCGGGTTTATAAAGTAGTTGTCATTGGCATCGTCATTCGCGGTGGAGACTTCGCCGATAATGCAGTGATCCGTGATCGGCCAGAAAGCATGGTAAATGCCGGGGGTTAGAGTGATGCGTTCACCGGCGACCAGTTCGACGGGTTGTCCGTTCTGCACACTGCGGGGCACGTTGTTGATCTGCACTTCAAACGCTTCGCTGGGCGTGGACTTTTCAGGGTGGCCGTTCCAAAGTTCGAGGGCGAAGCTGCCGTGACGGCAGATGATGTCTTCCTTCTTTTGCTTATGGGTATGGAGTGGGGTGGTTTGCCCCTTACGTGCATACATCAGCTTTTCGCAGTATTCGATTTCTTCGGCGAGGTTGATTAAGACGAGTCCAAAATTAGAGAAGTCGGCTAACCCGAAGTCAGTGATGTCCCATGCGGGTGTGGGGGGCAGTGCCCAACCGTTGGCGATGAAGCAGTCTTTGGCCTCTTTATAAATGGCATTGATTTCGGAGCGTTTCATAATGTTCTAGTGAGCGTTTTGCGTTTAGTAGCTGAGTTTGTTTTCTGTGAGCACGAGGTCGTCCTGTAGGCTACGAATTGGCTGAATTTTGGCTTGAACGAGTGAGTCATGGTAGGCTTTGACTGCCTCCCTTGGCTCAATCTCTCCATCCGTGATCCGCCGCATGAATTCGATGAAGGCGAGGGGGTGTTCCGATAGATTGATCTTCCGACCGAAGAGGGCAACCTTTGCGCCGTATTTTTGTGCGTCATGGATCAGTTGGAACGCATCGAGGGTGGTGCCGGAACTGCCGCCGAGAATGCCGACGACGAGATTGCTATCGTAGGCGACGAGTTCCTCTAAGGGGCCGGGGCCGTTGAAGGGGATTTTCAGAAAGATGGGGCGTCCTACTTTAGTCACGCCAGCGAGACAGCGGATAATGTGATCATTCAGGAAGCCGCCTACTTTTGCGGGATCGAAGCCGGGATCTACGTTCGGATTAAACACTTCTAGAAAGTAGCGGAACTTCTTCGCTTCGGCCTCGAGGCGGAAGCTTTGAAAGGCTTCCAGCGCGGCGTAGTCCTGATCGAGGTTGTTGGTGAAAGTGATCGAGTAGAGCCCGAGGTCGGCTCCGGTGTAGGGTTTATTGAAATTAGTTTCCGTCTTGCCGTATTTAATATGATCGAGCGTGGCGGTGCGGAAGTGGCGAGAGGGATGCTCGGCGTAGGTGCCCCCTCGAACAGCCCACACATCGGTTGTGTCGTTGGCGCGGGCTGCCGGCGTGATCGATGAATTTTTGAAAAGACCTTCTTCCACACCTAAGCGCTCAAGATTGGATGCAGATAAGAGCACGATATCGACTAGTTGTTGTTTCAACACTCCGCGGATTTGTTCGTGATACTGAGCCAGTGTCTTGTAGCAACCTTCGGCTTGGTTGTAGCCGTGTGGACAATGCCCCGCCCGGTTCGGGCCAGGTGCCATCACCCCAAATGCCATATCTGCATCTTTGGCGTCTGCGATGATAAAGTCCTTGCGGGTGTCCGTGCCTCTAGCGATCCGTGCTAGTTTTTGATCAAGTGTTTTTAGTTTCATTTAATGGTATTTGAGCGAGGTAGATTGTGAGTTCTCTTCTAAGTGCATTTAAGGCCGAAGTCTCCAAGCCGTCATCAACGACGCAGCCGTCGAAACTCGACCATTGGGCAATTCGGACGGGAGCGGACCCTAGCCACTTAGAACTATCGCAGAGGAGGATTGCTTTTTCAGACGCGCGCATCGCGTGCTGTTTGACCAAAGCTTCCTGAGTTTCGGTAGTGAACAGACCGCGCTCCGTATGCGCTGCGCTTGTTCCAATGAAAGAGATGTCGAAGTGCAAGTTCTCCAGCCAATTCAGGGCGACTGCGCCGATCAGTGCGCGGGACACTTCACGCAGTGTGCCTCCGATACCCGTGACATTATTACTATATTTGCAAGCTTCGACGAGGATCGGTAAAGAGTTGGTGAAGATGCGGCAATCGCCCCGACGCAAGAGCAGACGTGCCACCTCTAAGCATGTCGTGCCCGAGTCGATATAAACCGAAGAACCGCTCGGGATGAGTCCCGCCGCGCAGGCCGCGATCGAGCGCTTTTGCTCCGGTGCAGAGAGTGCTTTCTCTCTAAAAGAAGCTTCGTGCACCGCTTCTGGGCGTAAAAGTGCACCGCCATGTGTGCGTATGATTTTTCTGCTTTCCGCGAGTTCGGATAGATCCCGCCGAAGGGTCGCTTCCGAGATTGCGAGCTGTTGCATCAAACAAGCCGATTTACTTTCAACCTCGGTGGAAAGGAGCGATAGCAAGCGTTGATGGCGAGGATTGATCATTGGAGTATGACTGAATATGACGGTAACGATCATAGTGTCGAGCGTTTTTAAGGTTCGAGAGTCAAAGTTTAAGACTCAGTAAGTCTAAAGCTTCCTTTCTCCAAAGGCGCAGTTATGATTAGCTGCGCCTTTTTAACTTAGACCAATGAACGCTTTACAGCAATACGACCTGGACCGCCTCGCTCATGCCGAACATCTCATCGGTATCGACGAGGCGGGTCGTGGCTGTTTGGCGGGCTCTGTCGAGGAAAGGGCTGGTCACTGCCGCATCCCGCTGCCGACGACCCGTTGTTTCAAGATGCGTCCGAGGTTAAAATTATCGTCGATGGCGCCCCCTAAAACCATTTCCCTATGCCCAAGAACCTAAAAGGGGTGCGACACAAGGACATAGGTAACACTTAACACAAGGACATCGGTAACACATAAAATGGCGCTTATGCCGTAAGCACTTCAAAATTCACCTTATAGACGTTCGGTCAGATCGCTGCTATTTTGTTTAAATGACGCGATACACCGACGATGAAAAGCGAGCGATTTTGGATGAACTGGCTGCGAGCAGGCAAAGCCGAGCGGCATTTTGCCGCGAGCGGAGCCTTTGCTATAAGCGTGTCGGCAGGTGGGTAAAGGCGCGACGCGCCTCTACTTCGCCGGTCGGCTTTGTTGAAGTCGATGTCCCCCGACAGTCGGATTGCGCAGGAGTCGAAGTTTGGCTACTGGGCTCGGTGTGCGTTCGCTTCAGGGCGAACACGCCGACTTCGACCTTGGTGGATTTTTGTAGAAAGGTCTCAGGATGCTGAGCTTCCCAACTAGTGTGCGCATTTTCCTGGCTCTGGAGCCATGCGACATGCGCAAGAGTTTTGACGGGCTGCATGCTCAGATCGATCAAGCACTCGAAGAGAATGTGCGCTCCGGTGCCTTGTTTGTCTTTTCCAACAAGCGGCGCAATCTTCTAAAAATTCTCTACTTCGACGGAAGCGGATTGTGGGTTTTGGCTAAAAGGCTGGAAAAGGGCACCTTCACTTGGCCGCAGGGCACTGGCGAGAAGATCGCCCTGAGTCCAAGGGCCTTGGCTTTACTACTGGAGGGCGTCGATTTAACCCAGACTAAGGCGAAAAAGTGGTATAAATGTTGATTTAATGCTTGCAAGACCAACGCTGGCAAGATTAGAGTATAAATAACTTATGACTCTGCCGCAAATCCAACAACTCCATGCTGAAGTGCTCCTTGAGCGCTTCAACGCAAAGGAGTCGCAGATAGAGCAGCAGCAGGTCGAGATCGACGCGCAGAAAGGGGAGATTGCGCAACTGCTCGCACAGATTGATTATCTTAAGCGCAAGCTCTATGGCTCGGGCGATGGCGAGAGCACAGACAAGCTTCAGATGGAACTCTCGGAACTGCTGTCCGAGCTTGAACCAGGTATAATCCAAGCATCTGAGGTCGAGGTCGAAGTGCCGGACGAACCCGCTAAACGACGCAAACGCAAACCGCTGCGCCCACGCTCGGAGCGCTACGCGCATCTTCCGATCAAGGAGACAATCGAGATTATACCCGATGAAGTGCTGGCCGCGCCCGATGACTACGAACTCATCGACAGCGTCGAAGAAACCTTTGAGATCGATTTTAATCAGATAGAGTTCTACCGCCGTGCGATCCGCCGCCTAAAGTTCCGCCGTAAGGCGGCCAAGGGCAGCGAAGCTCCTGTCGTCGCTCCAGCTCCAGTGCGCTTGAGTGGCGGTATCGCCTCAGCTCATTTGATTGCTCTAATCCTAATCGCTAAGTATTGGGATCATCTACCACTGCACCGCCAAGTGGGTCAATACAAACGCTATGGCTGCGAGTTGTCGCTCGATAGCATGGTGCGGTGGGTGGCCAAAGCGGGCGAATGGCTCGACCGCATCCACCAACGAATGCGATGGGAGTTATTGCAGGGTAATTACATCCAAGTCGATGAGACCCCGATTGATTTTTGCGATCCTGATGCAGGATTGAAACGAACCAGTAAAGGTTACTTCTGTGGTATCAGCAGCCCGAAGCAAAGCGTCGTGTTTGACTGGCGAAAAAACCGCAGCCATGAGGCGATCACGCGATCACTGCAAGGCTACGAAGGCTTACTACAAGCGGATGCTTACCAAGCTTACGTTACTTTTGAAAAGGAGAACCCCTTGGTCACTCTGTTCGGCTGCATGGCTCATATGCGGCGCAAATTTACTGACTGCGTCAAAGACAGGCGTGCCAGTCGCGCCTGCGCACTCATTATCAAAATGATTGCCCGGCTCTACTGCATCGAAGCACAAATCCGTGAATCAGAAACGCCCATGTCTGCCACGCAGATCAAAGCCTACCGACAAAAGCATGTCGCGATAAAGTGGAAGTGGCTCGGCCAAATAATCCGCTCACAAGCGCCGAAAGCTCTGCCAAAGTCCCCCATAGGTAAGGCCTGCACCTATGCGATCAACAATTGGCAGTATCTGAGCAACTACCTCGAGCACGGCGAAGTCCAGATCGATAATAATCTGATGGAAAACTGCATCCGTCCGACAAAAATCGGAGCCAAGAACTGGCTCTTTATAGGTCACCCCGACGCAGGCCAACGCAGCGCTATCATTTACTCAGTGCTCATCTCTTGCCAACGCCTCGGCGTCGATCCAGACGCTTACCTGACTGAGGTCTTTGCAGTGGACACCGCCCAAGCCACCGACGAGAAAATCGCAGAACTCACCCCGAGGGCATTTGCTGAGCGTAAAAAATCTGAGGCAAACTCCTGAGATTTTTTGTCAACAAGGTGAATTTTGAAGTGCTTAC
>Ga0209491_10003305_pt1 | contig 26855 bp, 22 predicted proteins | sample BON02_FD_187213 | JGI IMG/M metagenome (GOLD analysis project Ga0209491, IMG submission 187213) | Freshwater microbial communities from Lake Bonney liftoff mats and glacier meltwater in Antarctica - BON-02 (SPAdes) (version 2) | ecosystem: Environmental > Aquatic > Freshwater > Ice > Glacier...
CGCAACGCACTGCTTCGAGCCGAGGAAGCGGGCCTTGCTCTTGGAGCGCGTTCTCCGCTACGCTCCGAACCCGCTCCAAGAGCAACTCAACCACGAATCAAAACACCCAAAACCAAAAAGGCTACGGTGTCCAGGTTGTGAGGCAATGGAAGCCCAATCCATGAAACCCTTCGGTGTCCTTCAGTTATGAGGCAACAGGCCAAGCCGTTGTCGATTCCCCCACAGTTCTCTCGGTTTGAAGATGCCTTCGGGCGTAATTATTCCCGTGATCAACTCTGCGGCGGTCACGTCAAATCCAGGATTTCGTGCACCGCTCCCCGGGTTGGCGATGCGGATGTATTGTCCCTTCTTGCTGCCGCTCTGGCCGATCGCGCCCAGCACTTCGTCTTCGGATCTTTCTTCGATCGGAATGTCGAATCCGCGTTTCAGTTTCCAATCAATGGTCGAGAGCGGGATGGCAACGTAAAATGGGATTTTGTGTCGGTGCGCGAGCACGGCCTTGGTGTAGGTGCCGATCTTGTTCGCAACTTCACCAGTGCGACCGAGCGTGCGATCGCTCCCGACGATCACAAGATCGATTTCGCCGCGCTGCATCAAATGACCAGCAGCATTGTCGGCAATGACCTGATGCGAGATGCCCTGCCCTGCGAGTTCCCATGCGGTGAGTGAGGCGCCTTGGCAACGTGGCCGCGTCTCGTCGCAGAACACGTGGAATTTGCGTCCGCGTTTTTGTGCTTCGTACATCGGTGCAGTGGCGGAACCGATGTCCACGAACGCGAGCCAGCCGGCGTTGCAATGGGTGAGGACGCGCATGCCGTTCTTGATCAACTTCGCACCGTGCTGACCAATCGCAGCACAGTGCTCGACGTCATCATTCGCAAATTGTTCGGCAGCGCTGAGTGCGATCGATTGTTTTTCGTCGACGGTCTCACTCAACTTCATCACTTCGATCACGTCGAGCATGGCGTTGACGGGATCCACAGCAGTAGGTCGTGCGTTCTTAAGAGTGGTGAAAACTTTCTCCCCATGCGCGGCGAATCTCGTCAGGTCCTTGCCACGAAAAGCGAACAACCCCTGAGCCAAGCCGTACGCGGCCGCGGCGCCGATCGCCCCCGCTCCGCGAACCACCATGTCGGTGATCGCGCGAGCGGTATCACGATAGTTCCGCGAGTGAAACATCTTGAACTCGTGGGGCAACAACCGTTGATCGATCAGCTCGACGACGTTTTTGTGGGCATCAAATGTGACCGTCCGAAAGTGAATTGTTTTTCCGCGCAGTCTGACTTGCATGGCGTTGACTTGAACCGAGAGGAATGGTCGCGTCAATGCCCGGGTGGTCTTCGGGTAAGCGCAGAGAGGCTGCGGTTCATCTGGAGAACCTTGCCCCAAGCGCCAAACGACCTCTGGGCGCGCCGACAAACGCTCGGATGCATCAGCCTGATCAGAACCCGTGGACACAGCCGAAGGTTCGTTCGGAGAACTCACCCCACCTCCTGTGCACCGGCGGAAGTTCGGGAAAAGAGTTTTCTCTAATGGTGTAATCCGGTAAATCCGGGGGGCAGCCCACCTCACTGGCAATCCGGAAATGAAATGTTTTGTAACAGGCGCGACCGGTTTCATTGGATCAAATCTGGTCCATGAACTCGTTGCGCAGGGGCACGAAGTCAAAGCGTTGATTCGGCCGAACAGCAATCTGCGCGGATTGCAGGGCGCCGACGTGGAGACCGTGCGGGGCAACATTGGTGATCGTCCGGCGTTGGTGGCGGCCATAAAGGGCTGCGACTGGTGTTTCCATGTCGCGGCCAGTTATCATTTCTGGCTGCCGCGGTATGATTCGATGTACGCGACGAACGTGGACGGGACGCGCAATGTACTCGAAGCAGCACACAAGGCGGGTTGCTCACGGATTGTTTACACGAGCACGGTCGGGTGTATTGGCCTGCCTGTGCAGACCAATGGCGAGGCGGTTCTGGCGAATGAAACCACGCCGTTGATGGCGAATCAGTTCAACGGCCATTACAAGCGCTCCAAGTTCAAGGCCGAGGTGGTGGCGTTTGAATTGTTGGACAAGGGTCTGCCGGTCGTGATTGTCAATCCGAGTGTGCCGATCGGACCGCGTGATGTGAAGCCCACACCGACTGGCCGACTGGTTTTGGATTTTTTGAACCACGCGTTGCCGGCGTATCTCGATACCGGATTTAACATTGTTCACGTCCGCGACGTCGTGCGGGGCCATATTCTGGCGGCGGAAAAAGGGCGGATCGGCGAACGTTATCTGCTGGGCAACTCGGCCGGAAACTGGACGCTCAAACAATTCCTCGATGCGCTGTCCGAAATTACCGAACAACCGACGCCCCGGATGAAGCTGCCGTATTCTGTCGCGCTGACAGCGGCTTATCTGGACGAGGGCATTTCGTGGTTGAGCGGACGCCCGCCAAAGGCGCCGCTGGCGGGGGTGCGCATGGCGCGGAGAAAAATGTACTTCGATCCGGCCAAGGCGGTGACTGAACTCGGCCTGCCACAATCCGACCCGAGGCAGGCGCTGGTGGATGCCGTGGAATGGTTTCGCGCGAACGATTACGTCCGAGCTTAGCCGCGATTGCCTTTCACCGCGCAGCGCCCGATTGGTCGTCTGGGTTTGTTGACGGACACAATAAAGTGCCTCACCGGTGGAGAAATGACGTGAGCCCCATTCGCGATTTACGATTCAAAAAAAGGAGACCTCCGTTTCGGGAGATCTCCATTTTCGTTAGTCGGTGCCAGTGGGCCTAAGACTACTTACGAAGGCGACGGACGCCTGCGAGCCCGGCGAGCGAAAGGCCGACGAGAATCAAAGAAGATCCACCGTCCGGCACTCCCGATCTAGGAGGAGGAACTATGACAGCTGATTCCACGCCCAGAATGTGGTAAACGTAATCGCCTGTTCGAGGGTCGTTCGGTATACTAGACACTCCATTAAAGTCAGGCTGCGGCCCCCATCCTTGTGTGAACGTGAAATGCGGATCTCCATCAGGGATGAATCCATCCGACAAGTTGGCCCCAGCGGCGAAATTGTTATACTCAGCGATTGTTGCGATGTAGTTGCCATCACCGAGATTAACAGTGTAGTAGCTGTCCCAGGTTCCATGGTCATATAAAACGCCATTTGAAAGAGTCGAACCGGTGTTATGGCCGTCATCCTGTTGGGAAAGCAGAGCCCTGGTATTTGCATCCCAGATAGCCAAGATTGGATCGAAGCCGCCATCGTCCCATGATGATGAGAAAACGGTCACGATTTCGCCAGCCGCCTTCCTTGCCCGCGCCTTTCATCTCACTCCATCAACACCATTCGTCAAAAGGCACACCAGCGTTCTACGTGGTTGAACTCATCAACGATGGTATGGGCACATCTATTAACTTAGTTGCTTTGAAGATCGATGCCGTAAAACAAGGGATTTTTGACGCCTGTTTTCGTTTTGAGTTAGTTAATAGATGTGCCCTTATGCGAAAAACAAGTTTCGTCCCTCTCGCAGCACCAAGTGAATGATTTTCGCCAGCGTTGCATGATAACAGACGAATTGGACACGTCGTCACCCCACCAACTTCTCCACCACTCTCCCATGCACGTCCGTCAGGCGGAAGTCGCGGCCTTGGAAGCGGTAGGTGAGCTTGGTGTGATCGAAGCCGAGCTGGTGCAGGAGCGTGGCGTGCAGGTCATGGACGTGGACTTTGTCGGTCACCGCGTTGAAACCGAATTCGTCGGACTCGCCGATCGTGATGCCGGGCTTGATGCCGCCGCCGGCCATCCACATCGAGAAACAGTTCGGATGATGATCGCGTCCGTCGTTGCCGCCCTGGACCATCGGCGTGCGGCCAAATTCACCGCCCCAGATCACGAGCGTGTCTTCCAGCATGCCGCGTTGCTTCAAATCCTTGATCAACGCCGCGCAGGCCTGGTCGGTGTCGCGGCAGTTCTTCTTCAGACCGTTCGTGAGGTCGCCGTGCTGATCCCAGGCTTCATGAAAAATCTGCACGAACCGCACGCCGTTCTCCACCAGCCGCCGCGAGAGCAGAACGGAATTCGCGAATGAAGATTCACCGGGTTTCGCGCCATACATGTCGAGGATGTGCTGCGGTTCCTTGGAAATATCGACGACCTCCGGCGCGCGGAGCTGCATGCGATACGCCATCTCGTAGGAGTTGATGCGCGTGGCAATCTCGGGATCGCCCACCGCGTCGAGATGCATCTTGTTCAAGTTGCTGATCGAATCAAACGAGTTGCGCTGTAACGTGTCGTCCACGCCGTCGGGGTTGGAAAGATATAACACGGGATCGCCGACGTTGCGGAACTGCACGCCGTTGTGAACGGTCGGGAGAAAGCCGCTGCCCCAGTTGGCGTTGCCACCGCTGGGCCCCTTGGCACCGGTACTAAACACGACGTACGAAGGGAGATCCTTGGATTCGCAACCGAGACCGTAGGTTGTCCACGCGCCAAAACTGGGCCGGCCGAACTGCGGCGAGCCGGTGTTCATCAGGATCTGACCGGGCGCGTGATTGAACGCGTCGGTGGTCATCGATTTCACAATCGCGATATCATCGGCAACTGTTCCGAGGTGGGGCAACAATTCGGACAACTCCTGACCACTCTGGCCGTGGCGCGCGAACTTGAACTTGGGTCCGAGCAGCGTTGATTCGGGATTGATGAAGGCGGAACGATAGCCTTCGAGCAATTCTTTCGGCGGCAGTTTGCCGTCCCATTTCGCCAGCTCCGGTTTGTTGTCGAACAACTCCAGATGACTCGGCGCACCGGCCATGAACAGGAAGATGACATTCTTCGCCTTGGGCGTGTGATGAGGACCGCGGGGAGCGAGCGGATTGATCGCCGTGGGCGCGGCGTAACCGTTCTGGCCAAGGATGGAACCGAGCGCGATCGAGCCGAGCCCGACGCCGCACTGCTGGAGGAACCAACGGCGATTGACGGCCTTCGGGTTCGGGCCCTGATAAAGATGAGATTGGCAGTTCATGATGCTTCGTCGTTGAGTTCTTCTTCGGTGAAATTGTAGGGCAACGGCCGTTCCAGATTCACGCCGTGCTTGCGGGCGTTCTCCCGCATCGCGCTGAGGTAACGGATACGCTCCGCCTTGGTCATGTCCAGATTGACACGCGCCAGTTCCTCGCCAAACGCGCGAACGTGGTAATCGCGCTCGATCTCGCGGAGTTCATCGACGTGTTCCTTCGTGAGCGGTTTGTAAGTCAGCGGCGGTCTCATGATTGCAACGTTTGGAAATGTTCGGCCAAGTCCGGTAGATATTCAACTATTCGCGGATGGATAAACTGGACGGTGTTCTCCCGCGCTTCTTTCAAATACCGGTCGATTCCGTATGTGCGCAACGGATTGGGGTCCAGCTTGGAGTCGGCAACAGCCACCCGTTCCGCGTGGGCCTCGGTCAGATTCGCAGAATCGGCATGAGATCTACGAGCCATCGCCACGACGAACGGGCGCAGGGCACGGCGTAGAATACGGATGCGCAACCGGTCCAGCTCCTGCCAAAATTCACGCTCCGCCTTCAGCGCAAATCGGAGATCCGGATGTCCCGATTGCAGGAGTCGCAACGCTGGTCGTTTCTCAAGCAGCTCGTCCGGAATGGGAACGCGTTTGAGATACCCGTTCAGTGCTTCCTCATCGTAGACATGAAGCCAGCCCCGCGGATCGTTTCGCAAGAGAAGCTGCTCTCCCAATGAAGTGATGAACGGCCAGTCCTTGTCGCGGTCAGTGCGTTTCATCCACGCAACGACCTGCATCCCCGCGTAGAATCCGTGAAGATCATCAGCCCATGGTGTTGCCTCCCTCAACGCCGATCCGAACACGTCCAGCCGCACCTTGCCGGCACCCAAATCCCATTCGAAATGACTGGTCCAACCGCCCTTGTGCCAGCGGGCATCCAGCGGCGGGCTGATGTTGCCGCGATACTGACAGGGTTGGCCGTCGATGGACGTTTCCGAAAGATAATCAAGCAGCACGGGAAACGACGAAGTGTGGCAGAGCAGATCACAATCCTGGGTGGATTCCGCAATGCCGTAATGAACGCACGCCAGCCCGCTGGTGATCGCACACAGAACCCCCTTGGCACGAAGCGTCCGCACCATGTTCTCGAAATATTCGTGGAGTTCAACGTCGTTCATCGTCCGTGTTGTCTAAGTTGATCCGCGTCTTCTGGCAATTGATTTGGCAACGGAGATGGTGAACTTTGGACGCCTCATGAATCGTCGCGATTGGCATAAGATCACACCTTGAAAAACACCTTTTTCTTGTAACAGAAATAGAAGATGTACCATTGCGCGGCGAGAACCAGAAACGCCTGAAGAACCTCACCGTACGCCCCGAGGGCTTCAACAGTTGGTCCGGTGAAAACCAGGATCGAATTGTTGATCCAGCCTCGGAACAGTTGAAACACGACATACGCCGCAATGGAATTCGTCCCCACCACGACCAGAAAAAATGACCACCGTTTGTAACCCTGCACCTCGATGATCCAATAAAAGAGGAGAAGCAGAAGAATCGCCCATCCGGTGGAGTAGAGCGCGAATGACGCCGTGAGAATCCGCTTCACAATCGGGATGTAAAAACCAAGCGCGAAGCCAGCGACAATCAGGGCGACAGCTGAGACACCCAGAAGTTTCATGATTTCTTTTGGCGGACGGTTGCTGGCGAGCAGCCTGCCGCACATCGCACCGGCGATGATCGTCGAGGTCGACGGGATGGCATTGAGCGAGACCCAGAATCCCGAACTGCGTTCGCCCATTGCCCACTGTTCAAAATCACCGCCCATGTTGGCGTGCCCCATCGCCCAGGGCCCGTCCTCCCCGTAGCCGGGATACATCATCCAGATGATCGTATAGACCACGAGGATCGCGATGGCGGTGACGCCTTGAACCGTATAACTCCTATTGAGCACCAGCATCGTCGCGAGATATCCAAAAGCAATCTGCGGGAGCACGTTCACGAGCGTAAACGTCGGGTGCCCGGAATGGATGGAGCTGAAAATTGCCGCAATCAAAAACAGATTGAAGGCTCTCCTGAACGCGTGGAGATAAATCCTGCCGGGCGGGTCGCCCAAGGAAACGCGCCGGGCATACGCAAACGGCATGGCGACGCCGACCATGAACATGAACGCCGGTTGAATGAGGTCCCAATAGACGAATCCTTCCCAGGGCACATGCTCGGTCTGATGCGCGAGAAAACCCAGATACGGATGCCCTTCGAACGCGGAAAATCCGAAGCCATGCGAGATCAACGAAATCATGATCGCGCCGCGGAACGCGTCCAGGCTGGTCAATCGTTGCGGCGGTTTGCTGTTTGCAGGTTCGCTCATGGTTGTGGGGTTGACCGGTCAGGCCATCGACAATTCGGACGCGCCTTTCGGGAGATCAAAACAGACGATCATCGTGTCGCCGTGTTCGCACCAGGTGTTGGCGCGCAACTGCAACGGTCCGGATACTTTTTCCATAGTCCGGACGTTTCCGTCTTTCCTAAACGCAGGTTGCCCACCGGCATTCTTTGAAATGGAGACCGTGAAATCTGGACAGGCGAACGGTGCCTGAAGTTTGACCGCGCTTCCGGTGTGCGTCATCGCCGTCAATTCCTTCGCCGCCCAGTAACGCGAAAGCTCGCTGAGCTTCATCCAGATCAGATTGTCGAAACGCGCGTGCAGCCGACGAACGACCTCTTTGAACACCGTGAATCCCTTCTCTTCGCCGTTCCAATAAATCCCGGTCCAGTGGCAGACCATCATCGCCGGTTCGCCGCGCGTGATCACATCCACCATTCGTCCGGTTTTCAGATCGGCGTCGATGAACAGGTCGGTGCCACCGGGTTCGACGTTGTCCCAACCACCGGTCCAGTCGCCCGTGCAGCCGATGATGCTGACCACGCATTTTGGATCGCTGCCGTCGAGTCCGGACGCGTTTTCCACGCGGGGAACGACGCTCTGATCGTCAGTGTAAAGATGTCGGAAATAGTGCGGAATCTCCGCGCCAAAAACATCGCGAACGGATTCCAGCGTGGCCTGCGAAAGTTCGGGCAACACCTTGTTGCCGTAACCGCCGGGCGTGGTGAGGCCTTCGCAATTGAAGCCGACGTTCTTCAGGATTTGCAGCGCGTAAGATTGATACGCCGCGAGCTCGTCCACGCTTTTGCCGGCCGTCCACTCCCAGTTCTCCATGAACTTCGGCGTGCACTCGGGAAAGGGCTGGCCTGTTTTCAAATCGATCACCCGGGTGTGCGTCACCATCTCAGGATGAATGTCCCAGTTCGGCGTCATCAATTCCTGGACCAGCTTGATGCTGTCGTCGACCTCGCGACGCGACCAGCCCGGCACCTCGCGGTCGAGACGGCCGACACACGCCGGATACGGGACGATGCTGTATTTGCCCTTCACGCCGTTCTCCGCGCACCACTCGCCGAACTTGCGGACGAAGCTGTCGGGAATCTCCGCCGGCCAGTTTTTCCAGTCACGATGATACACCTTGTCCTGGCCGGCCCACGCCGTGTCAAATTGCGGCATTGCAAACCGGTTGAGATTCACGAGGCAGGTGGAGTCATCGATGATCAGTCCAACCGGCACGCGGTTCCTTGGGTTCAACACCTTGACAGCGGCACCCTGAGTCGGGCGCGCACCGGGTTGTTGGGCAAACAAGTTGGAACTGCCGCAGGCAATCGCGGTTGCGGAAACTCCGAGGGCGGTTTTTCCGATGAACTGGCGTCTCGATTGTGGCGTGTTTGAAGAAACGGTAAACATAGTCATGGTTTTAAAGTCGGAGTAAGAACCGTGAATTCGGCCTCCAACGGTTTCAGGAACACGATTTCGGGAACGACGTGGGAGACGCTTGATGGAACATCCAGCATGAAAGGAATGATCCCGTCGGCACCGCCTCCCCTTTCTCGGGTCGTCGGCCAGATCCGACCCTGATCATCCCGGACCCGGACCCCAAGTTGTTCTGCCACGGCGGCATCGGTGCATCGCAGATAAACGGTCGGACGGTCCGAATAGTGACCGAGCTGTGTGATCACCTTCAAGGGGCTGACGCGCTTGCCGGCGGAAACCCAGCCGGTCGGTGCCCCGCCCTGGGTCGGTCCGATTGGCAACACCGGAACCGCCTGATATTCCCCCTCCATAAAATGGTTCATGACCGAAGTCATCAGGCCGATGGAAACCACTTCCGCTCCTTCAATCCTGTTCGTGCGAAACCACAACGTGTTAGCGGCGCCAGCAGAAATCGACGCCGAGGGCAGCATGGCGGCAACTGACGTGGCTGACGCATTAGTCGCTTCGGGAACCAGTTTGACCGCGTAGCGGATCACCGGCTGGCGGACGCCGAGGAACTGTCCGCGATTTCCCAGCGGATCGGTCGCCGTCCATTCGGGTTCTCGCCACCCCTCGACCGGTTCGCCGCCGGACAGGAACTTCCATTCGGGCTGCCAATACTTTGCCGGAGTCTGCCAGCTTTTTGTCGGGCCCCCGTTGGTGCGAATTTGCAGATCGTGGAGCACAAGTTCCAGGCCGTTCGTGATCGTGCTCGCGGGAAGTGATTGGCCCGCCCACTTCGCCGCAATGACAACATGCGGATTGGGAATCGTTACCGAATAGGAATTGGTGGATCGCCGCGGCGTGATTCGAAAAGTGAGTTCTTTCGCAGCCCGCGGGTAGGCTTCAAAAACGTGACCGATCCGATAAAAGTTGTTGTCGTAAGCGTGCCAAGAACTGGTGGTAGTGCCCCACACATCCCCCTGCTCATCCACAAACTCCACACGCAACCGCTGGCAGTCTACGTTCGTCCGCGAGTTTGCGTTCAAGGCGGTCAACCAGACCACCAGCGTGTCCGGTGCGGAGCGGATTGAGGATTGCGGGCTTTCCGAAGTGAAAAAATCTCGCACCGGTTTGGTTATCCACGGGCCGAAGCGTTCTGCAAACTCGGACCGGTCGCCAACGACGTGATTCGTTCCATAGGTCACTGCGTCAACGATGATGATCCGACCGTCATCAATCGCCACCTCGGCAAGAGGAACGCTCGGTGCGGATTGAATTTTAGGAACACCCAAAAGAAGAACCGCTATGGCGATCATTCCCGGCGCCAGCCCTGACCGGCTCCCACGTTTCCGATCCGCCCCACTTGCTTCTTTCATGATGTGTTTCTCTATTCCTTGGTGATCGTTTCATCTAGGTTCAGGAGGACGCGGGAGACGGTGGTCCACGCCGCGAGCTGCGTCGGGGTTGTTCCGGCGGGCAGCTCGCTTGTGCCCGCACCGGCGAGAGCGGGAATGTCGATCCAACCTTCGGCAATATGCGAGCGCTGTTTGTTTAGCAGCGCGAGCAGTTCGGCCTTCTCAGCGGGCTCTGGCTTGCGGGAGACGCATCGACGGAAGGCATATTCCGCACGCTCTTCATCGGTGCCGCGCGCGGCGAGTGTTTCCCGCGCCAGCGCTTGGGCACATTCCATGAAGACGGTTTCATTGAGACTGGTGAGCGCCTGTAAAGGCGTGTTCGATCGCGAACGCCGCACGCAGGCAAAATCGCCGGTCGGCGCATCGTAAGCCTGCAGCGCGGGATACGGGATCGAACGGTAACGGAAGGTGTAGAACGCGCGACGGTAACGTTCGTCGCCCGTGGAATCCCCCCAGAACTTCGGACCATAGCTGGCCGGCGGATCAAAGAGGAATCGCGGCGCGGCCGGAAAGACACTCGGGCCGCCAACCTCATCATTGAGCAATCCGCTGGCAGCAAGCGCGATGTCGCGGACGATTTCGGCATCCACCCGGAAACGGGCTCCACGCGCGAGCAACCGGTTGTACGGATCTTTCGCATACAGCGCATCGGTCACACGGGAGGATTGACGGTAGGTGGCGGAGTTGACGATCAGGCGGTGGAGGTGTTTGAGCGACCAGGGGCGCAGTTCCGAAGTCCGAATTCCGCTTTCGGCGTTCACACCCGGTTCCATCAATTCCACGGCGAGCCAGTCGAGCAGTTCACGGTGAGAGGGCGGCGGCGACTGCGTTCCCAGATCTTCCGCCGTTTCGACGATGCCGATTCCGAAATACGCCTGCCAGATACGGTTCACGATGGAACGGGCAGTGGTCGGCGAGTTGCGATCAACCATCCATTTTGCAAACGTCAGACGGTCCGGCTTCTCGGACGCAGGCAGAGGGTTCAACACTTCGGGCACGCCAGGCAGGACCGCCTGACCGGGCTTGAATTGATCTCCGCGTTTGAGCAGGTGTGTTTCACGCGGTGTTTCCATTTGAGAAAGCACGAGCTGGGTCGAACCTTCGGGATGTGTCCTCCAGAGCGCGGCGATCTGTTTGTTCGCATCATTCCACGCAGGAACGCGTTCGCGCCAGAAGGTGAACAGGTCCGCCTGTTGGGCGCGGGTGCGATCGACCTTCGGCGTGTCGAGGATCTGTTGAATGCGATTTGGGATCGGCGTCACTTCCTCGGCGAATCCACCGGCAATGGACAACCGGAACCGGCCGAGATTCAGGTTCTGGTTCTGATCGCTGTTCGGTCCGCCGTGGTTCTGGCGCAGATGAAAAGTGAGCTTGGTTCCCTTGGGAAACGCGATGTTGGTGCTCGCGACGAAAACGGCGGTGTGATCCTGATTGCGGATGCCGGGCCCGGCGTCGCCCCCCCACGCCGTTTCGTCCTTGCCGTCGATGGCCCACTCGACCGGTCCGGTGACGCGCTTCTCCTTGAATCCGGCTTGAAGCACGGCCGACGTCTCCATTGTTTCGTTGCTGAAATCGGCAACTGCTGTTTCAAACGAAGCCCAAACCTTGTGGGCAGGGTTCTCCACGTCCTGGGCCTCGACCTTGAATTCAGTCAGGGCGAACGTGCCTTCCAACGAACGCCCGGGGCCTTTCGACGGCAGGTTTTCATCGGTCATCAACTCCAGTCGAAACGCGCGGATATCCGCCGCGTCGACCGTGTTGGTGAAGGTGGCGGTCCAGCGGGTTGGTGCGTAGCCGGAGGCGACCTGTGAGCCGTCTTCCCGGGGATAATAACGCTGGGCGTTGTCGCCGGAATTCGTCGCCTTGACCACCTGCCAGTCAGGCTGCGTTTCCTTCACCGATTGCTCCCAGGCTTCAAGCTGTTGCGCCCAGTCCGGCGTGCGATGTTTCAGATCTTCTTCGATCATCGAGCCCCGTTCAAAAATCGCCGCACGCTTCTGCAATACGTCAGGCGAGTAGGTGACCATGCTGCCCTCGGCGCTATCGTTGATGAACGAGAACATCTGGTAGTAATTCTTCTGGGTGATCGGATCGTATTTGTGCGTGTGGCATTGCGCGCACTGGATGGTCAGCCCGAGCATGCTTTTGCCGATGGCGTCCATGCGGTCAAACATGGCTTCCATGCGAAACTGTTCGGGATGCACGCCGCCTTCCTCGTTCACCATTGAATTCCGCAGGAACCCGGTGGCGACATTCATCTCCTGCACGATCTCCGGCGGGTAATCGTTCCGCGCCGCGAGCAGGTCTCCAGCGATTTGTTCGATGACGAACTGGTCGTAGGGCTTGTCCTCGTTCAATGAATTGACGACGTAGTCGCGGTAAACCCAGACGTCGCGCGGCTTGTCTTTTTCAAATCCGTCGGAGTCCGCATAACGCGCGGCATCCAGCCAAAGACGGCCCCAGCGCTCGCCGTAGTGCGGGGAGTCCAGCAGTTGATCCACGACCTTGTTGTAAGCATCGGGCGAATCATGAGCGAGAAAGTCATCAACTTGTTCAATCGTCGGCGGGAGGCCGATCAAATCAAGGTGAAGCCTGCGAAGCAAGGTGACTTTCCCTGCTTCGGGCGAAGGGTTCATTCCCTCCTTCTCAAGTTTCGCGAGCACAAATGCGTCGATGGGATTCTTGATCCATGACTGGTGGCGGGGTGAAGGCAGCTCGGGGTGGGTCACCGGTTTGAAGGCCCAGTGCGTGTCGTACTTTGCGCCCTCTGCGATCCATTGTTTTAACGTGTTGATCTGGTCCGTGGTCAGAGTCTTCCCCGTGTCGTGGGGAGGCATCAGGTCGTCTTCATCGCTGGTGGTGACCCGGGCAATCAGTTCACTGTCGTCCGGCTGGCCGGGAATGATCGCGGCCATGCCGGACTTTGCTTCGGCGGTTGCGCCTTTGAAGATGTCCAGGCGCAGCTCTGATTTCCGGCTGTCTTCGTCCGGGCCATGGCATTTGAAACAGTTGTCAGAAAGAATGGGGCGAACCTCCGAGACGAAATCCACTTCTGCAAACCCCGACAGGGGCGTGCTCAGACAAAGTCCGGCGACAGCTATCGATTGCAACGTGCGACTGACCATGGGCATACGGGTGAATCTATCAAACGATTCCAAACCGTCTAGTATTCAACGCGTGAACTTTTGCATTTTTGAGGCGACGGAGAAATTCGGCCAAACTGGCAGCGATCCCGTAACGCAGAATGGTATTCTGCTGTATCGCAGGTTGGCAGCCTGCGTCGCAATCCTCCCATCAGTGACGTTCTGGGCGGGTTGGCGCGCTCTGCCGAATGCCATTCTGTGCTACGAAGCTGTGCCGTCTATCCTGAGCACTCATCAGTAAGATTAAGACTGGAAACGGACTGGTTTGCTCCTGAAAACAGGCGCCCTTCGAACCAATGGCATTGACCCCGTTCCCGGAACCGCCTACAACCACCGCTGTCCTTAACCCCTGAAACGTCATGCAATTTCGTCAACTTTTTAGCCCGTTGGGCGTTGTGGCAGCCGCAGCCCTGCTCACCGCAGGTTGCCAGTCCAAATCCAAGCTAACCCCCGGCCAGCAACTCGCCCAAATCGGCTACGTCACCATGGAACCATTCGGAACAACTGACGACGGCAAGTCCGTCGAGATCTACGAACTCATCAACGCCAACGGACTTCGAGCCAAGGTGATGACCTACGGCGCGATCCTCACCGAGATGTGGGTCCCAGACCGCCTGGGGCAGAGCGCGGACGTAGTGCTCGGGTTCAAGGATTTCAAGAGCTACGAAAAAGGACACCCATATTTCGGGGCGACCACCGGTCGTTACGCCAACCGGATCGCCAAGGGGCAGTTTGAAATCGACGGTAAGAAATACCAGATGCCCGTGAACAATGGACCCAACAGTCTGCACGGCGGCATCAAGGGATTTGACAAGGTCATCTGGAAAGCCAAAGAAGGCCGGAACGTCAACGGACCTTCCGTTAAGTTCGAATATACCAGCCCGGACGGTGAAGAAGGTTATCCCGGCACGCTGACCGTCGTCGTGACCTACACGCTGACCAACGACGATGAATTGCAGATCGACTACCACGCCAAGACGGACAAGGCGACCGTGATCAATCTCACAAACCATTCGTATTGGAATCTTGCCGGTGAAGGCAGCGGCAGCATTCTCGATCACGGGCTACAGATTCTCGCCACTCAGTTCACTGAGGTGGACGAAACCAGCATCCCGACCGGCAAGCTGGTATCCGTCGATGGTACTTCGATGGATTTCCTGAGCCCGAACATCATTGGCAAGCGCATCGCAGACGCGCCGAACGGAAACGGTTACGACCACAATTTCGTGCTGCGAAAAACGGATGCAAATTCACTCGATTCCGCCGCCATCCTGGCCGATCCGAAGACCGGTCGTTCAATGATGGTGTTGACCACCGAGCCCGGCGTGCAGTTGTACACGGCGAATTACCTCGATGGCACGCTAACCGGGAAGAGTGGCAAACCCTACGTGAAACATGGCGCAGTCTGCCTGGAGACTCAGCACTACCCCGACAGCCCAAATCAACCGAGTTTTCCAACAACGGTCTTGCGTCCAGAAGAGACTTACACGTCCACCACAATCTACCGGTTCAAGGCAAACTGAGAATCCTTGGAGTTTGTTTTCACGCCACGGCCGCTCATTCACCGAGCGGCCGTTGCTGTTCCGGCAGCAAACGCAGTCGATGTCGGATTCGCACACGCGGGGATGCTTCGGAAACACCCACTTCTTCATACGCTCGAAAGCGCGGTCGCCGCTGCGCTCAGCGGGATCTATTCCTGCGCAGAACCACTCCCGACCTGACCGCCTTCCGCTGGTTGAACCTGTCTTCCGTCGATCATGGAAAACGTCACCGGACCCTGATGTTCGATAATCGTCCGGTACGGATCGGTCACGTCGAAACGGCGGGGAATCGCGACGAGATCGGCCGTCGCGCCAACGGTGATCTCACCAATCTCTCCGGTCTGGTTGATCGCGCGCGCGCCGTTGACCGTCGCCATGCGGAGAATGAATTCAGCCGACACCCCGGGATTCGTTTTGGCCAGCGACTGCATTTCCTTGAACAGATTCAGCTCGATGTTCGGGCGGTTTGTGCCACGGACCGAGGCCAGGCTGTCGGTGCCAAGGCAGAGATTGATTCCGCGCTGCCGAAGTTGTTCGAGCGGAAATGCGGGATGCTGAAAATAATCGTGACTACGCGGGCAGTGAACGACGCTGCATCCGTGGTCTGCGAGCAGTTCTAAGTCTGCTTCATCCAGGCAGTTGGCGTGAACGGCGATGAAGTTTTCGGACAGCGCGCCCAGCCGGTTCAACCGCGTCACGGGGGATTCGCCCGCGCAGTCTGACATGTCGCGCTGCGGTTGCAGCCAGTCATGCAGTGGCCCGCTCTGCCGGAGGAACATGTCCAGTTCCTCAGTAGATTCGGAGACGTGCGTGGTCATCAACCAGCCGCGTTTGCGTGCGGTGTCCGCAGCGATCCGGATCAGATCGGGCTGCGTCGAGTAAAGGGAATGCGGCGAGAGCGCGACTGTCTTGTTCTGCGGCGCGGCGCCAGGAACGGCCGCGAGTGCCGCCGCAAGAATTTCATCCGGTTTCCGGCCGCTGCGGATGCCGGTCATCTCCAACGCGGAAATCACCCGTAACGGGGTGCTCGACCAGACCTCGGAGAGCAGTTCCGGCACGGCCTCAATGTCGAGCACGGTGGTAGTCCCGTACTTCAGCAGCATGTTGGCTCCAGCCATCCATGACTCGGCGAAATCCGTGTAACTCCAATCCGCCTTGTAGGCGAGGATCGCCTTGATCCAGTCGCTGAATGATTTCCTGGGCGGGATGCCTCCGGCCATCCGGGTGTAGTCCAAATGGCAATGGGTGTTGATCAGCCCCGGCAGAAGGATCTGGTCGGCGAGATCGATAACACGCCGATCCGGATGACGGGCCGCAAGGTCCGACCATTCGCCGACTTCGCAGATGCGTTCTCCGGAAACAAAAACCGCGCCCTCGTCGATGGGCGGCCGGGAGACCGGCACCACCACGCGGGCGCGGAGCAGAAAGCTGTCTGACTCCATCAATCGGATGTCTTCTGGCGCGCTTCCTTGGAGCGGGCCGCGACGGAGTGTTTTTGTGCCTTGGACTTGCTGTGACGTTTACGGATCTGCTGCTCGATCTTCTTGGTCACCAGATCGATGGCGGCATACATGTCGTTTTCGCTGTCGGTGGCGAAGAGATCCTTGCCGCGAACGCTCAGCCGGATGGAGCATCGAAACTCTTTTTCCGGCGTTTTGATCTTGTCGTGTTCCAACGTGACGCGCGCATCGATGGCCCAGCGATCAAAGTGCTCGAGCTTGTCAATCTTGGCCAGAACGTGGTCTTCGAGGGCCTGGGTCAACTTGATGTTATGCGTAGAAAGAATCAATTTCATGGACGAAGTCTGGCGCGGGTCGAAATGAAAATCCAGTCAAACCGTTCAGTGAAAGTTGGCGAATGTTTGACTGTTTCTGTTCTCCGCCGCCCAACCGCCCAAAAGTAACGGGATCTGAAACGGGTCTTGTGAATGACATGTGATGGCGGCACCGATGCAGTCGCATCAAAGCCAGTCTCTTGCAGTGGAAATCTGAGGCAATAAACGAATGATTCGCAGACGCGCTCGCGATGAAAATCTCGGCAAGACCGGATGAATGGCATGGCAAAGCCAGCCGCGAAACGCATGGATCCGTTTCAGTAAACCTCGCGTCCGAAGTAAATCTGGTCGCCATCCTGCAACACAATTTGCTCCTCTTTCGTGCGGTTCCGGGTAAACCGAATTACCTCCCAAAATCCGTTCGGCTTTGGTCTTTGTACTCCTGAGTAGATCCTCCACCAAGCAAACTGGCCAAGCCCGTCGGCAGCCTCAACGGCGTCGCGCACGAAGGAGCCCTGCGGCAGGTAGTAGTAACCGGGGCGGTTGACGGCACCATATAGCCCGAAAATTGCCACGCGGATTGAATTATCCGCGGGTGTGCCAAACGTGGGCAAGTCAGGCGGAACGGTCCACCGAGCCTCCCGCAAGTTGTTTGACTCATACGCTGCGGCTTTGGGCGCATTCGGAGAGTGACAACCGGAGGGCGTGGCAGCCATCACGACTGATACGAGGACAATACAGCGGCGGGTTTTCAATTTTCGAAACAGTGCCAGAGATCGATACGTCGCGCACGAGTTTGTGCACCGTTGTATCATCCGATTCGCAGCTATCCCGAGGAGGTCGGCCAAACGGACGTGTGTGTGTTTTGTGGGAATTGAGCAGGAAGGTGACGACACGTAAATTTTGTTTAGGTTCATTTTGGAAACAATCATCAGTTGTCAGCCAGGCGGTATCTGATCTGAAAATACGAGGGCACTTCGTCGAGTCGCTTCTTGGAACTGAATCGCTCCGTGTCGACGCCCCATTCGGGGTATTTATGCAACTCAATGTAATCGGGGTCCGTCCACGAAGACCAATTTTCTTTAGGGACATTGCCGGGACACCTGAACACACTGGCAGGGGCGCCTTCCTCATACACGATAATCCACCGTGTGATGTTGGGATTGAGCCCGGTGGATACACTCTCCAGCGCGGCAACACTTCCCATGACCTTCAAAGGGCTTTTGGTGTAGAATTCATCGCGGGTAATCGAACACATTATCTGGCTCCTTGGTTTGGCATCCAAAGGCTCTCCGCTGTTCAAGCGAACTTCAAAACGTACTCCAAACGGTCCTTCACCGCCGATATTGCCTTCAACAGGTTCGTATCTTTTGGCGGTCGAACATGCCGACGCGCAGAGCATCAGTAATAATGGAATGATTGATCTGGTCATGGGATGGTCGTGTTGGTGCCCGATCCGTCTCCGTCGAGCTGAGATATCCTGAAAGGAAAAGAGTCGCCCAGTTCTGATTATTGGCAACTATTTGTCTCTTGATTCCTTGCACAGCCCTCCGCACGGAGAACTACGCGCCGACGTCGCTCAATCGATACTCGCAGAAAACAGAGGCGAACACGTTTGACCCAGGCATCAATGGCCCAGCTGCGAAGTGCTCAGCCGTTGTCAACGAGGGACAGCACATGGTCTTCAAGGGCCCCAATCCTGAACGAAGTCTGGCGCAGGTCGAAATGAAACTCCAGCCAAACTGTTCAGGGAGCGTTGGTGAATGTTGGACCGATTCTGTCAACATTCCGGAATGGCCCGGAACTCGGGAAGTTCCTTCACCGGCATCGAAAGGAACCGGCCACGGTTTCAAACCTCCGAATTTGCGTATCGGTCGAAAACCGCTACGATCCTCGTCCGTGAATCACAACATCCATCGGATACTCAGTCGGCTGATCGTCGTCAGTCTTATTGCGGTTCAGGCGGCAACCCGGTCGGCGGGCGCGGAACCGGTGGTTCACGGAGCGATCACCACCGTTCACCCGCTCGCCACGCAGGCTGCATTTGACGCGTTCGAACGCGGCGGCAATGCCGTTGACGCCGCAGTCGCCGCCGGGCTGACCCTGGGCGTGGTCGACGGCTTCAACTCGGGGATCGGAGGCGGGTGTTTCATTCTCATCCGAAAATCCGACGGAACTGTTTTGGCGATCGACGGACGCGAAACCGCCCCGGCTGCCGCCACCCGCGACATGTATATCCGCGACGGTGAAGCGGACCCGGAACTCAGCCAGACCGGCGCGCTGGCCGTCGGAATTCCCGGCGCACTCGCCGCCTACCGTGAGGCGATGATCCAACACGGCAGACTGAGTCTTGCCGAGGTGCTGCTGCCCGCTGCGAAGATCGCGGAACAGGGGTTCGAGATCGATCAGGCCTACCATGATCGATTGAAAAGTGCTGCCAACGAATTGCGTGAGTTTCCGGCCTCACGAAAAATTCTTCTTCAACCCGACGGTGCACCGTGGCCGGTTGGTCATGTGTTGATTCAAGCGGATCTCGCCCGCTCGTACGAGGAGATCGCCGCGCGGGGTGCCGACTGGTTTTACAACGGTCCGTTCGCGGAAAAAACGGCCGCGTGGATGAAGACCCATGGCGGAATCATCACCGCCGAAGATGTTGCGAACTATCGGGTCAAACTCCGCGAGCCGGTCCGGACCCATTATCGCGGATACGAAATCATCGGATTCCCGCCGCCGAGCTCCGGTGGCGTTCACGTCGCCCAGATTCTGAACATTCTTGAACATTTTGATCTCAAGTCGATGGGCGCAGGTTCCGCTGACTTCGTCCACGTCGTAGCCGAAGCGATGAAACTGGCGTTCGCTGATCGCGCCTTCTGGTTGGGCGATCCCGATTTCGCGTCCGTGCCACGCGGATTGATCGATCCGAACTACGGCAAGGCGCTCGCTGAAATGATCAGGATGGATCGCGTGATCGAAGTGCCGGATCACGGCAACCCGCCCGGCGCTTCCTCCAATCTGTTCGGCAAACACACCACGCACTTTTCCACGGCGGACGACGCCGGCAACTGGGTGGCGATCACGGCGACGGTGAACACGACGTTCGGTTCAAAAGTCATCGTGCCGGGCACGGGCATCGTGTTGAACAACGAGATGGACGACTTCTCCGCACAACCCGGCAAACCAAATTTCTTCGGACTCGTCGGCAACGAAGCCAACGCCGTCGAACCCGGCAAACGCCCGCTGTCGAGCATGAGCCCGACGATTGTCCTCAAAGACGGCCGCCCCGTCTTTTCAGCGGGTGCTGCGGGTGGTCCGACCATCATCAGCCAGACGTTGCTCGCAATCATCGATCACATCAATTTCGGAATGAGTCCGGAGGAGGCGCTCGCACAACCGCGATTTCATCATCAATGGAAACCGGATGAACTTCGGATCGAAACAGCGTTTGGCGACGAGGTGCTGGCCGGGCTGGAGAAACGCGGTCACAAATTGAATCGCATCAAATCGTTCGGAGCGTGTCAGGCGATCGGGCAATCGCTCGACGGAAGTTTCTCCGCCGCCCACGATCCCCGGATTCGCGGTGAAACGAAGGTCTGGTGAAGACGACTTCTCGATGCTCCCGACCGGTCGCGATGTCTAGCGGCTATTCGAACACCTTTTTCAAATAGTCGATGCTGCCGGTCGCAATCGCCTCCGCGCCTTCCTCGAACTTGAAGACCTCAACGCTCACGTAGCCGTCGTAGCCGACCTCCTTCAGCGCTGCGGCAATCGGCTTGAAATCAACGTCGCCGAAACCCGGGCCTTTCAGGTTCGCGTCATTCGCGTGGAAGTAGGCGAAGTTTCCCTTGCTCGCGCGAATGATCTCCGGAATCGGTGTGCCTTCCGAACACATCGCTTTCACATCGAGAATGATGCTCATCGCCGGACTGTTGAATTCCTTCGCGTACCGGATCGCCTCTTCGGCCGTGTTGATGAAATTCGTTTCACTTGGCGCGAGCGGTTCGAAGCAGATCGTGATGCCTTTCTCTTCCGCGAGTTTTACCGCGGGCCGGAACACGTCCTGCGACCATTGCCACGCCTGTTCTTTCGTGACGCTGTCCATGATGTTCCGCTGTTTCGGCGAACCGTTGATGATGTATTTGCCGCCGATGTCATCGCAGAATTTTACCAGCTCACAAAAATAATCCGCCGTCTTCGCGCGGATCGATTCATCGGGATGCGTCAGATACATGCCGTCCGCCTGCACGAGCACCCAGTGAATTCCCGAGACCGCGATGCCGGTCCGCTCCGCCGCCTCGCGAATCTCCCGCCGTTTCTCCGCTGAGATTTCCGTGACGTATTTTGCGACCGTGAACGGGGCGATTTCGATGGCGTCATAACCGGCGTTCTTGGCGAACGCCATCGCTTTTTCCAGTTTCCAATCTTTGAAAATCTCGTTGCAAATGCCGAACTTCATCCGCGGCAAGATAGAGGGAATCCGGCCTGGTCGGAAGGCAAATCCCGACGCCCAACTTCCGGCGCGCTCAAATCGGAGAACGGAAATTCAACCGCAGGTGAACACGGATGGACACGGATGGACACGGATGGACACGGATTCAGAACGGTTTGCAGGGATACCTTGAGCGCAACGGCCGATGGGACAAGCAGACGGAAGCAAAGGTTGCGAAGAGAGAAATACCGGCTCCGAACCGGCAGGCCGGTCAGTCCTCCGTATCTGTGTTCATTCGTGTTTACCTGTGGTTGAATTCCTGTTTTTTGCATTGTTTTTGGATGAAAGAATAACCTTCCGCCCCGCGTGGTTCTTCGCCATCCTGCGCTCATGAGTGTACGTCGCGAGGCGCGGGAGCGCGCCATCCAGTTTTTATATCAGCATGATCTGAATCCGCCCCCCGATGTGGAGGCGGCGCTTGAGCATTTCTGGAGTTCCCAGCGGGCCGCCGCACTCGCCGCGGAAAAGGGCCCGGCCAACTACGGCCAACCGGTCGAACTGCCTCCGCCGACGTCGCACGAGGCCTCCGTGCAACTCTTTGCGAATCCCCTCATTCGCGGCACAATCGAGCATCGCGACGAGCTGGACAAATCCATCGAGCTGTACGCGCAAAACTGGAGCATCAAACGCATTGCCGTCGTGGACCGGAACATCCTGCGTCTTGCCATTTACGAGATGAATCACTGCGAGGACATCCCTCCGGTCGTCAGCATCAACGAGGCGGTCGACATTGCAAAAAAGTTTTCCACGCCCGACAGCGGCAAGTTCGTCAACGGCCTGCTCGACCGCGTCAAAAAAGAACTCATGCGCCCGGCCCGCATTGTGAAGTAACCAGTGCGTTCACCGAAATCCATGACCCTTTTCCACTGATGTACGCGGACCTGCACCTGCACACCCATTTTTCCGACGGAACCTACACCCCCGAAGAACTCGCCGGCCATGGCAAACGCTGTGAGCTGTCCATCATGTCGCTGACCGATCACGACACCGTGGACGGCTGCAAACGCATGGGCAAAGCCTGCGCCGAACTCGGCATCGAATTCATCGCGGGCACGGAACTGACCTGCGAATGGGACGACACCGAACTTCATCTGCTCGGCTACTTCATCGACACCACGCATCCGCTTCTCCAAGAATCGATGAAGAAGTTCCAGCTGGTCCGCCAAAACCGGATTCGCGAAATGGTCGAACGGTTGAACAAGATGAACATTAAGATCACCGCCGATCAGGTGTTCGAACTCGCCAATTGTGATTCGCCCGGCCGACCGCACCTTGCCCGCACGCTCGTCAAGAACGGCACGTGCAGTTCTCTCGACGAAGCGTTCGAACGGTTTCTCAAACGCAACCGCCCGGCCTGGGTGCCGAAGTTCAAGATGACCGCGCCCGAAGCCATCGCGCTGGTCCACGAAGTCGGCGGACTCGCGTCGCTGGCGCATCCGGGACTTTACCGCGCGGACGAAGTCATTCCACCTCTCGCCGACGCCGGAATGGACGGCATCGAGTGCTTCCACTCGCGTCATTCCAGCCACGCGACCGAGCACTATCTGCAAGTCGCCGCGCGCTTTCGTCTGTTGCCCACGGGCGGTTCCGACTGCCACGGAATGAACAAGGGCGAACCGCTGATCGGCGGCGTCAAGCTGGCCCGCGACTACGTTGATCGCATGAAAGAAGCAGTCACCGCGCGCAGACAGAAAGCCGCATCCGAATAATTTTTTCAGAGCATGGGACTATTCGACCGATTCAAATCCGGCCTCAAACGCACGCAGGAAAAGCTGTCGCACGAAATCAAGCGCATCGTCACGCGTTCGCCCAAGCTGACCGCCGATTCCATCGAGGAACTCGAGTGCGTGCTCCTCAGCGCGGACCTCGGCGTTGCGATGACGAACCAGATCATCGCCGCCGCGCGGAAGGCGTTTGAATCGCAGGGCAAGTCCGGCATGGATTTTATCAAGGTTGCCCAACAGGAAATTGAAAAGAGCCTGAGCAGCAACCAGCCCGCGCTCGGCAAGCAGGCCGATGGCGTCACCGTGCTGTCCATCGTCGGCGTCAACGGCACGGGCAAGACCACCACGGCCGCCAAGCTCGCGCACTGGATGAAGGGCAACGGCCAGACCGTTCTCCTCGCCGCCTGCGACACGTTTCGCGCGGCCGCGATCGAACAGCTGAAACTTTGGGGTGAGCGACTGGACGTCGAAGTTATCGCCGGGGCGAACAACGCGGACCCCGCCGCCGTCGCGCACGATGCCATCAACGCTTCGCAATCACGGGACGCGGACTACCTGATCGTCGACACCGCCGGTCGGTTGCACACGAAACACAACCTGATGCAGGAGTTGCAGAAGGTTCACCGCGTGATGGACAAGAAACTCGCCGGCGCGCCGCACGAAGTTCTGCTCGTACTCGACGGCACCACCGGAATGAACGCGCTCAATCAGGCCCGGGAATTTCACAAGATGGTGCCGCTCACCGGACTGATCATCACCAAGCTCGACGGCACCAGCAAAGGCGGGATGGTCGTGGCAATCCAGAAGGAACTCGGCCTCCCGATCAAGTTCGTCGGTCTCGGCGAGAAACCGGACGACCTCCAACCGTTCGACGCGAAACAGTTCGCCGAAGCGCTGTTCTCGGAATAGTTGTATCCGACACCACGGTGCCACGCAGCCCGTCCAGTTCATTCCGATCCCGGGAATCGTCCTCCCTCCCGATCTCCGCGCCCAAAGCGTTTCCCTGTTGAACCGATGCATTGCCACGACCGGGAGCACGCCAAAACTGCTGGCAATCGGCTTGTTCATCGAACTGGATCATCATGAGTTCAACATTCGCTAACCGCCGAAAAGCTTCAGGGATTCGACGGATGCTCGCGCTGGTCTCGTTGTGCTGCTGCTTCCCGGCAGGCGCGACCGAATACTATCTGGACCCGGTCGGCGGCAACATGTCGAATCCCGGGACAATCGATTTACCGTGGGCGTCGTTGGAAACGGTGGCGGGCGCGGGCAAGACATTCATCGCGGGGGACGAGCTGGTGTTGATGCCTGGCTACTACGGTTCGCCGACCATCCGTGGTTACAACGAGGGCCACGTGATCGTCCGGCCGCACGCGAGAGCGGCGACGCGAATTGGAAAACTGCTCGTAACGTCGGCGTCCAACTGGACAATTCGCGGATTGGAGCTATCGCCCTCATTCGCTTCAGAGTTCGTTCGACAAACCGTGGTGGACACTTACGGCAGTGCTTCGCAAATCATCATAGAAGACTGCAAAATCATGACGGTCGAAGACAGTTCGGCTTGGAGCGCGACGGACTGGGATCAAAAGGCGTGCAACGGAATTCTCGCGCGGGGTCCGTTCGTAACCGTCCGCAATAATCATTTCCTGAACGTGAACTTCGCGATCTCGATCACTGGCGTCAGCAATCTGGTTTCGGGAAACGTGGTGGAGCACGGGCGAAGGCGGCGTGGTGCGGGGAATCATCATTCGCGGCAATACGTTCTTGAATCACGAAAACCCGGGCCATCCGTTATTCGGAACGATGCGGGGAATCGACTGTTTCGACGGGTTCTTTGAAGATTGGGTGATCGAGAACAACGTCGTCATCACCGATCACTGGCACGGCATCACGCTGCTCGGAGCAACAAATTGCCAGATCATCAACAACACCGTGGTGAACTTGAACACGGTCCGGCCGGGGCCTCCGTGGATTCAGATCGGCAATCACAAAAACGGTTCAGCCAGCACTGGCAATATCGTTCGCAACAATCTCACGACCGACCTGAACATCACGGCGGGTTCATCAACCGTTGATCACAATATCAAGTTCTCTGATCCGCAGCTGCACTTTCGCAACTACGCAGCACACGACCTTCGTTTGATTGAAACATCGACAGCGATTGATCAGGGATCGCTGGAACTGGCTCCGCTGATCGATCACACCGGCCTGCCGCGTCCGCTCGATGGATTGAATGATGGTGAAGCGCTGCCAGACATCGGTGCCCACGAATTCTCGCACCCGGAAAAGGACAGCGATGGCGACGGAATGTCAGACGGCGATGAAGCGGTTTCGGGAAATTCGCCCAGCGATGGCGATGACTTTTTTGAAGTTCACTGTGAACATGTGGCGAATGAATAGGTCCTGTCGTGGCCAGGTTTGAAAGGGCGCAGTTATTCCCTTCACACGCACAGTCAGCCGAGCTTCCCGGGCAACGAGCAGCATCAGTTCGCCGGAGCGGGAGAAACAATTCGCTACACCAACACTACTTCTCCCGGCCCGCTATTCTTCCGGCTCGAGGTCACGGAATAGCGGACGTCTCGTCCGCAAACTTGTCAACGAAGTCATCGGGCGGACGGGACGTCCGCGCTCCTTTCTTTGAATCACTTCACCCATTCCAACCGGTAGAACGCATGACCGGTCGGCGGCGCGGGATCGGTGTAATCGAGCTGCGGCGAGGCAAGCGTTTCCGTGGACCGGGTTTCCCAGGTTCCGGCGTTTCCGAAATCGCTTCGACGTTGAATGTTGAACTGTTTTCCAACCGCCGCCGTGACCTGAAATGCTGCCGGACCGGTTTGATTCAAACTCGTCGGCGGAAAAATCGCATCGGGCAGACCGGGTGCCGGCCGGTTTTCGTTCTCGTCCCAATATTTGAACCCCGCCTTCCAGTCCCACATTGCCCAGCCGATGCCGAGCCGGTCCATCGCCTCGCGCATGTCGTGATAAAACCGGGTGCGCGATTCGGGATCGGTGAGCTCGTAGCATCCAAACTCCCCGACGTGAACCGGCCGCCCGTAGTAATCCGACCACGTCTTCGCCAGTTCCAAGCTTCCCTCGAACGCATACTTGCTCGACGGATTCCGTTCGGTCGGCAGCGTGTTGTACTGATTGAACCAGTCTAGCACCCACGGAAACGACGATGACGGCGGAACCGGGCTCAACGGAGTATCCGGCGGGCCGGGAAAAATCACTCCGGTGGTGCTGGTTTCATCGCCCGTCCACGTCGCGCCCTGGTGTGTGAAATAGAACGGTGCGTAACTGTGAACCGTCACGATCAGATTCGTGTCGTTGTCGGGCAACCGAAGCGCGGAGAGCTGGTCAATGCTGTTGAACTGACCGGGCCCGACAAGAATCGTGCGGTCCGGATTCGTGAGGCGAATCCGGCGGATGGCTTCCGCGTAAATTGGATTCAGAACATCGGTCGTCGCGGCGTCCTTCGGTTCGTTCAGCAATTCGAAGACAACTTCGTTTGGTTTGTTTGCGTAACGCGCTGCGATCTGTTCCCACAGCTTGTAAAACTTGTCCGACTCCGCGGCCGGATCAGTCGTGAACTCGTCGAAGTGATGAATGTTTACGATCGCGGACAACCCGTTGTTCAGCGCGTTCGTGACCAGGTCGTCCACCTTCGCAGCGAACGCCTCGTCAATTTCAAAAATAGGTCCCGCTCCGGCAAAGTCGTTCCAACGGGCGGGCAGGCGCACGTGATCGAATCCCTCCTGTTTGATCCTAATAAAGTCCGCCGCGCCGTAGGTCTGCCCCCAGTTCTGGCCGACCGGTGCTTCAAGATAGTTGCCGAGATTGATATTAATACGGCCCATAAATACATTCAATAAGATTGACATTCGGTGCTCATCGATTATTGAGAGGTATCAAAAAGCGAGACGCCAGAAAACTCTCATCTCAGGCGCAGTATCTCATCCGTGAGACCGCCGTCGCAATGTGCTTCG
>Ga0209491_10003308_pt1 | contig 26817 bp, 23 predicted proteins | sample BON02_FD_187213 | JGI IMG/M metagenome (GOLD analysis project Ga0209491, IMG submission 187213) | Freshwater microbial communities from Lake Bonney liftoff mats and glacier meltwater in Antarctica - BON-02 (SPAdes) (version 2) | ecosystem: Environmental > Aquatic > Freshwater > Ice > Glacier...
TTCCAATCCTGAATGGGGAATTAAATGGGGGAAACATCACCCCATGATTCAAAGCTTCACCCAAAAAAACAATGACTTGCAGTAGGGTTATTGGCGGACAGTGAGGGATTCGAACCCTCGAGACGGTTCCCCGCCTACACACTTTCCAGGCGTGCGCCTTCGACCACTCGGCCAACTATCCGTTGGCTGCTCTTAGCGCGGCGGCGCGGCGGGTTCAAGCGGGTAAAACCGCCTTAATCCACCAGCGTGAGCGAAACCCGGCGGTTCTGGCGGCCTTTCTTTTCGATCTTGCCGATCTCGACGCGGCCAATCTCTCCGCTGCGCGCCACATGGGTGCCGCCGCAGGGTTGCAGATCCACTTGGGTCGCACCTGTGCCAATGCGCACCAGACGGACTCGACCTTGCCCCATCGGGGGCATCACTGACATGGTTTTCACCAGCCCCGGGTTGGCGCGCAATTCATCATCAGTGATCCAGGTCTCGGTCACCGCCAGATCGGCGTCGATCAGGGCGTTCAGCGATTCCGTCAGGCCCGCAATGTCTTCGGGCGGATCGGGCATGTCGAAATCCAGCCGCCCCCGCTCGGCCCCGATCTGGCCGCCGGTCACCGGCAAGGGGATCACCACTGACAGCAAATGCAACGCCGTATGCACCCGCATATGCCGATAGCGTCGCGCCCAATCCAACGTCTGCACGACCTCTGCGCCAATCTCGGGCATCGCGGCGGGTTCGGCAGGCACCAAGGCCACGCCGCCGCCTTCGACCTTGACCGCCGTGGCAATAACCAGCTTGGCCCCGCCAAAAGACAGCCATCCGCTGTCGCCGGGCTGGCCGCCGCCGGTGGGATAAAACAGGCTGCGGTCCAGCACGATCCCGCCTTCGGGCGTATGGGCCAGCACCCGCGCGGGCGCGGTCTGCGCATAGGCATCATCGCGAAACAGCAGCTCTGTGATCATCCGCTTTCATCCTTTTCGCGCTTTGGCGCCACCAGAGGCTCCGCTGCCGGCGCCACCACCAGCGGTACATCGCCCCGCATCATCGCCAGCGCCCGCACGATCTCATCCACATTGCGCAGCGACACATCGCTTTGCGCAAAGGGAATCTCGACCCCCTCTTCAGTGAACCGCTGCACGATCGCATGGTTGATATCCGACCGCACCTGCATCGAGAAATTCACATCCCGCAAGATCACCCTGATCTCGAAATTCATCGAATCCGCGCCAAAGCCCTGAAAGTTGATCACTGGCGGCGGGTTCAGAACCGCCATCGGCTGGGCTTCGGCAATCTCTTGCAAAATCGCCTCCACCTTGCGGGTGTCAGATCCAAAGGCGACGCCCACCGGCACAATCAATCGCCCCGCCAGCGAGAACCGGGTCCAGTTTTTCACCTGCTGGCTGACCAGATCGGCGTTGGGCACGATCACCATGGTCCGATCAAACGTCTGCACCCGGGTGGAGCGGACAGAGATCGTCTTGACGATCCCCTGCACGCCGCCCACCTCGATCCAGTCGCCCTCACTGACCGGGCGTTCGACCAGCAAGATGATACCAGAAACAAAGTTCGACACGATATTCTGCAAGCCAAAACCGATGCCCACAGACAAGGCACCGGCCACAATCGCCAAACCGCTTAGATCAATCCCTGTGGTATTGATCGCAATCAAAGCGGCCAGAAAAATGCCCACATAGCCCACGCCTGCCACAATCGCGACCTGCCCGCCGCGGTCCATACTGGTCTTGGGCAGGATGGTCGTGCGGAGTGCCCCCTGGAACAGACGGGTGACCATATAGCCGCCGATGAACACCACAGCGAAGACGATGAAATCGGTGGGAGAGATCCGCGTCTCGCCCATCTGAAAGCCTTCGCGGAACCGCGTCCACAGCTCTGTCAGGTCGGAAAACCGCGCGCCCCAGATTAGCGCGAACAAGGGCATCGACAGCACCGTCAGCGCAAAGCCCAACAGCACCGGCACCAGCCCGTCATTGATGGATGCCTCTTCGCCCTCGCCCTTGCGGCCCAGCGTCATCACCCAGATTTCCGCCAGCACCTGCTGCAAGATGAACAGGATCGTAATCACCGCCAAAGACACGATCGCCGGATAGATCATCGCTTCGGCCGCCGCGATATAGCCAAACGCTGCCAGAACCGGGCCCAAAACGCCGATGATCCCAATCGCCCGCGCTACCAGCCCGACCAGCGTCAACACATAGCTTTGCGTCCCCGTTGCGCGCGCCTGCCGCAACACCCGGCCCATCCGCCACAACAAAAGCCCCGCCGTCGCCAGTATCGGAAACACCAGAACCGAAGTGGTCGCCTCCGAATATTCCTGCGGATCCATCGCCACAGACCGGATCATCTCTGCCGCAATCACCAGCCCCATCATCAGCGACAGAAACCGCCCCTCGGCCCGGCGCTCGGGCGGCAGCGGCAACAGCGGCGTCTCACCTTGGTGGCGCGGAAACGCCCGCGTGCCCAGCCAGACCGCAATGAACACCGCAATCCCCAGAACCGGCAGCGCCAGATTGATCCGCCCGCCCACTTCGCCCAGCATCCCGGTCAGCCGCAGCGCCGATGAAAAGGCATAGATCCCGAACACCGGCGCCGCGATCTGCCCCAGCGAGGTGGTAACCGCCAGCACCCGCCGTGTGACAGCCGAGCCGCTTACCGTGACCCGCTCTGACAACCCATAGATCCAGCGCCGCGCATAAATCGTCAGCCCCAGCGCCGCCGCCAGCAACAAGACAATCAACGGCAGGTTGCCAAGCAACTCGTCGCGCGCCTTCGGCTTGCTCCAATTCTCGTCGAACTCGTCCCATAGCCGGACCAGCGTGTCCGACAGACCAATCGCCGCCTCCGGCCAATTGGCGGGGTAAACCGGCGAGGGCCACAGCCGCAGCAGCTCATTGGCCTGCTGGTCGCGCAACACCCGGTCAATCTCACGGATCAGCCCGTCGGCCCGGCGGTAGGCCTCATCTGCCGCCAACCCCGGCGCTTGCAGCTTGACCAGACGGTCCGCCAGCTCTTTGCGCCTGACTGAGATTTCCTCAACCTCCGCCTCGCCCTCGGCAGGCACCGGGCCCAATGCGGCAATCTGCTTACGCACCGTGGCAATCCGCACCGAATTGGCGCTTTGCGCCGTTGTCAGAATGGATCGCCACCCGGCAATCTCGGCGCGCATCTTGTCCAGCTGGTCGGTGGAAAGGTTGCTTGCCTCCAAAGCATCCTCATAGCCAACCGCCACCTTCGCCCATTGGTCATAATCCACCGCAGCCTCGGTTACGGCCTCTTGCGCCTGTACTTGCCCCAAGGGCAGACACAGCAACAAAAAGGCCAAAAGCCCAAAAAGGCGAAAGGCGCGTAGCCCCTTCATGCGTCTTCGAACACCGACGGAATAGCGCGGCCCGGCCGGTCCAGCCACTCTGGCACCGGCAAGCCCTTTTCGCGCAAGAAGGCCGGGTTGTAGATCTTGGACTGATAGCGGCTGCCATAGTCGCACAGGATCGTCACAATCGTATGCCCGGGCCCCATCTCCTTGGCCATCCGAATGGCGCCCGCGATGTTGATGCCGGATGATCCGCCCATGCACAGCCCCTCTTCCATCGCCAGATCAAAGATCAGTGGCAAGGCTTCTGCGTCAGGAATTCGCCAGCTGTAATCCGGCGTGAACCCCTCAAGGTTGGCCGTGATCCGCCCCTGCCCGATCCCCTCGCTGATCGAACTGCCGGGGCTGTCAAGCGTGCCGTTGGTATAAAACGAATGCAAAGCAGCACCGTCAGGATCGGCCAGCCCGATCTTCACGCCCTTGGGCTGCAAGGCCATCGCCACGCCCGCCAAAGTGCCGCCCGAGCCCACCGCACAGATAAACCCGTCAACCTTACCGCCGGTCTGCTCCCATATCTCGGGGCCAGTGGTCTCAATATGCGCCTGCCGGTTGGCCACATTGTCAAACTGATTGGCCCAGATCGCACCCTTCGGTTCGGTCTTGGCCAAAGCCTCGGCCAGACGCCCCGAATAGCGCACATAATTGTTGGGGTTGCGATACGCAGCCGCTGGCACCTGCACCAATTCCGCGCCCGCCAGCCGGATCATGTCTTTCTTTTCCTGACTCTGCGTCTCGGGAATGACGATCACCGTCTTGAACCCCATACTGGCCCCCACCAGCGCCAGCCCAATCCCGGTATTGCCCGCCGTGCCCTCCACAATCGTGCCGCCGGGCTGCAAAGCCCCCCGCGCCACCGCATCGCGGATGATATACAAAGCCGCGCGATCCTTGACCGATTGGCCGGGGTTCAGAAACTCGCATTTGCCCAAAATTGTGCAGCCCGTCATCTCGGACGCGCGACGCAGCTTCAACAGCGGCGTATTGCCAATGGCTTGCGCCAGATCCCCGTGAAACCGCATAATAGCTCCTTTGCCTTAGCTGCCCTCAATCTTAGGCGACACGCCTTGAAACCTCAAGCCGCGCTCGCGGCGCGCTCTTGCATCCGCGAAACACCAAAGGCCGCCCCAAAGGGCGGCCCCTGATCGTCAGAAATTTCCAAAGAAAATTCTCAAACCCTTAAAATATCAGACTTTTTTGGCAACCATCAACCCGTCAGCCTTCAACCCGGCATAGCACTCATCCAGCGACTTGGTTGCGCGATCCATCAGCTGATCAATCTCATCCGTCGTGATCACCAAAGGCGGCGCCACAATCATCCGCTCGCCCACGGCGCGCATGATCAGATCATTGGCAAAGCACCGCTCGCGGCAACGGTAGCCCACATCGCCCTCTTCGCCCGCGAACTTGGCGCGTTTGGCCTTGTCCGGCGTCAGGATCAATGATCCCATCAGGCCAACCAGCTTGGTCTCACCGACCAAGGGATGATCCCCCAGCGCATGCCAGCGCTCGGCCAAATAGGGATGCGCCACGTCGCGCACATGCTCGACCACGCCCTCTTCCTGAATGATCCGCAGGTTTTCCAACGCGACAGCCGCCGCCACCGGATGGCCAGAATAGGTATAGCCGTGAAAGAACTCACCACCTTCGGCAATCACCGCCGCCACATCATCACAAACAATCGACCCTCCAATCGGCGCATAGCCCGAAGACAGCCCCTTGGCGATCGTCATGATATGCGGCTTGATGCCAAAAGTCTGGCTGCCGAACCAATTGCCGGTCCGCCCAAAGCCCGTGATCACCTCATCGGCAATCAACAAAATCCCGTATTTATCACAAATCCGCTGGATTTCCGGCCAATAGCTGGCAGGAGGAATGATCACCCCGCCCGCGCCCTGCACCGGCTCCCCGATAAAGGCCGCGACCTTGTCAACGCCCAGCTCGATAATTTTGGCTTCCAGCTCTTGGGCGCGCATCAGGCCAAAGGCGTCCTCGGTCATATCGCCGCCCTCGGCCCACCAGTAAGGCTGGCCGATATGCACGATGCCGTCGATCATGCCGCCATGGGCATGAATCGGGGCCATGCCACCAAGACTGCCGCCGCCCATGGTCGAACCGTGATACCCGTTCTTGCGCCCGATGATCACCCGCTTTTCGGGCATGCCCTTGACCTGCCAATAGCGGCGCACCAGCCGGATATTGGTGTCATTGGCTTCCGAGCCGGAGCCCGCAAAGAACACATGGTTCAGATCGCCCGGCGCCAGTTCGGCAATCTTGGCAGCCAGCGCAATCGCAGGCACATGCGTCGTCTGGAAGAAGGTGTTGTAATAAGACAATTCCTCCATCTGCTTGGCCGCGACCTTGGCCAGTTCCTTGCGGCCATAGCCGATGTTCACACACCACAGCCCCGCCATCCCGTCCAGAATCCGGTGGCCCTCGCTATCGGTCAGCCAGACGCCCTCACCGCGCGTGATGACCCGCGCGCCCTTGGACGCAAGACCATTGGCATCGGTAAAAGGATGCATGTGATGCGCCGCATCCAGCTTTTGCAGCTCGGCCGTCGGCAGGTGATTGGTGATCATGTTCATCGGGAAATACCTCGCAGATTCGGCAGGACAAAGGGCCCGGCTTTGAAGCAGTTTAGGCCCTTTCCAATCCGGCATCAAGAAATTTGATCAAATTATGCAGCCAAGCGGCCGAAAGCCCTTTGCCTCGTCCTCGCGGTGCCCGCATCTCCTCAAGGATGAGGGGCGCTGCCCCTCACATGCCGCCAGTTTCTCGAACCGGTGGCAAAACCGTCGGCAACGCCCGGGATATTTGGACAGATAGGAAAGGGAAAAGAGTCAGACCTTACACCTTCCTCTCTGCTCAAATATCCCCGCCGGAGGCTCCGCCCTCACTGCAAAGAGCAAGGGGCAAAAAAACAAGCGGCGTGTTGGGGCAGCTCTTAGAAAAAAGCTTGCGGCCGCATGGCCGCTCCGCTTCGTTACAAGGTGCCTTCAGACAGCGCTTGGCGCACCTGATCAATCCCTTGCTGGATATCGCGCTCCACCGCTGCCGCCACCGCCGCCGCATCGCCGGCCTGCATCGCGGCCAGTGCTTCGGAATGCCGATCCGGCAAGGCCGCGCGCCCATAGCGCCCGATCACCGCGCGCAAGGACGGCCCCGCCCGCAGCCACAAAGACCGCGCCATATCCACAAGAACCGGCGCGTCCGAGGCTTCATACAGCGCGAAATGGAACGCGTGATTGGCCGCCAGATAATCCGTCACCGCCTCTGCCCCGATCGCGGCATTCACCGCCCCATCCGCCGCCACCAGCCGCTCGATCAGCACGGGCGTCAGGTTGGCGCAGGCCAGTTCCGCCAGCTTTGGCTCAATCGTCAGCCGCGCAAAGGCCACCTGATCCAGCATCGCCGCCGTCATTTGCGGCACCGCCACCCGGCGGTTGTCTTGCGGCAACAACGCGCCTTCTGCCGTCAGCCGACGGATCGCCTCACGCACCGGCGTCATCCCCGCGCCCAGATCGGCAATCAACCCCTGGATCGTCACCGGCTGGCCCGGCGCCAGATGGCCGTACAGGATCATGTCGCGCAAGCGCGCATAGGTCACCTCATGCGAGGGCACCTTGCGGTCACTGCTTTGCAAAATTCGGCTGCCTGCGGTCATGGTGATCTCCCTTGGCCACAGTATGGCGCCTGAACGCGCAGTTTCAAGATCTGATCAAATTCCTGACCCCAGCCGCGCGCGATGGCGCAACAGCCAGTGCAGCGTCAGGATCAACGGCGCATTGCCCAACTCGCCTGCATCCATCCGCGCCACCAGCGCGTCCAGATCCACCAGATGGCCGCGAATATCCTCGGCCTCTTCAGCCAGACCGAACACCCCCGCCGCCCCGTCCGGCAGATCGCAAAGGGCCAAATAGGAATAAAGATATTCTGAGAACGCCGCCGTCGTCGGGTAATATTCCGCCACCAACTCCAGCCGGTCCAGCGTCACCCCCGCCTCTTCCAGCGCCTCACGCCGGGCGGCGTCTTGCGGCGTTTCGCCCGCATCGATCCGCCCCGCCACCGGTTCCAACTGCCAAGGGTTGGCATCGCCCCGCGCCATCGGTCCCGTGCGCACCTGTTCAATCACCAACACTCGGTTTCGCACCGGATCATAGGGCAGCACCGTGACCGCATCGGCCCCGATAAACACCTCGCGGCGCACTGTCTCGCTCAGGTTGCCATCAAACCGCCGAAACCGCAGATCAAAGGTCTCAACCGAGAAAAACCCCGCAAAAGGCACCTGCAACGCGCCCCGCTCAAAATCTCCCGGCGCCACCGCGCGGCGCAACCCTTGCGGCGCAGGCTCTGCCACCGCCCTCAAGGTAGAGGCCGCCCGCACCAGCATAGACCCCCGCCGCGCCAACAGACGCTCGGGCGAAACCACGCCGAACAAAGCCATGATATCGCGGGATAATTGCTGATCCAATGCCGGATCAGCGGCAGTTTGACCGTCCGTCGCCGCCTGCCAGAACGCCAAACGCTCTGCCGCGCCCGCCCCGCCCGAAACCTCTGCCCGCAAAGCGTCGTCCATGCTTAGCGCCAGCGCCGCGCTGTCCATTCCGACAGTAATCCACCAAGTAACCCACCACCAATCAGCGCGCCCAGCACACCCACCGTCAGCATCGCCTGGCCATTTTCCAGCATGAACTGAAACGCGCCCAGCACCGCGCCCATTGGACCTTCATAGACCATTTTGGTCGATTGAATGATCATCAGATAGATCGAGAACCCCAAAAGCGCAAAGAAGGCCAGCGCCACGGATGTGACCAGCCCACTGCCCGTCGCGTCATAATAGCTGGTACCAACCCGCGTGCCCATCACCCGCCAGCCGATGATCAGCCCCAGCATGGCGCAGATCTCTCGAAAGAAGCCAAAGGTCGCCGTGGGCCCAAGCGACGGGATATGCGCATTGGCCGCAATCCAGCCGACACACGCAAAACAAAGGGCGGCAATCAGTTTGGCGGCTGTGGGCATTGATCAGGCTTTCGTCAGGGGTCCGGTCGTTGCAGGGTGACCTGCGTTACGTCACAGTTTCCGCCCTGAAACGCCCCCGCGCAAGAGGTCAGGTAAAAATCCCACATCCTGCGAAAGCGGTCATCAAAGCCAAGGCCGCGAATTTCATCCCAACGGCCCAAAAAAGTTTCGCGCCAACGGCGCAACGTCAGGCTGTAACTCTCGCCAAAGGTGATCTCATCGGTCACCGCCAAACCCACCCGCGCGCCCTCTTGACGCAGCCGGGTGCGGGTGGGCAACATGCCACCCGGAAAGATGAACTTCTGAATGAAATCAATATCTTTGCGATACCTCTCCCAGCGATCCTCAGCCACTGTGATCACCTGCAACACAGCCTTACGGCCGGGTTTCAGCCGTGCTTGCAGGTTCGCGAAATACGTCGGCCAGTATTTTTCGCCCACCGCTTCGAACATCTCGATGCTGGCGATGCCGTCGTAAAGCCCGCGCTCATCGCGATAATCTTGCAACTTTATCTCAACCAAATCTGACAGCCCGGCGCGTGCCATCCGCGCCACAGCATAGTCATGCTGCGCCTGAGAGATGGTCAAAGCCGTCACTTTCAGCCCGCGGTGACCGGCCGCGTATTCGGCAAACCCGCCCCAGCCGCAGCCAATCTCCAAAACATGATCGCCCGGAACCGCCCCAATCCGGTCCACCATGGATTCGTATTTGCGCGCCTGCGCCGTCTCCAGACTGTCCTGCGCGCCCTCAAACAAGGCCGAGGAATAGGTCATGCTGTCATCCAGCCACATCCCGTAAAACGCATTGCCCAGATCGTAATGCGCCGCGATATTCCGCCGCGCCTGCGCGCGACTGTTGCCCTGCAACCAAAATCGGATCCGCTCAAACGCGCGCACCAGCCCTTGCGCTGGAAAGCTGCCGTTGACCATGTCATTGGCCGGGCGCTGCACCAGATCCATCAAGGCCTGCAGATCAGGCGTGTCCCACCAGCCGTCCATATAAGACTCGCCAAAGCCCACCTCGCCCTCGCGCAGCGCACGGGCAAACACATCTGGGTTGCGCACCAAAATCTCGGCCACCTCGCCCGGGGCCGTCCCGCTACAGACGAACCGCCGCCCGTCCGGCAGCACGAAATCCAGCCGCCCTTCGGCCAGATGCGACACCATCTCGAACACCGGCGCGAAATAGCGCGGCAAGCCTTTCTGCCCTTTGGTCGAGGTTAGAACCTCGCTCACTCCGCCCTCGGTGGAAAACCCCAAAGCCGCCTCATTGCGCCAGATCTCAGTCATATATTCAAGCCTTCCGTGCTTCATAGGCCGCCAGCGCGCGCTTTCGCCCCGCGTCCAGCGCAATCATCCGGTGTGGATATGGGGCGCGCGGGTCCAACCCCCAAGCCTTTGGTACTGCCTCAAAATATGACAGCCCCTCTGCCTCGGGCTCCAACTGCCCCTCAGCCAGCCAACGCCGCCGATAGGCGCCATTCGCGTCAAACTTTTCCGCCTGCCCCTCGGGGTTGAACACCCGGAAATAGGGCGAGGCATCGGGGCCACAGCCCGCAACCCATTGCCAACCCATCGCATTTGCAGCCGGATCCCAATCGGTCAGGCAATCGGCAAACCAATCCAAGCCCAGCCGCCAATGCGTCATCAGATGTTTGGTCAAATAGCTGGCCACCACCATCCGCACCCTATTGTGCATCTTGCCCGTCACATACATTTCGCGCAGCCCGGCATCGACAAAGGGCTCGCCCGTCATGCCACGCCGCCAGCGCTCGGCCTCAGGGCTGTCGCCCTGCCAGCCGAAATCTGCCCAACCGGGCTTCCAGCTATCCGTGGCCAAACGCGGGAAATGGTGCAACAGATGATAGGCAAATTCGCGCCAGACCACCTCTTTCAAAAACGTCTCCGCGCCCGCAGCCCCGCGATCGCGCGCCGCCAGACCCGCGTGCCAAACCTCACGCAGACCAATCTCACCATAGGTCAAATTCTCAGACAGGCCCGAGGTCGCAACAATCCCCGGCAAATTGCGATCCTCGCGGTAGCCTTCCACCGGCCCGTCCAAAAACGCCCCCAATCGGCTCCGCGCCGCAGATTCCCCAACCGCCTGATGCGCCAACATCACATCCGCGCCACGCCGCATCGCAGCCCCTAGACGCCAATCTTCCAACAGGTCCGACGCCACCGGCCCCGCCCCGCGCAGCCGCACCGGGGCCAGCGCAGGCGCCGCCACATCGCGGCCGCGCACAGAATTCCAAAACGGCGTGTAAACCTTGTATTCCGTGCCCGATCCCGTCTGCACATCCCAAGGCTCAAACAGCAGATGGCCCGCAAAACTGCGCGCCTCAACCCCCGCCGCCTTCAGCGCCGCCTTCACCGCGGTATCGCGCGCGACCGACGCCGGATCATAAAGCCGCGACCACCAGACCCCGCTGGCCCCCACCTCAGCCACCAAAGCCTGCAAAACCGCCAGCGCCTCACCGCGCCGCAGCACCAAAGGCGCCGCCAGCCCCGCCAGATCCGCGCCAAACCGCGCCAAAGACAGCCCCAGCCGCCATTTCGCCGCAGCGCCCAGCGCCTCGGTCTCAGGGTCCAGCACAAACACCGGCAATACCGCACGGCCAGCGGCCACCGCAGCGGACAACATCGGCTGATCCGCCAGACGCAAGTCCCGGCGAAACCACAAAATCAGCGGGCCCAGCCCCATCACATCACCATTCCCATCGACAACATTACGCCCAAGGGACGCAATCGGATCACCCCCAGATTTGCCCTTTTTGAAATACTCCCGCCGGAGGCTCCCCGCCTACAACGCGCGCTCCAGCGCCGAAATCAGCCGCGTCACCTCAGCATCAGTGGTGTAATGCGCCGCTGACAGCCGCAAAACGCCCTTTTCCAGCGGGATCCCCAAGGCCAGCAACGGCCGCACCGCATAGAAATCGCCGCCACCGCAGGCAATCCCATCGCGCCCCAGCGCCTCGGCCACCGGATAGGCCGGGCCCGCCAATTCTACCGCCACCGTCGGCGCCCGCGCCCCCGCATCGCGCGGCCCCAGCAGCCGCACATCGTTGCGCGCGGCCAGATAATCCAGCAACGGCTGGATCACCGCTTCTTCCTGCGCGCGCATTAGATCATGCACCCCGCGCGACCGCGCCAAAGCGTCGCCGCCCACCCCGTGATGCGCGGCCAAAGCATCCACATAATCCACCATCCCCGCACAGGCCGCGATCTGCGCATGGTCCGGCCCGCCGGGGGTGAACCGCTTATACAGGCTGTCATTGTTGAAATAATGCGCCTGCCCGGGCAGCTCCATCCCAAACTCAGGCCGAATGATCATGATGCCTTGATGCGGGCCAAAGGTTTTATAGGCCGAAAACAAATAGCAATCCGCCCCCAGCGCGGGAATATCGGGAAAGCCATGCGGCGCATAGGACACCCCATCCACCACCGTCCGCGCGCCCGCCGCCCGCGCCATGCCGCTGATCAGCGCCACATCATTCACCGCCGCCACCACGTTCGAGCAATGTGGAAACGCCACCAGCCGCACCCGCCCATCGGCCAACAACCGTGCAAGATCAGCCGGGTCCAACAGCCCGGTGTCGCGGTCCAACTGCCACTCGCGCACTTCGATGCCCTCATCGGCCAGCCGCCGCCAAACGCCCGCATTCGCCTCATGGTCCTGATCGCTGACCACGACCACGCCATCCGTGCCGCGCAACCACTGCCGCACCGCCTGCGCCAGAACATAAGTATTGGTCGAGGTTGAGGGGCCAAAAGATACCTCTTCCCCCGTCACCCCCATCATCGCGGCCAGACGGGCCCGCGCCTCGTCCATCTCGGCCCCAGCCGCCTCAGCGCCCGGATGCGGCCAATAGGGCTGCACTTTGCGATCGGTGTAAAAGCGGTGCAACCGCTCCACCACCTGACGGCACGGATAACTGCCGCCCGCATTTTCAAAGAACGCATGGCCCGATAGCACCGGCGATTGGAAAGCCGGAAACTGCGACCGGACAAAGTCTAGATCAAGTGCCATAATCTTCTCCCTGTTTTGCCGCCATCCTTGCCGACCAGCCACCGGAATGGCAATGGCCGCCCCGATCATCTGGGGCGGCCATCGTCTTGGCTTCACTTATTTTTCGAGACCCGCCTACTCCGCAGGGGTCACATCGCTGCCTTCGCGCGCGCATTCCGTCACGCTCCACGGCCTTGATCAGCGCAATCGCCATCAGCACCAGCACAAAGCTGAACGGCAAGGCCCCGATGATCATCGCGGTCTGGATGGCTGACAATCCGCCCGCCACCAGCAGCACCGCAATCACCAGCGTCAGAGCAACGCCCCAGACGATGATATGGATCTGGCCCTTTTGCGTCTCGTCGCCCGCTGCGTTGATCGTATTGATAATCAACACCGCCGAGTCGGCCGAGGTAACCAGATAGGTCAGCAACAGCACCACCAGCAGCGCAGACATCACCACTGTCATCGTCGGGCTAAGCAACTGGTTCACCGTGGCGAATAGCTGGCTGGACAGACCCGCATCCAGAATGGCGCGATTTGCCCCGCCGTTCAGCTCCAGATCAATCGCCGTGCCGCCCGCCATCGCGAACCAGGTGAAACACATCACCGAACGCACAACCATCGCGCCCCACACATATTCGCGGATGCTGCGCCCGCGCGAAATGCGGGCCAGAACCAGGCCGACAAACGGTGCAAAAGCAATCCACCAGGCCCAATATAAGATGGTCCAACCGTTCTGCGAGCTTGCCAGCGCATCGCCAACCTCGGTGCCATCGGCCGGATAAACGGTGAAGATCATCGATGGCAGCGCCACCAGATAATCCCCGATGCCGGCAAACAGCGCCTAGAGCGCAAAGGCTGTGGAACCAAGCACCAACAAAAAGGCCAGAAAGAAAAAGGTCAGTCCCATATTGATGTTGGACAGCCATTTGATCCCGTTGCCCACGCCCGACAGCGCAGACAGGGTTGAACACCCCATCACCACCACCAAGGCCCCGATCATCGCGCCATTGGTCGGCGTGCCATCGGCCTGCATCAACCAAGTTGCGCCAGTGATGTTAAACACGCCGCTGGCAAATTGCGACACACCAAAGCCGATGGTGACTGCCACACCAAGAACCGTGGCAATCACCGCCACAATATCAATCACATGGCCCAAAGGCCCCGACAGGCTTTTGCCAAACAATGGCGTCAACCCTGACCGGATCGTCAACGGCAGCCCGCGGCGATAGCTGAAATAGGCCAAGGCCAGACCCGTCAACGCATAGCAGCCCCAAGCAAACAGGCCCCAATGCAGGAACGCCCATTTGAACCGACATTCCCCAAGTGGTCTGCCGTTTGAAGGCAAGATCGCCTGATTTTGGCCACTGAACAATTGTTTTTCGTCCCGAGCGGCATCTGCGGTCGCGCAAACGCGTGGAGCTGAGAGGATTGAGCCGCGCACTCGCAACATCCTGGTCCGGCAGCGACGTTTTTCAGCGCGGCGGACAGACCTGCCGAGCCGCTTTCGTTCAGTTTGGGTCGGGATTGCAGTCACGCGCATGACGGCGGCGCTCGTAAGCGGCGAATTGCGGCAAGGATGGCGCGCACCATCGGGCCGGTGACGGCGACCTCGGCAAGCTGGAAGGTGATGGCGCGGGCGTGGCGAACGACGCGAGCCCCTATCTTGATCAGCTTGAGTTGCAGGCTGGTCAGCGACCAGTCGGCCATCGCCTCGGGCAGTTCGATGCAGCGCAGGAAAGTGGCCAGGTTGTAGGCCAGCGCGTGCAGATGCAACCGCACCCCATTGTCGCAGAACCGCTTGCAGGACAGCCGCGTCCAGCGGAAGGCGTATTTGCCTTCCTTGATGCATTGCCTGGCAGCGTATGCTTGCATGCGCGAGAAGGTGCTGCTCGGCGGTGCCGCGTTGGTTGTAGAACCGCACCACCCAGTCAGGCTCCATCGGCAGGTTGGTGACGATGAAGCCGACCTTTGGGAACAGCTCGCCTGGATGCCATTCGATCTTGGCGATGACGCGGCGGGTCTTGTCCCAGGATGCGGCCTGATACTCGAGGTCTTCGTAGAAGCGCTTGACCTTGGTCAGTGATGGACGGCCTACAGGCCGGGTCAACCGATGTGCAATCTTCTCCCGCTGCACGGCATTTGCGGGTAGCCGGATGGCGTAGAAATAGCCAGCCTCCTCGATCCGTGCGTAGATCGCAGGACTGGCATAGGCAGCGTCGGCGCGGAGGAAGCGGCCCCCAAGCTTGCGCCCGGCGTAACGGGCAATCACCGGGTCGAGCACATCCCGCCAGTTGTCGGCGCTGTGGACGTTGCCGTGCCGCAGGGCGCAGCGCTCCAGCATGCCGAACTGGTTGAACACGAAGAGCGGGTGATAGCAGGTGCAGTCGAAGTGCCCGTTCCAGGCGGACCCCTCCTGATCGCCGTGGGTCGGGCTGACCGAGCGGTCCATGTCCAGCACGATGTATTTGAGCCCATTGCGGTCGTGGAAGCGGTCTATCCACTGGCCACTGAGATCGGCCAGAGCCACCCGGTTCTCAGGCAGGGCCAGCGTCTCGGTCTCGAACCGCCCCATCTGCGAGGCAGAGGCCGCCTGCGCGTCGACAGCACGCCCACCTACGACTTGGCGCATGACCGGATCGAGGGACAGGCGGTCGGCGTCGTTGACTGTCCGTCGTTGACATCTTCATACCCCGCCAACCGTCCATAGACCGATTGCCGGAACAGCCCGTCAAGCCGGTGGACGGTGTTCTTGCCAGTGCGGATGTCGCGCAGCGCACCCGAAGCAAGCTGCGGCAGCCCAAGCGCGTCATCCAACTCTCGCATCACCAGGAGACCGCCGTCCGAACTGATCTGCGCGCCCCGGAACTCAAGCCGCACACGAGGGTCGAAAGTCACCCGATCTGCACGCCGCAAACCCGCACCCTCCGGGTGATCCATAATCCGTCACCTTCAGCCCGATTAACATCCTGAAATATAACACGTTACTGGCAATCAGATGTGCAAAAACGTCAAGTTACTTGGGAAATGCGGGTTGACGCCTTCAAGGATCAAAGCCGATAGTCCAAGGGTGATCAGCGTGCCTTCCGCCTCTTGGGTGACTGTCGGCTCGCCGGGCCAGCGCACGAGATGTATCATATCTCCCGGCTGCCAACCTATAATCCGGCATATCCCTCCGAAGGCGATCCTGTACGTCACCCCTCCACCGTTTCCTGTGACGGTGTTATCGCCGGGCCCGATGTGGAAGACGTGCTTCGCTGTATCAGCCGTAACAGTGTTGATCCCGGGCCCGGTATGGACGGTCGAACTGCGATCGCCAACCGTGATCCGGTCATTGCCGGGGCCGCCATAGATGAGGCTAAAGCCGTTGCTGCCCCGGATATCATCATCGCCCGCACCGCCATCCAGCGTGGTGCGACCTTCCCCCCCGATCAGGGTGTCATTGCCCGCGCCGCCGTAAAAGGCGTGCTGGTCGTTGCGACGCTGCGAGACGGCGATCAGCATATCATCGCCGTCGCCGCCCTCGAACACCGCGCCGGCATAGACCGGGCCAGACATGCGGTCACCGCGATTGCTGCCGCGCACCCGGACCGGCACCCGCTCGGAGGCCTCAAAAACGATGGCGCTGTCGGGATGGGCGACGACCTCGAACTCGCGGCTGGTCAGATCACCCGTCTCTGCACGCAAGGTGACGGTGCCGATTCGCAAAGTGCCGATGCCCTTTGGCACTTTCAGCACATGGCCGTCCGGCCCGCCCAAATACCAAAGCACATGCTGGCCGTCCGGCGCGACGTGCAAGGCATCGGCTGCAGGACCATAGGCCCAGAAATGGCTATCGGCGGGCGGGCCCTGCAAGGCAACCGTGCCGTCCATCGCCATCATCGCCTGAAGCCCGTTGTCCACCCCGGTCAGATCAAGCCCAAGGCGTCCGGCCGCCAGAACCAGCTCTTCGCGCAGGATCTCTGTCTCTGGCCCACCCATGATGTTCGTCGTCTCACCGGGATCATGCAGCACGTCATAGACATGCTCTTCACCGTTGGGATAGCGAAAGTAGCGCAGATGCTGATAGCCCGGCAGCGAGGGGCGCACCGAAAGCGTGCCAAACACGGCCGTCAGCGGTGACTGGGCAAGGTCATAAGTCCCGAAGTCGGGGTCGATCAGCGGCAGCAGGCTTTGCCCAGAGGTCCACTCCGGCCGGGGCGGCAATCCTGCCAGATCCAGGATGGTCTTGGGCAGGTTGTGCAGCGAGACCGGGCAGTCCACCACCTGCCCGCCGGGCATTGCGGCATGCCAGATCCCCAGCGGCACATGGGCGGCGCTGTCCCACTGACTCATCTTGTGAAAGCTGTCATGGGTGCCAAGGTTGAAGCCGTTGTCAGACAGCAAAACAACCGTGGTATTGCCGCCCAGTGGAGAGTCGCGCAGCGCGTCCATGAAGCGACCGATTTCGTGATCGACATGGCTGCAGGCTGCGAAATAGCCACGCACCACTTGGCGCCACGCCTCGTCCCCGGCCTTTTCGGGGGTCCAGCGGCCGTTCACGATATAGGCCATCTCATAGACCGCCATGCCGGGCTGCGGCCCGTAATAATCATCGGGATGCGCAGAGCGCGGCCAGATGATCTGTGCAGGATCATACATCTGATAGAAGCGGTCCGGGCAGACCAGATTGTAGTGCGGGTGTTTGAAGCCCAGCTGGATCAAGTTTCGGCGTGTAGGATCGGCCCTGCCCAGAAAATCGATCGCGTTCTGCGCCACCATATGATCGTAAAAGGTCTTGTCAAAAGAGCCGTCATCATCGGGATGGTTGACCCCTTCAATCCCCGGCCCCTTGTCGAGATAGGCGTGGACATTGCGGCGGCGGCCACGATCCTCGGCCTCGACATCCTCGTGGAACAGGATCCGGCGATACTCTTCGGGCATTGGCTTGTAATTGGCGTCGGTCTTGCCGGTGGTAAAGGTGTGAAAGCCTGCGCGGCGCAAATCATAGACCCAGCTTGCCGTTGGGGGCAGCGCATCGCGCCAGAACCGGTTCAGGTCAACCAGCCCGGTCACAAAAGGTGACAGCCCGGTCGAGACCTCGGCCCGGCAGGGCGCGCAGAGCGGAATCGTCGCGTAGGCATTGCCAAAGCGGGTGCCTTCGGCCATCAACCGATCGATGTTTGGCGTCTGGATCGTTACCCCGAACGCCTCTCGCCAGGTGAAGATATCGATCATGTCGTCGATCCAGATCAGACAGATATTGTCGCCCCGGATCGTGTCACGGTTGAAGGTCATTCATTGGCCTCGCGGATGCAATGGGGGGTGGCCCGGTTCAGCGGCAAATCTGCCGGAAGCGCCCAGCGGTACAGCGGGTGACCGCTGGCGCCTGACGCGGTCCAGCTGTCACGGATCGCTCCGCAGCCCGCCTGCGCGCCTTCGCCAACTGGGTCCGACACACACCCAAGACGCAGCCGATGTCCCTGCGGCGGACCTGAGCAATCGAGGATCAGCGCCTTTGGGTCATCGCGGGCAATCCGGACGCCAAGGATCGTGCCTTCGCCTTGCCCACCGGTAAGGCGCAAGCCCGCGGCGGCCCCGGCAGGATGCGGATCGCCGGGATCGATCACCAGATCCGACTGGGCGCGGAACGTGACCCTAATCTGCCGTTCGGCATATTCGGCCAACACCGGCAGCGGGCAGAACCACTCTTCACCGGCGTCAATGGCGTTCAGCGCATAAGCGTCAAGTTCGGCCATATCCAGGCGCCCAGCCTCGGTCAGACGGCCAAAACGGTCTTGCTGCCCGCGACTGGCGGGTGCAGCCAGGATTAGCCGATGCCTGCCAGAACCCCATGCCAGCCCATGCAGCGCCGCGACTGCGGGGTGATCAACCCGCCCCGCCATGCCGCTTTCGGCATCCGCCAGAAAGGCCGGTGGCAAAAGCCCGCGATCCCGCATCTGGGTTGTTATGCTATCCATCAGCGCCCGGAAATCGCGCGCAAAAGTGTTGCTGTCGCTGGTCAGATCTTCAAGCCCATAGCCAAGAGTAACCGCGAGAACCCGTGGTCTGCGGCCAAGACGCGCCGCAGCATCGACCAGATTGTCCAGCGCGATCAAGAAATTGGCGAAAGCTGTCCCTTTGCCCAACGCATGGACCGACGACGCGTCATCCGTTTCAACCCGGGTCAGAAACAACGGCATTCCGCGACGGGCCTGATGGCGTAAGCGCAACAGGTGATCGGCAATCAACGCTTCGCGGCTTCGGTGACGCAGATGCTGCAAGGCGCCGGTGCGTATGGCTGTATCGGTGCCCTCAAGCCCGACCGCGCCGATATGGTCAGCAGGCGCTAGCACGTTGTAGCGAAACTGCGCCGGTCCAGCATTGAAGCCAGCGCGCCGCGCGCCGCCAAGGCCAAGGATCGCAAGCAGCGGGCCGGGGGCATCCGCCAGAATATCACCGCCGGTCGCAGGGCGCAGATAGCCGCGAGGCTCTGCCTCCAACCTTGCGTCAAAGCGCAGCCAGCCGCCCTCTGAGCGCAGGTTCCAAGCGTCAATGTCACCCAGCATCTCGGCTGGATCAAGCCGTCCCTCGACGGCTGCTCCGGCTTCGGGCTGATTGGCCACGGCATGAATAGCTGTGCGCTGACTTTCGAGAGCCTCATTTGCCGCACGCTTTTCGCGGCGGCGAGCCTTGCGTTCTTCACGGTCAGACATCTTAGCGCACCAACTTTAGCGGGGCGGGCATCTCAAGTCCCGGAAAAACAACATTGCCCAGTGAAGACAGGGGCAGGCCGAACATCTCGTGCAGAAGGGTTGCGGCATAGGCCCGCACGTCGCCTGTTGGCATCAGGTCGCGGCGATCCAGAAGGTCTGCCTCGGCCATCCCCGGCCATTGGCCAAGCACCCTACCGCCGCGCAGCGCGCCGCCCGCCAACAGCGCTGCACCGCCCGTGCCGTGATCGGTGCCACCATTGCCGTTTTCCGCCGCCGTGCGCCCGAATTCGGTCAGCGCCAAGACGGTGGTGGTGGCCCAGTTGGCACCCAAGCCGTCGCGCAGCAACAAAAGCATGTCACATAGTGCGGCAAAGCGCTTGCTGATGTGGAAATCCTGCTTTTGATGGGTATCCCAACCGTTGAAAGAAAAGGTGGCGATCCGCGCCTCGGCGTTCAGCCGGTCGGCGACATAGCCGCCAAGTGCTGACTCACCACCGGGGCCGCCTTTGTCCAGCGTCTCGCTGCGCAGGATCTGCGCCTCGGCATAAGTGGCAGCAAGTTGCGGATCCTGCGCATAAAGATCGCCCAGCAGATCCAGCCCCTGCGACGACATCCGGCTGTCGGCCACCGGGAACCAGTGTTGCGCGGGGGCGGTGCCTTCCAGGATCATCATCTGTTCGACGCCCACGGCGACGGCAGTGGTCGAGGTGACCCCCGGCATCAGTTGCAACGCCCGGTTCAGCCAGCCATCGCGTTCCGGCGTCAAGAGGCCCGTCACCGTGCCGCTGCCATTCTCCAGCATGTCTTGCCCGATGAAATGGCTGCGCTTGCGGTAGGGGGTGGCGACGGCGGTGACCAAAGCCAGCTCGCCCGCCGCCCATAGCGGAACCAGCGGTGCACAGGCCGGGTGCAGGCCGAAAAAGCCATCCAGATCATAGGACTGTTTGGCGGCGTTCTGCGCGATCTGGGGGCGCAGGGCGGCATAGGCAGGGTCGCCCAGCGGGCGCAAAAGGTCCAGACCATCCAGCCCGCCGCGCAGCACGATCACGACCAGCCTGTTCTGGCCGGGGGTGGCGGCAAAGGTCATCGGCGTAAACAGGGGCGCTGCCGCAGCCGAGCAGCCGATCAGGAAACTGCGCCGTGAAAGGTCCAGGCTTGCCATCGCTATCTCCGCATGAAGGCGGGCGCGCCCAAAAGCACGGCCACCCCTTCCCACCGCTGTTCGGCCCGTCCAGCCGCAAGGATGCTATCCGCTTCGCCCGACCCCAGCGCATTCAGCGCCAGCGCGGCCGGATCGGCCTGTTCGCCAAAGCGACGGGCCAGCGTTTCGCCCCAATTCAGTCGCGCCGCCAGCGCCGGACCCGTGGCCCAGGCCTCTGCGCTGTCGGGCCAGCCATCGGGACCGGGCACCCGAAAGCCCGCTTGCCCCATCTCGGCCAGAGCTTGCGGTGCCTTCAGCCAGCCCTTGCCTTGGGCCAGTGCATCGGTCAACCCAAGCGCCCGCAACGAGGCCACCAGGTATTCATGCGGGCTGCGCAGCTTGCGAAAGCCGGGAGCATGGGACGACGGATGGGCCAGCAGCACCCGGTAAACCGGCATCAGGGCGGTGTCGGCCTCCAGATAGCTCGCCGCCATGGCCGCCACCAGATCGGGCGGTGGATCATCGGCAATGAAATGCCGTGCCAGCGTCAGCGCCACGCTTTGCGCGGTTTCGGGCCGACGGGCAACCGTTGCAACCAACCGCGCAATCTCATCCACGCCCGAGCCATAGCTTTCGTTGAGGATGGTCTTTAGCCCCGGCTCCGCCCGGCGGTCGTCAAAGAACGCGCCAGTGCCATCATACTGAATCCCGGCGAACAGCCGCGCCAGTTCGGTCACATCGGTCTGGCTATAGCCCGACCCCATGCTGTGCAGTTCCAGAAACTCACGCGCGTAATTCTCGTTCAGCCCGCGGCGCTGCTTCTGCCCCACCTCTGACTGCGGTCCGATCGAAGCGATCTGGTCCAGATATTCCATCATTCCCGGATGCCAGGCCGAGGCCAATAGCATATCGTCGTAACGACCCGCGATATGGGGGCGGATCGCCTCTTCGCGGTAGGGCCCAAGGAAAATCTCTCCCAACCCCTTGCGCCAGCTGACGGTCAGACGGTTTGCCCAGAGGTTGACCAGCCGCTCGGCAAAGCCATTCTTGGCCATGACCGCATCCCATATCCAGTCAGACACTTCTTGCACGGCTAGTTCGCGCAAGCGTTTCTGCGCCGGATTGTCTCTGGAGCCGCCTGTCTTGACCGCCTCGGCGGCCCGGCGCCGATCGGCCAGCAGCGCCAGCCGCGCTTGAGTGGTCAACGCCTCGCGCGGGATCGGCTTTTGAGCATTGTTCAACTGATCCAGCAATCGCGCCGGATCAGGCGCGGACGTATCCGGCGCGTCACCGGCAACGGGGCCGTAGCCAAAGCGGATCAACTCTATCAGCGAGGGGGGCGACACGGGCTCCTCCTAGATCCAGTCAAGAAAGATGCGATGCGCATATGGGCCTTCGGACAGCCGGTTGCGCAGCGCCTTGTAGCGGGGCCGCAGTTCCTTGAATTTGCGCTCGTGGGTTTCGACAACCAAGCAGCGGATCCTGTCGAAAAGGCCCTGCTCTTCCACTGCTTCAAGGATGCCCAGCTCGGCCCCTTCGATGTCCATCTTGACCAGCGCAATTTAGGAGCCACCTGCAGTAAGCGTGCGGACAAGATCGGGAAAGGCCAGCAGAGTGACATCTATCCCATCCTCTTCGCGGATCATCCGGCCCCCCCCGATGATGGTGCTTTTGACCGAGGCGCCCGCCGGATTATCCTCGAAATTCGATGCCCGCATCAGCCGGATGGACCCGGATGTCGCCCCTACCGCCACATTGTGCAAGGCCACGTTGGGCAGATCGGCGCAGGATTTACTAAGTTGGCCAAAGGCGAAGGGGTCCGGCTCATAGGCCAGCACGGCGGCGCCTGTGCAGGCAACCTGCGTGGTGATCTTGCCGACATTGGCCCCGCAATCCATCACCAGATCACCGGGTTTCAGCATGGCAAGGATTCCTGCCAGAAACCCCTCGGCCGAGGCCTTGCGCATATTGCGCTTTTGACGGCGCAGCTTGGCCTCCAGCTCTTCAACCGTGGCTGGTGCGCCGGTTTCAGCCTCTTGGACTTCCGTCATTTTGCACCCACATAATGGCTTTGGATCGGCAGTCGGTAGGGCGGCGCCTGCATTGGTTTGCGCGCCGCCGTCAGCAGCATATGCGGCCCCGAAAGAAACCGCTCGCCACCACGCGGCTGGCCTGTCGGGTCGTCGATCGCAATCACTTTCAAAGGTTCCTTGCGATGGACCAGTGACACTTCCAGCATCTCGTATCCGCGCGCATGGTGCCAGTAGCGCCAAGGAACATCGGGGCCAGTCTGAAAGAACCCGTGTCCAAACCAGCCATCTCCAGCCACATAAGACAGCAAGAGCCCGCCGGGTTTCAAAAGCGCATGGCAACTGTCGAGCGCCTGACCGATATGGAAGATGTGCTCGGTCGTGCCGCCATCGATAACGATGTCGAATTTCCCCTTCAACGCAGCCGGAATCGGCTTGTTCAGGTCATGAATATGCTGCGACCCTTCAAGGTCGTTGAAATCCATCGCCTCAATGGTCGGGTAGCCAAGCTTGGTAAACAGCTTTTCGGTGAAGCCGTCCGCCTGAAGGCAGTCATCGGGGCCGAGGATCACACCCAGCTTTGCCGCCTCGTTGCAAAATTTCTGCAACTTGCGGTCCTTCATGTGCAGCTTTTGGCGCCCCAGAACCAGACCACGCTCGGCCTTGCCGACCTCTTTGGCATGGCGGGCCATGAACAGGGCCGTGATCAGACTAATCCCCATCTGCTATTCCATTTCTGCCTCTGCGTCGGTTTGGGAAGACGCCTCACCGGGCGCCAGCCGCCCTACAAATCGAACCCCAAGATGGCGCTTCATCATGGCGCGCCCAACATCCTCTAACCCCACCTCGCGCAGCACCTTGGTGTTGCGATAGTGGACGGTATAGATCTTGCGGTCCTTGGGTAGCGGTTTGCCCCGCAACATGCCACCCAGAATGAAATGCTGCTCTTCGGGCAGTTCGCGCCAGGCAAGGCCCGCACGGCGAATGGCCACCGGCAAAGTCATCTGGTCCAGATAGGGCCTGCGGTGTTCCAGCCCGGTGTCGCGGTCCAGCTTGCGCGCCGTGTCATACCAGACATCGGGAAAGCGGCCCTGTGGCCCCGCCTGTTCGGGAAACCCGACAAGACCGGCACTGAAATAGGGCACGACGTCTTGCCGGGTGCGTCGCATCAGCCGGATCCTTTCGGTTGGGACGGGCATGTCGAACGTGCCGTAGATCCGCTCCCAGACTGATTGCTCGCCCCAACGCATCGAGGCCGCAGCCGAGCAAGAGACCTGCCCTGCCCCTACCAGCGCTTCGGGGGTGTTCGGCTGCAAGAACAACACATCGCTATCGACGAAAGCCGAGTAGTCACTGTCGCGCGGCTGCAAAGTCGCGACGATCTTGTTGCCATGCGGATAGGGTTCGTCCCACATGCCTTCGGTGCGCATCGGCCGCACTTCGGCGCCCAGCATCTCATGCGCGCGCAGCACGCCCGGATGCAGCTCTTTCATCCGGTGTTCAGGGCAATAGCCGACCGCCGCGACATCGGGGCCGAAATTCTCACGGATCGAGGCCAGCAGCATGCAGGCCATGATTTGATAATCTGGCGGTTCAACAATGTAGAACAGCGTCAGTTTCGGCCGTGCGCTCATTCTTCCAGCGCCTTAGCCGGATCGACGCCCTCCAACTCGCAAATCCGCGCTGCATAAGAGCCGGGCAACGGGGGGTTCTTGCGCCACCACGGCTTGGTGCCATTGGTATAAAGATGGACCGACAGGGTCTGCTCGGTAAAATGCCCCTCAACCCGGCCATAGGGATCAAAGAAGATATCGTTTAGCTGGAACGGCACCGGGTAAAGCACGTCACTCGACAGCGCCTTCTCGAAGTCACCGCTTTGCTGAGCGAACCAGGTAAAGGCCTGGGGGCCAAAGGACGTCCGCTCGGCATTGTAAATCCGCACGGCCTGCGGCAACGACGTATCTTGCTTGTCCAGCCGCTTTCGCTGCTGCTTGTTGAACCAAGCCGGAGCGTCGGGAAGATTGTCGTAATAGTGCAGCAGCGAGTCAATCAACGCGCCCTTTTGCGGAATATAGACCACCCCGCAGTTCAGTGCCCCGCGAAAGCCGTGGCCTGCATAAATATGGTCCATGTCATCGGGGAAGGGGCGATGGCAATAAGCATCACAGTCAATCCAGACCGCATTGGTTTTCTGGATCATCTTGTAGCGAAAGACGTTCGACAAAAAACTCTCAGAGGTCTGGCTGACGATGCTCATGTCGATATCCATGATCTCTGTCGCCGGACGCACGATCACCCCCTCGGGCACGTTCTCGACCGTCTCGGTGCAATACAGCGTCGTTGGGTGACCGTTGCGCACATGGCTAAGCAGACAGAACTGGTTGATGTAGTGCAGCCGTGGGCCAATCCAAAGCGAGGCAACGGGGCGGTGGGTCGTGTTGGTCATATCTACTCCTGATGATACGTGGTGTCGCGCTGGAAATGGGGCTCAGTTCGTCAATTCCATGCGGGCCAGAAAGAAATCGGCCGGCTTTTCGTCAGCGCCGACCATTGCCATAGATGGAAATACAGCCTTCCACCCGACGCCAAACTGCATCGCCTGCCCGGTGACAATGACCGTGGACAGGTTTTTGCCGTAAGATTTTACCGTCGCCGCAAGCCACTCGGGGCTAAATTGCAAATCAGCAACGATAAGGCAATCGGGCTGGAAGCTGACAATCTTTTTCTGCAAGGCATCATCTGTCAGATGTTCGGACACGAGTTGCAGTTCCGGCCCCTCTGCCAGGCCGTTGCGCGACCATACCTCGCGGATCAACGCGAGGCGACCGGCATGGCTCTCCTGCACCAGTTGCTTAAGCCCCGGCTGGCAGCGCGACAGCTGGGCTGAGCGGAAGCCCGGCGCCCCGCCCAACTCGATCAGACGGGAATGTCCGTGCAACAACCGGGGCAACAGCCTTGCCAACCCACGCTCGAACTTGCCCGCCGCAATCTGATCCATCACCTGTGCCGAAAAGAAACCGGGGTCTACGGGCAAAAGGATATCGTGGCTCTTTACCCATGCCACGCCTTCGGTCGGCACCATGGCCGGGGCGTCAAGAAGGGCGGCACTTTTTGTCGGAGGCGGGCCCGCAGCCTTGCGCGCAGCCTTCTGCCGTTCGGTCTGTCCTTTTTCGACGCGGCCCATAAGCGCAGCAATCTTTTCGGGATCGCGGGCCTGCGGCGGCTTGGCCACCACCTCGGTGATCGAGACCTGAGAGGCCGTTTTCAAACCTGCAACCATCTCTATGTAGGCGGGGGTTCCCTTGAATTCAGCCAGCTTGGCTTCTGCCAGCGCGATAGCGGCAAAATGCAGCGCATTCAACTCAGGGTCGGTCAGCAATAGATCCATTATCCGGTTGCGCGCACCGGTATAGCGCAGCATCGTATCGTCATGAACTTCATTGCGATCCTGCAAAGCCCAATAGTCGGCGTTATACTTGTCTTTCTTCAAATTTACATTTCCGCGAAATTTCCGGATGGCATAACTATCAATCGACTTTACTGCGTAGTGGTTCATCTGCACCCAGTCATAGCCAATTGTCCGGGTAATTGATCGCCATCCACGGAACTTGAAATAGTCTTCCATCTGCTGACCAGAGCCGTTCAGCCACTTCACCGTCTCGGGATAGGCAGTCTCTACCCATTTATTCTTCATCTTTGGGCGGTGAATTCCAAGTTTCCAATATTCGGGATCAAACTTGAAAAGAGTTTTCACCCCCCAGCCCTTGTTCCAGTCTGGTGGCGCTGCCATCAGATATTGCTCAGAAACAGGTGCGCGTGACCAGTCATGCACGCCACCAGAGCCAAAGATCCGCCATGTAATAACGATGCCGTTCGCGCCCTGCGCTTCAGCCGCGTCAAGAAGTGGGTCCAATGTGCCATCGGCATAGCGGATTGAAATGAATTCATCGGCGTCAAAGACCAATACCCAGTCGCTTTCGCTAACCAGAGGCTCGTTCTGCGCGTAATTCAATGCCGAAGGCTGCGGGCGCAGGCCATCAGGAATAAGGTTTACCCGGTGATGTGCCAACCCCAGCGTTTCAAGGCGCATCAGAATTTTGTCGGTCCCGTCAGAACAGTCGTTGGTGTACACAACAATTCGGCTAAATCCGACCGCAAGGTGATGTGCAATCCATTCAAGAATAAACGGCCCCTCATCCTTCATCATGGAGACAGCAGTAACTATTCCATGCCGACTTACAGGACGCAGCGCTGCAAATGCGTCGTTGACTTTTATGGGGTTGGTTTTCGTGGAGTTCATTTTCATGCTACGATACCATCGACCGCCCGAAATCCACATCGTTTTAATGCCACATGGCTCATCAGTCCATCCCAGTAGATTTTCCATATGGACGTCAGGGAAGCCCCTAGATAATTATAGCTGGCTTTGACCCGCATTCCCCAAGTAAATCTTTGATTTCGCTGTCCTGAACTCGTTATTTCCTATATAAATCATAGTGTTGATGGCTGAGAGGGACGTGTTTTATGGATCACCCAGAG
>Ga0209491_10003309_pt1 | contig 26816 bp, 27 predicted proteins | sample BON02_FD_187213 | JGI IMG/M metagenome (GOLD analysis project Ga0209491, IMG submission 187213) | Freshwater microbial communities from Lake Bonney liftoff mats and glacier meltwater in Antarctica - BON-02 (SPAdes) (version 2) | ecosystem: Environmental > Aquatic > Freshwater > Ice > Glacier...
ATTTTTGGGCCACAACACGGCCAGGCCGTTGGTGTAGCGCAAGTCAACAGTGACCGGAGGCAACTCCTGGTCATCCATCAAGCTCGCCCAGGTGTTGATCAGCCTGTCCAGATTTTTAAATACATCGCCCTTGCCGAATTTCACTTCGGTCCCACTACTTAATTTCGCCGACCATGAACCGCGTGCATCCACGCTCATGCGCTCAACCTGCTGGCCAATCTGTTCCAGCTGGTTATCAAATTTTTTCCAGTTCTCAAACACCACTTCCAGCTGGGTGTCGGGGCCTTCCAGCCATGCCAGACCCTGCATTTCGTCTGCTGACGGCACCGTGAAGGTTGAGCCATCTGCAGATAAGAGTTGGCCGTTTATCCAGTGCGCTACCGGCGTGAACTCAGCGATGGTGACTTGCACGGTATCGGGCCAGTGTTTTTCTACGCTGGCTTTGGCTATCCACGGCATTTCTTCGCTTAAGGACTGCATTTGTTTGGTATTGACAGTGAAATAGCTGCCGGTCACCAGCGGCGTTAATACTGCTCTGACTTGTTCTGCACCCACGCGTTCGAACGGGCCGTCTACTTCCAGCCACTTAATCGGCCAGCGCTCCTGCGCGATCATGCCTGCATATACCCAGGCAACGCCGCCGGCTGCAACCAGAAACAGCACCAGCGTTAATATGGCGCCGGCACTGAAGCCGAGGCTGGCGTGTTTTAGAGCTTGTCTTCCCGCTCTCATGTTGCTGGTCTCATGTTGCCTCGCTCATGCTGCTCTCCAGAATGCGGATGACCAGTTCATCAAAATCGATGCCCACTTGCTTGGCCGCTTGTGGCACCAGACTGTGGCTGGTCATGCCCGGTGTGGTGTTGGCTTCCAGAAACCAGGGGGTGCCTTCGCTATCGACAATAAAATCCACCCTGCCCCAACCCGAGCAATCGAGTGCCTGAAATGCTTCCAGCGCCAGTTCCTGCATCACTGATTCGGCTTTTTCGGGCAGGCCGCAAGGGCAGAAATACTGGGTATCGTCTGATTCGTATTTGGCCGAGTAGTCGTAAAACTGGTGCGGCGTTTGAATTCTGATCAGCGGCAATACCAGATCGCCAACGATACCGGCGAAATATTCTTTGCCTTTGACTTCCGGTTCCACAATCACGCTTTTGCTGTAGGTTTGGGCTAGCTCGATGGCCGCCGGCAGTTCTTCTGCTTTGGTGACTTTCGAGATGCCGATGCTGGAACCGAGGCCGGCGGGTTTTACAAACAGCGGTAAGCCCCAGGCGTCGATCAATTCGCTGAGCAGGACTGAATTGATTTCTTGTTTGTTACGGATCAGTGAGAACGGCGGGGTTTTGATGCCCTGCTGTTCCCACACATATTTGCTGTGGACTTTGTCCATGCTCAGCGCCGAGCCCAGCAGGCCGGATCCGGTAATCGGAATATGCAGCAGCTGCAATGCACCCTGAATGGCGCCATCTTCGCCGCCGGGGCCATGGATCAGGTTGAACACGCGATCGACTTTGCCTTCCATACAGGCTTTGATCACCGCCGGCCCACCGTCGTACAGTTCTACATCAATCTGCTGACGTTGTAATGCGGTCAGGACGGCGACACCGCCGTCGAGGGAGACGGCTCGTTCGGCGCTGTCGCCGCCGACCAGCAAGCCGACCCGACCAAAATCTTTCATGTTTGTAACTGGATTCATGCCGCCACCTCCAGCTTGAATCCTGATTCGCGCAAGTCCTGCGCGACATTGCCGATACTGCCGGCGCCCATAAACAGCACCAGGTCGCCGTCGTTTAGCAATGCTGGCAACGTTTCGCTGAGTGTCTGTACATCGCCGATGAGAACCGGATCAACCGCGCCTCTTGCACGAATCGAACTGCACAGCGCCGCACTGTCGATGCCCTCGATAGCAGGCTCGCCTGCGGAATAGATATCGGTCAGCACCACAAAGTCCGCCATCGACAATACCCGGCTGAATTCATCAAACAGATCTGCCGTGCGCGTGTAACGATGCGGCTGAAAGACCGCGATCACCCGGTTATCCGGCCAGCCATCACGCGCTGCTGTGATGGTTGCTTCCAATTCGGATGGGTGGTGGCCGTAGTCTTCAATGGCACGTACTTTACCGCGACCAATGGATAGCTCGCCGATATCAGCAAACCGGCGGCCAACACCCTTAAACTCGCGCAGACAGCCAACAACCTGGTCGACCTCGATGCCTATTTCCCAGGCCACTGCGATCGCGCCCAGTGCGTTTCTTACGTTGTGCACACCGGGTAGATTGATACTGACCTCGATTGGTGTTGCCGGCGCAGGTAGATGAACCCGGAATGACATGTCTCGGCCTTTCTGACGGACGTCAGTGGCGCGGATATCCGCCGCTTCGTCCAGGCCGAAGGTGACGACCGCACGGGTCACCTTCGGAATCAGGGCTTTGACTTCCGGGTCATCTATGCAGAGCACAGCTGCGCCATAAAACGGTAAATGCTGCAGGAACTCTAAAAAAGCACTGCGCAAATTATCAAAACTGTTCTGGTAGCTTTCCAGATGGTCGCGATCGATATTGGTGATCAAGGCGATGGTTGGCTGTAGCAACAGGAATGAGCCGTCGCTTTCGTCCGCTTCGGCCAGCAGGTATTCGCCCTGCCCTAATCTGGCATTGCTGCCCCAGGCGTTTACCACGCCGCCGATGACGAAGGTTGGATCCAGGCCGGCTTCGGCCAATAGGCTGGCGACCAGACTGGTGGTGGTTGTTTTACCGTGTGTACCGGCAACGGCGATACCGCGCTTGAAGCGCATGATTTCGGCCAGCATTTCTGCTCTTGGTACCACGGGTATACGGGCTTCGCGCGCGGCCAGCACTTCCGGGTTGGTTTTGGGCACGGCGGTGGAAACGACCAGCACATCGGCGCCTTCAATATTGTTGGCTTGGTGGCCAATGAAAATATCGGCACCGAGATCTTTTAAACGTTGCGTTGCGCGCGATTCCTGAAGGTCCGAACCACTAACATTAAAGCCCTGTGTAACCAGCACTTCGGCAATACCGTTCATGCCAGCGCCGCCGATGCCCACAAAGTGGACGCGACGGATGCGGCGCATCGGGTGCAGGTGGCCAGTTGGCATGCCTTTGGGCGGCGTGCTCCTGGTTGGCCTTTTTCCGGGCTGCCTGATTTTGGGCGGCAAGATCATGCTGTCACCCATTCTGAACAGGCTGCGACCACTTTTTCAGCAGCGTCTGGCAGCGCCATGCTGCGTGCTGCGCAGGCCATGACCAATAATTTCTGCCGGTCTGACATCAGCGGTGTTAGAGCATCAGCCAGCCTGGCTGCATCGAGGCTGGATTGCGGCAAAATTACTGCCGCACCGGCATCGGCCAGGTATTCGGCGTTTCTGGTTTGGTGATCATCCACGGCCAGTGCAAACGGTACCAACACGGCTGCGAGCCCTGCTGCGGCCAGTTCTGCAACGGTTAAAGCGCCAGAGCGACAGATCACGATGTCCGCCCAATCATAGGCGGCGGCCATATCTTCAATAAAGGCTTCGATTTCCGCGGAAACGTTGGCGGTGGCGTAAGCATCAACCGCTTCATCGACGCGTTTGGCGCCTGCCTGGTGGTGAACGACAAAATGTACGCCAAGTGGCAACAGGGCCAGAGCAGCAGGCACCGTCTTGTTGAGTATTTGTGCGCCTTGCGAGCCACCTGTCACCAATACCCGAATAGGACCGGTACGATCTGCCATACGCTGCTCGGGCGGTGTGAGAGTGGCGACAGCAGATCGTACCGGGTTTCCAACAGCCTCGGCATTGACCTTGGAGGGAAAGGTGCCGGGGAAACCTTGCAACACTTTTTTCGCGATACGCACCAGCAACTTATTGGTCATGCCGGGCACGCGGTTTTGTTCGTGTACTACCACAGGTATGCCTTTGCTCCAGGCGGCGATCCCGCCGGGCGCTGCTGCATAGCCACCAAAACTGACAGCGCAACCGGGACGATTGGCATCCAGCAACTTGCGCGCGTGGTGTACGGCTTTCAATAACAGCATCGGCATGGTCACCCAGCGCATCAAACCTTTGCCGCGCAAGCCAGTGATGGCGACGAGGTCGAGATCGATACCGGCAGCAGGAACCTGCCTGGTTTCCATACCACCCTGCGCACCTAACCAGCGCACCGGGATATTTTTTTGTCTGAGCACATCGGCCACTGCCAGGCCCGGGAAAATATGTCCGCCAGTGCCGCCGGCCATGATAAGGACGCCATTGCCGGTGGTACGGTTATCAATGTTCTTAAGGGCGGTATTCATCGTACTGCCGCCGTATTGGGCACGCGGGCCACTTTTAAGGGTGCATCGCGACTTAGCTCGTAACGAATTCTGAAAACGATGCCCAGCGCCAGACAGGTCATTAATACGCTGCTGCCACCGGAACTGATCAACGGCAGGGTTAATCCTTTGGTTGGTAATACGCCCAGGTTTACACCGATGCTGACCAGCGCCTGCAATCCAATCCACAGGCCGATGCCGTAAGCGACGTTGCCGGCAAATGGTTTGTCGGCGCGATGTGCCATCATGCCGATACTCATTATTCGAGCGACCAGCAACATGAACAGGCCGAGTATAAAAATCACACCCATCAAACCGAATTCCTCGGCCAGCACTGCGAAAATGAAATCTGTGTGCGCTTCTGGCAGGTAAAACAGCTTTTGTATACTGGCGCCCAGGCCAACGCCGAATAGTTCGCCACGCCCGACAGCAATCAATGCCAGGGTTAACTGGAAACCACTATTGAAAGGATCTGCCCACGGATCGGTAAAGCTGATGATGCGGCGTAAACGATAGGGTTCCATTGCTGCAAAACCAAATACCGGTACAGCGCCCAAACCAAGAATAACGATGTGCTTCCAGGCGGCTCCGGCCAGCCACACCATGCCGCCGATGATGGCGGTGATAACCGCGGCGCTGCCCATATCCGGCTGCAACAGGAGAATCAAGGTTAAGCCACCAGCCAACAGCAGTGGTTTGAGCGTATCGAAAAACCGAACCCGCACCATCTCGGCTTTGCGAACCAGATAGCCTGCCATATAGATGATGACCATCACTTTCACCGCTTCCACCACCTGGAAATTGGCAATACCCAAATTGATCCAGCGCGCACTACCGTTAACGGTATGCCCGATTCCGGGCAGAAACACCATCAACAGCAACAAGGCAGACACAGCCATTAGGGGACGGGATATGCTTTCAAGGAATTCAGTCGGAATTTTTCTGAACAGGACTGCCAGCAGCAGGCCCAGCGCCAGATAAGTGGCGTGACGAACCAGATAGTAGTAGCTATCTACGCCATGGCTTTCGGCAATGGCCACAGAGGCAGAGCCGACCATCACCAGACCGCTGGCGACCAACAACAACACCGGCACCAGCAACCAGCCATCGACTGGAATGGTCTGGTTAATGCGGCGGCCGCGGTGTGCTTGCCCCTGAGCTTTATGTGCTTGTTGTTGTGGATAGGCCATATCGTTATCTGATCTTCAGGGTCGCAAGACCGGCCAGTACCAAAATTACAGAGATAATCCAGAACCGGACAATCACGCGAGGCTCCGGCCAGCCTTTAAGTTCGAAATGGTGATGAATCGGCGCCATTTTGAAGATTCTGCGGCCGGTTAGTTTGAACGAGGCCACCTGCAGAATTACGGAAACGGTTTCCATCACAAATACACCGGCCATCACGATAAAGACCAGCTCCTGGCGCACGATCACGGCGATCAGGCCCAGTGCAGCGCCCATCGCCAGCGCGCCGATGTCGCCCATAAATACTTGTGCGGGATAGGTGTTAAACCACAGGAAGCCGAGACCCGCACCGGCCAGTGCACCGCAGAAAATGGCCAATTCGCCCGCGCCAGCGATGTATGGGACCTGCAGGTATTGGGAAAACACGGAGTTACCGGCCACATAGGCGAAGATGCCCAGTGCGGCAGCGATGATGACAGACGGCATAATGGCCAGACCGTCCAGACCATCTGTCAGGTTGACCGCATTGGAAAAGCCGACAATAAAGAAGTACGTGACAACAACGTAGCCCATGCCCAACGGAATGATGATGTCTTTGAAAAACGGCACGATCAACTGCGTTTCAGCAGGTGACTGAGTGGTATTGAACAGATAAATCGCCGCGGTTAAGCCGACGATCGACTGGAACAGGTATTTGTAACGGGCTGACAGGCCATCTGAATTTTGTTGCTCCAGTTTTTTGTAGTCATCAATCCAGCCGATCACGCCGAATGCCAGTGTCACCAGAACTACAGTCCAGACATAGCGGTTGCCAAGATCCGACCACAGAATGGTGGACAGCACGATGGCGAACAGAATCAGCGCGCCACCCATAGTGGGTGTGCCGGCTTTGGAAAAATGTGATTCAGGGCCCAGTTCGCGAATCGGCTGGCTAACCTGCTTTTTGACCAGGCGGCGGATAAAAGCCGGGCCGAGCAGCAACGACAGCGCGAGCGCGGTTAGCGCACTCATAATGGCGCGCAAGGTAATGTAGCCGAACACGTTGAAACCCGGATTCAGTTCGGACATCCAGATGAACAGTTCTAATAACATCAGTTGGTCGCCATCAGTTTGGTCGCCTCTTGGCAGCTGTGTTTGCTGGAAATGGCGCTAACCACGTGTTCCATGCCCATCGAGCGCGAGCCTTTTACCAGACAGGCAACGCCGGGGTGGAGTTCGCTGCACAAGGCCCTGATCAGGCCATCGCGATTGTCAAAGTGGTAGGCATCGTCACCAAAGGCATCGACGGTCGCGGCACTGGCTTCACCCAGCGCATATAAGCGTTTAACGCCGAAATCGCGCGCTGCATCACCCAGTTCTGCATGCATTTTGCGGCTGTCATCGCCCAGCTCTTTCATGTCGCCCAGCACCAACCAGGGCTCACCTTCCTGATTGGCCAGAACCTGCAGCGCGGCGTACAAGGAAGCAGGATTGGCATTATAGGTATCGTCGATCACCGTCCATCCGGATACAGAGCGCTTTAAATTCAGGCGGCCCGGAACGGGTTTTACGCACTCCAGACCGGCTTTGATGTCTTGTAGCGACACATCCACCGCCAGACAGGCAGCGGTCGCGGCCAGTGCATTGGTCAGGTTGTGATCGCCGGGTAACGGCAGCAACAGGGTGAATTCGCCTGCCGGGGTGCTGACAATGATGTCCTGGCCCTGGTAACGGGCGGTCACGTGGCCGCGGAAAGACTCTTCTTGCCCGGCGCTGTCTTTGGGCCCGGCGCCCTGCTGCTGGTTGGCCGACCCACTGCGATCTACCTCTCCATTAAAGTACTGGATAGAGCGGGCGTGGTTCATGTCTTTCCACAGGTCCAGCCACGGCTCGGCAAAATTCATGATGGCGGTGCCACCTTTGGGCAATGCGGCGTACATCTCACCTTTGGCGCGCGCCACACCTTCGACACTGCCAAAACCTTGTAAGTGCGCCGGGCCGATGTTGATGATCAGGCCAACTTCGGGCTTGGCAATGCCCGCCAGATAGGCGATATCACCGGGCTTGGCGGCACCCATCTCGATGACCGCAAAATCGTGCGATGTATCCAGACGAAACAGCGTCAGGGGCAAGCCCAACTCATTGTTAAAATTACCTTCGGTTGCTAATACTTTACTGCTTTGGGCTTTCCCGCTTTGGCGCAGAATGCTGGCGATCATTTCCTTAACCGTGGTTTTTCCATTGCTGCCGGTGATGCCGATGCATCGCGCCGGGCAATGTTTGCGCCAATACTTGGCCAGCGCTGCCAGTGCAGCCAGCATGTCTTCGACCTGCAATACGGGGACGCTGGCAGCAGTATCTCGAAAGTTGATATCGCGGCTGACAAGCACGGCCACTGCGCCATCGGCAACGGCGTTATCAAGATAGTCGTGGCCATCAAAGTTGGCGCCGGCCAGTGCTGCAAACAGCATGCCGGGCACTACCTGACGGCTGTCGGTGGTGATGCCTTTGAATTCGGCAGCATTATTTCCGGCCGTATTGCCACCCAGGTCTGTGCAACCCAACAATTCAGCAGCCTTTGAGATGGTCATATTAATCATGCGGCATCTCCCAGTGCGGTGCGGATGGTGGTCTCGTCACTGAATGGAATCTTCTGGCCGTTAATTTCCTGCCAGGTTTCGTGGCCTTTGCCGGCCACCAGCACCACATCACCCGGCTGCGCGTTAGCGATGGCTTTGCGGATGGCGATCGCCCGATCGGGCTCAACCGTTGCACGATCGGGGCTGTGCAAGCCTGCCATTACATCTGCAATGATATCGCCGGCGGGTTCGAAACGCGGATTGTCACTGGTGACAACAATGTCATCGGCCAATAGCTCCGCAGCACGGCCCATTTGCGGGCGCTTGCCCTGATCACGATTGCCACCGCAACCGAATACACAAACCAGACGACCTTTAAGGTGGGCGCGGACCGCTTGCAGCGCGTGTTCCAGCGCATCTGGGGTATGTGCGTAATCAACGATGACGACCGGCTGGCCGTGTTCGCCGCCCAGGCGCATCATCCTGCCCGGCACCGGCTGCATTAATTCCATCTGATGCAAAACGTGATGCCACGGCATGCCCAGCAAGGCCATGGTGCCCGCTGCTGCCATCAGATTGGAGGCGTTAAATTCGCCCATCAGGCTGGTGCGCACTTTGTCGGAACCCCAGGGGCCGTGTACTTGTATGGTCATGCCATCAATATCGAGGCTTAGCACTTGCGCCTGAAGCTCGGCGCCTTTTTGCAGACCAAAGCTAAGCATTTGCATGCCGCCGTTGAGTTCGCCGAACCATTTTCTGCCGTACTCGTCATCGTAATTGAGGATCGAGAAAGCCGGCGCATGTTCGGTGAACAAACGGCGCTTGGCAGCCGCGTACTGGTCCATGGTGAGGTGGTAATCAAGGTGATCGCGACTGAGATTGGTAAAAACCGCCGCGTCAAACTGAATGGTCTGGCAGCGCTGCTGTTCCAGCGCGTGCGAGGACACTTCCATCGCCAGGTATTCGATATCGGCTTTCAGGCAATCCGACAGAATATGCTGCAGGCTGAGTGCATCGGGTGTGGTGCGTTCTCCACTGCGCAAGTCAGTGGTCGGGCCATAGCCGATGGTGCCGACCATGCCGGCATTGCCATAAACGCGCTGCCAGGACTGGGCCAGAAAATGTGCCACTGATGTTTTTCCGTTGGTGCCGGTAATGCCGGCGAGCGTCATTTGTTCGGATGGCGCACCGTGGAAGCGCGAACCAAGCTCGCCGAGACGCTGGCCGAGATCATTTATTCGGATAACGGGTACATTAAGAGCAAGGCTATTGAATGCGGACAAATCCGCCAGCCCGTCGTGCAATATCGCGACCGCACCGGCTTCCACTGCCGCCCTGGCGTAATCCATGCCGTGACTTTGCAGACCTTTAACCGCTACAAAGGCATCGCCCGGTTCAATCAGGCGATTATCCAGATTGATACCCGTGATGCTCAGGCGCGATGGGTTCCTTGTTCCATTTTGAGGGGTCCCAGCTTCAGGTACCCAGCCCTGGAGCAATTGTTGCAGCGTCATGGTCATAACCCGTCCGCCGAAAAATTCTCGACCACGCCTTCGGCCGTATCACCGTAATCCTCTTCAACCGTTGGTGCGGTTTTGAGAATGGTTTTTTTGCTGAATTTGGCGTTGGCCATAATCGTCGGGTAGTTGTCCGGCGGAATGTTCATCAAGCGCATCGCGCCGGTCATGACTTTTGAAAACAGCGGCGCTGCTACCAGGCCACCGTAATATTCTTTACCGCTGGGGTCGTTGATCACAACCACCGTTACCAGCCGCGGATTGCTGACCGGGCCAAAGCCCGCAAAACTTGAGACATAGCGCGACGCGGCATAGCCTGATGCGCTGGCCTTGTGCGAGGTGCCGGTTTTACCCGCAATGCGATAGTTGGCAACGCGTGCAGCTTTACCGGTGCCCTCATCACTGGTTATCGTTTCCAGCATGGCCGCGACTTGATTGGCAACATGCGGGTCAATCGCTGCGATCGGCGGGTTGTTGGCACCTTGTATAAAGGAAGGCTGGTGCAACTTGCCGCCATTGGCGATCGTTGCATAGGCCTGCGCCAGCTGTAATGGTGTGGCTGAAATACCGTAACCGTAAGAAATGGTGGCCTGCTCGAGTTTTCTCCAGCGGCGGTAGTTACGCAACACGCCAGCAGATTCGCCCGGAAACCCCGTACCGGTGGCTTCGCCAAAACCGTAACGGTTGTAGGTGTCCCACATTTCTTCAGCCGTCAGCTGCAGCGACAAATGGGTTACGCCGACGTTGCTTGATTTGGTTAACACACCGGTCACATCCAGCATGCCGTAATTGCGGTGATCGCGGATGGTGTGACCGGAAATGGTGGTGTAGCCAGGCGCAGTCTGTACCGGCGTATGCGGATTGGCGAGTCCGTTTTCGAGCACTGATGTAATGGCGATCGGCTTCATTACCGAGCCGGGCTCGATCACATCTGTTACCGCACGATTACGCATCGCATCCGGTTCGTGACTGAGATCGTTGGGGTTGTAGGACGGCTGATTCACCATCGCCAACACCTCACCGGTATCGACATCCAACACCACTACGCTGCCGGAGCGCGCGCCATGCTTGAGCACCGCACTCTTCAACTCGCGATAAGCCAGGTATTGCAGACGGCGATCAATAGTCAGGTGCAGTCCTTTACCCGGATCGGATTCCTTGACCAGCGCTACCTCTTCCACTTCCTCGCCTTTGCGATTGCGGATGATGCGCTTGCTGCCAGGACTGCCTGCAAGCCAATTGTTGTAGGCTAGCTCCAATCCTTCCTGTCCGATATCATCAATATTGGTAAAGCCGATTACATGCGCGGTTACCTCACCTGCGGGGTAAAAACGACGGTATTCTTTTTGCAGGTAAACACCGGGGATGTGCAGATCGGCAATTTTGGTCGCTACGGCCGGGTTCAAACGGCGCTTCATCCAGACGAACTCTTTGTTGGAGCGCTGGGTTAAATTGCGTTCGATTTCATCCGGGTTGGCACCCAGCTGCTGGGCCAATGGAATAATGTTTTCGGGGTATTCGAGCACTTCACGCGGGACTACCCAGACAGAATCGACCGGCGTGCTGACCGCCAACGGCTCGCCATTTCGATCGCTGATAACACCGCGGGTTGAAGGGATTTCGACTTCCCGCAAAAAACGGGCCTCACCCTGACCCTGCAAGAAGTCGGTCTCCATGACCTGTAAGTTAACCGCGCGCGCGATCAATGCCACTGAGCACAGCAGAAATATAACCAGCAATGCGTACAAGCGGCTAAAAGGGACTGAATGTTTGTCTTGTATGGTCAACGTTGCATGCTCATGGTTGTGGGCTCATGGCTCGATAACCAATAACTGGGTTTTTTCCGGTTGCTGCATATGCAGAACCCCACGTGCCGTTTTTTCAATACGACTGGCATCGGCCAACCAGCCCTGCTCGATCTGCAGGCGGCTCCATTCAGCCAGACCTTCATCCTGGGCAATTTTAAGCTCGCTTAATTGCACCGCCAGTAATCTGGACTCGTGGCGCATGTTAACCACACCCAAAGCGGAGCCGATGACCAACGCCAGCACCACTACCAGGAATATGATTTGTGTTTTCAAGCCAACTTCTCCGCCACCCTCATGATTGCGCTACGTGCGCGGGGATTTCCGGAAACTTCTTGCTGGGAGGGGCGAATCGCCTTGCCAATTAACTTCAGACTGGCGTGCCAGTCGGGGTGGGCCGGGATGTTTCGTTGGACCTTGCCTGGTCTTGCGGCTTCTCGAAACGTCCGCTTGACCAGGCGATCCTCCAGGGAGTGAAAACTGATCACCACCAGCCTTCCTCCCGGGCGCAATACCTGTATGGCTGCATCCAGACCTGTTGTCAGGTCACCCAGTTCATTATTGACAAAAATTCGAATTGCCTGGAAGCATCGTGTAGCCGGATGCTTTTTCTCGCGGTTGCCTATCGTATGCTCGATAAGCGCCGCCAACTGAGCTGTAGATTCGAGGCTCTGTTGCTGCCTGGCTTCCACAATACTTCTGGCAATTCTGCGCGCGTGGCGCTCCTCTCCAAACTCCCAAAACACGCGGGTTATATCCCGCTCCGGTGCATCCGCCAACCACTGAGCAGCTGACACACCCTTTGTTGGGTCCATCCGCATATCCAAAGGGCCATCCTTAGAAAACGAAAAGCCTCGCTCCGGATCATCCAGTTGTGGTGAAGAAACTCCAAGATCAAGCAATATGCCATCCAGGTTTCTTTCTAGTTGCCACTCCTGAACCATGCGGTCCATCTCCGCAAATGTACCTTGAACAATGGAAAATCTCGGGTCTTGTGACCACTCTTCCTGACCCGCTTGTATAGCTCGCGGATCTTTGTCCAGGGTAAATAAGCGTCCCTGCTTGGTCAGTTGAGCCATAATGGCCCGACTGTGTCCTCCTCTGCCAAAGGTGCCATCAAGGTAGTACCCGTCACCTTCAACCGCGAGCGATGCGACTGCTTCTTCCAGCAAAACCGGCTGATGCTGGAAATCGTTCATCGGACGTGGTTACACCTCTGGTCTAAAATTCATTAAGGCCGCTATTTCTATATGTTCTATCTTTACTTACAACACCAACCTGGCCATTTCTGCTGATGGTGACTCACCCAGATTTTCTTCTACACGTTTCTGGTTGAGCGTAGTCTCGTTCCAAATCTCAAAACGCTTGCCCATTCCGAGCATCACAATGCGTTTCTCCATTCCGGTAGAATCGCGTAAACTTGGCGGCAATAATATTCTGCCGCTGCCGTCCGGCTCTAACGCTGTTGCGCTACCGACCAGACGCCGTTGCAAACTTCTGTGGTCGGCATCAAAACTGGGAAGTGCCATGACCTCATCGCGTACCCGTTCCCATTCTTGCTCGAGGTAAAGCCATAACGAACCGGCATCAAACGCGCTATAGGTAAGGACCATGCGGTTTTCGCATTCCTCTTTAAGGGATTCACGATACCTGACAGGTATTGCGAGCCTTCCTTTTGCGTCCAGGTTAATTGCCGTTTCACCGAAAAACACTTTGATCCCTCTTTATTTGCACTTTTTACCACAAATTCCCACATTAATGCACGATAGGGGTTGAGGGCAATATTGTCAAGGGGTTATGTGTTGTTGGGGTGTTTGGAATGTGGCGGGATTCGGGCGGTTTGTTTGGAAACTACAAATAACTTGAGCGTTGCTCTTTTTGGGGTAGGCGCATCGGACGCATGGCTTAGAACTTCATGAGCTAAGCGGCGACAAAGAAGGAATCTGGTCGGTTAAAGTGAGTGGCAATTGGCGTATTACATTTCGCTTTATTGATGGCGATGCTGAGACTGTTAATTATGAGGATTATCACTGAGGTGAAATTATGTTGATGTATAACCCTCCGCATCCCGGAGAGATTCTAAGAGAATTGTGTTTGGAACCGCTCGGCATAACGGTCACTGATGCGGCTAAAGGTCTTGGGGTGAGCCGCAAAACCTTATCTTCCATTCTTAATGGTCGTGCTGGCATTAGTCCGGAAATGGCCGTTCGGCTTTCAATTGCATTCGAAACATCAGCAGAAAGCTGGCTAAATCAGCAGTCACAATACGATTTGTGGCAAGCCGAGCAGGACAGGCATTTGTTGCTGGTAAGTAAGCTTTCCAGGGCATGAAGCAACCTTCAACAGATATTGCGACCAGGCTGGCGCAGGTGCGGCAACGCATAGGGGATGCCTGTAAGAATGCGGGTCGTGATCCGGGTAGTGTTCGGCTGCTTCCGGTAAGCAAAACGGTTGCTGCTGACACCTTGCGTGTTGCGCATGCGGCTGGCTGTCATGAGCTCGGTGAGAATAAAGTACAGGAAGCGCTGGAGAAATCTGAAGCACTGGCTGATCTGGATATCAAATGGTCCATCATTGGCCACCTGCAAACCAACAAAGCCAGGCACATTGCGCGATTCGCCCACGAGTTCCAGGCACTGGACAGTCTCAGATTAGCCGCCGAGCTGGACAAAAGGCTGCAGCAACAGGGCCGCGGCATGGACGTATTTGTGCAGATCAACAGTTCTGCCGAAGACAGCAAATTTGGCTTGTCGCCGGATGACGCTTTGAGCTTTGTGAAGCAATTGTCACCCTACTCCTCATTGCGGATAAAGGGTTTGATGACACTGGCGGTTTTCTCTGCCGATAAGCCACGCGTAGAAGCCTGTTTTATTAAAATGCAGGAGCTACAGCACCGCTTGCGGCAAAGCGCTCCGGACGGCCTGTCATTTGATCAGCTGTCCATGGGTATGTCGGGCGATTATGAGCTGGCAATTGAGCACGGCGCGACTGTTGTACGGGTGGGGCAAGCCATCTTCGGCAAACGCCCTCTTCCCGACAGCCACTATTGGCCGGGTTTCGGCTAAAATACGCGCTTCTTCATCGCCAAGATTCAGGAATCCATGTATCGCAGGTCAACGGGTTTTCGAACCGCTTTAGTTTTGCTTTTATTGATCTTTGGATCGCAGGTGCACGCGCAGGAGGTGCGCAGTGAGCCGCTGCCTGTTCATTGGGCCTATGCTTCGATTTTTGGTACTGGTTGGTATGAGGTGGATGAGAGCCGCTCGGTTTTTGTTCTGGATGTTCCTTTGCGGCATGTATTTAGTACTGCCAGCATTGATGAGAAGGGTGAACGTGAGATTGGATGGGAGTTTCATTATCCGGTGACGTTGGGCTTGCAACAGATTGATGATTTGCCGGGGATTTTGAATCCGTCTAATTTTGGCAGTATTAACATTACGCCCGGCGTTGAGGCTGTGGTGCCGATTAGTGAACGCTGGCATTTGCGTCCTTATATCAGGGCCGGAATGGGTTTTGATCTGGGCTCGAGCGAACATGCCTTGATTTATTCCACTGGTGTTAAGAGTCGCTATCGCGTGTTCTCGCAGCATGTTGTGTGGGGGTTTCTGGCTAACGTTAATGTCGCTGGATATAAATCCAACAAAGGTTCAGATGGCAATATCAGTGGCGGGATGGTGGGTGTGGAGGCGAGTCATAAATGGCCGTGGAGCAAGTCGGGGATTGATACGCATTGGCATCTGACTTATACCAAATTGTACAACGGGCCTGAGTACACACGGGCGGATGAACCCCGCAATCTATTGCGGAATGTTAATAATGTTTTTGAGGTGGGGTTGGCTTTTAGCCCGGGCGGGGGTCGTTTTAAGTTTTGGCTATATAAGCCGGAAAGATTGGGACTGGCGCTGCAGGTGAGTCCGGATGGTGACTATTTTGCGGTTCGTTTGAATACGATTTCGTGGTTTAAGCGCTAGTTTTTCTTTCTTAAGCACACCGGATCAACGACAATAGGCGCGAGAGTCGGCCAGGCAATCGCGTTTTCGTCTTTTGACGGAACCGAGGAAAGTCCGGGCTCCATAGGGCAGGGTGCCAGGTAATTCCTGGGGGGCGTGAGCCTACGGAAAGTGCAACAGAAAATAAACCGCCTACTCCACTATTTATAGTGTTGTAGGTAAGGGTGAAATGGTGCGGTAAGAGCGCACCGCGCAACTGGTAACAGCTTGTGGCATGGTAAACCCCACCTGGAGCAAGACCAAATAGGAAGACTATGTCGCGGCCCGCGATGTCTTCGGGTAGGTCGCATGAGGATGCTGGTGACAGTACTCCCAGATGAATGATTGTCCACGACAGAACCCGGCTTATCGGCCGACTCTCACTCCCCTAACAACTTATACACGTCGCGACGGGAAACGTCGTTAAGCTTGGCGGCGACTCTGGCGGCTTGTGAGGCCGGCAGGAATTCCAGCAGTGCTTTTGACATGGTTTCGGCCTTGGCCAAAGCTTCGTTTTGATCGCCTTCGTGGCCTTCGATGATGACCACGAATTCGCCACGGGTCTGGTTTTTGTCGGCGGCGATTTGCTCGATCAGGCTATTTAAAGGTGCCCGCAGGACGGTTTCGAACTTCTTGGTGAGTTCACGGCACACGGCCGCCAGGCGTTGCGGGCCGAACACCGCTGACATATCGACCAGGGTTGCTTCGATGCGGTGGCTGGACTCGAAAAACACCAGTGTTCTGGATTCCCGGTTGAGTGCTTGAAGGCGCTTTTTTCGTTGCGCTGTTTTGGGCGGCAGAAAGCCTTCGAAAGCAAAGCGGTCGGATGGCAAGCCGGCGACTGATAGCGCCGTTGTTACTGCGCTGGGGCCGGGCACTGCAAATACCGGCACGCCGGCTTCACGCGCTGCGCGCACCAGGCGGTAGCCGGGATCGGAGATTAAAGGTGTGCCGGCATCGGAAATCAGCGCGATGGCTTCGCCGTTGTTGATGCGCTCCAGTAGCCGGGGGGTGATTTGTTCCTCGTTGTGCTCATGCAGAGCCTGCATCGGGGTGTCGACACCGTAGTGCACCAATAATGGCCTGGAATGTCGGGTGTCTTCGGCGGCGATTAAATCCACCTCGGCCAGAATCCTTACGGCCCGGTAGGACATATCCTCCAGATTGCCGATCGGAGTAGCTACAATATACAGGCCGGATTGCGACATCTAATGATTCCCGATAATGCTAAATTGAACGACATATAGGTTATCATTCTGTGGTGAAGAACTTTTGTAAATATCTTATGACGCGACGCTTACTTCAAATATTACTGATCACTGCTGTTGTGCTGTTACTGGCGGGGTGTGCAGCCAGCGGGCCCTCGACGCAGCAAGATGCGAGCCCGGACCAATTGGCAGAACGGGCTTATGAGGCAGGCGACTACCTGCGCGCTGCAAACTATTGGCAGCAGGAAATTGATGCTGCCAGCGCCCGTGGTGCTGATGCCAGCAATGACCTGAAACTGAATACAGCGCAAGCGTGGATCAGAGCCAGAGAATCATTACGCGGTGCCGTGATTCTGGCTGAGATCGATCCTGAACCCTTGAGAAGCAGGCAACGCAGTCAATACTTTATGGTGCAGGCTGACAATGCGATGCAACAGAACGATTTGCAGATGGCCGAGTTTTATATGCAAGCGGCTTTTGAAAACCAGCCCTCTTCCCTGATTCCTTACTATGCAGATCTGCAGCGAACCCTGGTCAATCTCTCGCGCGGCCCTTCTGACCGCAGCATTGAAGAAACAGCGGAGTTATCGGAGAACCTGCTCAGTTACGACCCAAAGCTTGCGGTTGAAATGTTGCAGTCTTTGGAATCGGTGCCTTCCAGGCAGCTGCAAATAATGATTGCCCAGCAGCAGTACGAACCAGGGTTCACTGGCTGGATGGAGCTATCTCTTCAGGTTCGCACGCTGGTGATAAGCGACCGGCCGGTGAATGCCGCTGCCAGAAGCTGGGCGAAGAGTCATCCCGGGCACCCGATCAATGAAAGTAATTATGCGGATCTGATGGAGCGTTACCGGGCCTTGTATCCGGTGCCATCCAAAGTAGCGGTTTTGCTGCCAACTGAAGGCAGTCTGGCCGGCGTCGCTACCGCGATTCGGGATGGCATTGTCAGTGCATACCTTGATAACCCGGGTGATGCCGAGCTGAGATTTTATGCCGCCGGTAATAGCCCGGAATCTGCAATTTCTGCATATATGCAGGCGCGCAATGATGGCGCGAAGCAGGTTGTCGGACCGCTGGACCTTGAATCAACACGTGCGCTGTCTACTTTGTCGAGCTTAGCAACCCCGGTGTTGTTGTTAAATGACAAAGCCGACAATGCCGGCAGGCTCAATACCAACAATAACCTGGATGGCAACAACCCGGATGTCGGCGGCCTGGATGTCAGGGGCCCGACCGGAGATATAACCAGCTTGTTGCTGTCGCAAACCGAAGAAGCCGAAGTGATAGCAGAGCGGGCTTTGTCGCAGGGCTTTAAACGGGCGGTCATTTTTGTGCCGGACACGGATTGGGGGGCGCGCGTCGAGCAGGCCTTCACCAACACTTTCAATCAGGGCAAAGGCCGTGTTATTGCCTTGTCGCGCTACAGCCAGAGCAATAGCGACCAAAGCGAAATGTTGACGCGTTTGTTGCGCATTGAAGAAAGCAAACAACGTGAGGCAGACTTGCGCAGCTGGCTCGGCGTGCCGATGGATTTTGAACCCAGCCGGCGCGATGATTTTGACTTCATCTTTATGGCAGCTACGCCCGCCGAAGGGCGCGAACTAAAACCTTTGCTGCGCTTTCATGATGTTGGCGATGTGCCGGTTTTTGCCATGGGCCGGGTATACAGCGGTCAGGTTGATCCAAACACTGACCAGGATCTCAATGGTGTTGTGTTCCCCAGCACCCGCTGGAATTTGCAGGCCGCGCAAACAAAAGCAGGCATGCCGAAAAGCGTTCGTGGCGGTGCCTATGGCAGTTACTTCGCACTTGGCGAAGATGCCTGGCGGTTGCTCCCGTGGTTGCCGTTAATGCGCAAAGACAGAGACCTGATGTTTCCGGGTGCATTAGGTGACCTGCACCTGAAATCTGATGGCCGTATATACCGCGAGCCAGCCTGGGCACAGTTCAAAAGTGGTTTAGCCACACCTTATCAGTGGCCGGGCATTCACTAAAAAACACCCGCCATTTTGGCCAGCAGTGGGAAAAAACTGCTGAGCTGTACCTGTGCCAGCAAGGGCTGAGAATTCTGGAGCGCAATTTTTCCAGCCGTTTCGGGGAAATCGATTTGATTATGGAAGATCGCCATACTGTGGTGTTTGTTGAAGTGCGTTACCGCAAGAGCACCTTGCGTGGCAGTGGCGCCGAATCGGTTACCTTACAAAAACAGGGCCGGCTTTCACGAACGGCCGGCTGGTATCTGGTAAAGAATCCGGCTCGCGCTGAACAATTTTGTAGATTTGACGTCGTATCCATAGACTCACAAAATAGTGACCACAGCATTGACTGGATCAAAAACGCATTTTACTCAACCATAGGATAGGTTTTATGAATCGAGGTATTGGCGCCAAAAGGTTTCTTATTGGGACACTTGCCAGCAAACAGTTTGCTATCGTTTTAATGCTCTTCGCTTTGCTTGGGATGACAGCTTGCGCGGACTATGCCAAACGCAGCACCGGTACAACGCTGGACGATCAGACACTGGAATATGCTGTCAGCAGCGCGATTTATTCTGACCCTTCATTCAGCCAGCACGATCATATTAAAGTGGAAGTGAATTCGGGTGTGGTACTGCTGGCAGGCGAGACCATCTCGGGTGCCAACAAAGACAAGGCCACCAGGATCGCGGAGCAACAAAGCCTTACCAAGCGCGTTGTGAATGATCTGGTGATTGGCGAACGTGCGGGACTGGGCGATAAAACCAACAATGCATGGCTCACCGGCAAGGTGAATTCCGTGCTGCTGAAAGAAAATCCGTTGCCCGGGAATGACGCCTCTCGTATCAAAGTGATCAGCTCACAAGGCACTGTTTATCTGATGGGATTGGTGACGCACAAACAGGGTGACCAGGTGGCCGAAATTGTCCGCAATATACGTGGCGTCACCAAAGTGATGAAAATTTTTGACTACACGGACTAGACGAAGTACTGAACTGCCACCAATATGGCCAATGCATAGATAGCTGCCAGTATGTCGTCGATCATGATGCCGAACCCGCCCGATACTTTTTTATCGAGCACGTTAATCGGCCAGGGTTTGAATATGTCAAAAATGCGGAACAGAACAAAGGCTGCCAGCAGCCACGACCAGGTAAGTGGTACCAACGCCACCGCCAGCCAATAGCCGACCATTTCGTCCCAGACAATTCCACCATGATCGTGCACACCCAGACGCCGGGAAACGTGATCACAGACCCACACCCCTAGCGCAAACGTCACAAGCAGCATCAGCCAATACCACGGCTGGCTGAGTTGTTTTAAAACGATCGCAAACGGGATCGCCATGAGCGTTCCCATGGTTCCGGGCGCGAATGGTGACAAGCCGGAACCAAACCCGAATGCCAGCCAGCCTGCCGGTGTTTTTAGAGCGAGGTGCTTGGTAGTTGGGACGGTGTTCGAGTGAGATGGACCAGTATCCTCAGCGCTGTCAGGTTGATTATTGCTATCCGGGTTCATCGCTTAGTCTAAATCTGAAAAATGCTCAAAACCCGGGCGCACCGGTTTGAATATCTCGCCGTCCGCGGTGTGGCACTGTACGCCCTCGCCTTCTTCAATTTGCCCTATAACGGTCAGATTCAGATTCAATTGCTCACGCCATTGGTCCAGCATGCCTTTGTTTTTGGCGGGCAGGGTAAACAACAACTCGTAATCATCACCGCCGGCGAGCTGATAATTCCACCTTTCATGTTCTTCAAGATTTTGTAGTTCTTTGGGCACAGGTAATGTACTGACGTCGATTTGTGCGGCACAGTCAGAGGCTTCCAGAATATGTCCCAGATCAGCCAGCAAACCATCTGATAAATCGATGCAGGCGTTTGCGTAGCCGGTTAAAGCCTGGCCTAACCTGACCCGTGGTTGCGGCCGGTCCAGTAATTCGCGATCGCGCACCGAAGTGCCCGATTGCAGCAAGTCCAGCACTCTGGCGGCACCGCCGATGGTGCCGGAAACCACGATCAGATCTCCGACCTGCGCGTCGCTGCGAAGCAACCCCTTGCCTGCATCCACCACACCCAGAGCCGTGACATTGATCGAAAGCGGTCCGCGTGTGGTGTCGCCACCGACCAATACAACATTGTGTACCTGCGCCAATGAGCGGAAGCCCGCGGTAAACGAACGCACCCATTTGGAATCGGGCTCAGGCAGTGACAACGACAGCAACGCCCAACGGGGTGCGGCGCCCATGGCCGCCAGATCACTGAGGTTGACTGCCAGGCTTTTATGGCCGATGTCGAATGCTTCGGCATCGTCGGGAAAATGCTTACCTGCGTTGAGGGTGTCGGTGGCGGCGACCAGACATTTGCCGCGCGGCACTTCCAGAATGGCGGCGTCATCACCGATGCCGAGTTTAACACCTTCACCAGGAACAGATGATTCCTGCTGAATCTGACGAATCAGCTCAAATTCACGCATTATTCAGGCCGGGTTGAAGGGTGAGAAGGTGGCCGGATCACGCCACACTTTGGCGGCCTTATCCAACACACCATTGATAAAACTGTGGCCCTGCTCTGCACCGAATTGTTTGGCCAGATTAACTGCCTCATCGATGGCGACCTGATACGGCATGGCCGGATCGTGAACGATTTCATAAGTGGCGATACTTAAAATGATGTGCTCAATGACATCCAGCTGAGCCACCGGCCGATCCAGATACGGTTCGACTTTCTCATCGATCTCGTCCTGACGTGCGGCGATCTGGGTAACCAGCGTAGTGAACAACTGATTATCCACATTGCTGAAATCCTGTTCTTCATGAAACTGCAGCAAGATGGCGCTGGGCGCCTGATCCGTTAAATGCCACTGATACAAAGCCTGCAGGGCGCGGCGGCGCGCACGGCGACGGTCTTCAAATTTGTTTTCTGAACTCATGCGCGAAGGCGCTCCATCAGGGAAATCATTTGCAGGGCTGCCAAAGCGGTATCAAAGCCTTTGTTACCGGCACCGGTTTGGGCACGTTCCAGGGCCTGGTCAATATCGTCGGTTGTTAGCACGCCGAAGATGACTGGCAAGCTGTGCTTCAAACCAACTTGCGCAATGCCATTGGCGCATTCGCCGGCTACATAATCAAAATGCGGCGTACCGCCCCGAATCACAGCGCCCAGCACCAGCACTGCATCATATTTGCCGCTTGCCGCCATCACATCAGCGGTCATCGGCAGTTCGAATGCACCGGGAACCCACGCCAGCGTAACGTTGGACTGTTTAACGTCGTGGCGACCGAATGCATCCATGGCACCTTCCAGCAATTGCTTGACGATGAAGTGGTTAAACTCCGCCGCGACAATTGCGATGCGGCATTCGCCGGTCGGTATTTTTAATTCCAGTTCTTTCATTTTTCGTTTCCGGTGACAGCGGATAGCTTGGTAGCCTGGCTGTCATCGCCGATGTTTTCAACATATTCGACGACTTCAAGTCCGAAACCGGAAAGCCCGGTCATGCGGGTTGGCGCACTTAATACACGCATTTTCTTAATCCCCAGATCGGCGATGATCTGTGCGCCTATACCATAGGTTCTGAGTTCTCTGGACTGCTGGTTATCGCCACTTTTCAGGATGGCCGGCTGGGATTCGCTTTGAATCCTGCGCAACAAATGTTCATCACCTTCATGTCCACCAAGCACCAGCACCAGGCCACTGCTTTTCCTGGCAATCTCTGACATGGCAACGCGCAGCGGCAGCCCGAAATCGTCGCGCTTGATGCTCAGCACATCGCTTAGCGGATTCTGCACATGCACCCTCACCAGACAAGGCTCTTCGGGGTTAATCTCGCCTTTCTGCAAAGCCAGATGTACATTGTGATTGATGCTGTCACGGTAGGTGTGTAGTGTGAAAGCACCAAAATCGGTGTCCACGTCATGACTGGACACACACTCAATCGAACGCTCGTTTTCCATCCGGTACTTAATTAAATCGGCAATCGTGCCAATTTTAAGCTGATGCGTTTTGGCAAACTCTTCCAGCTCAGGGCGCCTGGCCATGGTGCCGTCTTCATTCAGAATTTCAACCAGCACGGCGGCTGGCTCCAGTCCTGCCAGCAAGGCCAGGTCTGCGCTGGCTTCTGTATGGCCGGCACGGGTTAGTACCCCGCCCGGCTGGGTCATCAGCGGAAAAATATGGCCGGGCTGAGAAATATCTTTGGGGCCGGCATCAGGCCGCACTGCGGTACGAACTGTGTGCGCCCGATCATAGGCCGAAATGCCAGTGGTGATGCCCTCGGCCGCTTCCATCGAAACGGTGAAGTTGGTTGCGAATCGGGCTTCGTTGTTGTTAACCATCAATGGTAGATTCAACTGCGCGCAGCGTTCGCGGGTAATCGGCATACAAATCAGGCCGCGTCCAAAACGCGCCATAAAATTGATGTCTTCCGGCCGCACCATGGATGCTGCCATCACCAGATCGCCTTCATTTTCACGATCCTCATCATCCATCAACACAACCATGCGGCCTGCTGCGATGTCTTCGACGAGTTCCGGGATACTATTGAGTTTCATACATCATCCAATGGTTTGGTTCAGGCGCTCAAGATAACGCGCGATTAAATCGATTTCAAAATTGACGTTCTGCCGCGCCTGCAAATCACCCAAGGTGGTGACCTCCAGGGTGTGCGGAATAATATTCACTGAGAAGCGGTTTTCATCCACTTCATTGACCGTCAGGCTAACGCCATCGAGACAGACCGCGCCTTTGGCAGCGACAAATCTTGCCAGCGCCGGGTCGATTTCAAATTCAAAACGCTCCGATCGACCATCGGTCTGACGTGAACGCAGCATTGCCAGCCCATCAACATGGCCTGACACCATATGGCCACCGAGACGGTCACCCAACTGTAAAGCCAGTTCCAGATTAACACTATCACCCGATTGGCGTTGGCCAAGACTGGTGCATTGTAAGGTTTCCAGCGACAAATCAGCGCTGAATCCAGTCGCATCCGGCTCAAGCATGGTCAGGCAACAACCCGATACACTGATGCTGTCGCCAATGCGGGCGTCGCTCATCAACTCTGCCGGCGCCTGAACACGAAAACGCAGATCGCCCTGCCGCTCTTGTCTGGATATCAGCTTGCCTTTGGCGGCCACGATTCCGGTAAACATGTTTAACTCTCCGGCCTGAGCCGCAAACGAAGATCGTTCCCGACACGGCGGGAATCCAGCCACTTTAAATGGACACGATGAGCCATATTATCAAGTCTTGGCTCGGCAAATGGACTAACTGCGCCACCACCCAGGAGAATCGGCGCTTGATAGATCAGCAACTCATCGATCAGGTTTTGTGACAGCAAAGAACCACCAATCATGGCACCTGCTTCAACCTGCACTTCGTTGATGCCGCGTCTGGCCAGCAATTCCAGCAAGGCCTTCAAGTCCACCCGGCCTTCGCTGGAGGGAACATGGCAAAGCTCCGCACCGGAATTGACCAGCGCGTCAGGAATTTCATTTTGATCTACGCCGGCAATTAACACCGGGCCGCCGCCGTCATTTAACAGCCGCGCATCAGCGGGTGTGCGCCAATGGCTGTCTGCGATCACCCGTAAAGGCTGGCGTCGCCTTTCTCCGTCCTGCGCACCCATCCGTACATCCAGCCGGGGATTGTCCGCCAATATGGTGCCGACGCCGGTTAATATGGCGTCGCTGCGTGCGCGCCAGATTTGTACATCCTCGCGAGCAGGCGGGCCGCTTATCCATTGGCTGGTGCCGTTGGCCAAAGCGATGTGGCCGTCCAGGCTTTGAGCCATTTTGACCCGCACCCAGGGCATGCCCTTGCGCATGCGTTTTAAAAACCCCGGATTCAGTTCTTCAGCGACGGCATTCATCAAACCGTTCTCGACTTCAATGCCGGATGACTGCAGCTGCTCGATGCCTTTGCCGGCCACATCCGGATTGGGGTCAAGCATGGCACACACCACGCGTTTGATCCCGGCTTTGATCAGCGCTTGTGAACAAGGTGGTGTGAGGCCGTGATGACTGCAGGGTTCCAGCGTGACGTAGGCAGTTGCGCCTTTGGCCAGATCACCGGCATCAGCCAGCGCTTGAATTTCTGCGTGCGGTCCACCGGCGACTTGATGCCAGCCTTGAGCAATGATCTGATTGTCTTTGGCGATGACACAGCCGACGCGGGGATTGGGGTGAGTGGTGTTGATGCCCTGCGCGGCCAGCCGCAGGGCCAAGGTCATACAGCTGTGGTCAAAAGCGTTGTAGTTCATCACTGTTTCGACTTCTGTTTGCCGGCTTTAAGAGCTGCAACCGGTTCCAGCAGTGATATCTGTCGCTTGTCGAGGCTGCCGGGGTGCTCGCGTTCGAGCTTCTCGATTTCATCCCGGAAGGCCTGCACATCTTCAAAGCGCCGGTATACCGAAGCAAACCTGACATAAGCAACCTGATCCAACTGGCTGAGTTCGCGCATTACCCACTCGCCAATGAGATCGCTGGGAATTTCGGCTTCTTCAACGCTGCGGATTTCTCGTAACAGGGTGCGGATGGCTCTTTCGACTTCGCGGGTTTCTACCGGGCGTTTTTCCAGCGCCCTGAGCATGCCGTTGCGCAACTTGTCTTCGGAAAACATTTCACGACTACCATCCGACTTGACCACCCTGGGGGCGATCAACTCGGGCGCTTTGTAGGTATTGAATCTGGACGCACAGCTGGCGCATTGGCGGCGACGCCGGATTTGCATGCCATCACCCGTTACCCGGGAGTCGACCACCCGGGTATCGTCATGATTGCAAAAAGGACACCACATCTACCAACGCGCCGTTATCTGACTACGCGACCGGTTTATAAACCGGATGGCGACGGCACAATGCAAGCGCTTGCTCACGTGCTTTGGTTTCAACGCTTTCATCGCCGACATTGTCCAGCACATCACATATAAGGCCGGCCAGTTCCTGACAGTCCTGCACGTTAAAGCCGCGCGTGGTAACCGCTGGTGTGCCCAGGCGCAAGCCGCTGGTTACGAAAGGTGAGCGAGGCTCGCCCGGCACGGTGTTTTTGTTGACCGTGATAAAGGCACGGCCCAATGATTCTTCAGCGTCTTTACCGGTATATTCCTGACCGATCAGATCTACCAGGAACAGATGGTTGTCGGTACCATCGGAGACGATTTTGTAACCGCGATCCATCAGTACGCCCGCCATTGCTTTGGCGTTATCAACCACTTGCTGTTGGTAGACTTTAAAGTCGTCTTGCAGGGCTTCTTTAAATGCAACCGCTTTGGCGGCGATCACATGCATCAACGGTCCACCTTGTGTGCCGGGAAACACCATCGAATTGAGTTTTTTCTGTATGGCTTCATCTTCGCCGGCCAGAATCAGGCCGCCGCGCGGGCCTCGCAGGGTTTTATGCGTAGTGGAAGTAACCACATGTGCGTGCGGTACCGGGTTTGGATAAACACCGGTGGCAACCAGGCCTGCAACATGCGCCATGTCGACCAAAAACCAGGCGCCAACAGAATCTGCGATTTCACGCATTTTTGCCCAGTCCATGGTGCGCGAATAGGCAGAAAAACCGCCGATCAGCATTTTGGGTTGGCATTCTTCGGCAACGCGTGCCATCTGGTCATAATCAACCATACCAGTCGCTTCATTGAGTCCATATTCATGGGCTTTGAACAACCGGCCGGAAAAATTCACTTTAGAACCGTGGGTTAAATGACCGCCATGGTTCAGGTTCATGCCCAATATCGTATCGCCCGGCTGCAACAATGCCAGGTAGGCCGCTGCATTGGCCTGCGAACCCGAATGAGGCTGCACGTTGGCATAAGCTGCACCAAACAATTGTTTTGCCCGATCGATGGCCAGCTTCTCAGCGATATCAACGTACTCGCAACCGCCGTAATAACGGCGCCCTGGATAGCCTTCAGCATATTTGTTGGTCAGCACAGAACCCTGCGCTTCCATCACCCTTGGGCTTACGTAATTCTCCGAAGCGATTAATTCAATGTGGTCTTCTTGGCGCTGCTCTTCCGCGTCAATGGCCACCGCCAGTTCACTATCAAATTCATGGATGCCAAAGCTGGAGTCAAACATGTTATTTCCTATTGTCGGGCTGTTGCCGGCCTGTTGCCAGTTAGTTGTGGGGTAACTGGTTATTCTATCATTTTGTTTATCTTAGATGGCAGCAGATACAGGGGTATTTCTGGTAACTTCGATGCCGATTGGGGATAATCCATGCCTACTTTGAATTGGAATTTTTATGGCCCAGTATATTTACAC
>Ga0209491_10003312_pt1 | contig 26803 bp, 20 predicted proteins | sample BON02_FD_187213 | JGI IMG/M metagenome (GOLD analysis project Ga0209491, IMG submission 187213) | Freshwater microbial communities from Lake Bonney liftoff mats and glacier meltwater in Antarctica - BON-02 (SPAdes) (version 2) | ecosystem: Environmental > Aquatic > Freshwater > Ice > Glacier...
AAGGGTAGGTGTGGGTGGTCGTGAATGGACGGGGCGGAGATACTGGTAAATACGAAGGCGTGGTGGTGGGCTGCTGCCAAAATGAATTGGCTTGCGACACCCCTCAAGTTGAGCAGCTCAAGCGGCTCCTTCACGTGCCACCAACGCCTGTTGTGTCTCGTGTGGGAATGGAGGGCTAGGGGATGGGATGAGTCGAGTGGTTTTGCGGCCTTGAACGCTTGTTGTTGAGGCATCGCCGTCAATTGATCGCCGTCATCTTCGCCGCCGCCGCAGGCGCAGGGCAATCACCTCTACACCTCTAATCCCAAACCCACAACCACAACAACCACAGGCACATTTTGGAGAGAGAGAGAGAGAGAGCCATGCATATTACCCCTGCGGCCCCTGCGGCCTCTACGTCCGCCGGTCCTAATGCTTCCCACGACGAGTCCTTATCCGCATCAGCTTCCTCCTCCTCCTCGTCATCGCCGCGGCAAAGGGCCAGGTCTTCGGGTGAGCGAAAGCGTGTGACTTCTGCCTCTCGGAGTGGTCTGGACGCCGCCGCTGTACAGCCACTGCCACCGGCATCTCCTGCTGCTGCTGCTGCTGGGCTGCGACGGAGAGGCAACAGCGGCAGTGACGAGCATGATTCGGGAGGGGGTGGGCGGGGCAGGTGGGCATGGCATAGTCCCTTTCTACGCAAACCCATGAGCGTCGTCGTGGGGGTAAGTACAAAGTGAGGGCAAGAGGCAGTGGGGTTGGGCTCTTATTAAGAGTGTGCCGGTGCTTTCAATGCTTATTATCTCTGTATAGCCCCTCAAGCGATCCGCTTCCCCCTTCATGAATGCAGGAAGAGGAGGAAGAAAAACTGGAGAGGCGGATGGGGCTGTACGATTTGCTGGCGGTCGGCATCGGCGGCACGGTGGGAAGCGGGGTCTTTGTCCTAGCAGGGGAGATTGCCAATGCTCCTGACCTGCCGGCTGGGCCCTCGGTGGTGCTGTCGTTTGCGGCGGCGGGCTTGGGGTGTGTGTTGAGTGGCCTCTCGTTCGCAGAATTGGCGAGTCGCATCCACGCGGACGGGAGCTCGTACATCTATGCCTATGTGAACTTGGGGGAGGTATTTGCCTTCGTGGCTGGCTGGTACGTTTGGTTCCGGTTTCTCGATGGTGGGATTGGGAAAGGAAAGGCAAATTCATTCCTTAGACTCAAGATGGGGCAACATGTTTATGTTTGTCCAACAAATTCCAATCTCTCACCCAAAATCGTCCGCCAACCGCACATATATATACACGAACAGTTGCCTGACTTTGGAGTATGGACTAAGCAGCAGTGCAGTGGCGAGGAATTGGGGCGACAAGCTTGGTGCGTGGGTAAATCACATGCATCCGCACGATGCAAGCAAGGGGTCAGTCTGGCACCCAGGCAGCGGGGAGGCGACGGGCTTCTTTCGAGATTTCAATATCTACGCGGGGGCGATTGAGTTGGTGTGTATGTGTATTATGTTGAGGGGGTTGAATCTGAGTAAGATGACTGTGGATGTAGTAACGGTAGCGAAATTGCTGCTCGTTGTGTTCATGACCATTGGAGGGTTTACTGTTTTCAAGCCGAGGCACCTTGAGCCGTTTGCACCTAGTGGCTTTCGCGGCATCTTTCGGGGGGGGACACGCTGTTTTTTTGGGTATTTGGGGTTTGATGAGGTGTGCTGCATGGGTGGGGAGGCTAAGAATCCGTCAAAAAACATTCCTCTGGCTGTGATGGGGACGATTTCAGTGGTGACTGTTTTGTACGTCCTGGCGGCGTTGGCTTTGGTGGGGATGCAGCCTTTTGCTGATATTTCCCCTTCTTCCGGCTTTGCCGAGGCTTTTCGGTATAATAAGTTGGGGTGGGCTGCGAATGTCGTGACGGCTGGAGAGCTGCTGACGCTGCCGTTGGTGGTGTTGGTTTCGCTGCTTGCCCAACCTCGCCTTCAATTTGCCATGGCCACAGACGGACTTCTCCCAGCAGTCTTTGCGCACGTCGACCGGAACGGGAACCTTTTTCGGGGCACCTTAATCGCAGGATTGGCAGGGGTAGTAGTGGCGTTATTTTTGCCCTTTCGAGCATTAGAGGACGTGATCAGCGCAGGTGTTTTGCTTGCTTTTAATCTAACCAACTCTTCTCTTATTGTCGTCCGTCGGATCCACCCTACCCGGCCCTCCGCCAACCGCATCTTGGTCCTATTTTTCAATATCTTAGCATTAGGAGCATGCTTCATGTGGCAAAATCTGGGCACGGCTCTCCCCTGGCTACCGCTGAATGTGCTAGTGACGGTGGCGGCGGTGGTGCCTCTTGTTTTGCTGCAGGTTACCTGCCCGGATCACCCTTCTCAGGATGGGCATTTTACTACGCCGTTTGTACCGTGGGTGCCTGCTTTAGGGGCTGCTTTCAATTGGTTTTTGCTGACGCAATTGTCGTGGGAAGGGTTGGGATTAGTCTTGGCTTACTTGGGGGCATCTCTGTTTCTGTATGCCACGTATGGGTTTCGGAATTCCAAGGGGGGGAGGACGGGGTGGAGGGAGGTGTTGTCGGCGTCGGTGAGAAGGCATTCGCGGCATTCGAGCGAGGTGGACCCGCAGTTGATGGAGGGGCTGTTGGGGGAGGGGGATGCGCAAGGGGAGGAGGGGAGCCGGAGTGGAGGGAAGGAGAAGGACAAGGCAAAGGAGGAGGAGGAAGAAGTGCGGGAGGTGCAGTCCGATCAGCGGGAAGCGAGCGATAATGTTTCGCCCGAAGCTTCGCCGGCCTCTCACCACTCCACATGAGGAGTGGGTGTATGTAAAGATGTGTATTCATTGCGTATTTGTTCTAGACAAAGCATAGCAGGCAAGAAAAAATTAAAAAAAGCACTACTTGTAGACTCAAAATGACTTACCATACTTCTTTTTCTTTTCGTTTATTTGATCTGCTTTTTCTTTCATGCAAGTTTTGTCCTTGTTTTTCAAAGATAATTAATCAGCGCTCCACCGATGACGAGAAACTCTCTCGCACGCCACCAAGCACTAGCTAGCCTACAGCTTTTGATTCACACCTTACTTTATTTGGTAGTTTACAAAAATGATCGACACAGTTTCGATCCCGATATACTTCAAGCCAAGGCCTCCACCGGCTCCGTCTCTCTCTCGCTGACATCAACCCTACTACTACTAGCAGCCTGCCCTCCCGCCCTTGCTGCTGCTTGTGCTCCTGCTGCTGCTGCTGCTGCTGCCAATTCACGCGCTGCCCGCTTCTGAAGCAAGCGTTCCTTAAGCCCCACCATCGTGTCTTCCGGCGAGGCCTGCGCGCGATTCTCTCTCTGCAACGCCAGCGCATGCCCCTCCCGATGCCGGCGATACCAACTCACAGGCGCGACTACCGCCCCCCCCGTACGTGCCAGCGCTGTGTCCAAATTCGGATATCTCGTCTCTTGCAATTCGAGCACTAGGTTTATGTAGTCTTTCAATGTATTTCCCTTCGCCCCTAGCAGCTCTCGCACGTCATGGTTGACCGGCAGCTCCAACATCTGATAAAGCATCTTGAATAAATGACCCTTGACAGCAGCCACTCCCTCCCGTGGCCAATACTGCTCCGTTAAGACAAGATACTCTTGCGCGAACCTCAACTGTCGCTGCGTCAAGGCATAAGCCTCCTCTTCCCTCGATCCAAATGAGTTACTTTCCCCTCCTCCTCCTTCGATTAGCAAGGACGAGCCCGGCAGAAACAAGGAGGGGTTGTCAAGCAACCCTTCCGAGGACATGACAGCATCAGCCCCCGTCTCCTCTTGACAACGCACCGCATCTTCATACGTTTCCACCCCTCCATTTGCTATTACGGGGATACTCAACGCCTCCTTGACTTTGCGAATTGCGGCCCAGTCGGCCGAACCCACCGAGATCTTATTTTGTTCGCGCGTTCGGCCGTGGATGGTCAACAAGGCGACGCCCGTCCCCTCGATGGCCTTGGCTAATTCCAAAGTATCGCGCTCGTTGGGTAACAAGCGGATTTTAGCCGTGATAGGCACCGTGAGTTTCCGAACCATGTGAGCGAGGAGGCTCACCACCAATTCTTGCTCGTCGAGTAAAAAAGCACCATAATGCCCTCTTCTCGCTATCTTCTGAGGACAGCCCAAGTTCAAATCGACTGCATCAACCTCATGCTGAATGTACTCGGCCGCACGCACCAGGTCATCTTCGTTATCCCCCGCAAATTGAGCAATCAGTGGTCGATCAAACGCAGCCTCGGGTCCGTTCCCAATCCCGTCCCAATTTTCCTCCCTAAAGACCTTGACATGTGCAAAGTTGCAAGCGTGCATCATTTGTGTGTAGGCCAGATCGACGCCGTAGCGCCGTACCAAGGTCCGAAAGGCCAAGTCCGACTGTTGGACCATTGGCGCTGCAATCCATCGCGGGTTGCCTAGCTTCCGCAGCAAATCATACCCCACCCCCACGCTGCCGTCCTCACGTGCCATGGACAGGCGACGAAGCGAGCCCGATGCTGCTGGTGGCTGTAGTGGTGGCTGACGACGACAGTGGTGGACGAAGCAATTGGAGGCAACCCTGCGGCTGTGGGCCATAGTCGTCATCGTGAGGAGGAGGAGGAGGATGGACAGAGAGGTCTGCTTGTACAAGCGCGGCACCCAGCACCGTGATCTTGGAATCATCGAGGTTGGCCCCCGGCCCTCCTGATCTGTGGGTGTGCAGGGTGTGTAGAGCTTGTGTTAAGCTAAACAATTAGAGGGAGGAGGAGCAGCAGCAGCAGCATCTCATTCATCATCATCATGCCTCAGCCAAGCCCCACTCACACGTTCACCCCTCCATTTACACAACCTACAGGCACAGTTATGGCCGTCACGCTACACACAAGCCTGGGCAACATTAAGCTGGAGCTCTACTGCGACCTGGTGCCCCGGACGTGCGAGGTAAGCCTGTGATTTTGGTCATTGCCCCTCCCATCGAACAAACGACCCCTCACCCCTCCCGCTCCCGCTCCCGCTCCCCCTCCCCTCCTCCCACGCTAGAACTTCTTGGCACTGGCCGCGTCGGGCACTTACGAGAACACGCTCTTTCACCGCAACATCCGTGAGTTCATGGTGCAGGGCGGGGACCCCACGGGCACGGGCAAGGGGGGGGAGAGTATTTGGGGCGGCTTCTTGGCAGACGAGTTCCACCCGGCGCTCAAGCACGACCGGCGCGGCATTGTGTCCATGGCCAATCGAGGGGCCGGCACAAATGGCTGCCAGTTCTTTATTACTTACGGCGAGCACAAGCACCTGAATAACCAGTATACGGTCTTTGCACGGGTCATTGATGGCATGGACGTGCTGGACGCGATGGAGAAGGCGCCGGTTGGGAAGAAGAATCGCCCCGTCAACGATATTGTCATCAAGACTGTGGAGATCCATGCCAACCCCTTTGCCGACGCGAGTTCGTAGTGGGTATGTGTTGTGTGATGTGGCGGGGGCTAGTGTTGAGGGTAAGGGGTGAGAGAGTGCATGGTGCTGCGTGCGAAAAAGCGGCAAGTGAAATCGAGAAATATGAAAAATGGACAGAAATATAACAGAATGCGCCATGAGCAGAGGCACCTAGGCATTGAAGCAAGCCGCCGCTCTGAATGAGTGTAAATAACGAGAGCAGCACTAGCGGTACCAGCAGCAGCAACGATCACGTAAAGAAGTAAATAACACGCAGGAACGGACTCAAGAATGCATTCATCGTGCGACTGCTTTTCTTTTATCTTCTTTTAGTCAATTTGCACTTTCCATTATGCGATTCCACCAATGCCCAAGTTTAGCCGGCTGGCAAGGCATGGGTGTGTCTCATGCTTTTATCTTATTTATCTTATCTTTACACAAATTTTACTTTCTTCCTTCCTTCTCATCACCCACTCACTTTTCGAGCCCAACACACACACACACACAAACACACACACACAATCTCTCTGTCTTTCTCCTCATACACTAACCCCCCTCCCTCCTTCCTTCCCCTCCTCCCCTCCTACACCTTGAGGTACCCCCCCAATTGCACCTGCGCCTTCTCCACCGCCGCGTGCACAGGCGACGACCCCTTGAAAGCCCTCGACGCCGCCAACTTCTCTACCCGCCCCTGCGCCTCCTGCATCGCCTTATGAAACACTCGGCACTTCTTCACCCTCTTCTCCCGACTTAAGTCTACTCCTGCCCCTACCGGCATCCGCAGAATCTGCCGTACGTCCTCCCCAAACAGAGCAAGTAACGCCGTCATCGTCTTGAGCCCCGCCAGCACATGCCCTTCAAAATCCAAAGCAAGCAGACTTGCCAACACGGGGAGGAGGGGCGTGGACATCTCGAGAGTAATAGGCCCGCATTCCTTCGCGCATTCTACTAGATCGATAGCTTGAAGAAAGTCAGCGAGGACGGTTAAGCGGCCTTGGTCCTCTGGGGTGGCTTCGTGCAGGCGATGGAGTAATTGAAAAGTTTCAGAGACCCTCCCCTTCTTCCAGACTTCCGCCAGCCTTTGTAAGTGGGTTAGGCGGGCTGATAGAGCACCCATAAGGACTTTCCGATGGAGAAGGGTGCCTGCGATGATTTCGTCGTCGGCGCGGCTGAGACGGGCTTGCGGGTCCAAGGGTAATTCATCCTTCTTGCTTGTCGTCGTCGTCGTGCTGCTGGCCTTGGCAGTTGCTGCCCCGGCGGCTGGTCTGCTGCTGCTGCTGCTGCTTTGATTTTCCTTGTCATGCTGCTGTTGCTTGTTATTGCTGCTGGTGCTGCTGGTGCTGGTGCTGGTGCTGACGGTGGCAGCGGCGCTCTTCTGCGGTTGCTGTGATGGTGGCGCAAGCTTGCCTTCTCCTCCTTCACCTTCTGCAGGCGCCCCGGCGGATGCGGCAGCGGCTGCGGCCGGGAGTGGTGAAAGGAGAGAAGCCCGTCGCGCCACGGAACGTGTGAGGCGGGAAGGCGTAAATGCCGTGTTGTCTTGTGGAGGGTGCGTGTCTCCCTCCTCCCTTGCTGCTACTGCCGCTCTTGCTTGCGTCGATTCAACCGCTGCTGCTGCTGCTGCTGCTGCTGCTGCTCCCGCTGCTGCTCCCGCCCCTACTGGTGGTGAGCCCACCTCGGAAGTGTAGAGAGAGACGACATTATTCCGCACGCCTGCCGCCAAAAGCTGGCCGTCGTGGCAGGAGAGCGTTGCGACGTTGTTGCCCCAAGGCGCGTCAACAGCCCCACCCAAGACCTCTAATGTAGTATCACTCAGGACACGCATTCGATTAGTCGTGGCCGTGTATAAATGCCCGTGCCCATCAAAGGCCATGGCGCTCGCGGGGCTGGTTTCCCCAGGGAAGGAGGAGGAGGCCAAAAGCTCGAAGCTATCCGTGTCAAACAAACGCACGGACCGATCCGCCGTGGACGTTGCGAGCATCGGCAGCGTCGGGTGGAAATTGAAGTGGAGGATGGGAGAGGGCTTGCCTTGCTTGGTCTCCAATTCGAAGGAATAGATCGTCTCGCGGTCTCGCAGGTCCCACAGGTTCATCACACCGTCCTTGCCCGAGCTGCAGCACCACCGGCCATCGGGCGAGATTTGGGCGTCCGTTACCTCGGTGCTGTGGCCCTTGTGGTGCATGATGCACTTCTTCGTCCGCACATCCCACATCTTAAAGCTAGCGTCCATGGAACCAGAAATCAACATGTTGGCCGCCGAATCGTAATTCAGGCAGGTGACCCCCGCGGCGTGGCCCGTCAGAGACCGCGCCAGTTTCCCGCTGGCCATGTCAAAGACCTTGATGCTCCCACCTTCCGAGCCGGCCGCCACAAAGTGTTCAGACGCCGGGTCAATGGCAAGGCACATCACCGGCGAGGTGTGCCCCGCCAGGCTCGCTACGTTGCTGGCGTTGTCGACCCGCCACACGTTGACAATGTTGTCGTCGCCTCCTGTGGCAACCAGTCGATGCGAAGGGGCCACAGCGACCGCATTCACCTGCACCGTGTGCGCCACAAACTCATGGAGCCGCTTGGGGACAGCAGATCGAGGTGGTGCCATGGTTTGGAGTGTGCTTGCGGGTGGTGTAGTGGGTGGTGTGGGCGTCGAGGAGGGGCGAGCGGAATGTAAGGAGGCAAGCGCGGAAGAGGGCTGAAGACGCGGGTCACAGGGGCTTTGGACGGCGGCGGCCGAATAGCGCAGGCCTGTAAATGATTGGGATGTTGTGTTAGGTTTAGGGTGTGAGGGGCACGTGTTTGTTTGTGAGGCTTGTGTGTGGTGTGTTGTGTCCAAGCGACCAAGGCATTCATTGTGGAGGAGAGAGGCGCGACCAACGGGCGCGACGGCTTTTTTGCTTTTTCGGCGACGCCGCAACGCCTCACCCCCCCGTCCTGGGTCCATTGTCCCACGCCCAGCCACACGACGCATTCACTCACACGCGCCCTACCCTTACACCACGCCACAGGCTTTACGGAGGCGCGGAGCCGGAGGAGCTGGGGCCTGGACGCAGTGCACAGCTCTCTTTTCCGTCGCTCAGTCCGGGACATACAGCCATATTGCCCACACGCACAAGCCCACACGACGATGGCGACCCGACGACAAGCCAGTTTGTCCGCCCCAAGCGCGTCCACTTCCTCCACCAACAGCGCTACCAAGAAAGCATCCTCCCCCCAGGTCCCCACGGCCGCCTCGACCAAGCATGCGTACACTGCCAGCACAAACAAGGCAGCAGCAGCCGCGGCAGCCCCCGTCCCACTCCTGCCCGCGGACGTGGAGGACGAGCAGAGGGGCGAGATGTTGGCGGGCACACACTACATCCTCGAAGGGCCCGCCACTGGCAAGCTGGTGGTATGCGTCCCGGGCTTGGGCGGGCCGCATTGGTACTTTGATGAGCTGGTTCCGTTCTTGCTGCAGGCGGGATTCAGGGTTTTGCGATACGATTTGGTGGGTCGAGGGCATTCGGAGCCACCACCACGGACGCGCCGGCCGTCATGTTTTTGCAACGGCGTGGCCCGCGAGAAAGATCCATACGGTACGTTTATTCGTCTTCTGTGTTTCTTGAGGGGAAGAGATATGTTGGAGTAATAAACCAACGCCCCCTTCCTTACCGCACACCCCAACCACACCCAGGTATGGTCGGCCACGTCACCCAGCTCCGGCGCTTGTTGGTGAACCTCGGGCTCGTTGCCAAGGATGACACCGACGACCGCGTGCCCTCTTCCACCCACCTTCACCCTGACCGAGACGATACCGACCCTAGCGAGATTGACGATCAGCTGCTCTCTCCCTTGCCTCTGCCAGCGATTCACTTGATGGGCCACAGCATGGGAGGAGCCATTGCTGTAGGGTACGCTGATCGGTATCCTGACGATGTGGCCTCTCTTACCTTGCTCACTCCTGCAGGCTTGATGGACAAGGGCGTTTTTTCTCTCTTGCGGTCTTTGCCTTGGTTTGTCCAATCGATAGTGCAACGCTGTCTCCGTCGAAATTCGGTAAATGCCATTCGCAACGATTTCTTGCGACATGGCACAGAGCTCGAGAATAGGGTGGTGGCTCAGGCTGAGGCTATGCATAAGAGGAACCCTCATGCTTTCCCGGCTATTTTCCGTAGTATTTTGGCTTTTCCCTTGGCAGAGCTAGAGGACACGATTAAGAGCGTCTCTGCTGCGAGGTTGCCTACATTGTTGGTGTGGGCGGAGTGTGACAGGGTGTTGCCCTTCGAGCCGCATTATGGTCGATGGAAGGCTTTGCTGAAGACGGGGCAGAATGTCAGGTATGAGGTAGTGAGGGAGGCGGGGCATGGTTTTCTGTTGGAGAAATCGACGGTGGTGGGTGAAATGGTGCTAAGGTTTTTGAAGTCCCCCCCGAGTTGGGTGCCTGCTGCGTTGATCAATCAGTTAAGCAATCATCCGTCTACTATTACCATATGAAGGAGTGAAACTGAAGAAGGGGTGGGGAGAAGAAGATGGTCGATCAGCAATTGAAACTGCTGCTTAGGAGAAGGAGAAGCTGACAAGGCGGGCGGGGAGAGATAGAGGTCTTCGCCATTTTTAAACAACTGGAGTCGGGATAATGAAGCGGGTGGGGAAGGAGACGCTAGTACTTGCAGCGCTTGTGTTTTGTTTGTTTTCTTTGTGCATTAAAAATGCATAAAAGTCATGATACTAGATAGTTTTGAAAACGGGGAAAACCCAAAACATGTTCGGCTCAATGTGTGAGTGTGCAAGGGATGCACACACAACACACAAACATACACACGCTGAGAGTAATCGCAGAGAAGAAAATTTGCACCAAATTGTATGTGTGTTGGGCGAACGCAAGTGGTTATGTGGTCTTAACTTTATTTTACACAATGCGACTTTGATCAAAATTGCAGCTATTCTTGCTTTAACCCCCTTTCTGAGATTTTGGTTACCTCCTCGGTTATTGTTGTAGTATTGTGTGTGCTTTGCGTTTTTGGTTGTTGCATCTCGGCATCACTCGTTTGCTCACTTCTTCTTCTTCTTTTTCTTCTTCTTGAATTCCGTGTCGTCACTGCCGTCTGTGTTTCCTGCGGGGGGCAAAGCAGCCGACGTCCCACGACCGTAGCGTTCTAATTCGGCCCGTCGCCATTCATCGTACGTCATGTTGGCTCGCGACGGAGATACCACGGCGGTAGCGGGAACAGGATTTAGGGCATCGCTGCTGCTGCTCTCTGCTTCGCTTGACGAGGACGACGCTGCTGCTGCTGCTTCTACCACTGCTACTTTTCTTGCTGCTGCCGCGGCCGCGACTGCGGGATCTGGCCAGACCACCTCGGCTTTGTAGCCCTTGTGTTGATAAAAATCCTCAAGCACCAAACAGGCCGCTTGGGAGTCAATGTCATTAGAGCTGTGCAAGAACGATTTAGTCTTGATATTCACCTTGGCCGCCTGCGAAGTCAAACGTTCATCCCACAGATACACAAATGGCACCTCCGCCGAGGCCACAATCCCCAATTCCAGCGCGCGATCCGCCACCAGTCTTGCAAAAGTCTTAGTGACATTAGCCTGCGGACTGAGCGTGCCGTCGCGGAAGAGCGGGTGGCCCACCACCACCCTGACGGCGCCCTCCGCCTTTAGGATGCCCAACAAATAGTCAATGGTAGGGCGATGCCGCGAGGCATTCAAACTATGTCCCGCTGGGTTGTTGATTGTGCCCAGAGGGCGTTGGCTGAAGCCTGCTGTGAGGGCCACGCCGATCTTTTTGCTGCCCCAGTCCAGACCCAGCGTGCGGCTGCCTAGCAAGTCAGGCAACGTTGCACTCAGATTTTGGGTAGGCCTGGGAGAGGATGACGGGGATGGGGATGGATCCCAGAGCATCCCGACAGCGGCAGGCGAATTGTGGCGATGCGGACGAGGAGCGGTGCGGCTGACAAAGGCATGGCTAGGGAGTAGGGCTTGGAGGGTGAGGGTCAGGAGGGGGAGAAGGAGGAAGGGGCGGCGGCGGCCCAGCAGGGAGGACGGCATGCCGGGTGGGGCGGACGCCAATGGGAGAGGGCCTTGAATAGGAGCGGGCCTCTGTCTTCGTTGCCTGTATGGTGTATGTAAAGTAAATGCTGTTGCTTGGAATTGGTTGCTTGTGTGGTGTGTCTGTTGCCAGAGAAGGAGCGGGGTGGTGGGGAGGTTGGCCTTCGATTTCTAGCTAGGCCCCACAACGCACAACTCACACACCGCCCGCCTACACCATACTCTAAAGACAGGAAATCATACCGCACTCCATTGCCCTGCCCGTGGCTTGCCTCGTCTGGCTCCTCTTCGTCCTCCTTTGCCTCATCACCATGGCTTCGGGGAGCACCTCTCCTCCTGCTCTCTCCACCAAGGTCGTCGTCCTTGGAGCCAAGGGCCGCACGGGGCGTCTAGTACTCGGTCACCTGAAGAAGCTGGGTGCCAAGGAGGTGGTGGCCGTGGCGCGTAACATCACGGGAGAGACAAGCGACGACGTGGTGAAGTGGGAAGCGGGCGATGTCAAGGAAGCGGGCCGTCTCAGTACACTCCTCAAGGGGGCGTCGGCCGTGCTCTTTACAGCGTCGGCATCCCAAGGCTGGTCTCTTTTTGGTACGAATACACCGAAACAAGTGGATTATGAAGGATGCGTGCTGACGGCCAAGGCGGCAGTGCAGGCTAAAGTGCCTCAGTTGGTCATCGTCTCCTCTGCGTTTGTCGCCCGTCCTTATCACCCGATCGCCCTTATGCTCTCCACCTTGTTTGGCCGCGTCATGCAATGGAAGCGCAAGGGTGAACTGGAGGCGATTTCCATTACGCAGCAAGCAGGCTCTGTTACCTCTTATACCATCGTGCGGCCGGGCGGGCTGTCGGACAAGAAGCCGCCGAAGGGTTTGCAGGGCATTCAGATCAGCCAGGGCGACACGATCAATGGCATGATTACACGAGATGATACAGCCTTAGTCACGGCCCAGGCCTTGCTTCACAACACTGCCAAGAACACCGTCTTTGAGGTAGTCTGGCACAAAGTGGAGAAGAAGGGGGAGGGGGAAGAGGAGGAGCAGGCGCCGCCGCAGCGTTATAAGGACTGGACTGATTTCTTTTCTCGCCTTCGTCCTAACAATGGCGCGCATGACCCGGCTTTCTACCCGGCGGACCATGGCCAGCCGATGGGCGGGACCGGCAAGACGGAATTGTAAGAGAACACGAAGAAGAGCGAGGGTGTCTTGTGTAATACGTTTAGGGGTTAGTTTGGATAGAGGAGAGAGGAAGAAGGCGCGAAGAAAGACATGTGTGTATGAGATACAAAGGAAGGAACAAAAAAAGAGGTGAAAAGCAGAAAGAGATGGAGGGTGGGGAAGGAAAGGACGGAAGGCTGTGCAGTACAAAACGGAGAAAATGGGCGCATGCACGTGCAATGGTGTGCAGGAAGAAGAAGAAACAGAAAGAAAGCAAGAAAAAGCAATGTCAGAACCTATCTTGATTGTATAACACGTTTCTCGTAGTTATTATTTCTTGCTGCCATTCTTAAATCATTACAAACTATTTCTGAATCCACTATTCCTATCCTACACAAAACTAAAATACACACGATTCATCCCACCCATCCCTCCCTCCATCCCTCCCTCCATTACAACCCCTTGTTCGTCTGAAACGTGGCAATAGGCCTCCCTTGCCCATCTCTCAAACCCTGAAAATGAGACTCGAGCTCCGTCGCCTTGAAGGTCGCCGTCTGGGGAAACAATGCCATGCACACAGGCAGGGCCCCGGCCAACGAACCAGTGATTGCGCACAGCTCTACTGCTAGGCGCAAACGAGGATTCTTGGGCAACAGACTTAATTTTTCCAAGCCTTTCATTATTGCATGCGGCAAAAGCAGGACAGGTAACGGAAAAATAAGCCCGCGCGAGACGGCTGTTTGCAACACGACGCTCTTCCCGGCGATGAGGGATTGGCCGTGGTATTTCCCCGTGCTGTCAGTCATTGGTGCCCCTTCCCTCAGTTCATTTTGGCGTGAAAACATGATGTTACTCGTACCCGCGGCCGAGACGGCAAAGTACGAAAAGAGCGCGGGGGAGGCTGCTGGGATTTGCTTGGCAATTTTGCCCAGGCCCAAGGCTAGGGAGCAGGATGTTACTACTGCAAGGAGGTAGGATTGAAGGATTTGTGTCGTGTCGGCCTCGCCGCCCCCCGAACAGTTGCTTAAATTCACCGCGGAGTTGTACGTCTGGTTGAGCCAGTGCACAAAGAGTACGCCGCTCGGAGAGGTGGCGTTCATCATGGCCAAGACGATTGGAATATTCACGGGCGTAAAGGCCGACATGCGAAAAGGCACAGGAATGGCTTCTTTGGAGACGGGGTGGGTGCAGGCTTCAAGTGTCGATTTGCAATCCCACAGCTCTTGATCAGCATGTTGAATTCCCTTGCGCCAGTCTTGAATGATGCTGTCGCACCGCTGCAGCTCTTGTTGTGGGGTAAAAAGCGTGCGGGGGTCCAAAACGCGGAGGAAATGACTGAGGCGCCCGCAAAAGGTGTTAAGGTCGAACAGGGAATTGGTGGGGTCGAAGCGGGGTGGTTTGGTGTCGGCTGGTGGCGGCGAGGTCATGGGTTTAGGCTGGAGGCACGGGAGCGGGCGGGGGAGGTCCTGAGGTCGGAAGCAGTTGCTGGGCAATGAAAGAAGAGGGTCTTGCTTCTCCTCTTTCGCAGAAGAGAGGACGAAAATGCTTCGTGGACGACGATTCGCTAGAGACCTTGGAGCGTGCCCTGCGCGTGTGGCGTGGGAGATTGATAAGCGAAACTACAAATTGCTTTTGGGTTGGGAAGAGAAGGAAAGCGGGGGGAGGTCGACGACGAAATTTCGTGATGATTCATGCCTTCTCGTTTGCCAACCCTCATCACGCACTAAAACGCACTGCACAAAGCACAGACAAATGCCACACAAACACTTCAGACATTGCCGAGACTCTTTCGTGCAGCTTTCCTGTGCGCCTCAACGCGCAGGTCCTCTTCATTTCCTCTCTGCGTCCTCTCCTTTTCCACCCACCTCGACAACCGTAGATCTCATCTCCTCCTCCGCACACACAACACAGCCGCACCCACCCACAAGTCATGCGGGCACTCCGGCCAGGCACCGGGGCCAGCGGCAGCTTGAGCGGGAGCAGCAGCAGCACCAGCCTCGTCGTCCTGCGGGCGTGCAGTGCGGTCCTGCCTGCGTCGGCAGCATCATCGTCATCATCGTCATCAAGGGTAAGTGAAGTGAATCGGAAGGCAAACCCACGGCTTGCCCAGCGTACCATGGGGCATCTCTTACACAGCACAGTGTACATGATACCCCGCGTGGATTTTACATAGAGATGCGTTGCTTAACTTCGGGAGCCTCAGGCCCCTCATGTCCACTTGTAGGCCTCGGACCTACTAACAAAAATGTAGAGCCTTTTGCACTTGACTCCCCATGAACGAATTCTTTCCAGTATATCTTATTCATCGCTTTCGCATTTATATGAAACTTCCCTCGCAAGAACTTCTTTTGTATCATTACGCCTATCCTTTCCTTGTGTGCTCAACCTCTCCTCACCCCTCCCCTTTTCCACACCACCACAGCCACAACCCTTCCCCATTCGGTCCCTCGCCACCATGCCCCCCGACGTCAAAAAGTTCCAAGCCGCCAAAACCGCCTACGCCTCCGAAGTGGCCGCCGTCCGGAAAGAATACATCGCCCAAGTCCAACAGCGCATGGAAGCCGAACAAGCCAAGCAGCTCGCCGAAACCGCCCGCATCAAAGAAGCAAAGCGCAAGCGCCTCCTCGTCAAGGCCGCCGAGCGAAAGAAGAACCTGGCCATCTTCCTCCAAGCCCAAAAGGAGCAACGTGAGCGTTTCGAACACTACCTCGCCGCAATGCAAGAGGTCCGCGAAGCCTACACAGCCGAAGTGCGGGCCAAGCAGGCCCACCTCCTCCAAGCCCTGACTGCCGAATCCTCCCTCTGGATTACGTCCGACAACATCGACGAAAAAATCACCGATGACCTCTTCACTGTCGCGGGGCGTACCACCTTTACCCCTACCCGTCGCAGTCGCGACTGGCAATTTATGGCCTTGCCCCGCGTGCCTGACTTTTCGGCTTACTCGGAAGAGGACCTGTTTGACGAGAAGGAGGACGTGCATTTCTTGACGGAGAAGAGCCCCTGGCGCGCGGGGGAGGGTCCCGCGATTGAGATTCCGGAGGGGCATGATTTTTATGCTGCTGGACCTGCGGAACGCTTGCCGCGAAAGGTGTCGTCGCCTTCGGGTGGTGGTGAGGAGGAGGGAATGGAGGGGCCGGAGGACGTGAATTTGTATTTTGAAGATGCGGCATACCGGCCTAGTTTGTTGGCGGCGTTGTATCAGGGGGCTTATGAGGATTTCCAGCCTTCGCAGGTGCCGGAGGGGGAGGTGGAGCATATTCGGGAGTTGGCGGAGCGGTACGAGGAGCAGTTGCAGACGATTTTGAATCAGTCTCGTGGTGGGGGTGGGGCAGGAGAGGGGGGGGCAGAGGGGGCGGCGGGAGGGGCGAGGAAGAAGGCCGCATTTGATCCCAAGGCGTTTTCGATGGAGGGGAGAGGAGGAGGGGGCAAGAAAGGACCCAAGGCCGAGTAAAGTAGAGGCTAGTGAGGGGTTTAGGAGCGTGAGGTACGAAACTAAGAAGAAGCAAGAAACGTGTTTTAAATGAGAAACAGCAAGGAAATTGTGCCGGTGACTTTGCTACACGAGAATGCCCCTTGTTACTAGCTGGAATTGGAATTGTGTCTGTTGTGGTGTGGAGCGTATTGGAGCGGAAGGTTGAAGGTCAACGGCAGGGGCTGCAATTCCTTCCCACTGACCCACTGAACACCCACGCCCACGCCCACACACGGGAAACAGGGAAAGGCCGCAACGACGACGAGCAGGAGGAGCAGGCCCTCCACCGCCGCGCCGGCTTGATTTGGAGCTTACGAACGAGCCCCCTCCTCCATTCCCTGTCTTCATCATGGCCGCCGTCTCGAAGCGCGCGGCCGCTGAGGAGTTGCGACTGATCGAAAACAAGCTGGGCGAGGTGGAGCGGGAGCTCAGAGCGCTGAAAGACGAGCGGGCCACGCTGCTCTCGAGGAAGATGGTGTTGAAAGAGACGGTGGAGGCACGGGACGTGGCGGCGGATGTGGACTGGTCCAGCGATGCCTTTCCATGGTCGGGCGATGTCCTACGACTCAAGACGGAGGTGTTTGGGATTGCTGCGCCGTGGCGACCGGATCAGAAGCAGATCATCAACGCGACGCTTACGGGAGTGGACACGTTTGTGGTGATGCGGACGGGAGGAGGGAAGAGTTTGTGCTTTCAACTGCCTGCGCTGTTGCCGGACAAGGGCCTGAGCCTCGTTATCTCTCCTCTTATTTCTCTCATTTCCGACCAAGTGTACCAGCTGGAAGGGATTGCGCCTGGCAAGAGCGCCATGCTGACGGGGACGATGACAAGGGAAGAATCAAGCGATGTGCTGCGACGAATGAAGGACCCCCGGAGCGAGCTTCGGCTCGTGTACGTGACGCCGGAGAAGGTCGTGAATAGCAAGCTCCTCATGTCCACCTTGGAAAAATTGAACGAAGCGCAGCGCCTGGATCGATTCGTGGTGGACGAGGCTCATTGCGCTTCCTCCATGGGGAATGACTTTCGGCCAGACTATCAAAAACTCTCTATTCTACGCAAACTCTTCCCCACCGTGCCCATCCTCGCCGTCACGGCCACGGCGACTCCCCAAGTCCTTAGAGATGTGACACACATCCTCCAAATGAGCAATGTGGAATTCTTCAAATCCCCCTTCAATCGCCTCAACCTCTTCTATCGGGTGCAGCACAAACCTGCCAGCCTAGACGACGCTGTTGCGGCTGTCTGGACCTTTATCACAGAGAGGCACTCAGGGCAAAGTGGCATCATCTACTGTTACTCCCAGAAGGAATGTGAGACTGTGGCAGCGAAGCTTGCTTCGTTGGGGATTGCCACAGGGGCGTATCACGCGGGGCTTGAGGCAGAGTATAAAGATCAGGTGCTGAGGAGATGGACGGCCGACAGGCTGCAGGTGGTGGTGGCTACTATTGCGTTTGGCATGGGGTAAGGAGGGAGGGAGGGAGGGCGGGATGGAGTAAGGGGCATGTGATTTATGTGGGTGCTATGGGCCATCGTCGTAATGTTTTTTTATTTAAAAAAAAACCTACTTACTCACCTATCTCCCTCCCCTCCCTCCCTCCCTCCCTCCCCTCCTCCCGAACCCACAGCATTAACAAACCCGACGTTCGCTTCGTCATCCATTTCTCCCCCCCCAAGTCCATCGAAAACTACCTCCAAGAATCGGGGCGCGCGGGCCGTGACGGTCAAACCAGCAGCTGTCTCCTCCTTTATCGTGCCTCGGACGCCGTCCGCCAAGCTTCTCTCGTCATTCACGAGAGGGTGGGCTTGCAAAAACTAAGGACAGTAGTAGAGTACGCGCAGCTCTCTGGCCAAGAATGCCGTCGTGTCCCGATCGCAAGGGCACTAGGGGAGGGAGGGTTGGACCCACGGGAGGCGTGTCGGGGACAGTGTGATGTGTGTGGTGGAGAGGTTAGGAAGAGGAGGGTGAAGGTCACGAAGGCGACGTTAGGGTTGATTAAGCTCTTGAGGGCGTTGGCGGGGAAGGAGAAGAGGTGCACGCATCGGCAGTTGGCAGAGTTGTGGATGAAAGAGGCGAGGAAGGGGAGGAGGGCGGCAGTGGCCGCGACGAAGAAGAAGCGGAAGAAGAATGAGGAGGAGGAGGAGGAGGAGGAAGAGGAGGTGGGCGATGAGGAAGCAGAGGAGGTATTGGAGGATAAGGAGAATGTGGAGTTGCTGCTAAATCAGCTTGTGTATGAGCAGGTTTTGGGGGAGGATTACCACGCGACTGCCTACTCGATAAACGCGTACGTCGTGGTCGGGTATCGGGCTGCGGTCGTTGAGCGGGGGGAGCTGCAGGTCTGGATGGAGGTAGACGCGTCGCCCTCGTCCTCTTCTTCGTCCTCGTCGGCGGCGGTAGCAGCAGCGGCGTCGAAGGGTGGTGGTGGTGGAGGAAGGGGGAAGGCGAAGAAGCAAAAGTCAGAGCCCAGCATTGCTGCTGCTGCTGCTGCTGCTGCTGCGTCGGCAAAGAAGAAGGAGGTGGACGAGATGGTGGAAATTTTGTCGGATACTGAGGAGGAGGAGATGGGGGAGGAGGAAGAGGAGGAAGAGGAGAAGGAGGAAACGGAGGAGGATGGGGAAGAGGAGGGGCCGCGGCGGGAGGGTGTTGATGAGCAAGAGGAGGAGGAAGAGGAGGAGGAGGAGGACGTGGAGATTGTTGAGGATAAGGGGAAGGGCAAGAAGAGTAGGACGAGGACCAAGGCGACGGAAGGAGATGGGCGTAAGGAGAAGAAAATGATGAAGAAGGAGGGAGAAGAGGAAGAGGAGAGCGACGAGGAGGACGAGTTTGACTTCGGCTGCGGTTAAGCGTTTGTGTTCAAGAAGAGGGGCAGGAAGGGGACGAGAGAAGAAACCAAGAAGAGCAGCAACAGCAGCAGCGGCACCAACTGTGAGAGTACAATAGAGTCAGATTTATCCGTGCAATAAAAAAACGCACAATAGAGAAAGCTGTAAAGAAAAAATAGAGAGCGCACCTGACTGAAAAGTAGATAAAGTCGTGTCTTCGTTACCACCACATACGCACATGCTCGTACAAAAGCACCAAAGTTACTGTACATGTCCGACACCTTCCCTTGCTATTGTTTTGCTTTCATTGATTTTTCTCTCGCGTCTTAAAATCGCTATTTGGCATTCTCTTCTCAACTATCTACCTATATGCACATACATCCTCTTTCCTCTTCTCGTTCAATCTCTCAAATAATACTATTCCCCAACGCCGACGAAATCAACCCAGCCGCCATATCCACCGTCCGCTCATCCCCTCCCGCCATCGTCAACGATGGGTTCACCTCCACCAGATCCATCGAGGCCAAACAGCCCGAATGCGCCACCTCCTCACAGATATAATAAGCCTCCCGATAACTAAGCCCGCCCGCCACCCGCGTGCCCGTAGAGGGGGCATACAGCGGATCGACGGCATCAATATCAAAACTCAGGTGCACTGGCCGCTCGGTTCGGTCAAGCAAGTGATCGAGCACCATTTCCATAACCTTCCCGATACCATGCTTGTCCACCTCATGCATGCTATAAGCTTTGATCCCCAAGCTCCGAATAAACGCTTTTTCGCCCGCGTCCAAATCACGCAGCCCCACGTAGGCCAAACGCGTCGGCGGCAACACGGGCACTTTTTCCTCGTCCAACCAATGAAACCCCTGCATCGCGCGGGCCTTGTCCAGATTCATCAAAAAGCTCAGCACCATCCCATGCAGATGCCCCGTCTGCGAAGTCCGAGGACTATTAATGTCCGCGTGCGCATCCACCCAAATAACAGCCGTCTCAGGCCGGGCCTTAAGCGCACCCGCCACCGAGCCCACACCAATGCTGTGATCACCGCCTAACGTCAGAACAAGCTTGCCTTGCTCGGCGTGTGCGTGCGCGGCTTCGTACAAAATACGATTGGCATGCCCCACCAACTCAGCCCGCTTCGGAGAGCCGTGCGCCGCGTCCGTCGCCACGGCACTTTGCAGTCCGCTCCGTCGTTCAAAATCTAAATCGCCCAGGTCTTCCACGTTCCAAGCGTCCTGCTTGAGCCGCCGCACCAAGCCGTGGTTGCGAATGAAGGTGGGGCCGCGGTCAACGCCCAGCAGAGGTTGCCCGTCCGCGAGGGGTGCCCCAATCACAGCCACCTTGCGCGGCTCCGTCACGTAGCGCGAAAACGTGGTGGGCGGCAAGGGACGGGGCCCAGGCACCGTAGCGACGCCTCGCTTGCTGTGGCCGGAGGCAGCGGTAGCTGCCAAGCGTCTGGCGGACCGCATTTTGATGGAATTGTGAGCGACCTCCCCACTGCTGCTCTTCTTTGCTGCTGCTTGCTTCTTTTCCGTGCGTGGCCTCAACCCTGTTTTTGTGCCGGGATTGGGAGAAGGAAGTGAGCTTGTTGTAGTGGTGGAGCAGATGGAAGCCAACCCTCCCGCCGTGTGGTTGGTGCATGGGTGGTGTGCAGTGGCCTCCCAGGCTTCTGAAGCCGCTCGATCGCCAACCTCGCCGTTCCTCCACGTTCGGCGGACACAGTCTCACCACGCACCACCACACCCTAAACCCACCCACCCCCACGCTACAACACAGGCAGGCCGCGCCCACTTGAATGCCGGCGACACGGGAGCTCTAGTGCGCCGCTTCCCGTTCCTAAAACCACCACCCCACCCTCCCCTCCCGCCCTTCTCAAGCAGCGCGCCATGAAAACCCGGGCAGAAGAATTGACGCAGCAGGACGTGGAGCGCATCCGGGAGGAGCTGCTCAAGTTTGAGAAGGAGTTCGTGGTGCGGCATGGCCGGAAGCCCCACAAGGAGGACCTCAAGGCCCTGGACGAGGACGGCGATGCCCGGCGCTCCAGTCGCATCTACGAGTACTACATCCTCTACGCCCAATTGAAGAAGCTGCAGCAGCAGCAGCAGCAGCAGCAGCAGCAGCAGCAGCAGCAGCAAGCGCAAGCGACGAAGACAAAATCTGCCACCGCCCCCACCGCCAAGCCTGCTGCAGCTCAACCAGCGGCGGCGGCGCTTCGAGCAGTGGCACTGGCGCCCAAGTACCACCACGCAGGCCCCCAACGAAAATTGACGGTCCGGCAACGATGGGAGCAACAGAAGCTGCAAGAAGCAGCTGAACGCGAGCGCAAGGCGAGTGGCCGGGAGGCCATTCCCTTGCCTCTTTCCTCGGCGCCGTCCTCCTCGTCAAGGGCAGCATCATCAACCACCACCACCGCTACCGGCACTTCTGTCATCTTGGGCTCGCCCGACCGACTAACCGCAGCGCCCATGAGCCGGCACAAATTAGCGGAAGAGCCATCGATGGCTGCACCCACAGCGGCACCTGCGCGGGGACTGAGCAACGCGTTGGGTAGAGGAGGGGGCGTCAGCCTCGCTGCGGCTATGCAGGAACTTAAGAGCTCCTCCTCCACCACCTCGTCCTCCCTCGATACCAAGAAGCGGGCACCCGGCGGCGGCGTGTTAGCGGCACCCTCCACAGCCAAAGCTGGCGTGGGGGTGAACGGTGGTGGAGGATTGAAAGGAGACTTCGGCATAAGCAGCAGCAGCAGCAGCAGTATTTCCTTGACCATGCGAAAGACCACCCTGCCTTCCGCCACTGCTGGTATCCCGACCCCTCTTGCAGCTGCCTCTTCCTCCCTTGCGTCCTTCAAATTCCGACGACCACCATTAGCTGCCACTACCACTCGAGTCGTTAACACAGCAGCAACAGCAGGAGCAGCAGCAGGAGCCATGTCCCCTCCTGCTCTCACCAGCAGCATCGTCCTAGGGAGTAAGCAATGGACCGAGGAAGCAAGTGCTGCTGGTGGGGTGCGAAGCAGCAGCAGTAGTAGTAGCGGTAAGGGCGGGAGAGTGGTCTCTATCGCTGCTGCGGAAGCTCTTACTACATTGGGGGCTAAGACGAATCGTGGGTTTTTGTCGCGCGGCGCCGCGTGGAGGGATCGGGTGTCGAGTCTGACCGAGGCGGAAGTGGAGGAGGGAAAAGATAGAAAGGATCAAAATGTGGGGACGGGAGGAAGTGCATGGCGGCCTTTGCTTGGTGTGAAGAGCGAGGAGGAGGAGGGAGAGGGGGAGGGAAAGGAGGGGGGGGAGTCGGGAGAGGAGGAGGAAGAAGAGGAGGAGGGGGAGGAGGACGACGACGAGGAAGTAAGGTTTGCCAAGGCGGCAGAGGCGATGGAGATTGGGGAAGAGGAGGAGGACGAGGACGCTGCTGCCTTGAAGTCCTCCTCGAATTGTGACGAGAGTGACGCTTCAGCAGACGACGACGACGACATGGTGCTCAACGCTACTCGCAGCAGCAAGAAGCCAGGAGCAGCAGCAGCAGCAGCACCTGCCCCTCCCTCTTCCACAGCGACGACTAAGAAATCAACAGCAGTAGCAGCAGCAGCAGCGGCAACCCAAAAGGAAGACCCAGTCTCTGTAGTGCCAATTATGGTAGCAGTAGCCCCCTCCCTCCCCAAGCCCAAGCCGAAACAAAAACAACTCAAGCCCGGCGAGATCAGCGACAACTTCATCGCCCTCAACCTCAAGCGGAAGGGAACCGCCAAAAATCGCAAAGTCAAATCAGCTAAGTCTCTCGCGCGTCGCCAGGCATGGATCGAACAGCGCCAGGAGTACGCTTCCAACAAAGGCGGTGGCGGGAAGCGAGGGGGGAATCGAGCGCCGCGCCCGGGGCGAGCAGCGGACCCTCTTGATGTGTGCTTGGATGTGCTGGAAGGGTTTGGCAAGGTAGGGGAGAAGGATGCAGTGGAGGAGAGTATGGTGGCACGGGCATTGGAGGAGGTGTCCCATTTAAGGTCGAAGGATATAAGGGAGGTGCGTGATCTGGTGTTGAAGGCGCTGGCGCCTAAGTGTGCGCATCACCATCAGCCGTCTCGTTTGTTGAAAGTGAAGAAGTCGGGCCCGAATAAGGGGAGGAGGTTTTATACGTGTAGCTTCCCGAGGGGGGAGGAGTGTGGGTTTTTCATGTGGGTGGAGGATAATCCTGTTTTGGTTGCTGCGGAGATTGGCCCTCCCTCTGTTTTGTCTTTGCCTGCTCTTGCTGGTGGTGTAGGGAAGGAGGGGGAGGATGAGGAATGGGCGGAACGGCAGATGGAGGGGTGGAAGGCACGGTTCAACAAGATGACGATTCCGGAGGTGAAGGACGAGGCGAAGCGACGGGGCCTGGCGCTGAGTGGTACAAAGAAGGTGCTGGTCGCTCGATTGATGAAGGGGTTGGAGGAGGCGGTGGTGGCGCCTGGAGGAGCTAACGACAAAACGAACGGAGAGAAGGAGGAGGAGGAGGAGGAGGAAGGGGAGGAGGAGGGTGATGATGGGGCCTCGGAATGTGATTCGGACGATGAGGACTGGGAGCTTGATATCATCGAGGCGGCGGCGGAGGGATGTTTGGAGGTGCCAGCGGTGCTAGCGGTGGAAGGAGAGGGTCAGACGCGGCCTCCTCCTGTCATTCTGGCGCCTTCCGACTCTTCCTCCTCCTCCTCGAGCAGCAGCAGCAGTGAAGACGAGGAAGGAGAGGAAGAGAGGGAGGAAGGTGCTGCCGCAGCAGCAGCTGCTGCTGCTCGGCTTGGGAGGAAGCGTCGTCGCATCCAGTCGGACAGCTCGTCGAGTGAGGAGGAGGAGGAGGAGGAGGAGGAGGACGCGATAGAGGAGGAGAAGGACAGCAGCAACAGTGGCAGCGACGAGGAGGAAGCTGAGGAGGACAAGGGACCTGCTAAGAAGAAGGGCCGTAAGACGTCTGCAAAAGCGCCAGCAGCAGCCCAAAAAGCCACCACCAGCAAAAGCAAGAAGAAGGACGATTCCGCCCCACCTGTCATCATGCGTGGCCTCGCCTCCCTCCCGGCGCCGGTGTCAGGGCCAGGAGGGGGGTTAATGGAGGAGAAGGCGCGCGAGACGCTGCAAGGCATCTTTGGGTACGAGGACTTCAGACCGGGGCAGTTCTGGGCGATCCAGCGGGCTTTGGCGGGGGAGCGTTCGTTGCTCATGTTGCCGACGGGGGCGGGGAAGAGTTTGTGTTATCAGATGGCGGCGGCGTTTGCGCCTGTGGGCTCGTTGGTGGTGGTTGTCTCGCCTCTGATTTCTTTAATGGTCGATCAGCTGGCTCGCCTCCCTCCCCAGGTGCCTGGGGCGTGTTTAGCAGGGAATTTGAGCATGCGGGAGCTAGCGAGGATTATTCGGGATCTGCGGAGTGGGCGGATGAGGGTCTTGTTTGTTTCGCCTGAGAAGCTGTGTAGTCCTTCGTTTCGACGGCTGGTAGGGGAGGATGGAGGGACGGGCGGGGCGGCCTTCCCTCCTGTCTCCCTTGTGTGTATCGACGAAGCGCATTGTATCTCGCAGTGGTCCCACAATTTCCGCCCGGCGTTCCTACGCCTAGGCAGAAACATCGAGAATTTACTCAAGCCCCGCGCCCTCCTCGCCATGACCGCCACGGCCGACCCAGACGTAATGTCGGATATCTGCGCTCGGCTCCGCATCCCCCCCACGGAAGGTGTGCTCTTGCAGCCTTGGCGTCGTCACAACCTCCGTTTGCGTGTCGAGCTCTTGGACGGGGACGCCCAGCTGAAGCGACAACGGATCCTAGACCTGCTCTCTAGCCCGCCCTACGATCGCGGCTCCGTCATTGTTTATGTGCGGCAGCAGCGCGATGCTGAGGTACTAAAAGATTTCCTCGCTTCTCAAGGGCAGCCTGCTGTGGCTTACCATGCTGGCATGGATCTGAAGCATCGCGCCTCGGCTCAGAGCGCGTGGATGCGACGGAGGGGGACGGGGGCGGGGGGGCAGGCGCGTGTGTGTGTGGCGACGATTGCATTTGGGCTGGGTGTGGACAAGGGGGATGTACGCGCAGTCTTGCACTATGAAATGCCTAAATCAATCGAGAACCTGGTGCAAGAGACGGGGCGTGCGGGGAGAGATGGGAAGGAGGCCTGGTGCCCTACTTTGCTGTGTCAGGATGATTTTTGGCGGCAGCATAGTTTGGCTCATTCAGATGGGGTGACGGTTCTGCAGCTCCGAGGGCTGTTGGAGACGTTGGCCTCGCTGGCAGCAGCGGCGAAGACCATGCCCAAGCCTCAGAGGGAGGGAGGGAAGGAGGGAAGGAATGAGGGAGGGGTGGAGGGAGGGGTGCAGGTGGCGGTGGATATTAAAGGGACTTCTATTGCGTTGGACATACGAGAAGAGGTGCTGGAGACGGTGCTGGTGCTATTGGAGCTACCGCCTTTTTCCGTGCTGACCCTCCACGGCACCGTGCAAGACGAATGCCAAGTGGTCTTCCGAAAGCGGCAGGCGAGCGTGCTCCGTAAATCGGAGGCCGTGATCGATACCTTGCTGAATGTGGGAACGCCCTCCGCGGACTTATTTGAACGGACGGGTGATACGTTTGGGGCTAGCTATGGGTATGGCTCCGCGACCTGCTCCTTGGTCCGCCTCACCAGCGCGATGGGCCCTGACTGGAAGCCCCACGATGCCGTCAAGGAACTAACGCGGCTGCAGGCCGTGGGCGAGGTACAGTTCACCGCTGCGGCCAAGCCTCATTTCCACTTGACCCTTCTTCCTCCTTCTCCCCCCACCGAAGGAGGAGAATCAGCAGCGCCTACAGCAGCAGCAGCAGCAAGTAGCGTCCTCCTAACCTCCCAGCGGATCGGAAAGGTGGTAGCAGCCTTGGCTGAACGCATGGCAGCAATCGAAGTGGCTAGCGTCAAGAAGGTCGAACAAGTTTATAGCGTGCTACGGGCGGCCGCGGGGGCACCGGACGAGGAAGGGCAGGAAGCCCAAACCCTCAAACTGATCGACGCTTATTTTGCCAAGAAAGAGTTGCCTTTGCCCGCGAACCTTCCTATGCCATTTGCGCCTGCCATCCCTCCTCCAGTACAGGTGGGCATGCGCAGGGATGCTAGCACTTTGTTGTTGGATCCCCGCCTCGTTCTGCTGTTGCAGCAGGTGGTGGGCCGGAGTCGTCGTCGAGGGACGCCGAGTAATGGAAATTTGGAGGTGGAGCTAAGGTTGTACAAGGCGAGGTTGGTAGCGAGGGTGTTTCATGGGATTGGAAGTCCGAGGCTGCCTTTGATGGAGTGGAGGGAGAGTCCGTTTTGGGGGAAGCATCGTCAGTATAAATTTGAGGATGTGGAGAGTGCTTTGAGCGTGGGGGAGGAGTAGTAGCAGCAGCAGCAGCAGCACTAGGGGTGTTAGTGTGTGTTTGTGTGTGTGTGTGTAGATATTGTGTGAAATAGAAATGTGTGCAAGGCACAATGCTAAAGTAAAACAATGCTAAAGTAAAACGCAAGAAAACCATACAATGCCTTTGCTTTTTCCGTTGCCTTTTGTAGTTGTTTCCTTTAGAGTGTGCCTTCCTTCCTTTTCCCCTCCACGCGACCCGCTCAACTAGCTAGCCAGAAAGAAAAAGGAAGCAACCCCGACCAGAAACGGCAGCGCTGCTCTCAAAAGTCATACAGGTAACCAGAGCACCCTTCTCCGGCCTGTATGGCCCCTTTTTACCCACCTGACCAGCAAAATAGCAGGTAGAAACGGTGGGGGGTATTTCTGGCGCGACGGTTTTCGAGGGGCAGGAGGTTGGTGGAGACAACAACACCCATTTTCGCCCTTGAAAGCGCCCGGAAAAGATGTGCCTGCACGTAGTATTTGTATTGAGACTCGTATGGGTGCGGGTGGATGTAGCATTTGCACTGCTTGCCTGGCCTGTCGGTTACAAACGCGTGAAAACAACGGCCATGGGAGCATACGTATC
>Ga0209491_10003313_pt1 | contig 26803 bp, 19 predicted proteins | sample BON02_FD_187213 | JGI IMG/M metagenome (GOLD analysis project Ga0209491, IMG submission 187213) | Freshwater microbial communities from Lake Bonney liftoff mats and glacier meltwater in Antarctica - BON-02 (SPAdes) (version 2) | ecosystem: Environmental > Aquatic > Freshwater > Ice > Glacier...
CGAGATCCCAAAGATTAAAGCCGATGTAAATATGAGCAACATCCAGAATACTAGCCGCTTCAGCCGCTTTGCTCTCGGACACCACCACACCATCAATTTTAATGGAAATGTCCGGAAAGTTTGCAAAAGGAGCCAGGTGCGTATCGCGAACAGTAATTTTACCTTGAAATTGACTGTTAAGCGTAGCGATTAGTTTACTTCATTCATTTTTTTGGTGGATGCTTCTTACAAACTGGAAAACCATTTGATTGGATACTACGCTGCAATCTTCCAAAAAAAAGGATCATTTTTTCGGCAATAAAAAATGCTCCTCAGCGAGGTTGAGTTTACTTGAGATTGACCTACTCACAGTCATAATTAAGATCTTACTTCAGGATAGCTGCTTAGCTTCCAATCTTTAACCTTGAATAAATCCTGAATTATTTTACAGGTGATTTAGTTATTTCAGATCTAACGCTTCAAATTTCCTTAATGTAAAATTGGAGCGCTCAATTTGGGAATGGCATTGGGCAAAAGTATCTTTATATTCAATTCATCAAAAACGAATCTATTGTGGCAAATAAAACCGTAAAAATCGGCTTGGTCCAGTTGAGCTGCTCCGCTGATCTGGCGCTCAATCTGGAAAAAACAATTGCCGGTGTCCGTGAGGCTGCCGCCAAAGGCGCGTAAGTGGTAACGTTTGAAAAAAATGTCATGGAATTACAAATTCCTGAAAAATAACAAAACATAGTTTTAAACTCATTTCTTCATACTCAACCAAAAAAACAGAATGAATTTGTAGCCTGGTTAACAAACTAAGTACAGCAACACTGATACTGTGGCGTAGGAATCACACCTTTATTTTTTGCTCCACGAGTCTAAGTAGTATCTAAGTATAAAGGCTTCCTTCAATGTTCGACAATCATGAGTAAAGAATAAGAGACGATGCTGTTTTTCTAATCAATTCTTTTGCCGGGGTTTTATTCCTTATCTTCAATGGGATAAAGAAAAAATAAACCAAAAAAAGAAAAATTATGAAAAGTTCAGACTGGAAAGTGATTAATGCCGCAAAGGAAGCTGGGATCCCGGATCCCGGATTTGAAATTGATAAAAATACTGCTATAGTAATAACCGATCCTCAGAATGATTTTCTTCGGGAAGACGGTGTGGCCTGGCCTATTGTAAAAGAGAGTGTTAAAGAAAATAATACTATAGCGAACATGTCTACTGTCTTTAGGCTGGCAAGGGAAAAAGGAATGAAGATTTTTATATCACCACATTATTTTTTCCCGGCAGATAAAGGCTGGAAGTTCGGTGGTGCTCTTGAGAAGTTCATGCATTCCAAAGAGATGTATAAACGTAAGGGGCGGCTGGATATGGAAGGTTTTGAAGGCTCCGGAGCCGATTTTCTCGAGGAATTCAAGCAATATCTTGAAGGAGACAATATTATTCTTTGCAACCCGCATAAATTGTACAGCCCAAAGAATACCGATCTCAGCCTACAACTTAGAAAGTATAGGATAGAAAAAGTACTAATGGCAGGTATGTCTACCAACCTTTGTTTAGAATCCCATACCAGGAATCTTCTGGAAGAAGGATTTGAAGTGGGAGTGATTGCCGATGCCAGCGGGAGTGCCAAATTACCGGGACTGGATACTTTCCAGGGGGCTTTAATGAACCTAAGGATGATCACCAGCCATGTATTTACCACGGAAGAATTTGAGGAAGCATTAACTTCTGCCTCGCTGCACTAAAAATTACTTAAAAACTAAAAAATGGGAGTCATTTTTATGTGGCCCCTCTAGAGGCGTAGTCAAAAGTCTGTTGGGACTGGGTGTGGTCCGCGAAAATTGTCGGGAGCAACTACACCCAAATATCAGTATCATCCTTGAAAGCTATCAGGATATAATTAGTTTAACCAATCTCCTTACCAGTAATCCACCTCAATTAAGCCTTTCAATCCTGAATAATCCCTAACACTTGAATAAAGGAAATCTTCGGACTTCTCAACAGTGCCAGCCCGCTTATTAAATTTGGCTCGATATTCAAAGATCATCTTTGGCAATTACTTCATACTTTCCTAAGGATTTTCAAGAATCATTTTTAGCAGTTTCTTGCTGGTAAACTTTTTGAAATCCCGAACCCAGTCAGCTAGTTTTCCATCTTTCTGTTGAACTACCAAATGGATGTGATTGCTCATAATCACATAGCCTTACAAATACAAGCCTTTTTCTTTTCTGGAATAGGTCAGGTTTTCTAAAATAAAATCTCGGTACAATTTTCCGGTAAAAACATCTGCCTAACCCACTACTTGAAAGGGTAAGAAATAAGGCATTTCTTGGTCTCTGATCTGATTGGCTTCACATATATACTGAAAATAGTACCAAAATCCCGAATTGCAAATTCAAAAGTATAGTTAGGTGTAGTTGCAAACTCATATCTTTCTAATCAACCTCTTGTCAAAGTGAAAGGCTACCTGTTCAATAACTTTGACGGCCTGGTATTACGGGTGTCTGCAATTGAGAATATAATTTCTTGAACTGTGAATGACACTGCTTGGAACCTTCAGCGCTATAGATTTATTGGAGGCTATCCATTCTTCTGCTATTTCTGCTAAAATCGATGGTACAGGGTAGTTTGCCCAGTTTTCAGGTAAACCTTTTAGTTCGATTTCAAAAATTGAATCATCAGGAATAACTATCGTCAAAAGATCCAACGCTGGAGCTATCGCCGGTGGAGTATGCACGATGAGTTCGAGAAGTGCTATTTCTTTGCTTTCACCTGTGTAGCGAACAGGCGAACCTTTTCTATTCCAGCGACCACCAAACATCGCTGCTCCCGATCCATAACTATCACTCGCATATTTCTTACCTGCAATTCTATAAACCTTCATGAATTAGCTGTAAACACCGTGCTCGATATGGCCTAAAATAGCTCCGACTTTGGATGTTCCACCCGGAATTTCAATCAATTCTCCTGGTTCAATATCTCCTAAAGAAGTATTTGGAAGGTGTAGCCATTTGAAACAGTTGTCTTTGCTCCCGAAAACCTCGATTCCATATACGAACAAGTCTGCAGCTTCTAGCAATTGAACTGAACTGTTCCTTTTTAAATCTTGCTTAGACTTCAGTAACCGATAGCGTGTCGGCTCTGATAAGTTGAGCATAGCTGCTGTGAAATTTTGTGAAAGATTGAAATAAGCCTTGAAGTTTACAATTGCATCAGAATTTAAACCTCTGTTTGAAATGGTTATGAAATCAAAAGGGCTCTCAACTTTATCCTTTAAATTCTCTCTGCCCAGAACTGTATTCAATTTTTGATAGTTATCGATCGTCTTTTCCATTTTCGTTCATTTGATAATATTGTTTATCACTTGAACTAATATAGCCTTATTGCGTTACTTTTTTTATAACTTTGAGATTAATTGTTTTCAAAAAATATTTTTTAATTCACTGATCAACTGGGAGTTCAGCCACTAAAATGAAAACTTTTTCTAATCTTTCTTAAAAGCTTTATTATATATTCTGGGCTTCAAGAATGGCTATTTAAAGAGGATTCACCAGCAAGACAGCTACTCTTTAAATCTTTAAAAAATAGGCGCACTGATTAAAATCAAGACAACAACTCACTACCCAGCAAATCCTAATCCAAGCTTTCCCGATGAATTTCATCATCATCAACGATTAGTTTACTTAATTCATTTTTTTGGTGGATGCTTCTCACAAACTGGAAAACCATTTGATTGGATACTACGCTGCAATCTTCCGAAAAAAGGATCATTTTTTCGGCAATAAAAAATGCTCCTCAGCGAGGTTGAGTTTACTTGAGATTGACCTACTCACAGTCCTAATTAAGATCTTACTTCAGGATAGCTGCTTAGCTTCCAATCTTTAACCTTGAATAAATCCTGAATTATTTTACAGGTGATTCAGTTATTTTAAAACTAACCCTACAAATTCCCTTAATGTGAAATTGAATACCTCCATTTGGGAATGGCATTAGGCAAAAGTATCTTTATATTCAATTCATCAAAAACGAATCTATTGTGGCAAATAAAACCGTAAAAATTGGCTTGGTCCAGTTGAGCTGCTCCGCTGATCTGGCGCTCAATCTGGAAAAAACAATCGCCGGTGTACACGACGCTGCCGCCAAAGGCGCTCAGGTAGTGGTGCTACAGGAGCTTTTCCGCTCGCTGTATTTCTGTGATGTGGAAGATTACGAGAATTTCAAACTGGCAGAAGCGATTCCCGGGCCATCGACAGCGACGTTCGGAGCATTGGCCAAAGAGCTTGGAGTGGTGATCGTAGCTTCACTTTTTGAAAAACGTGCAGAGGGATTGTATCATAATACGACGGCTGTCTTGGATGCGGATGGCAGCTACCTCGGCAAATACAGAAAGATGCATATTCCCGATGATCCCGGTTATTACGAGAAGTTTTACTTCACTCCGGGTGATCTGGGATATAAAGTATTCCCTACCAAATTCGGCAAGATTGGAGTTTTGATCTGCTGGGATCAATGGTATCCGGAAGCAGCACGGATCACCGCGCTTAAAGGGGCTGATTTCTTGGTTTACCCGACGGCTATCGGCTGGGCAGGTACGCAAGACGAAGCGACTAATGACGAGCAATATGGCGCTTGGCAAACCATTCAGCGTTCGCATGCTATTGCCAATGGAATACCAGTGGTGTCAGTGAACCGAACAGGAGTGGAAGGACCCATGCAGTTTTGGGGCGGTAGTTTTGTTTCCAATGCCTTTGGTCGTGTCACCTACAAAGCCCCTCACTTGGAAGAGGAAGTTCATGTGGAGGAGCTTGATATGACTGGATCAGATCGGTATCGCACCCACTGGCCTTTCCTTCGTGACCGAAGAATCGACTCTTACCAACCTATTACTCAGCGCTACCTCGACGAAGAATAAGCCATGAAAGATATTTTTCAACTCGCAAGAACAGGTGCGGCGACACCCGCTGACTTAGGATATTATTTCCCTGCGGAATTTGCTCCACAAGACTCCATGTGGTTAAGTTGGCCCCACAAAGAAGGATCCTGGCCAGGCAAAATCGAAGCGATCTATGCGCCTTATTGCTTATTTATCAAAGAAGTAGCCAGAGGTCAAAAAGTCAATATCAATGTGGCCAATGAGCAAATGAAAAACTCGGCAATCATGTATTTGGAAAGGGCTGAGGTAAACTTTGCTCAGATTCAATTTCACTTTTTCCCTACCAATGACGCCTGGTGCAGAGATCATGGTCCTGCTTTTCTGATCAATCCAAAAGCCGAACAGAAAAAAGTGCTGGTCAAATGGGAATACAATGCTTGGGGAGAAAAATATCCACCGCATGATCTGGATAATCTGATTCCAATTCGAATTGCTGCTGAATTGGGCATTCCCTCGTTTCGACCGGGAATGGTCATGGAAGGCGGTTCAGTAGAATTTAATGGAAGAGGCACACTTCTGACTTCGGAGGCTTGCTTGCTCAATAAGAACCGAAATCCACATCTCAATCAAGGGCAGATTGAAAATTGCCTACGTGATTTTTATGGAGTAAATCATATCCTTTGGGTAGGGGATGGGATCGCCGGAGATGATACCGATGGACATATTGACGACATCACTCGATTCGTCAATGAAGACACGGTCGTGACTGTAGTCGAAGAGGATAAGTCAGACGAAAATTATTATCTGCTTCAAGAAAATCTCGATCGCCTGAAGAAGATGCGATTGGAAGATGGCAAGCAATTGAATATCGTGGAGCTTCCGATGCCAAGTCCGGTGATGTACGAAGACCAGCGACTTCCAGCATCTTATGCTAATTTCTACATCGCAAATGAATCAGTGATCGTCCCGACTTTCCGAGACAACAACGATCAAAAGGCTTTGGATATACTGTCAGATTGCTTCCCAAACAGAAGAATTGTAGGAATTGATAGTACGGATATTATCTGGGGATTGGGGAGTTTCCATTGCCTGAGTCAGCAAGAGCCGGCTGTTCAGTAGGCAGTTAACCTTTGAGGTTTCCCGATAGTAATCCGGACTAACCTCAAAGGTTTACTGAGTTGGCAGTATTGCAGTGGGAAGTAGGCAGTCAGCTTGTGTTAATGCCTAAATAACGTTGACCGTTTTAAGAGTTTTGTGTATTGATAAGTTTATTACTTTAAATTGGTCTGGTGCAAGTCTCTTACACCTTTCAAACTGCCTACTTCAAACTACCCACTGTCCTCCGATTGCATCAAGAATATGCCCCGGTAGTTTTTTTATATCCGTTGGCTTATTCAAATAACTTAACGCTCCGAGTTTTTGAAATTCATTTACACTTTCTTCGGAAAAGTATGTAGAATAGACAATGACTGGAATATTTTGGAGTTTCTGATCTCCTTTCAATTGCTTCAAACAATCGCGTCCATCCATGCGAGGCATGTTTATATCAAGGAAAATAAAATTCGGTAATTGAGCTTCCGTATTCAATAGCACGAGCGCTTCTTTACCGCCACTTGCCTCCATGCATTCTATTGCGCATTGCATTTTGGATAATGCATCTCTAAAGAAGAACCTGTCGTCCGAATCATCATCGATAATCATAATTTTCTTTGTATCCATAATCTGCACCTGAGTTATTTAATATAGCTTTTTTAGTGGGAGAATGATATGAAATATAGCTCCTTGATCTTCTTTCGAGTTTGCGAAAATTTCTCCCTGATGGTTTCCGATAATTTTTTTACACAACGCTAATCCAATTCCTGTACCACTATAGTTCTCTCTATTGTGAAGACGTTGGAAGATTGTAAATATTTGTTCCGCATACTTTTGTTCGAAGCCGATGCCATTGTCCTGAAAAGTTATTTCCACATGTTGATTTGTTTGTATCAAGCTGGGATATTTTTCAATTTCTTTTTCAGAAATTTTTCTTGAATTGATTTCAATGACAGGCGGGACACCTTCTTTAGAGAATTTAAGTGAATTGCCGATGAGGTTGTGAAAAAGCTGGTTCATCTGAAAAGGGATCGCCTCAAGCGTTGGGAGTTGAGCAACTTCTATTTTTGCTTTCTTTTCTTCTATGAGTAATTCAAAATCAGTCAGAAGATGATCGAGGGTAATGTTGAGGTTAATTTTTGAAAATGACTTTTCATATTGGAGCAGCCTCGAGTAATTGAGCAAATCTTTAATAAGTGTGGTCATGCGGCTGGAAGCTCCTTCAATTTTATTGAGGTAGGACTTTACTTCGGTGCTCAACTCATCTTTGTGATTGTCCTGCAAGCGCATGGAAAAGGTTAATATTTTGCGCAATGGCTCTTGTAGATCATGGCTGGCTATGTGTGCAAATTGGTCTAGCTGAATATTAGATTGCTTGAGTTCTTCGTTTGACTTTTTAAGTAAAATGGTCCGCTCTTTTACTTTTATTTCCAATTCTTCAGTAAAATATTTTTGTTCGGTAATATCAATGCTGATCCCTGAAAGCGTATACGCTTCGCCAAATTCGTCATATTGATATTGCCCGGTTGATCTCATCCATACAATAGCACCATCATTTACTCGCGTAATCCGGTAATCAACCTCATAAATGTCACGATTAGCCTTTGATTCCTCCAGTCTTTGGAATGCCAGTTTTTTATCCTCTGGCAGAATCAGGTTATGCCAGTCTTCGTAAGTGAATTCTTCGCGATTCTCGTCATATCCCCACAGTTTTTTATGAATCTTTGTCCATTCCAATTTCGATGAAACAATATCTAAAGACCAAATGCCAACATTGGCGGAGTCAGTTGCAAGTTTTAAATTTTGTATTAATTTTTTTTGCTCCCTCGCGCTAGCTTCAATTTGTTTTTTGGCAATTACTTTCTCGGTAATATCTATAGTAACGCCAGCAATACCTGTAACCTTATCCTGATCATCTTTAATCGGCTCAATTATTATTTCATGAAATGAATCCTCTCCATTAGTGGTCATTAGAACATCGGATCGTATACCTATACCTGTTTGAAGCACTCCTTTTTTCAGGACAGTAAGCCTTTTTGCCGTTTCAAGTTCATGTAATTGGTTGTCATCTTTACCCAAGATATCTTCAACATTAAAATCAGGAAGTGAATTATAAATCCAGGTATGTTTTAGATTTTTATCCTGACTAAAAGCTGTCTGACCACTTGCTTTTATTGCCAGTTTGAAGCGATTTTCACTTTCTGCAATTTTTCGCTGCGCTGATTTTATATCGGTGACATCTTCAATGGCAAGCAAAATTAATTGCTCTGCTTTTTTTTCGTTATCAATCTGCTTTGCATTCATCAGCAGGGTGCGCTCACCTAATACAGGAAGATTGAGAACAATTTCAAAGTCACTGACACGGCTTTTTTGAGACAGCACTTTTACGAGTAATGAGCGAAGTTTAAAATCATCAAACTGATGATGCTGTATTTCATAAAACCATTTATTCTCTGTCTCCTTTTCATCCACATTAAATTTTTTGTAAAAGGCAGCATTGGCAGTTTTTACGAGAAGGTTTTTGTCCAGGACAATCAGCGGATGACGAATAGTACTCACTATGCTGTCAGAGTAAAGACGGGCTGCACTGAGTTGTTCCTGCTTTTCAAGCAGCTCCTGATTCACGATGATTAGCTCTTCGTTAGTTGATTGCAGCTCTTCTTTGGATGTTTCCAATTCTTCATTTAAACTCTGCATCTCCTCATTACTGCTTTGCAGTTCTTCGTTGGCACTTTGCAGTTCTTCATTAGCCGCTTCCATGTCTTGGGTGATCGCCCGCATATCTTCGCGGATGTAGGCCAATTCTTTTTCTAATTGCTCGTATCGCTTTTCAGCTTCGTTTACTTTTGTTTTTCCTGATGAAGCTGATTTTTCTTTCTGCGAATTCGGAACCGTTGTTTTCTGAAATCGAATTAAGTAATGACGTTCAACGGTTTCGGTAAGCGGGATAATTTCCATCGTAACCAAGGATTGTTGCTCTTGTCCCACTTCGCCATTCCGCTGGTCTTTTATTTTTATAGGAATATTTTCTGTAGTGACTGCTGTTTTTTCCTTAGAGGCTTTGTGAATGGCATTTCGCAATTCGAAGCCTAAACCTTCGCGTGCCATGCGTAGAAGATTGTGAGTGGGTTTGCCCTGCGGTGCCTGAAGAAAAGGCGTGATATGGCCATAAATGTGCACGATGTCAAATTGCTCATTCACCACTACGCTGGCAGGTGATTTGGAAATCATTATTGCCTCCGCACTCTTTTGAAAGTCAGTTTGCGCAGCTTCATGTTTGGTTACAGTCTTAGCTTTCGTGGTCAATTCGTTTTGTTTTGATTCAGTGGCAACATGCCTGAATCGGTCCGGCACTTGCTTTCGAGAATAAATTTTTTCGTTTTTCGCGACTTGCGTGAACAAATCAGATGATGCGCCAATGGTTTCAGATTTACCCAATAGCAGAAATCCACTCTCCTTTAGCGCATAATGAAAAGTGGCAAACGCTTTCTTCTGCAGAAAAGGATCCATGTAGATCAGCACATTCCGGCAGCTGATTAAGTCCATTTTCACAAATGGAGGGTCCTTTAAAAAATTGTGAGGGGCAATCACACACCCATCACGAATGAGCTTGCTCACTTCATATCCACCATTGTTTTTGGTAAAATAATTTTCGAGCTGGGATGCAGAAAGCATCTCTACATTGGCTTTCGTATAGATTCCCAACCGTGCCTTCTTAATTGCTTTTTCAGAAATATCGGAGCCGAAGATTTGAATTTTTGTATTATTCCGAAAGCTATTGGGATTTGCTCCTAGAAATTCCTGTAGACAGATGGCAATTGAATAAACTTCCTCACCTGTGGAGCAACCCGCAATCCACATACGAATCGGTGCATCAGGATTTTTATTTTTCAGGATGGAAGGAAAAACTGTTTCGGTTAATGACTGAAAAGTTTTCGGGTCGCGGAAAAAAGAAGTGACTGGAATGAGCATATCCTGAAAAAGCGCATCCTGTTCGGCTATATCGGTCCGCAAAAAATTCAAATAATTAGCAAGATTTCTCTTTTTTACAATTGCAATCCGCCTCGCTATGCGCCGGCGTAAAGTAGGGTCCTTGTAGTAGGTGAAATCAACTCCGCTACGCTGTCGAAGCAGCGAAAGAATCTTCCTGAACACATCTTCATCATCTTTAATCTCTTGTCTTTCTTTATCGAAGACAAGACTTGTTTTATCGGCGCTGTTTATTTGCAAAAGCTGCTCGGGGATTTCTTCGGGAGCCAAAATAAAATCAACCACTCCTGCATTAATGGCACTTTCCGGCATACTGTTATAGGTTGCTGATTCCATGTCCTGCGCAATGCTAATACCCCCATATTCCTTGATGGCTTTCAGACCTTCCGTTCCATCTTTACCTGTGCCTGACAAGATTATTCCTATTGCAAATTCTTTATGCACTTCGGCAAGAGAGGCGAAGAAAATATCAATGGAAAGATTTAAAATATTTTTGTCGCGCGGAGCAAGTTGTAGCACACCATCGACAGATGTTAAAATTTTGTTGGAAGGAATGATGTAGATATGGTCAGGTGCAAGATGAATATCTTCGGTTATCTCATGCACAGGAATTTTTGTTACCCGTTGTAAAATCTCAGGCAAAAAACTTTCGTGCGATGGATCAAGGTGTTGTACCAGTACATAAGCCATTCCTGAGTTTTCGGGGATAGCTGTAAGCAACCGCTTGAATGCATCAAGTCCTCCTGCACTCGCACCAATACCTACGATTGGGAAGTTCTGCAGGGTGGCAGGAGGTTGAGTTTTTATTTTTTTTGGTGCTGCCATTGATGTGGGAACTAGCTATTGATCATATATGTTTTACCTAGAATGTACCAGACCGCCAAGTGCTTACTAGCGGTGGATTTTCCTGCAAGCCATAGACTGGATGAGATTTGAAGCGCGATAACGGTAGGTCTAAGACTATTTTTTTGGTAGCAAGAATCAGTAGCACTACTTAGAAGAAGATTTTTCAGCTTCTCAACCTCTTTTAATTTCTATAGAAAACCCAAGCCATTTTACAGAGTTCTGTTGATTGCAATAAAACAGGGTAATTGATTTGGGTAGTCTGCTACTTAGCTTACCTGTTCCCTATTCCATCTCTAAGGTGCTAGCTCATTTAGCTACTTTCTTCAGGGCATTGCTAAAAATATGGCCCAATCTGCCTGATCAGCTACAATCATTAAAATTTTGGAAATCTTCATTTTATTTTATTATTTATATTAGAATCAATATAAGCAAATGAGCGTGAAAAATGATTTTATCGCCATAATTGTTGAGGCTTTCTTTTCTGCTTGAGATTTCAGAAACTTTATCCTAAAGTGAATCACATTGGTAGAACAAAATGGGAAACAGACTTTACTGACTAATCACTTTTCCGTCCTCCATCTCAATAATTCGATCTGTGCCAGCGGCAAACTCAGGGTCGTGGGTGACAATAAGAATCCTTTGGTGGAATTCTGTAGTTAATTCTTTAAAAATATCGAATACGATATCCGCATTTTTCTTATCCAGATTTCCGGTGGGTTCATCACCCATAATCAAAACAGGATCATTGGTTAGTGCTCTGGCAATGGCCATGCGTTGCTTTTGACCGCCTGAAAGCTGATTTGCCTTTTTCCGGATTTAGGGAAAATCGAATTTTCACCTGTACTGCTACAAGAAAAAAGTCCAAGGCTAGTGATTGTGATTGTGATTTTTCCAAAAAATAAAGAAAGACTTCGAAAACCTGATTTCTTTTTCATGGTTATGTTTTCTCCAAATTACCAATTAAGCTGAACAATTTTGAAGACAATTGTCATATTGAGGGGAAATGAACTCCTATAAAAAATAGTTAGATTTCCCGGATTCAGAGAACTAAGCAAAATACTTTATGTTTATTCGCTTCGTATGCCATCCCATCTTCAGTCTCGGTCTCATTCGTCAGTTCCTCAGTTCCCCAATTCATCAATTAACCAATTCATCAATTCCCCAGTTCCTCAATTCCCCAACCAACCCTTTTCAAATAGAAAACACCACTCATGAAATTTAGATTACTCCCTTTCATTTTCTTGATAGTCTGTAGCAGTTGCGCCTTCCAGTCCATTCATCGCTCCAAAAATATCACTTACCTCGAGGCTGATTCCGAGCAGAATCTTCCTGAAAAGCAGCTGAATATCTTTCATCAGAAAAGAGGAAAGGATCTTCCGGTGATGGTATTTATTCATGGTGGAAGCTGGGATAAAGGGAAAAAGGAAATCTATGATTTTCTTGGGAGTAGAATGGCCCGAAGAGATGTGGTCACGGTGATTATTGACTATCCCTTAGCACCGGAATACCAGCTGCCTTCGATGGAACTCGCATCAGTAAAAGCTGTAAAGTGGGTCTATGAAAATATCGAAAACTACGGTGGTGATAAGGAGAATATTTTTATTTCAGGACATTCCGCCGGAGGACATCTGGCAGCCTTGGCCGCAATCAAAAAAGAACCTTACGAAAAGCTGAACTTCAAAAATCCTTTGAAGGGAGCAATTCTCAATGATCCAGCAGGTTTAGACCAGTATTGGTTTCTCAATGCGCGAAAAGATGCCCCCGGTGGAAAGGAGAATTATGATGCATTCACAGCCGATCCAGCGGTCTGGAAAGAGTTTTCGCCGATCTACTTTTTAGATGGAAATGAGATTCCGATTTTAATTATGCAAGGCGAACGAACTTATCCTGGAATTCGCCTGACTGTGGAACGATTTCGGAAGACAGCTGCTGAAAAAGGTACTGATTTGACTTATTCTTACTATACAAAGAAAAAGCATATCCCGATGATCACCCAGTTTTTCTTTACCTGGAGCAAAGGATACGATGATGTGTTGGGGTTTATTGAGAAGAATTGATTGATTTTCGTGATTATTCGCAACGAAGCCAGCAATCATATTTCTTTGGTTTGAGGCTTGGATGCCCGATGTATTATGTCCGATGAAACATCAAATCAGAGTTAACCACCTCTTGAAAAGTTGATTTTGACGATCAAATCGTAGAAATCAGATTTGTTGGAATTCATAGCGAGTATGATAAAGTAGATGCAGCCACAATTTAAACACCTAGGACATGAGTATTGAAACAGCGAATTAATTGGTTCTTGCTAGATACCACCGGGGATTATGATGCGGCGGTGAAGCGGTATGAGGAACTCAAATATGCCGCACAAGGCTCGACAGCCCATAAGTAAAAAATGCTTTTGGTTCATCTTATTGCTGATTATGAAAGTAAGCAATGGGATCTGCCTGAAGTAGATCCTATCGAAATGATCAAAATCCGAATGCAGGATTTTGGATTTAATACGATTACGCTAGCCAAAGAATATGGAGACAAAGGCACTGTAAGCAAGGTTCTCAACTATAAGCAATCGCTTTCTCTGACGATGATCAGAAAATTCAGCGAACTATTGAAAATCCCACCTGCTTGGTTAATTAAGGAATATCCACTGAAAAATGTGGGGTGATTGGCTGGCTTTAAGAACTAGAGCGAGTTGGTATTCAATTTTCAATTCTTTCTTTCAGTTTCTCTGGTGTAATCAGGGATAGATAAGGCTTGCTAAGCTTTAAAAAATCCTTGTCTGAGGTAAGTATTGCATCCATATGGTGATTCAGACAAATGAAATAATGAATGGAATCCTCAATATCCGTATGATTGGAATGGACTGCAGAAAGAACTGAATTTAGATCTCCGTCAACTAACGTAAATTTCTCACAAATCACACCAATTATTTCTTTGCAGACTGAAAGCTCTTTAGCTTGTTTTAGATAGTAAGCGCAAGTCTGCAGGACGGAAATGCTGACATAACCTTGAAATTGGTTTTTGTCTAAATTCTCAAAAATCGTATTTATTAATTCTTGTCTCGGACTTCTCTCCAAGAAAAAATCGAGTAGAATATTGACATCAAAGAAGACCTTCATAGCCCAATTTTATTGCTTTGGCTTTCTGATATTCTTCTTTCCAGTCATAACCTTCTGGAAAATTTACTTTTGATTTTGGCAATGACTTCATGTATTCAACTAAACTCAATCCATTTTTTAATTTGGGTTTAGGTTTGACCAATGCTTGAAAATGCTCTTCGACCAGATTTGAAACACTTGTTTCTTTCTGATTCGCGTAGATTTTTATTTTGGACAATAAATTTTCTTCAACAGTAATAGTAAGTCGCTTTTTCATAGCATACGCATATTTAATAATCCATGCGTATAAGTTACAAAATTGGTTTTAGCTAAGTTTAGCTTTTTCAGTTGAGTGTACCCGTTTAATAGCTCAGTTAATTTCCTCTGAAATACTCCACGAAAGGCGCTCATCCCTTGTCCAGGAGCGACATTCAGACCCGATTACAGCTAAAAGATTTTATCCAATCTACCCCGAGCCATCGGGCTCCCAATCCCCAATCCCCATTCCCCCAATCTCTCATTCCCCACTCCTAAGAAGGATCCACATCCACAATAAACCGCACCGATCGGAATTCCGGTCGAGCATTCAGCTCCTCAAAAATCACAGAAAGTTGTGCTTTAAAAATCGATTGAGAGTTACCGGATTTCTCTAATTTGATCAAGCTTTCTAATTGATATTGGTTTTTAATTCGTGCAATAATTCCTTTTTCAGGGCCTAAAACGATCTTTTTCACATCAATTTCAGACATTCCATGGTGGAGGTGAAGTGCGGCTTTTTCTGCAACTTTGAAGTCAGTATGTCTAGTTGTGATTTTGATCAGCTTGACATAAGGAGGATAGTAGAAGCTTTTTCGATCTATCATTTCCTGACGGAAAAACTCGTGGTAATCCCCTTTGATCACTTGATTGTAAAGCTCGGTTTCTGGATTCCTTGTTTGGATGATTACCTGACCTTGCTTTTCTCTTCGACCTGCCCGGCCGGCAACTTGAGTGATCTGCTGATACGCTCGTTCGCCAGCTCGAAAATCCGGGAAATTCAGAATTCGATCCCCATCCCAAATCCCCACTACAGTCACTCGTCCAAAGTCCAGGCCTTTGGTGATCATTTGTGTGCCCACAAGAATATCGAGATTACCAGCGCCAAACTCATCCAAAAGTCGTTGGTAGCCATATTTATTCCGAGTGGTATCGAGGTCCATTCTTCCCATTCGTGCCTCTGGAAAAAGCAAACTCAATGATTCCTCTATTCGTTCTGTTCCCATCCCCATTGTGCTGATTCGTGTCGAGCCACAGGCAGGGCAGGCGCTCGGGACTTTCTCTTTGTAGCCGCAATAATGACAGCGGAGCTCCTCCGAATACTGATGATAGGTAAGACTGACATCACATTGAACGCATTGCCCTGTCCAGCCACAATCCTCACATTGAACGTAAGGTGAATAGCCACGTCGATTTTGGAAAATCAACACCTGTTCTTGATTGTCCAATGCTTCCTGAATTCGTTCTCGCATCATCCGCGTCGAATCGAGTTTGAGAAGGTTTTTTCGCTTATCTGCGCCTAAGTCAGACAAATGATAGGTCGGCATGCTGGCATCCCCAAATCGATTGGTTAATTCGACATAGCCGTATTTTCCCTGCTGCACATTGAAAAATGACTCAAAAGAAGGAGTTGCCGAACCTAAGAGTGTTTTTGCCTGATGAAAATAGGCAAGCATAATCGCAGCATCGCGAGCCTGAAATCTCGGAGCTGGATCAAATTGCTTATAGCTTGACTCATGTTCTTCATCAATGATAATCAACCCCAAACTGTCGAAAGGAAGAAAAATCGAAGAGCGGACACCCACCACAAAGGAGAATCTACCGCTCAAAACTCCATTCCAGACCTCAACTCGCTCATTATCAGAATACTTCGAATGATAAACTCCCATCTGACTGCCGAAGACTTTCTTCAGTCTACTGACAATCTGGGTGGTCAAGGCTATTTCCGGTAAAAGTAAAAGTACCTGAGAACCGCTTCCCAAAACTTCCTGTATCAATTGAATATAGATCTCTGTCTTGCCTGATCCGGTTACTCCATGCAAAAGGACGCTTTGCTTTTCTTCAAACTGAGATTTCAAATCTACGAAAGCAGCCTCTTGGGAGGTGGAAAGTTTAGCGGCTTCTTTTTCGGGTTCTTCTTCCGCAATACGGTTGACGACCACTTTGAAAGATTCGAAAATTCCATTCTTGATCAGCGTCTTCAATGAGGATTCTGAATCTCCCGCTTCCAAAATGGTAGTCTTATCTACGCCTTTTTCATTGAGGTGAAGTTTGTGGAACACAGGCACATCCCGCAAGTATTTCATCAGGATAGATTCCTGCTTAGGCTTGGAAGCTAAGACTTTGAAGATCTCTCCGATTGCACTTTTACTTTCGGCAATTTGCTGAACTAGTCGGATTCGTGTCTCGACCTTTGGGGTATATTTTTCCTGTACCTTTTCAAAAATCAAGATGGCCTCTTTAATTACAAGACTTTTTAGGATCGGATGAATTGTCTTGACTCCAAGGACTTTTTCGCAGTCCTCATAGCTCAGTTCAGTGGAAGTTTCCAATGCTGCTAAGATCTTCTCTTCTCGATCGTCCAGAGGATACTTGCTGGTCTCCCGGTCATAATTAGGATTTAATTGCACCTTACTCTCACTGCTTAGTCTCAAACCGGATGGCAAAGCTGCGTGCATCACTTCGCCGATATGGCAGCAGTAATAGTCCGCCATCCAAACCCAAAATCGAATCTGAAGTGGATTTACGCTGGGTTGCACGTCCAATACTTCTAAGATCGGTTTGGCTTCGTACACTTGAGGCGTCTTATTATGTACTTTCCCGATGATTCCGGTCAGCACTTTTTTCTTTCCAAACTGCACAATCACTCTGGAGCCGAGGTTGATTTCAGGTTTTAAAGTTTTGGGAATTCGATAGGTGAACATCCGCGGAATCGGGACTGGCAAGATGATGTCGGCGAAATTATTTCCGCTTTCTTCAGGGAATAAATCTTGATCTCCAAAAAGGCTTTCCAAGGGATTAGGCTAAATAGGGGAGTTGTGAAATAGCGTCTTCGATCGAACTTACCGGTCTACGGCAGGTATGATCAAAGCATACATAAATTAAGGCATTTCCTTCCGAATCTGCTGTTTTTCCTGAAAGTATTGGGGCAGTTTCTGTCAATTCTTCTGAAAATACGATTACGGAATTTGGAACGTAGCTCTTTTGAAACGCTAAAGCTTTTGCGCTGGCTCCTTTTCCTACAATCGCTATTTCAGCAGTCGGGATGAGCATTTCCAGAAATAAAGATGCCCAATTGCTGAGAAATCCAGGGTCTTTGAGAATAAGTTCTTTCATCCCACCAAGCATTTTGGAGGAGATCTCCTGATACTTGTTTTCGTAGGTGAAGAGGGAAAGACGATGGAGATTTCGAGCCATCACTGAATTGGAAGCGGGTATCACATTGTCAAACAGTTCCTTTTTGTTGGCGATGAGTTTCTCCGCTTTTGGATTATTGAAAAAGAAGAAACCATCCGATTTATCATAGAATTCCTCGAGGCAGAAATCAGTCAATTGCTTTGCAAAGTCCAACCAATGTGAATCTCCCGATGCCTCAAAACCCATCAAACTTGTCCGAATTACATTCGCATAATCCTCCAAAAATCCCGGCGTATAAGCTTCTCCATTCTTATAGGCGCGATGCAATACACCATCGAGATAGAGCTTGTCTTCTAAGAATTTAAGGTTGTTCAAAGCGAGGTCAAGCATGTGTTTTTTGCCGGTTGCAAAATAGGCCTGAAATAATCCTGCACTTATTAATCCATTCCAGCCACTTAGAATTTTATCATCTTTCCCGGGGAAAATCCGTTGATTTCTGATTTCAATCAGACTTGCTTTTACTCCGTTTAGCTTGGTGATAAATTCTGATTCCGACATTCCAAACTCAGTAGCGATCGCTGCATAAGAGTTGGTTTGGAATAGAATATTGACCTCATCTTCCCAGTTGCCATCAGATTTGAGGTTATAAAGTTTACTAAACCAAGGCATATCCTCTGAAAGTATTTCAGCAAGTTCGGTATAAGTCCAAGTGTAAAATTTTCCTTCCACACCTTCAGAATCTGCATCCTGAGCGGAGTGAAAACCACCCTCTTCCTGAAGCATTTCGGTCTCGATCCAAGCAATGGTTTCGGTTACTTTCTCTAAGAAAAACGGATCCTGACTGCTCTGATAAGCTTTTGAAAATAATTCTAATAGCTGCCCATTGTCATACCCCATTTTCTCAAAGTGGGGAGCAAACCATTCTCCATCGACGGAATAACGCGAAAACCCGCCCCTCAATTGATCGTAAATTCCACCCATTCCAATTTTTTGAAGGGTAAAAAACACTTTTTCCTGGAGGTCTTTATTCTTGGCTAACAGGGCATAGTCTAAAACAAAAGCCCAGATTGCAGGCATCGGGAATTTTGGGATTCGATTCATTCCTCCCCATTCCGGATCAAACTGCGCGCTGAGCTTTGCCATTACTTCGGCAAGTTCATCGGGATCTAATTCCTGGGCTCCGGCAGCAATTCCATATTTCTCAGTCTCACTTCGATTCAATGAGTTGCCAAAGCCTTCGGCGCTTTCTGCCAATTGATCTTCGTGCTTTTCAAAAGCATCGGCAATATTCGTAAGAAGATTTTTCCATTGGGCATTGGGGAAATAGGTGCCGCCGTAGAAAGGCTTTTGATTGGGCATCAAAAACACATTCAAGGGCCAACCTCCCTGCAATCCCATAGCTTGCACTGCATCCATGTAAATATTATCAATGTCCGGTCGTTCTTCCCGATCGATTTTGATGCAGACAAAATGTTCATTCATCAAGTCTGCCGTCACTTGATTCTCGAAACTCTCATGCTCCATCACATGACACCAATGGCAGGCCGAATAGCCGATCGAGACGATCATAGGCTTATTTTCCTGTTCAGCTTTTTGCAGTGCTTCTGGTCCCCAGGGATACCAATCGACTGGGTTGTGGGCATGTTGGAGTAGGTATGGGGATTGGGAAGTATGGAGGCGGTTAGGTTTCATGAGTTGATGTTAAAGTTGAAAAATTGCAAGATTTGAAAATTTTATCCGGTAAAATTATCGCTATGCCTGGGAACTCAGCTTGGCTTTTACCTGAGTGATTTCACTTGAAAAATCAAATTCGGAGTTCAATCGTTCCAGCTTTTGAAGAAGATTTTCTTGGAATTTGAGATGTGCCGGACTGTTGGGGTTGAGTGGACGGTGTGAAAGCTCAAGATTTATCTTTCGAATTTCTTCCGCTTTAGTCTGTGTTTCCGCTGAAAAATGCGAGGATTGCCACTTTTGCCAAATGTAATCTTCGGCCTCGACTGTTGGGTGAATCAGATCTGACTTATAGAATCGATAATCACGTAATTCATCCATCATGATCTCATAAGCAGGGAAATAGCTGAGGGATGAAAATCGCTTTTCCAGATTGGCGCAAAGCACCCGAAGTTGGCTTTTGCTGAGTTGGTTTTCTGCCACACCGTCTTTGAGATGCCGGACAGGACTGACTGTTAGTATGATTTTGAGATTGGGATAGACCCGAGAGAAGTTGTCAAAAAGATTTGAAAGCCTCGACTCCATCTCCTCAATTGTCAGCAGGTGTTTGGTGAACAGACTTGAAGGCTGCTTATGGCAATTGGCAACTGTCACAAAACCTTCTAATTCATACACCCAAGCTGTTCCAAGTGTTAAAATCAAATGAGTTCCCTGTTCCAAGTAGACTCTCGTTTGGTCCCGTTGGACCGTAAGTCCTTCGATCAACTTTTCTTTTGTAGTAGCGACAAGGTCTGAATGTGCATAATAATGAAAGAAAAGTCCATCCCGTTCGCAGATCAGACTTTCTTCAAATCGATCATTGAAGAGTGCGGCCTCCAATAAAATCTCTAAGGAGTAGGGATTGAAAATTGTCCCAAAAGGGTTAACCAGGCAATCAAACTTGGCATCGATCATTTTTTGACCGATCGTTTGAGCAAAGCAAGAGCCCAAACTCAAGATTTTACTTTGATGGGAAATCGGAAAAACATAGGAGGGAGTTGGGAAATCTATAGACCATTTCATACCCGAAAATAAGGATTGATTGATGAAGTTGAAGCCTTTTCCAAATCAGAAGGGCCTTAATCCTCTTTTTTTATTTCATCCCAGAGTCGATAGGCCATCAAATAGCCATACCTATAAATGGGTAATCGACGTCGAAATTCCCGGAAGAGATAGTTGAATTCTTCAGTTTTAAATTCCTTAGAAATAGCCAATAATTCGGCCTTCGGCTTGCCAAGATAATCTTCCTGAGGAATAGATTCTTCCCAAGCTTCAATTGCAGGCATCAAAAAAGGGAGGTCATAGTTAACGGTCCAAGTAAGGCTCTTGGCTTGTTTGATTTTATTTTTTTGGAATAAAATCCATAGTCGGCTAAGAATGCTTCGCTCATTTTTGCTCAGTACTCGTGGGCTTCGATAGGCTTCCAAAAGTTCCGCCTCATTTAAATCTGTAAATCCATTTTGAAGGGTCATTTTCGGTAAAACCAAAACAACTTCTCCCTCATGATCACCAAGTAAAAAAATTGAATACCACAGATTTACCTGGCAAAATAAATTGGCTTCAAACCAACAGTAAATCTGATCCGAATCGGAGCTGGTCATGATTTTTTCAAGTTCCGCTGATATGTGTGGAATGTAAGGTTCTTCTACGGCTCCTGGATAGGTTTCAGCTAAATACTTACTTCTGCCGAGTACCAATGCTTCAAACGAGTCAAAATCAACAGGGCCATCGATTAAGCATTCTCTGAAAATTATTTTTTCTCCTGGTATCGAGCTAGGAAATTTTGTGAAAAGAGCGTCTCCGTTCAAAATATGGATATTTTTCATAGGGAAGTATTTTTAGCTTATAGGTTTTTTATATTCTGCAGGAACTGATTCTGAAACTTGTTATACCAATTTGCAAATTTTTTGTGATTCTACCCTTAAGTTAGTGGGACATCTAGATAAAGTGACTTAATATAGGAAACTTGCGTTTTGCTGAAACCATGTATTGTCTGATTTACTGCGATTTAGAAGAATCAACTAAATTGAAAAAATACCTAACTTCTAATTTCTCCATTAAATTCGTGGTAGAACCGAATGTTATATACTCAAAATACATATTACGCAGAATAAATAAACAATATTTTATGCTATAACGGTTGATGTATTTATTAATATAAGATAAACATAGAATTAGTGTCGGTATTTTTTCTAAGCTGTTTTAAAAAAACCGTGATGATCGAATAAACAATTATTGATTTTTAGGGGTTATTCAAAATTTTTTTAGGTAGGGTTTTTTTAAATACTTCCCTTATGAAGGGAAATCACTTTTTGATCGACATCATTCAAATTTAATATTTGTCCGATTTAGAACATTGGATATAAGACAATTCCATTAAAACAATATATTCTCCTTTTATATGGTTTTTAAGAAATTTTAAGTAAAAAAAATAGCAGAGAGGATTATCATATTAATCTTGAACCTTCTAAATAATATTATTTAAAATATTTTATCCAGAAAACCAGCAAAATAATTCATTAAACCAACAAAATTTATGAGAAAAGCTTTACTAGGCTTATTCGTTGGATTAGTGGTGACTGCCGCATCGTTCGCGCAAACACGAACGGTCACAGGTAGAATCACTTCTCCAGACGAACCCGAAGGACTCATTGGAGTCAACGTCTTAATCAAAGGAACTACTGTAGGAGTAGTGACAGATTTAGATGGTAATTATTCTTTGCAGTTACCTACAGATGCCAAAACCTTGGTATTTAGCTATATTGGTTACTTGAGCAAAGAGGAAGCGATTGGAAATAGATCGATCATCAATGTCTCCATGAATCCTGACACACAGAATCTAGAGGAAGTTATTATTACTGCTTATGGTACTGCCGACAAAGGGAATTTCACCGGAGCAGCAGTAGCTATTAAAGCTGACCAAATTGCCAACCGTCCGATCAACAACGTAGCGAATGCTCTTGAAGGACAGGCCGCAGGTGTGATCACTACTTCCGCAAGTGGACAGCCGGGTTCTACTCCTCAGGTTCGTATCAGAGGTATTGGTTCGGTAAACTCTTCCAGCTCTCCGCTTTATGTGGTAGATGGAGTACCTTATGATGCTGCAATTGGAAACTTGAATCCAGATGATATCGAGGACATCACGATATTGAAAGATGCTTCTTCAGCTGCATTGTATGGCTCAAGAGCTGCAAATGGTGTAATCATGATCACCACTAAAAAAGGAAGAAAAAATAAGCCAACTTTCAATTTGAAAGTGCAGCAAGGTGTTGCAAGTAGAGCACTTCCTGAGTATGATCGGGTAAATGCTGAACAGTATTATCCATTGACTTGGGAGTCGCTAAGAAACGGACGATTGACGCTAAATGATGAGCCAAGTGTGGCTAACCAATTCGCAAGTACAACTCTGATTCCTACACTTGGATATAATGTATATGACGTGCCAAACGATCAGGTAGTAGGCACAGATGGATTATTGAGTCCAAATGCTGTCAATAATTTTGTTGGAACGGATTGGTTTGACGAGTTGCAGCGAACTGGCAATAGATCAGAATATAACCTGACTTTTTCGGGTGCAAATGAAACTAATGACTATTATGCTTCATTTGGCTATTTAGATGAAAAAGGATTTATCCTTAATTCAGATTTTGAAAGATTTGCAGGTCGATTGAATATGAATTCGTCTCCAACCAAATGGTTGAAAACTGGAATCAATCTCTCTGCCACACTATCAGAAGGAAATAATGCTAGAGATGGTGGAAGTAGCAGTTTTGTGAACCCATTCTTCACGGCAAGGTCTGTGGGACCGATTTATCCTGTATTTGCTCAAAATATGCAAACTGGAGGATTCATTCTTGACGAATTTGGAAATCGAATCTACGATACTGGTGACTTGGTGAACTTAGGTCTTCCGTTCAGAGGAGCTGGCTCCTTCCCAGGTCGTCATGTGGTTCAGGAAACTATCCTAAATATTGATTCATTTGATCGAGATGTAATCAGTGCTAGAGCATATGCTGAAATTTCATTTTTGAAGCATTTCACAGCAAGAACAAATATCGCACAGGATATGACTTCACTATTAAACCTTGGCTATGATAATACAATCGTAGGTGATGGCGCACCAGCTGGTAGAACCAGACGGGAGAATATCCGAATCAACGGTTTGACTTTCAATCAGATTGTCTCATACACCAATACAATAAGATAGAAGCATTTTATAGATGCTTTGGTTGGTCACGAGAATTATGACTTTACCAGAACACGTCAATTTATCTCCAAGCAAGATCAGATTCTAGCAGGAAATATTGAGCCAGATAATTTCGTGACGATCAACTCGGCATCAGGTAGAACAGACAAGGATAAAATCGAGTCGTATTTCTCAAGATTAAATTATGTGTATGACGATAAGTATTCATTTTCTACTTCTATACGAACTGACGGTTCTTCCCGATTCTTTGAAGATGTTCGTTGGGGAACATTCTGGTCAGTAGGTGCTGCCTGGAATATTGACAAGGAGAATTTCTTCAACTTTGATTTTATAGATATGCTCAAGATAAGAGCTTCTTATGGTCAAGTTGGTAATAATGCAATCCAAAATTCTGGTGGAGGGCAGAGTTATTATCCTTATCAGGCACTCTACGATTTAGGTTTCAACAATGCTTCCGAGCCTGGCATTCTTCAGTCAAGTTTAGCGGCTAAAGAATTACTTTGGGAGTCAAATAACACTTATGATTTTGGATTGGACTTCGCCTTTGGTAAGCGATTCTCAGGTACAGTGGAGTACTTCTACAGAGAATCTCAAAACCTACTGTTTGATGTGCCACTTTCTTTGACTACCGGTCTCAACAGTAGATTTCAGAATATTGGTACCATGTCAAACAATGGCATTGAATTTAGTATTCAAGGTGAGGTGATTCGTACCAATGATTTTACCTGGACGTCAAGCCTGAACATCTCTACGTTCAATAATGAGTTTAAGAAGCTTCCTTTTGATGAGCAGATTAACGGAACCAAGAAATTTGTAGTAGGTAGATCTATCTATGACTTCTGGTTGAGAGACTGGATAGGCGTAGATCCTGAGACTGGTGAAGGACTTTACAGAGCTGAGGAATATGATGCGGATGATGCTGCTACCAAGATTGTAGGGACAGATACGTTGACCACCAACTTTCAGAATGCAAGATTCCACTTTGCAGGACAGTCTATCCCAGATTTCTTTGGTGGATGGACTAACAGCTTCAGCTACAAAGGATTTACTTTGGGTACGCTAATTTCTTTCTCCATTGGTGGCGATTTCTATGATGGAATATACGCTGGCTTGATGTCTTCGGATCCTAGTGGCGGGGCATTGCATACAGATATTTTAAACAGATGGCAAAACCTGGGTGATATTACGGACGTGCCCAGAATGAACACTAATTTAAATGCCAATAATACCAATGTCGGTTCTGACAGATGGCTCACTGATGGGTCTTGGTTGAATTTAAGATCAATTAATTTGAGCTATAATTTCTCAAGAGAAATGCTTCAGAAAATGAAACTGCGTGGAGCCTCAGTCTACTTAGCAGGTGAGAACCTTGGCTGGTTATCTTCCAGAAAGGGAATGTTTGTTTCTGAAAGTTTCCAAGGGACTTCCTCTAACACATTTACACCGGCGCGTACATTCACTTTGGGTCTAAATGTCAACTTCTAATCTGAACCAATTATGAAAAAGATAGTAAATAAAATAGCAATACTAGCTCTCGTGATGAGCTTTGGTTGCGCAGATGGTTACCTGGATACAGCACCTACAGATGCAGTATCTGAATCGGCGGTGTTTACCACTACGCAAAATGCATTTTCTGCATTGAATGGAATACACAGATCACTGTTCATCAGATACGATAGTCAGGGTCAGCCTGGAGAGGGTGGTGTCATGATCATGAGAGAAGTGCTAGGTGAAGATGTGGTCATGACTGGTATTGCCAACAGGTGGTTTGTAGGAACGACCCAATGGGTAACTCACCGAGATGAAAATGCGGGTGATGTTCGCTTTGTGTGGAGATTTTATTACAAAGTAATTGGAAACGCCAATTTGCTGATCGCAAATATTGATAATGCAGCAGGGCCTCAGGCTGAAAAGGATGAGATCAAGGGTCAGGCGCTAGCTTACAGGGCTTGGGCTCATTTTAATTTGTCTCAGATTTTCGGTGAGCGATATAAAATGGGTGGAGGTAACAGTCAGTTGGGTGTCCCTATCGTATTGGAGCCAATTACTGAAGGTGGAGCCAGAAATACAGTCGAAGAAGTGTATACTCAGGTCAATATAGATATTGATGCGGCGATCGCGCTTCTTGATGATGGTAGAAATGCGAAATCTCATATCAATATCAACGTGGCCAAGGGAATCAAAGCTAGAATTGCTTTGGCTCAAGGGAACTGGCCTACTGCTGCGTCTCTTGCAAAAGAAGCTCGTACTGGATTTGAATTAATGAGTGCTAGTCAACTTTATGATGGATTCAATGATGTAGCTAATCCGGAGTGGATCTGGGGAAGTCAGCAGATTGATGATCAGGGTACTTTCTTCGCATCCTACTTCGCTTACATGTCGTTGAACTTCAGTTCTACGAATATCCGAGGTAATCCTAAGGCCATCAATAGACTGCTTTATGATAAAATCACAACTACTGATTCACGTAAAAAACTCTGGGACCCAAATGCTGCAACTGCTGCTTTGAGAGATCCTTTCATTGATCAGGTTACCTTAAGCAACTTTGCGAAAAGAAATTTCATGAACCGTAAATTTGTAGCGCAAGCGAATGCATCTTCAGTAGGAGATGTGCCTTACATGAGAGCTGCAGAAATGTACCTTATTGAGGCAGAAGCTTCGGCCAGAGGCGGAAATGGTACTCAAGCTGCTCAGATATTATTTACACTTGCTTCTAAAAGAGATGTTGCTTATACCCTTACTTCTAACACAGGTGATGCTTTGATCGAAGAGATCATGACACAGCGAAGAATCGAGCTTTGGGGCGAGGGATTTAGATTCTATGACTTGAAGCGACTTAATCTTCCTTTGGATAGAGCTGGTTCAAACCATGTTGAAGCTGTGATTTTAGGAAAAATCAGCGAGCCTGCCGGATCAATCAACTGGCAGTGGCAAATTCCGATTGCTGAATTGAACGCCAATGATCTAATGGTTCAAAACCCATCTTAATTATTAATTTAGTTTGTTTTTCTAAAGCCTGATGGAATTTCCATTGGGCTTTTTTGTGAAATTTTATTCAACGCAGTGTATTGGTGATGAAAGATTTTTCGTCTTTACTTCCCAATACTAATGGATTTGAAATGGCAGCAGATGTGCTTTTGACTTGTAGCCCGAATATTCAACATGTTTCCGTTTTTTGGCCGAAAAGATATGTATCGAGAAAATAACGGCTCACCAAAATAGATGGTGGGTGATTTTTTTACCGCCAAGAACGCGGAGGTTGGACCAAGAGACACGGAGAAAATTGCGTCATTAATTCATACCTTTTTTTGGCTGAAAAGAAACCGACCGACAAAATAACGGCTCACCAAAATAGATGGTGGGTGATTTTTTTACCGCCAAGAACGCGGAGGTTGGACAAAGGGACACGGAGAAAATTGTGGCATTAATTCATACCTTTTTTTGGCTGAAAAGAAACCGACCGACAAAATAACGTTTCTCCAAAACGGTTTGGGATTGATTTTTTTTACCGCCAAGAACGCGGAGGTTGGACAAAGGGACACGGAGAAAATTGTGGCATTAATTCATACCTTTTTTTGGCTGAAAAGAAACCGACCGACAAAATAA
>Ga0209491_10003315_pt1 | contig 26782 bp, 26 predicted proteins | sample BON02_FD_187213 | JGI IMG/M metagenome (GOLD analysis project Ga0209491, IMG submission 187213) | Freshwater microbial communities from Lake Bonney liftoff mats and glacier meltwater in Antarctica - BON-02 (SPAdes) (version 2) | ecosystem: Environmental > Aquatic > Freshwater > Ice > Glacier...
GAACTGGATACCGCCGGTATCGCTGCCTGTGTCTACTGCTCTTACCCCAGACTGAGAGCTGACAAGGTTGACGGCCGCTGTAACAAGCGCCCGGCTCGCGCCAGCGTCAGTGGTGGTAGTGATACTTGCAGTGGCCACGCCGTTGATCGTGATAGCACCCGTAAAGGCGCCAGCCGACATTGTTGTGCCTTCTAAGATCGTTGTGCCAACCGTTGCCTGCACGCCGGTTGAGTCGCTGACTCTATTGATGGCTGCTACTACGGCGATGGCGCTTGAACTCTTGGCATTCACGGAGAGTGAATCGTCGACGTCGGCAGTAGCACCCACCGACACACCGTTAATTACCAGGTCACCCGAACTGAGGTCACGGGCAGTTTCCAAGGCCGCCGTATTAGCACCGAAACCGCCGGATGCCGACAATGCTGTTGAAACGCCTACGCCAATAGAATTAGTTCTCAAGTTGCTCATACTGACGCTAAGGGTCTGGCCTGCTTCGGAACCAATCTGCAGGTTTTGATTGCCAAAAGTGCCATCAAGCAATGACTTATTGTTAAAAGAGGTGTTTCTAGCAATGCCGTCCATTTCCGCAACCAGCTGTTGCACTTCGGCGTTCAGCGTGGCGCGATCCGCATCAGTGTTGGTTGACGTTGCCGATTGAACAGCCAACTCTCGCATACGCTGCAGCATGTTAGACACCTCAGTCATGGCGCCGCCAGCCGTCTGCATCAACGACACACCGTCGTTGGCATTGCGGATAGCTTGATTTAGCCCTTTAACTTGTGACGTCATTCTTGATGCAATGGCGAGTCCGGCAGCATCGTCTTTCGCTGAATTGATACGTAAGCCAGTTGATAGACGCTCCATCGATGTGGTCATCGCCTTTTCATTACGCATCAGTGAGTTACTGGCTATTGTTGCTGATACATTGGTATTAATAACAGTCATTTTATGTGCTCCGTTTAAACTAGTAGTGTTGAACAGTGATCAGGAAGTACTTGTATTGAAGTCTCAAGACCTACCTGTTTTCATTCATTCGTCTATTGCTTAATACTCATTTTTCTAATGCGTTTCCTGCTACCAAGCCATCGACACATACTTCTGTGTTCTTTAATGCGCTTGAACAAATCGTAGTCGCTCAAACGTTCAGTCCACTTGCCCACCGCGACCGACATTGAGCAACTTTATCTTTCGACACAATACCCCTAAATGTTTAACTACAACCACAATGTCCGGCAACAATATTGACTTTTCTCAGGACCGAAATTTTGCTTGCTGTTAAAGCTACACGCGAAAGTGTCGATTGAGAGTGAGGCGAAATTTTTAACTTCTTAACCAGCAGGATACGAAAATGAATGCACTGCGAATGCGCGCTATGAATAGCTATCAACAAGTGACTTACGAGTTATCAGTAGGGTCTTCAAGTCAGCTGGACTTGATCAAGCTGCTGTTTAATGCACTTATAGACAGCGTCGTTGATGCAGAGAGTCACTTGATGAATAGAAACCTAGAGGCCAAAGGGGTTGCGGTGAGCAAGGCGCAAAATATTTTGCTTGGCCTGCGGAACACCCTGGATTTTAACAAAGGCGGCGAGGTGGCGTACAACCTTGATGATCTTTATGACTATTGCCTGCGCAGACTCGCTCATGGGCATGTCCGCAACGACCAGGAAGCTTTTCGTGAAGTCAGGGAGCTGATGCATAGCATTAAAGAAGCATGGCACCTTGCTCCGGTAAAGGCATAAGCTGCTGATCAATAAACAGGGCATGGGCGTAAAAAAACGCCCCCCTGCTCTCATGCGATTACAGACTATTCGGCGTGCGTCCCGTCAACCAAAATGCCCAGGCCAACACAACTGCTACCGAAACATACAGGTTTTCCGGTATATTTTCATACAGCTCCAGCTTGTTCAGCACCTCAACCAGATGCTCGTCACGCAGCGCAGGGATACCCAGAGAATTTGCCACTTCTGCCATTAACCGCGCCATATCACCCTCGGCGGTGGCAATGACGCGCGGCGCTGCGTGATTGCCATACTGAAGTGCAACGGTTTTTGAAATCTTTTTATCTTTCATGTGATCACATCCATACTGGCCCCGGCATTATAGTGTTGCTTGCCATAGCCGGCGAGATCAGCGCCGGGCCGTTCACCCAGGCAGACCTTGCAGCCACGCAAGGCAAGGTCGAATAATTTCAGATTGCCTTGCAGCACGGCAACCGACGCCGTCATGCTGTTGACCAGATTCTCATCAGTACTCCACACACAGACGTCCAGTGAGCCAGACGAGTAGAGCACTGCGGACACCCACAGATGGCATTGGTTGCTCAGCGGCATGTCCATATCCAGACACCAATGTGGTGCGTGATCGGTATCGTCTGTCTCATCTGGATTACTGTGGATAACAATCTGCAACGGCTGACCATCGCTTAACAGCAAAGGAAACCGATACATTACTTCCTGTTTTTCTTGATGCAAAAGCGCATCAATTTGCGCTGCCTCGATATAATCAATTATTTTACTTACATCGTTTAATAATGTTAACGGCGCTCTGGTGTCAGAACTATCAATGTTGCGTCTTAACAGCAGCAGAAGTTTCTTCAGGTTCCAGCCACTATGCCCCGTCGTGATACCAAATAACCCGCTGTTGAGCAGCGCCGACTTAACGGCGTCAACGCTTATGTTGCCGCTGCTGACCAGCAACTGGTTAAGCGCATTGCGTGCATTTTTATCCGTTAGCTGTTCCGCTGCTGCGACTATCCAGCCCGGACGGGCAAGAATTTGGAAACCCTGCAATGAAGTATGGAAGTGTTGCAGGTAATTAACCCGGCCGAGTAAACTGCTTTGCAACAAAGGCGCAGGTGGCGGCGTTGTCGGGGCTGACGATTTTTCCGGCACCAAGGGTAAGGCTCTCAGGTGCACGCCATGGGCAGAAACAAACGCCTTGAACATAAACTCCGCGGAATGATAACCCGGCGAACCCAGTTGCAACCGATAACTGCCATGGTCGGTGCTCAGCACGATTGTGCTACCCTTCGCATCCACGACACCCTTGACAACCTGCTCATTGCGCAAACCCAAATGACGACCCAGCTCTGCGCTTAAGCGAACGGTACCCTGAATGGCCTGATCAACACTGACCGGTTTTGGCGTGAAAAACAGTACTTCATGAATCATGACCTGACCCTATCCGTGCTCAGGGAAAGCGGACCCAAGATGGGTGGTCGCTGCGGGCCGCTGCGCGCACTCCATCAGCGTCTCGGAATACCAGGCTCAACACATCTTCAGAATTGGGAATTCGCAGCCGCGCTCCAGCCAGCAGCCAGTTTGGATTGCTCGAACGGAACGCATGCGGATTTACGCTTATGAATGCCCGTTCCAGCATGTCTCGCGTGATTGATGATTTCGGGTAAATCATGTTGATCAGTTCACTGAGTGTATCGCCAGGTCTTACCTGGTAATAGCCACCTCGGATCTCATCATTTCTTCGGCTGACCATATGGTCTTGAATATCAACTCCGCGCAGTAGCGTCTTCAGCGCCTGGTCAATGCTGGCCACATCATCAGCAGCAGCTGCTGGCAGTATCAACATCAGAGTGGCACATAAGCAGACCACTCGCTTAAAAAAAAATGCTGGCTGATTCATTCTCATCGCTTTGCTTCCTGTATTCAGTTGCCGCACCCTTTATTCAGAATGGCACAGCATAACGTAAATTTTCAGCCGAGCCATTTCCGGCAATAATTTTTAGTTGCGATTCATACGGACCGCTTGCCACAATCTCTCCAATGGAAAGCTGGGCAATAAGATCGCTGTTGAGCACATTGTCGGGCTGGTTGATTGCAGTGGTGGATAATAAAAAGCGGTCGCCTGGCATGGCACCGTTGAGCCTGCCAATATTTAGTCGCAGATTTGCTTCCGCAACAGAATCATGGTCAGCGTTGCTGGCAAGGCGCAGGTTCAGGTGCTCAACCTCACAATTAAACAGTCGATCAGCCTCGTTGATAAAGGCCTGCAGGTCGCGTTGCAGCGGCGGCAGTAACGCCGCCATTTCATCATGGCTGATCAGACCTTCTGGCCGTGGCGGCAGCGACTGCCGGTAGGAGGCACTGTGCAGTAGATAGCCAGTGTGTAGATCCTGCAATCGCAGAGTGTAAACGAACTCAACACGCTTCAGGACGGCGCTGCGAAACACCGGCGCCACCGGATTGTTGCCCACAGTACGCCGGAACAACTCAGCGACCTGGTCAGTAGTCTGGCGAACGAGTCGCAGTGGTTCCCGCCAGGTTACAGGAGCCCCATCGGTTTCGAAATACAACTCAATACTGTAATCCGCCTGCTCGAATGGCTTCAACCCGGCCATCAGAGCCTGATACCGCGACAACTGCGCCAGCCTAGTATCCAGGGGCACAGCAAGCCAGACCCCGCTGTCGAGCAGGGCCGCAGTCAGCGTGTCATCCAGCGCAATTCGCAGTTCGGGTGCAATGGCATTGTTGATGCGGCCACTGCTGAGCTGCACCTGACTGGAGATCAGCACCGTGCGGGGGTATTTATTTGACGCATTCTGGCGACATTCGCCTGCAGAGTATTGCAGTGCGGCTGGAAGGACATCCAGCCCGATCTTCTGCCGAGGCGGCGTGTCGCCCTGCAGGTAATCCAGAATGCGCACCCCCCGTACTGTACTGCCTGTTTCAAAATAAGCAGATTCGATCAGGCGGCCGCTGCTGTCAATAAAACCAGAGCTGACAACATTGATGTCTTCTTCCAGTGTCGCATCTACAAACGCCTGTTTGATTTTTTCCAAAAGCTGCTCGGCATCACCGACAGGCTGGGCTATGGCATGACTGCACAGCCCTATCGCAAAAACTATTGCAGTCAGCGCGGCACAAGCCCGGGCGCATGTGCGACGGTAGTGGGTCACTGTGGGCTGTAAATATTTTGACAGCATAGAATTTATTGACACCGTGGCAGTACTCCGATCAAATCAGACCCGTCGCTCGTTCATGTATTGCAGGTACAGTTTACGCAGATCATTAACCACTGACCTGCTCAGACTCAGCGTGACTTCGTAAGTATCAGAGCCCAGTGGCTTGATGCTCTCGAGTTCAGCGCCGTAGATCACCCCTTGCACCCGCGACCGGAACGAGTCATTTAACAGCACCAAATCACCCACTGAAGTGCTTGAATCGACATACTGCCCGTATACCTGCTCCGCCAGCGCACGATAAGCATCCAGTTTAGAGGCGCGAATAGCCAGCAGACGGCGCTGCGCAGGTAACTCGCTGGGCTGTAATTCGATTACCGCATAACCAGTTGCGGTAATGCGGTCGTTGTAGTCAATCATTCCCATCACTGAGCCTGGTGAGGGGGCGTCGCTGAGAACGCAACCGCCGAGCAACACGCTGAGCAATCCTGCAATTATGGGCGACACCCGGTATATCCTGGCCATTATCATGCTCTCCTGAGGGGGTAATAAACTTGATCAATACCTCTATCGACAGCTACCCTAACAGACTTTATTGAAAGCAATTATTTAAATACTGGCTTAATACTTGCTTAGCATATGATGCGCAGACTTAACTGCGCCGCGAACCAGCTACTAAGAAATCTATCCAATTGATTTTAAAGGTTTAATTTTGAACACTCAGGCATTGTCATTTTTACGACAGGACATCGCAAAGGCCTCCTTTCGCGGTATGGGCGTGCCGCTCCTTATCCTGATTATCATTGCCATGTTGATAATTCCATTTCCAACGTTCTTGCTGGACTTGTTTTTCACATTCAATATTGTGGTCGGGCTGGTGATTATCATGGTCGCCATTAATGTGACTCGGCCGCTTGAGTTTTCCTCTTTCCCTTCCATTTTGCTGCTGGCCACCATGCTGCGCCTGAGTCTGAATGTTGCTTCTACGCGGGTGGTGCTGGTGGAGGGTCATACCGGACCTGGAGCAGCTGGTCGCGTCATCGAGGCCTTCGGTGAATTTGTGATTGACGGCAATTACATTGTCGGTGGTATCATTTTTGCCATCTTAATAATTATCAATTTTGTGGTGGTTACCAATGGTGCGGGCCGGGTATCTGAGGTAATTGCCCGATTTACTCTGGATGCGATGCCAGGCAAGCAGATGGCAATTGATGCCGACTTAAACGCAGGCTTGATCGACCAGGAAACCGCGCGGCAGCGTCGTGAAGAAGTCTCGCAGGAATCGGACTTCTTTGGTTCCATGGACGGCGCCTCCAAATTCGTCCGCGGTGACGCCATTGCCGGTATTTTGATTCTTTTAATCAACATCATTGGCGGCTTGGTAATCGGTATGTTCCAGCATAACTTGGGCTTCAGCGAGGCTGCGGAGATTTACGTGCTACTGACCATCGGTGATGGCCTGGTCGCGCAGATTCCAGCCCTGTTGTTGTCGCTGTCTACCGCAATTATCGTGACCCGGGTAACTACCTCTAAAAACATCTCACAGCAGGCATCACTCCAGCTGGCCAACCCAAAAGCCTTATTTATTGCCTCGTCCATTCTGCTGGTTCTGGGCGTAATCCCCAATATGCCCCATGTGATATTTTTGCTTTTTTCGGCGATGACGGGCGCCCTAGGCTATATTCTGTTTCGCAAAGAGCAGGAGAAACTGGTCAGCGATCTAAAATCTGAAGACGATCAACCGGCTGAGGCAGAATCTGCCGACCTGCTCTGCTGGGACGACATAGAGCAATCGGATACGGTGAGTTTGGAGCTTGGGTATGGCCTGGTACCACTGGCCGGTCTGGAAGGCGGAGGTACCCTGCTGGGACGTATTCGTGGAGTTCGCAAAAAACTGTCTGCCGAACTGGGCTTTTTACTGCAGCCCATCCGGGTGCGTGACAACCTGGAGCTGAATCCGGATACCTATAAAATCCTTCTCAGAGGCATTGTCCGCGGCAAGGGTGAGATAAAAATTGGTCATGAGCTGGCAATTAACCCAGGCAACATAACCGTGCCACTGGAAGCGATTCCTACCAAAGACCCTGCGTTCGGGCTTGATGCGCACTGGATACAGCCCTCGCAACGAGATTATGCCCGGATGCTTGGCTATACTGTAGTCGATGCTTCAACTGCAGTGGCTACGCACCTGAACACTGTGCTTAAAGACAATGCACAGGAACTGTTGGGCCACGAGGAAACAAAGCAACTGCTGGATAAGCTGGCTGGAAAGTCGCCACAACTAATGGAAAGCCTGGTTCCCGACAAGCTCAGTATTGCCACCATCAATCAGGTGCTGCGCAATCTGGTAGCTGACTCTATTCCCCTGCGTGATATGCGCAGCATTGTTGAAAGCCTGATTGTGGAAAGTACCAAAACCAAGGATCCCGATGAGCTCACCGCTCTGATCCGGCCCACCCTGGGCAGAACCATTATGCAGACGCTGGTTGAACTGGGTCAGACACTGTCGGTGATTACCCTGGAAACTGAACTGGAGCACATTATCACGACAACACTGTTGCAAAGCCGTAAATCCGGTGAGCTTTTGATTGACCCCAAAATGGCTGACAATCTGTTTTCTGCCATTGACGTTGAAAAGCGCAATACGGAAGACAAAGGTCTGCCCGCTGTATTGATTGTCTCACCTGGTATACGACCATGGCTCGCCAAAGCACTGCGCGCACGCTCACCGGGGCTGAGTGTATTGTCTTATACGGAAATACCAGAGAACCAGGATGTGAAAGTTATTGCAAAAATTGGACTGACCGCTTCTTAATTCAAAGGTTTTAATGATGCAACTAATTAAAATTATCGCGCTAAACAGCAAAATCGCGATGAAAGAGATCAGCGAGAAGTATGGTGAGAATGTTCTGATGCTCTCAAATTCCAGAGTGGCTGGCAAAACCCAGATAGTCATTGCTGCTGACGAAAACAATCGCTTGCCGGCTGCGCATCTGAACGCACCGAGGGTTGCCCACCGTGAATCAGCGTCTGAGCCGGATACGGTGTTTGCATCTAATCAATCAGCAACCCAGGTAATATCCGGGCCTAGTGAGTCACAGCTGATCAAGGATCTGACCTCCCTGATCAAGATAGAGTTGGAAGCCGTTAAGAAACATTTGCTGGAGATTAAACACAGCTCTCAGACCCGCCCTGATAATGAGCTGAGCGCATTGCTGAACGACTCGATGATACCGGCCAGCCTGATGCGTAAGCTGGCCCAGGAGACGACTGGCTGCCGAACCGCAACGCAGATGATCGATTCGCTGGAGCAGTTTTTAGACACCAATCTGCCCTCCAACGCACGTCTTACCGGTCGTCCCGAAGTACATGTCCTGGCGGGCAACCACGGCTCAGGCAAAACCCTGTGTGCTGTGCGCCTGGCAGCCAAAATTAATGCCGACTGTCAGCACCCCGCTATTGTGGTCAGTTACAAAGCCTATAAGGAGGGCGCCTGGGCTCAGCTGCAACTGCTTGGCGCTAAAGCAGGTATTGATGTCTATCGCGCTAACGATATTGACACCCTAGTCACCATCGCCAATGAGAACATCGACCACAGCAGTGTGATTATTGAACTGCCTTCCAGCAACTCAGTGGATGAAGCGCTGCTGCTGAACCAGGAGCTCCCGATCGCGCGCTTCCACATGGTTGTGGCATGCGACAGCTATGGCGCAGCTACCAGCAATATATTGAAGACATCTCAGCTTCGCTTTAGCTCTGTTCTGGTAACCCGGCTTGATTACCGTGGAGTATATTGGCCGCTGATCAGTTTCCTGCTGGAACAAAAACTTCCGCTGTTGTTTGGCTGTGCCAGTCCCGATGTTGCACAGCCTCTGATAGAAATTAATAAATCCATTCTGACCGATGCGGTTTTGCAGGATATGCGGCAAAGTCTTTCAGACTGGACGATAACCCTAGTAAAGCCGTCACCAGCCGCGGTAACGATATGATTGGTACAACATAATCGATATGATTGGTACAACATAATTGAGATACTAAATGGACATATTGAACGCAGTTAAAGATATCGCAACAAAAGGCACACAGACGATTTGCATAGCCAGCGGTAAAGGTGGCGTAGGCAAAACCACCTTTGCCATTAACCTATCGATTGCCCTGACCGACGCCGGATACAAAGTGCTGTACTTTGATGCTGATCTTGGTCTTGCCAATGCACAAATAGGATTTTGTTGTGAGTCAAAATACAACCTGAGCCACGTCATCCTTGGCGAAAAAACAATGTCTGAGATTCTGGTCAAGACGGATTATGGCGTTACTTTGGTGCCAGGGGCTAATGGACTTGAGCAAATGGCAGCGCTCAACCGGATGCAATCTGCGCAGATTATTCAGGCATTCTCAAGCCTGACAGAGACCTATGACTACATGGTGGTCGATTGTGCTGCCGGTATTGCACCCAGTGTCCTGGCTTTTCTGCAGGGCAGTCAATTCAGAGTGATAGTGGGCACCAAGGATCTGACCTCAATCACTGACGCTTATTCTTTGCTCAAGGTGATGATCAATGATTACGGACTTGACAATCTGATTTATGTGCCAAATATGGTTGCAAGCGAACGCGATGGGCGCGCCCTGTTTGACAGTATGAATACCGTGGTGCAGAAATTTTTATATACACGCCTACTCTACCTGGGCTCCTTAGTACAGGACAACAACGTTAGTCTCTCCTGGCAGAAATCTGTACCAGTGATAAAGCTGGCACTTGACTCGGTTGTCACATCGAATCTTCACAAACTAACGGCGGGACTGGTTGAGCTCAGATCAGACTCGATTGCAAGTCGTGGTTCTCAGTTTTTTATGGACCGGACATAACCGTTTATGAAGACTGATGCTTATATTGACATACAGAACATCGGCAGTGAAAAAATTCCGATTACCCATTATCTTGGTCTGGTAAAAAGAATAGCTTTGCATCTGCGCTCGCGGGTACCTGCCTATATCGAGCTTGATGACATGATTCAGCTGGGTACTCTGGGGTTGATAGAGGCGGAGAGCAAATACGATATCAGCCTTGGCGTGAGTTTTGAGCATTTTGCGAAGATGCGTATAAAAGGCTCAATTATTGATGAAGCGAGGCGCCTGAGTGATATATCCAGACTTGCGATAAAGAACAGCAAAATCCATAGCCAGACGTTTCATGAACTGTCAAATCAGCGGGGGCACGCGCCAACTCACAGGGAAATGGCTGACCATCTGGGTATTGATGTAAAGACCTTTGAGGATCAGCGCACGCATGCCAATAATCTCAATTTTCTGAAACTTGATGCCTTGTATGAGGACGGCACCTTTGAGGTTGCGGGAGAGCGCCCTGGGGTTTTTGACGAAGTTGCCGAAGAGGGTTTAAAAACCATTGTGACAGATGCAATCGCCCAGCTGGATCAACGCAAGCAACTGATACTTAAGCTTTATTATGTAGAAGAGATGAACCTGAAGGAGATCGGCTCAATCATCGGCGTCAACGAGTCCAGAATCAGCCAGATCCTCAGCGCAGCGGTAAAGGAGCTGCGTCCTTTACTGGCCCCCAGTTATCAATCAGGAATGTAGTATGGCATGGTTTGGCCCCGCAAAAAATGAAAAGCTGCGACTGCAGGCTCAAAAAGATTATGAGAATGCGGTAGAGCAGTCTCAAAAACCCACTCGGTCGGCTCGCGTGCTATGTGTCCGCATAGCCTTGAGATGTCGTACCCATATCGACGCTGCATTTGTGCAAGCTGCTCTGGCCACTGAGGCCCATGAAGCTGCGATGATAGCCGCGCTGGTTGAGGGTAAGGATTCACCAGAGCCAACCGAAGCCAAGCCTTACCAGCTGGTGAAATCAGGTCAAGGTCATATATACACTTATATTCCTCAGAACTATGCCGACAGAGTGTTTTCTCTGGGCGCTTTGTACCAAACACTAACGATTAGTCGTGAGCAAGCGACACATAAAGCTCAGGCAATATTGAATGAAATTTGCGAAGAACTGGGTGTGCCGGAGCAGTTTGACACCTTGAAATTCCTGCAGGACGAGTCGAACAGTGATAACGATTAATCCAGCGAACAGTTGGACGCCCAGGAATGATCACATTTTATATCCATCAATCCAGAGTACAATATGTACCGTTTAATCCAGATTTCCCATTAGCCGCCTATTTCTAATGAATCTGACGCTGGCGATGCAACAACGAACTTGGATGCAAAGCTTGTGGGGGGGGGTGTGCCGCGAAGAGTATTGAGTTGCCTGCCAAATGCACGCCGCTAAATTTCACTTAAAACTTTCTAATGGAAAATATGGGTTTAATTGTATCGACTGTCCTCGTCATCTCGTCCGTATTGATTATGGTGCTGGTTCTGTACGCGATAGGGAAAATTCGTGATATCGAAGGGATCACCAATCGGTTGACGGGGCGTGAGAGTGAACCTGCAGCTGCCAAAGTTGACCCCAATGCCCCATTTGCGGGACTGGATGGCAAGCCTTTATGGGATATGCTTGCTGGAAGATCGGTGCCGGCCGGGGTGACAGCAGCCGAGATTGAGGGCTTTCGCAAGAAATATGCGCCCATCCTCAACAAAGCTATTAAAATGGTCTATGCACATGGTCAGAACGATGGTCAGTGTGGTAATTCGCGTTCGACACCCAAAAACGAACGACCAGTGAAGACGCTGCGTAATACCGTACTAGCCTGGCTGCCTTCGCATGAGGTCTCTGGTCTGTATAACGCTGCCTATGATTCTGCACGTGCCGAGGGTGATGATCTGGCGCGGGCACGCATGAACCTTGAGGAGCTTTGCAGCAGCCTGTTTTCAAAGTTGAACATCGCCATTCCATCAGGGCTTCTTGATAGCCTGCAGCTACCCTCTGGAGGAGTGGCGGCTGAAGCCGTAAGCGAAGACTCAATGGCTCCGCTGTCAGTCGAAGAAAAACCTATCGATTAGTAACTGGCTGCAGCAATAGCTTTGCTGCTCTAGCCGCGAGCAGGCGCGAGTTTCCCAAGGCGATTATAGAGCTGAATCGAATCCTGCCCACCAGTCCGTCGGATGGCATTGATTGCCTCCCGCACTACGAGCAATTTGCGGTTTATTAGAATCTCATTTTTCTTCTGTGCATCAAGATTATTTCGACAGATTTCCTGCAGTATATGCCAACGCTCCAGCAGCTGGGGGTCGGGATTTTCCTCAGCGGTAATTGCCTGCAAAGCTTCTGCAATTCGCTCGTCAGCCAGTTGTTCCAACAGTGCTTCTTTCTTAGTCTGCAGAGTTTCGATCAGATTAATGTCCTGTCGTTTAAGTGCGTCAAATTCCTCAGTGAAAAGTTCACCAAGCAGACTTAACTCAAGAATTAAGGTATCAACAACAGACAATAAATTAGGGTGGTGCATAAAAATACTGATCCTGTGATGCCGCGCACATTCAGGTGAGTTGCGGCAGGACTCTAAAGAAGTTGCTCAAGCGGAATAAAGCTTTCAGCAATTTTTCTAGCATCGAGTGGATAGTTCCCCATTCGGATAGCATCAGTGATCTGATTGACTTTGTCCACATCGAACTCCGCTGATTTCACAGCGGCTCCGATTGATTCGGACAACGCAAGATCTCTGATCTTATTCGGCTCCTGGGAAGAGGCGCTGGCCTTGACGGCGCTATCTACTGCATCCTCGCGAGCTGGCTCAATGGCGCTTTCCCCAGCAGCACTCTGCAGACCTGCTTTACTGATATTCGATGGTATCATCATACCTACGGACCCGACCTACCTGTAACAAGTTATAAAGACAATGAGCTTAGATCGACACTTGCAGCATAAACTTTAATCCTAATCCGGTGAAAAGATGTGTGGCCGCCAGGCATCAGGGTAACGTTACTGTGCGCACTCCGATCACCGTCACCGAAAAGGTTTCACCTGATTCAGGATTGCGTACCTGCACCCGCTCGCCGGTTGAGCCTCCGCTTAATGCCATTACTGTCGCCTCAATACTGACTGAACCGCGCATGACCATAAGTCTGACCTCGTCATTCTTCACCACATCGGCCAATACTCGCAGGTTTGAAAACCTGATCGGCTGCCCAGGGCGCAACTGACTGGTGGTTATTACTCTGCTCAAAGCGCCCAGATCGCGCGCTGCATCCGCAGGCAAATTGCCGTAAAAGGTGACCATCTCAGTATTAGCTTCACTCAAGGGCACCCCCCTGGGAATAAACTCACGTGCCGACAGCGCCTGATTTGCTAACAGCAAATCAGATGCCTGTAAAGCGCCACCAAGGCTCAAATCTCTGCTCAATTTTGCACCAATAATCATATTCTGTGTTACTGCCCTGCCGCTGATGCGGTGCGACGAACTGCGCGCAACCCCTACCACATCGGCCATGGTTAGAATTTTTCCGCTGCGCAGGTCACTGCGGGCTTCAAATACAGTAACTGCCTGGTTAATCAAGGAGGGCAGAAATGGTTGCCCCTTGCGTACAGTTGTATTGAGTATGTAACCCACATACTGTTCTCTTTGGTTGCGCAGGACTGACTGATCAGTATTGCTGCTGACTAAATCAATATCGATGTCTTGAAGCTGGTGACCCGCCGCCAGTTCCCGACTGAAATAAAGCCCCTCATGGTCACGGTTGATAGCGACCGTTGTCAGTATATGCCAGCCATTCTGCTCACAAATAACTCGCACCGATCGGGTGTCATTGAATGGAAAGGACAAGATAAACGGCTCGTCACATTGTGGCACACGCAATCGCCGATCCAAGCTGTTGACTACCACCGATTCGGGTGCAACTCCAACCATTGCGCTTGCCCATGACTGAATCTGTTCAATCATTACCTGCTTGTTGTCGCTGATTGGTGCCACCGCTGCACCGTTGACTGCCACTGCCCATAACATTAATAAGCACAACTGGATAATTTTGTATAGATATTTCATGAAATCCTTGTACACGAATGGGAAAACTTACGCAAGTCAGCGGGGTAAATTGTGAACGGGCAAAAGCGGCACGATCCTGCCGAATTCAATGCCGCTTTGAGTCGCTGATTTTTCTATAACCCCTTCGTTTCTATCCACTAAACTTGACAGCCACCCCGATAATCTCTAACTAATTGATTTTTATGTAAATACTAAATATTAAATAATTCTTAAAAATAATGGCGCAGTTTCTGCATAAGACATTTGCAAGCCCGCTTTCTTTAAGGCCCACTTATTTGCGCCTTAAACCGAGAATTGAACTAATTGAGAGTAATTTATCATGGTGGCCATTGATCAATATTTTTCTGCCAATCAGACAGCGCTGAATCTTCGGAACACCAGACTTGAGCTTATATCTCAGAATATCGCTAATGCAGCAACACCGAACTACCGTGCTCGCGACATAGACTTTTCCGTCGCAATGAAATCGGCTAATACTGGCATTAATATGCAAGCCACCAATCACGGCCATATCCAGCCCTCTGCTGAGTCAATGATCACCCAGGCTGATGCGATTGTTTATCGGCAGCCATTAAACCCCAGCCTGGATGACAACACAGTTGAAATTGGCGTAGAGCAAGCCAAGTTTGGTCGCGCTGCTGCTGATTATCAGGCGTCGTTGCAGTTTCTTGAAAACAGAATAAGTGGGCTCCGCAAAGCCCTTCGAGGCGACTAATCATGTCAATTGATAGAATCATGGATATTGCCGGCTCTGGCTTGAATGCCCAGCTGGTCCGCATGAATACCACAGCCAGTAATCTTGCCAACAGTAATGTGCTGGCGCCATCAGAACAGCAGGCATTCCGGGGGAAACGTCCGGTATTTCAAACCATTCTGGAAAATACTATAAACAATAACGCTACTGAAGGTGTCGGTGGCGTTCGCATCAAGCAAATTGTTGATGACATTCGGCCTTTGCGCGAAATGTATAACCCCGGACACCCCATGGCTAACGACAACGGCTATGTATGGGGTTCCAATGTGAACGAAGTCGAAGAAATGATCGATATGCTGGATGCTTCGCGCGGTTATCAAAACAACGTTGAAGTTATCAAGACTGTCAAAGAACTGATGCTGCGCACACTTGAAATATCCAAGGCCTGATTGAAGTGCCAAACCGGAGTACCTGATGCCTGAAGAAATTGCATTACCCGCCAATATTATGAGCATGCAGCGTATGAATGACCTAAAAAGCGCTCCTCAAAGCACCGAAGAGGCGCTTGGGCGCGATGCATTCCTGCGATTATTTACCGCTCAGCTCAAGAATCAAGACCCCTTAAGCCCTATGGAGAACGAGGCTTTTGTTTCACAGTTGGCACAATTCTCAACGCTGGAGTCCCAGAAGGCAATGCAGGAATCCATAGAATCAATGTCAAGCACCATGCTGCGCGGGCAACTATTAACTGGAACTAATGTGCTAGGCAAGACTATTTCAACGTTAACGGGCTCCACGATCGGTGGTGAAGGACGTGTGTCTAAAGCTTCCGTTGCCCTGCCATCAGGCGCAGACAAAGTCATATTTAATATAACCACGGCCGACGGTGAGCTTGTCTATCGGAAAGAGTTTGGTGCCCAGCCCGCCTCCGATATGAAGTTTGAATGGGCGGGTCAGAGCACCGATGGAAAGTCACTGCCGCTGGGAGTCTATTACATTTCCGTAGTGTCAGAAAAAAATGGGGAAAGACGCGCGGCTACCGTGATTACCCAGGAAATGATCAAATCCGTGCGCTGGGACGAAGACGCATCCGATGTTGTGGTTGAAACTGAAAGTGGGCGTGAAATCAACCTAGCTCAACTTAACCGAATAGAAATTTAAACCTGAAAAGCCCCCGCTAAGCAAAAGAGGAACAAAAGCATGTCATTTTATACGTCCTTAACAGGCCTTATTGCGGCCACCACTGAGCTGTCAGTTACGTCAAACAATATTGCAAACGCTGGCACCTCCGGTTTTAAAAAATCCAGCGCTGACTTTGGGGATATCTTTGCCACTTCTCCGCTGCAGAAAGCTTCCAGCGTCGTAGGAGCGGGTGTATCACTTAAGCAGGTAGCCCAGGAGTTCAGTCAGGGCAACATAGAATTTTCTGCTAACTCGCTGGATCTAGCGATTACCGGTGATGGTTTTTTTGCTCTGCAAACCCCAGATGGCACAAGTATTTATACCCGCAATGGCGGTTTTGTGCTTAATCCACAGAACCAGATGGTTAACGCTGCCGGCCAGGCATTGATGTCATTGCCGGTGGACTCCACCAACAAGGCAGACTTCAGCAAAGGTCTGTCTGCACTGACCATACCGCGCAAAACCGTAGCGGAATTCAAGGCCACTACGAATGTGGAACTGGGGCTGAACTTGCCATCGGACAGCCTGCCGATAAAAGAACAATTTAACCGCAATAAACCTGAGACTTATCATAAAACCAATTCGTTCACCGTGTACGGTGCATCTGGTTCCTCGCATCTTGCCACCGTCTACTATACAAAAACTGCTACCGCAACAGCGGACGACCCTTTCAACAAATGGCAGACCCATGTGTATATGGACGGTAAGGAAGTCAGCCCAGAACTGATGCAAGCATCAGACAAAGCCGGTGATCAGTTTTTTGTTAATAAATTTGGCGAACTCAAAACTTTGTCTGAGCTGGTGAAGCTGCAGAGAACTAGTTCGGAAAGTGAAAAATATCTGGTCACGACTGGTACGCTGTATAAGAAATATTCATACGATAATTTGTCAAAGCCGATCTTATCCGCGCCCGCTACTGTGGAATCTCTGGTCCCGCAGACATCAATATACAGCGACAAACTGAACTTGACCAACAACTCGAATGGCGTTGATTTTAGTACACTCACAAGAGAACAGCTGAGCAATATGTTCAAGGTCTCAGTGGATGGTTCAGCAGCCTTGGATGTTGGTTTGGAGCATCTGGCGGGCAGAGATGTTAAGTTGTCCGGAACTCAAATCGCTTTTGAACTCACCAACCAACTCAACACTCGCTTCAGTGACGGTCGTAAATTTGACCTTACGGGTGTAGGCGACCTTGTGCTGACCCGCGTTTTCAAAGGCATCGATGGCGCAGCCGACGTAGAGGAATCTTTGGATCTTGACCTTAAAACAATTCTTGCTGGGTTGCTGGAAGCTGGAGATGAAGCTACACCAGAAGCAATTACATTTTCTCTGAATAAATACTTGCAGGGAGAAACAGCTGCCGCACTAGACTTCCCATTCAAAGATCTGACTATCGCCTACGACCATGTTAATCAAGCCTTTAAATTCTCTCAAACAAGAACCGGGGATCTTTATCTCAGCAACAACGGCGACGGCGGCGGCAATGATACGCTATTTGGCGTAACTCCAGCTACTGATGAGCCACTACACTACGGAACTCTGCTGACGCCACAAGACAGGGACGTCGACGTGGTTTTGCTGCGCAACATTCAGCCCAATGGCAGCCTGATTGCGAGCGTGCGTGACCAGCGTTCTGGTATATCGGTAACTTACTCAGATAGTAAGTTCCTGATTCGCAGTGGAACCACGGGCGACCAATCGAGCCTGTCAATCCAACTGAACACAAACGAGGATGGCGAATTGACTGACTCCTCCAACCTGGCCGCGAGTCTGCTTGGCGTGCCTGACGGAGGCCTCTCGGTGCCGGCACAGGCCTCGCAGATTAATAATCTGCCCACAGCGCGGGGCCAAACGTCTCAGCCTGCAATTGTTAATGGCAAGTCAATGGGGGTAGACCCGCTCAAACCCTTTGCCGTCAACTCAACAAACCGCAACCTGACCGTAATTATTGATGGCATTTCTTCACAGGTGCGGCTTGATACAGGTCAGTACTCCATCGGTACTTTCACCCAGCATTTGCAGGAAAAGATAAATCTGATGGCCGATAGCCTCGGACGCAGCGTGTCGGGCGTTAAAGTTGACTTTGACGACCGACGTGGCGCTCTGATTATCACAGGCGCGACCGCCACCGATGCGTCATTCATACAGATTGCCGGCCACCAGGACTGGGGTCTGGACGATATCGATGCCGTGTTCGGACAGACATCTACCTATATTACACTCGAGCAGGAAACTAATGGCGCGGGCGGAACGTATATATTCCAGAACAAAGCTGGCAAGTGGATTGAAACTTCCGACAAGAGTGGCTTCGACGATAATAACATCCCTTTCTGGACACCCATATTTCTGGACAAGGGCGAGCTGACTTTTGATACCAGCGGCACGTTGATATCACCTATCAGCACCTCACGACTGGAAACCGATGATATTACCGGTACCACTGTCGCTCTCGATTATGGCAAAAGCACGCAGTACAACAGTCCCTTTGCGGTACTGAGTCAGACCCAGAATGGTGCGCCTGAAGGCAACCTGGTAGGCGTCAATATCGGTGACGATGGCCTGGTAGTGGCGAGTTATTCCAATGGCTCCCAAAAGTCACTGGGCAAAATTATTCTCGCCAACTTTTCGAACTCTCAAGGTCTGCGGCAGATCGGAGATTCAAGCTTCTATGCCACATCTGAATCCGGCGAGGCGAGTTTTGGTGAGGCTGGCGCTGCCGGTTTCGGTACTATACGAGCAGGTGCACGGGAACGCTCTAACGTCGACTTGACAGCAGAACTGGTGGACCTGATCACAGCGCAGCGGAATTTCCAGGCAAACGCCAAGGCCATTGAAACAACTAACGCGATGACGCAGGCAATCATCAATATCCGCGGATAAGTCAGCGTCATTTGGATTTTAGCAGGGAGTTATGAATGGACAGATTAATCTACACATCGCTGGCTGCCGCCGCCAGTCAGCAGTTCAACAGAACTCAGCTGACTAATGATCTGGCTAACTTGTCGACCACTGGATACAAACGCGCGAGTTTAACGACTACTGAGGCTGCGTTTTTAAAGGGCCCCGGGCATCCCACCCGGTTTCAACCAATTGTGATGTCAGCGGCAGAACACATCAATCTCGAGTCTGGGCCAATTGCTTATACCGGCAATGATATGGATATTGCCATGAACAATAATACCGTACTTGGCGTTCAGACTGAAGATGGCACCATTGCGTTTACCCGCCGCGGTGACCTGCGGATAACCAGTACCGGTACCGTCGAAACCGGCACCGGTGATATTGTCATGGCCGAGGGTGCGCCGCTGACTATTCCGCGGGGTTACCTGATTACCATAAGCCCCGATGGTTCAGTATTTGGCACTGACTCCAATGAAGCCGGTGGTGAACCGGTACTGATTGGTCAGCTAATGTTAAGGGATGCCAGTGCTGTGCAGTTGACTCGCCGCTCGGATACTCTGTTCGAGGCACAAGGCAGCAACGGCAATGGCGGCGATTTTCCCAGCGGCCCTGCTGCGGCATCAATCAGCCCAGGGGCGCTTGAAGGCAGCAATGTGAATCCAGTTGAAGTGATGGTCAGTCTGCTTGATTTATATCGCTCATTCGAAATGCAAATGAAGGTGATTAAGAGCTCCGAAGAAATTGATAAAGATGGCGCAAGAATGATGAGTCTTCGCTAACAAAACACATTATAGATGATGAATTGAAATAAGAGGCTGGACGCAAATGGATGCTTCAATGTGGGTAGCAAAAACCGGACTGACCGCACAATCGACGCGGATGACGGTCATTGCCAACAACCTAGCGAACGTGAACACAACTGGTTTCAAAAAAGACCGCGCCATGTTCGAAGACTTGCTTTATCAACGTATTGTGCAGGCGGGCGCACAGGCTGACGTGAACTCTCAAACGCCAACCGGCCTGATGCTTGGCACCGGTACCCGAGTGGTAGCAACTGAGAAAGTACATAGTCAGGGCAATATGATTTCCACCGAAAACTCTTTTGACCTTGCAATTGCAGGCGATGGCTTCCTGGCTGTTCAACAGGCCGACGGCACCACCGCATACACACGTGATGGCTCTCTTAAACTATCCAGAGACGGCGCGCTGGTGACAGCTTCCGGCGAAGCCATTGTGCCCGCCATTACCATCCCACAAGATGCAGCCAGCATCACCATTGGCCGGGACGGCACAGTGACAGCGGAATTAGCAGCCGGCGGCGGTGCCGTTCAAATTGGTCAATTGCAGATTACCCGCTTTGTCAATAACGCTGGTTTGCAGGCTATCGGCCGCAATCTTTTGTCACAGACCAATGCCAGTGGGGATCCGGTCGTTAATATCCCTGGTGAGCAAGGCGCCGGAATTCTGATGCAGGGAACATTGGAAGCTTCAAACGTCAATATTGTTGAAGAAATGGTCAATATGATTGAAACCCAACGTGCTTACGAAATCAACTCGAAAGCCATTGCCGCAGCAGACGGCATGTTGAAATTCCTCAACAATAATCTGTAATAACATTTTTTAAGGGCCATATTATGCTGAACACAAATCGATTAGCTGCTCTGCTGCTAATGTCAACGATGGGATCCTGCGCCGGAATGAATCCCGCCAGTTCAACATTGAGTTCGGATTTTGAGCTTGTTTACCCGTCAATGCCTGCCCCCCAAAGGGTGAGTACCGGATCCATTATGGACAACGGTGTGGGCCTGTATCCGAGCCGACGTCTTTATCAAAGTGGCAGCGTCAAGGTAGGCGACATAATTACTGTCGTTCTCAATGAAACAGCCCAGGCATCTCGAACTTCCGGGTTGACAGCAGAGCGCGACACATCCAATAACCTGCTCGGAACTAATCAGGCTGGCGCTATATTCCCACGTGACAGCTTTTTCACCGGCATACCAGCATTGGGGTCGACTCTGTCCAGTTCCGGCTCAGGCACAGCCGGTCAATCTGCATCATTAACAGGTTCAATCTCGGCTGTGGTCGTGGATGTGATGCAGAATGGAAACCTGATCATAGTCGGCGAGAAACAGCTCACGCTGACTGAAGGCACCGAAACCATTCATGTGAAAGGAGTCATTCGAGCTGAAGATATTCAACCGGATAATACCGTCCTTTCACGTCGCATCGCCAATGCACAGTTTTCCTACAGTGGCTCAGGCGATCTGGCGCGGGCTGTAAAAGTACCTGTCGGCTTGCGCACTCTGTTCAGCATTTGGCCTTTCTAAAGGAGACTTATATGAAATTGCGAATTATTACCCTGTTAACACTATATATGGGATCACTGATCGGCCCAGCCTACGCTGACCGGATAAAAGATCTGGCAGAAATCGCCGGCGTGCGGAGTAATCAATTGATCGGCTACGGCCTGGTGGCCGGACTCTCAGGCACCGGAGATGGCAAAGACCTACAGCTGACCGGCCAGAGCCTGCGCGCCCTGTTATCGGGGCTCGGCGTACCTGTTGATGGGCCTGTCAGTGAATTCGATCTTGGCGACAGCCTTGTAGGACTGGCTCGCCAGAATGCCAACCAATCACTGCAGACCGACAATATCGCTGCCGTACTGGTTACTGCTGAAGTGCCGGCCTTTGCCAAACCCGGCCAGCGTATTGATCTAAATATATCGGCGATCGGAACGGCTTCAAGTCTGCGCGGGGGCAATCTGATTCTCACAGAACTGCGCGGCATCGACGGTCAGGTATACGCACTGGCTCAGGGACCGTTATCCGTCACCGGTGTAAGCGCTTCCGGTGCCGGTTCAAGCGTGGAAATCGGAGTACCTACCTCAGCCAGGATTCCTAATGGCGCCACCATTGAGCGCATTATTAAGTCACCTTTTGAAGATGCAAGTCATATCATATTTAACATCCGAGATGCTGATTTCTCCACGACCCATAACATTACCTCGGCCATTAACAATTTATACGGCGAGGGCACTGCCATGCCTCTTGACAGCGTTTCGATTGCCGTGACTGTGCCCAGCGATCCGGTGCAAAAAATAGCCTTTATCAGCGATCTGGAAAATATGGAAATTGACCCTGGCGAGCCCACTGCCCGAGTGGTGATTAATTCCCGTACTGGCACTGCAGTAATTAACCGGTCAGTGCGGGTAACCGCTGCCGCCGTGTCGCATGGCACGCTCAGCGTTCGTGTCACTGCATTCAATGAAGTAAGCCAACCACAGCCATTCAGTGATGGTATTACAGTTGGCGTTCAAAATGCCGATATAGATATAGAAGAACAGATCGGGGCCATGTTTGTCTTTGATGCTGGCGTAGAACTGCAAGACATTGTCGATGCCCTCAATCAGGTAAGGGTAACGCCATCTGCATTGATTGCAATTCTTGAAGCACTCAAGCGTGCAGGTAGTCTGCGTGCAGAACTGGTAGTGATCTAATGAGCGAGATCGTAACAGGAGCTGGCAGTTTTTATGATTTTTCTGGGCTGCGTCAACTAAGCAACAGCGCAGCAAACGGCAAAACTGATATGCGCGCCGCCGCAACGCAAGCGGCTGGCGAATTTGAAACAGCATTTGTACAAATGATGCTGCAATCCATGAAGCAGGCCTCCGAGCCATTGAAAAGCGATTTATTTGCTAATGAGTCGGCCGATTATTTTGAAGATATGTTCATTAATGAAATGGCTCACTATATTGCGACACGCCAGTCTATGGGCCTGGGCAAATGGATTGACGCGTCTCTTGACGCACAACAAGTGAAATAAACCTTACCGGGGCACTGCAGACAAATGACCGATATGCTTTCAATAGGCGCTACCGCTGTCCAGCTCTATCAAAAAACGCTTGCGACGGTCAGTAATAATGTGGCCAATCTGAATACCGAGGGCTACTCGCGGCAGGAAGCCGTGAGCCGAGAGAATAACCCCTCACAAACCGGCGTACATTTCTTGGGCTCAGGTGCCGGCCTGCAGGCTATAAAACGCAACTATGATGAGTTTGTCGAAACCAATCTTAGAAGCACTCTGACGGACTTTTCTACGTTCACACCTTTGGTTGACTATACCTCCCGAATCTTCGATGCCTTTGCTTCCGACATAAACTCGCTGACATCGGCCTTTGATCGCTTCTTTAATGTTGCCGAAAAACTCACCCTTCAGCCGGACGGGCTGGCGCTGCGAAGTGATCTGCTATCAGCCGGCGACTCTCTCGCCAGTAAAATAAAATTTCTTGCAAAAAATTTATCTGATCTGGATGTGGAATCCGGTCAGGAATTGCAAAAAGTTGTCGAAACCGCGAACAGTCTAACGGCACAGCTGGCACGCGTTAATCAGCAGCTGGGCACTCAGACATCGGTAGCGCGACAGCCTGCGGCATTGCTCGATCAGCGTGATCGATTGTTAAAATCCTTGTCGAGCATTTTTGCTATTGATGTTACCGAAGAGCCCAACGGAGTCGTTAATATTGACATCAGCGACGCTGGCAGTGCAGGAGCATTGCTAAACCGTGCTGAACAAAAAAAGCTTACCATCGACTTTATTGCAAACCGGCCAGGCGACCATCTATTTGCCTTGGATAAATATGGCGACCGTCAAAATCTTGCAGGCATATCCGGCGGCAAACTGGGAGGCATCGCAAGTTTCAGAAGTGATGTTCTGGCACCCTTGATGGATGAGCTTGATTACTTAAGCAGTGAGTTTGTGGCTAATATAAACTTGGCTCATCGCAAGGGAGTCAACCTGAACAACGAGCGCGGCGGCGATCTGTTTACCATTAAACGACAATTTACCTTGGTCGATACCAGCCAAGCACAAATTAAAGGCGTGCGGTTTTTAGAAACGGACCCGGCAACCGCAGAGCGCAATATTGAACTGGCGTGGATGGGCAGTAATAATTGGCTGGTTAGAGATATAGCCAGTAATCAGCAGTTCAACATAACGGGGACTGACGTGTCAGGAGGGCATGTTGTTACTTTTGATGGGCTGCAGATGACCTTCAGTAAATTTCCGGACAGTGGTACGGCGCTGAGCCTGCGCTCTACCAGCAAGGCATCTCAGGGAATTGCCGTAGCGTTGACTGATCCAACAGCAATTGCTGCAGCGAACCGCATCAGGCTTTCCCAGCCAGAATCAAACACAAATTTTTTTGAAATTGCTGTAAGTTATGCAGAGTTAAGTGCTGTGAGTTCCTATGAAAATGCAATTTCATTGAATGATCTGATTAATCGGAATGTACCCGTAGCGATATTCCCAAGTGATAACACGCCCGCCTTACATATACCCGCAGGCATAAGCAATTTTATGGTCAGCTTTATGCCTCCGGTCAACAGTGACCAGACATTGCAGCTGATCACTAGGGAGTTTAATCACCTGTTGGGCGCAGAAATTAGTGACGCCACGCTACTCCAAATGGCAGACTCTGATGCGATTTACCCTGGAAGTCGCTATTTGAATAGTAATTTAAATCTAGCGGCGGTTAATGCATCGGTTATCGGTAATAGCGATTTCGTCACGGCTGACTATAGCGCCGTCGGCAGTTCGGCTAGCTTTGACATTATAATTGCCGGTGCTACAACAGCGTCGGAAAATGGCATCTACACGATCACGGTTGATACAGACTTTACTGATGTTCTTTATTCTGGCTTTACAGCGGATACTGCAGATGCTGACCGCTTACTTACTCAGATTAATCAGGACATAACAGCCGCTGGCGCCGGAGAAATTGTTGAGGCGAAGTTTAACGATACTCGCACACGCTTAGTGTTTGAGCGAAAAACAGCTGAAACAGGCGGTTCTATCAGTGTCGACAATTATGTTGCCAGTGCCAACACGACTACAGCCACGCAGGCCACAAACTTTGGCTTCACCGCAGGTCGCCTCAGCACTGACGGCACAGCTAACAGCATAGTCGGAGCAGATGCTACAGGCGAGCAGGTGTATCGTCAGAATGATTATTTCTATGGCCATAAAGCAGCTGAATTCTCTTTGTCTATGTCAATTCCGGTACAGGAAAACACCAGCAACACTTCACAAACGCTGATTGCCGCAGGCAATCTGATATTAAATGGCGAAGTACTGCCTGCGTTAACCTTAGAGGCCAATACAACCCTGACCGCCGAAGATATCGCCGCATGGATTAATACCACCACCACAGACACCGGCGTTAGCGCCAGTGTGAGTGATGGCCGCGTACTGTATACCGGCTCCACCGTCACATTCAGTTTTGGGATCGAAGTCGGTAAAGCCTCTGATTTATCCCGTATAGGACTCGCCACTGGGGTTTATTCAAGTAGGACAACTAGCGAAGACCTGCTGGTTTATGTCACCGGCAGCGACAGGTATCAAATTGAGCTACAAGTGCAGGCTGGCAACCTGATTGCAGCGCCTTCAGTGGATAATCTGGATTCACCTTTCAGTATCCGCTTCACTGATGATGGAGACTACCAGATCTGGGATGACGAGAGCGACAGCTTGGTCGCGCAGCGGGCGTTCGATCTTAACACCGGCATTGTGTACAACGGCATTGTGGTGACGTTCGACAAAATACCAGCCGCTGGAGATCGCTTCGACCTGACAGCTAACACCGATTCAGCTGGTGACAACCGCAACCTTCAAGGCATGCTTGGGATACGTTCAGAGCCATTAGTGCGCGGTCAGAACATTAATGATTTCTATATACAAAAAATCAACAACGTCGCCAATGTGCTTAAAATCTCTAAAATGAACCTAGAGTCATCGGAAATTATTTACGAGCAGGCTAAAACAAAAAAATCAACCATAGCAGGTGTTAATCTGGATCAGGAGGCTGCCGATCTGATTCGATTCCAGCAGGCTTATCAAGCGGCAGCGCAGATTATCCAGGCCTCAATCAAAATGTTCGATACACTTCTCAACACCTCACGGTAAAGCAACGGATTTCTCATGAAAGTTTCAACGAATCAATATTTCACTGAATTAACTCGTCATCTGACTGACCAGCAAGGGCAAATTGCCAAACTACAGGCAAAGCTGGCAACCGGCGAAAAATTTATTTCTCCCAGTGACGATCCTGATGCCGCTGTGAAAGGTCTATCATTGAAATCGATAATGGCTGAGCAGGATGCCCAGATGAATAATATGCTTGGACTTGAGGCCCGGCTCGGGCAAGAAGAGTCCATAATCAGCACCATGCGCAATATGATAACACGCATGCAGGAACTCGCGGTGATGAGTAGCAACGCGACTTTTTCTGAAAGTGACCGCAAAGCCATGGCAATTGAAGTACGTGGTTATCGCGATGAAATGCTGTCACTGGCTAATAGCCGGGATGATAATGGCGCTTACCTATTTTCTGGAGCTAGCACTGGCAACCCGCCTTTTGTAGCTGGTGCAGGCGACAGCGTGAGCTACACTGGAGATGCCACTCGTCTGTATATTGAGATGGATGTGGGGCAACTACTTGAAATCAATACCACAGGATATGAGCTGTTCTCCGGTGGCAGTGGGACACCTAACAGTCCGCTAGATGTAACTGGCGGTTTTGCGGTTTTTGATGATTTTGCGAACGCCTTGGATGACTCGGATATGGTCGAAATTAGTGCAAGTCTGAGCCAACTTGACTCTGTTCGTGCCAGCATGGAGACAGCTACGTCTAAACTGGGTTTGCGCCGCAATATGATTGACCTGAAAAAAGAGACTAATGTGGAGCGTCAGTTGATACTGCAATCCATGCTCTCACGTGAGCGAGATCTGGACTACACAAAAGCGATTACTGAGCTATCCTCCAGAATGCTTGCTCTGGAGGCGGCTCAGAGCACGATGGCAAAAATTTCCCAGCTCACTCTGTTTAATTATTTAAGATAAAGTGTCGATAAACAAGCTTGGTTCTTAATTCTCTTTTCAACATAACGAGCACATGCACTGACCATGGCAACTATAGAGCAAACCTCAAATCAGTCATCCCAAATAGTAAGGTCCTTAAATATGGGCTCAGGCGTCGATATTCAGGCCCTAGCTAGAGGGTTGGCGGAAGCCGAGAACAATACGCAAATCAAAGCTGTCACCGCGCGAAAAGAATCTGTTGAGAACAGTATTTCCGGATACGCTA
>Ga0209491_10003317_pt1 | contig 26763 bp, 28 predicted proteins | sample BON02_FD_187213 | JGI IMG/M metagenome (GOLD analysis project Ga0209491, IMG submission 187213) | Freshwater microbial communities from Lake Bonney liftoff mats and glacier meltwater in Antarctica - BON-02 (SPAdes) (version 2) | ecosystem: Environmental > Aquatic > Freshwater > Ice > Glacier...
AGGATCCATTCCGTTTGCCGCCGAAACGGCTGACAATATCAATGGCCTTGATCAATTTACTCAGGAGTTGCGCCTGAACTTTCAGCCCTTTGAGTCCGTCGAGGCGACTCTGGGTGGCTACTTCTTCTATGAAAAACTGGAGATTGAAAACTTCAGTTTCGATACCCTGGCAAACGGCGCTGTAAACGGTCGTGCATTGCAGAACCAGGAAACCCGTGCTGGGGCGGTATTCGCTTCGGCGTCCTGGGAGCTGGCGAAAAGCTGGATCCTACAGGGAGGAATGCGGGTTTCGGCGGAAGGGAAGGATTTTACCGCTGAGCGGCTGATAGGCCCATTCGGTTCCGGCACCTTGGGGCCCGCCTCCACCAACCTGGATGATGTCATCGTCTCCGGGGATGTTTCCCTGACGCATTCCATTTTCAATACTTCGAGAGTCTACGCACGTTATGCGCGCGGTTTTCGCGCCCCGAACATACAGGGAAGAATTGTATTCAGCGATGCAATAACAACGGCTGATACGGAGACCATCGATTCAATTGAAACAGGAATAAAGACATCGCTCTGGAATGGACGCGGGCGTGTGGATCTGACAGCCTATTACTACAGAACAAATGACCAGCAGTTGACCGCCGTTGGTGGAGCGGGCAATTTTAACCAGCTGTTGAATGCAGACGGCGTTGTTGGTTACGGCTTTGAGTTAGACAGCGTCCTTATCCCGGTAGAGCGCCTGGAGCTGAGCATCGGGCTCAGCCTCAACGACACGGAAATACAGGACCGGAACCTGAAAGTCGCGGTATGTGCGGCACCCTGTACCGTACTGGATCCGATTGATACGGCAACCGGCAATGCGTTTATCGATGGTAACTCGTTGCCACAGGCGCCCCGCTGGATTGCCAACCTGACAGCCCGTTACGGGATCCCGACAGCAAGTGGCAGAGGGGAGTACTATGTCTATACTGACTGGGTTTACCGTAGCCGTATCAATTTCTTCCTCTACGAAAGTGTCGAGTTCCAGGACAGAAGCCTGGTGGAGGGAGGTGTGCGTATCGGTTACGTGCATGACAACGGGAAGTGGGAAATAGCGGCCTTCGGGCGGAATATTCTGGATGACACCTCGATCGCGGGCGCCATCGACTTTAACAACTTTTCCGGCTTTGTGAATGAACCGCCCGTTTGGGGTATTGAGTTTCTGACGCGTTATTAAAACCGTGCTAGCAGCAGTATTGTGTTCGCGCATGTCAGCACCGTTATTGCTATCAACGCGTGCGGCCGTGTTGACTGTATGCTTATTCCCGTACCCAGGTACGGAGTTAAGCGAAATGACTGATCATGCAAAGAACCTGACCACCGGTGCTTTTGCCAAGGCGGACCTGGTGCACATGGAGGCGGAGAAATAGACCATCAGGATGCCTGCCAGCGCAGAACGATCTGCTCGGCGAGGTCGGTCAGTTCTGATGCAACAAGGTCCGGGATCGGTACTTCTGCCGCGGGCAGAATGGCGTTGTGGGGACGTGTAATGAGTGCGCCACGACAGCCAGCGGCCTGGGCACCCATCGTATCCCACAAATGACAGGCGACCAGGCACAGGGCCGGCGTCTCGACATTCATCTCCTCTGCCACGAGTTGGTATGTTTCGGGGGCCGGCTTGAATTTTCGAACCGCCTCGACACTGAAGGAACGTTCGAAGAATGAGCCAAGCCCGGCGCGTTGAAGCGGCGAGGGCGAAGACGCGCTCGCCGAATTTGTCAATGTCACCAGCCGGAAACCCGCGTCGCGCAGCCGGGTGAGCGCCGGGACAACATCGGAATGCGCCGGCATTGTATTCAGCCGCTGCTTCAGTTCATCGATGTCGATGTCGGCGACTACTACCCCATAAATGGACGCGACCATACGCAGCGTACCCACGGCCAGCTCTCCGAACGGTGTGTAAAGCCCGCAAAGCGTCATGGTTTGGGAGTAAAGGATCAGTTGCGCAAACCATTCTCTTAGAACGAACGGGTTGCCGAAAACGCGATCAAACAGAGGTTCGAGCGTGGTGATATCGAGAAGGGTCTCGTTTACGTCGAAAACGATGATCGAAGCGGGGATATCATCGGACATGGGTCATCCTTTGCCAATCAGATGTTTGGCTTCATCGGCAATGGTTTGCAAAGCAGTTTCAGTATATACACCACGGCTGAGTACCCGAATAGCGACCAGCAGGGCCAGTAATGTTTTCGCTACAGCCTCTGGCTTGATGTCTTTAGGAATTTCGCTGCGTGCCTGGCCGACTTCGATGCAGCGCCTAAAGAACGCCTCAAGTTCCCGCAGTCCCTTTACAACGATCTGGTTCACTTCCGCATCATGCGAGGGTAGCTCGAGCGAGGTATTGATTAGAAAGCAGCCCTTTCGATCCTGGTCTTCAACGGTTTCGGCGACAATGCGATCAAAGAATTGGCTGATAGCCTGCTTCGGGTCGTCCAGGGCCTCGAGTTGGGCCAGCTTGGATTGACGGGTATCACGGTCGTATTTGAGCAGCGATTTGACAAACAGCGACCGCTTGCCGCCGAAGGCGTTGTAAAGACTGCCCCGATTGACACCTGTTTCTTCGATCAGGTCAGCGATGGAGGCCGCTTCAAAACCCTTTCCCCAAAAAACATGCATGGCATTTTCAAGTGCGACTTCTTCATTAAATGATTTTTCCCAAGGCATATTCGATTCCAGTTGTTTTCGATGTATGTGCTATTTATATCTAGTTTAGACCATATGATACATACAATCCAATTCTTTGCAGCCGTTCAAAAAAGCTATCCGGCTGTTATTTTTAGACATACATATGCTTTCTACCGTTTTAATAACTGAGATTTTGGTGAAAAATGGAGATACATTTGACCGAACGGTCTAAACAAAGTATAGTCCATACCAGTCGGTACAAACTATCGAAACACGCAGGAACCAGGAGAAAGACATGACTGAATTTACTATGCACACCGAAGAAACGGCACCCGAAGCAAGCAAAGCACTGCTGGCGAATTCGATGCAAGCCTACGGGATGATTCCGGGTCTCCATGCTGTAATGGCTGAAGCGCCGGGGTTGCTCGAGGCCTACCAATCGATTGGCGAGCTGTTTGTAAACTCCAGCTTTGACAATGACGAACTCACGGTGGTGTGGCAAACGGTTAATGTCGAGCATGCCTGTCATTACTGTGTGCCGGCGCATACCGCAATTGCCCAGAACATGGGTGTAAGCGATGAGATTTCCAATGCATTGCGTAATGAAACCCCTTTGCCGAACGCCCGGCTTGAAGCATTGCGTAGCTTCACGCTCAACGTGGTCCGTGGCCGCGGCAACGTTGATGAAACTGCGGTACAGACGTTTCTTGATGCCGGTTTCACCCGCCGCCAGATCCTGGAGGTTGTTCTTGGTGTGTCACAAAAAGTGATGTCCAACTATACCAACCATCTGGCCAACACGCCGGTGGATGCGGCCTTCAAGAAACTAGAGTGGAAAAAAGCAGCATAAAGCGTTAGGCGATGACGGTCCGGTCTCGTGGTCTTCCCCCTCCACCGCGCGGGCCGTCATCATTTTTTCAACAGTATTCCATTTTACCCTGGTTTATTTTCCCCAACCGGTGACCCAGCTGGTGTCGAGATCGCGTAAGGCGTAAAGCGTGATGCAGGCAGCGAGCATCGGCCACGCAGCGAAAAACAGCAGGTTGTTAAAGGGATCCAAATACTGGGCGTATGACACCAGCGTGGAAGCGCCATGAAGTAGCAGCACCAAGCCGTAGCTAATACGTTTCCATGAGCCAGTGACAAAAGCGAGAATCAACAGCATTTCGAGCGCGCCGATAATTAAAAAGGCAACTTCCCCGAATCCACTAATTCCGAAAAAGATTTCCAGCACCCGGCTTGCGTGTCCCGGATTAACAAACTTGTCCAGGGTCCACATCAGCATCACAACAAATACCGCTATACGCAGCAACAGCAGCGATGCGGCAATCCTTTTTGCTTGTGTCATTTTCTATCTCCGGTTGGTTGAGTTAAAGACGGACTGTAATAATTCCGCACTCTTGTACGACTACATCAGTATGGCACGGAAGCCGGAGGCAACAAGTGTAAGAATTTTGCACCTTGCCACGACTATATAGCCGACAAACATGGCACGGAAGCCGGAGGCAACAAGTGTAAGAATTTTGCACCTTGCCACGACTATATAGCCGACAAACATGCAATGTAGTTCTACAACAGCATTACATTGCCTTGTAATCGCCCTACGGGGCATGTGTATTTCACCATTGAGGAAAATCATTATGAGTAATAGTATCACTCTAAACCAAAAGACTGTTTCGGCCGCACTTGCGTTGACACTGGGCGCTGCCCTCTCTATGGCATCCATTAGCGCGGTTGCTGGAGACGAGATGGACGGCAAAAAAATGGACGCCGAGAAATGTTTTGGCGTAGCACTCAAGGGTAAGAACGACTGTGCTGCTGGAGCGGGTACCACCTGCGCTGGCACATCGAAGACTGACTACCAGGGCAATGCCTGGAAGATGGTTCCAGCCGGCACCTGCGAGGAAACTGTATCCAAGACATCGGCAACAGGTTTTGGCCAGCTGGAAGCGTTCGAAGAAAAGCACGCGTAAGCAATTGATTGGAATTGGCGGGGCGCCCACGATGACCAAGCACTCATTATCAGTGCCGCAACGTTGCGGCGCTTCCGCTTCCTTTCAGCCTACAAGCCTCCCCACAAGAGTGGGTGTAGGGCTGAAATCTGAACACTATCAGCAGATAATCGAAACCAGACCCGATCTCGGCTTTTTCGAGATTCACGCGGAAAATTACCTGGTGGATGGTGGAGCTTTTCATCACTATCTGACGCGTATTCGTGAAATTTACCCCTTGTCTATTCATGGCGTGGGTTTATCGATAGGCGGCGAAACCGCACTGGACAAAAGTCACCTCAATCAATTGGCGACGCTCCTGGATCGCTACGAGCCCCAATCATTTTCAGAACATCTGGCATGGGCCAGTCACGGCGATATATTTCTGAATGACTTGTTGCCGCTCCCGTACACGCGCCAAACCCTGCAGCACGTGTGTGACCATATCGATCAGGTGCAATCGCATTTGCAACGTCAAATGCTACTGGAAAATCCGGCGACTTATGTCGAATTTTCGGCATCTAACATGTCAGAAACCGATTTCATCAACACCGTGATAGAACGTACCGGCTGCGGCCTGTTGCTAGACGTGAACAATGTGTACGTTTCCTGTATCAACCACAATCGCGACCCGTACGCCTATATTAAGGCTTTGCCACACGCATCAGTGGGCGAGATTCATCTGGCAGGCTTTGCGTCAGAGACGGATGCTGTCGGTGACCCCCTGTTGATTGATAGCCATGGATCACCGGTCGCGCAAGAAGTGTGGAGCCTGTACGAGCATACCTTGTCCTTAACCGGTCCGGTGGGCACTTTAATCGAACGGGATAACGATATTCCCAGCTTCGATGTGCTGTTTGCTGAAAGCCAACAGGCAGGCAAGCTGTTGCGCGCAGCAACACATAAACCTGTGGTTCAAGAGCAAACAGCATGAGCGGACAAGAGCAACTTTTTGACGCTCTGCTAGGCCCGGAGCTAACTGCTCCAAGCGGACTAACAGCCTGGAATGGCTCGGATGTCACAACGCGTTTTGCGGTATATCGCAACAATGTCATCGTCTCTTTGGTTGATGCGCTGGCCAACACTTACCCGGTGACATTGGAGTTGGTTGGAGAAGAGTTTTTCCACGCGATGGCACGCCTTTTTATTGCTGCCCAGCCACCCCGGACACGGGTGATGACTTTTTATGGCGAAGAACTGCCAGGCTTTATCGAACTTTTTACGCCGGCATCCTCAGTCCCTTATTTGGCCGATGTTGCGCGGCTTGAATTCTTGAGGGTGCGGGCCTTTCATGCACTTGATGCCAGCGAGCTGCCGGTCGATGCGATTACACAGGTATTGTCGAAGCCTGATGATCTGCCAGGTTTGGTTTTTGGGCTTCATCCCTCACTTGGTTTGCTGCAATCAAACTACGCAGTGGTTTCGCTTTGGGCTGCGCACCAGGGGATTACCGACATCTCAACGGTTGATCCTTTTATTGGCGAAAACGCGCTGATCATCCGTCCCCAGCTTGAAGTTGAAGTGCTCCGCCTTGACCCCGGCGCTGCCGAATTCGTTGCCCATTTGTCGCAAGGTGCAAGCCTGGGTTCCGCCGCCGTACAGGCGAGTGACGCCCATGCTGATTTTGATTTGAACAGCATCATCGGCTTGCTGGTACAGCACCACTGTATTTCGTCCATTAATTAATTAATAAATAGATAAATTAGGAGATTTCGATGCCTTCAGACAACTATGCGACTAACACGCTGCAAAGCAAACCATCCTGGATTGGCAATGTGGTGCAACGGCTGATTGACATGATGAGCCTAATACCAGATTCGCTGATCGCCGTAGTTGGCCGGTTTTCGATTGCGGCGGTGTTCTGGCTGTCGGGACAAACCAAAGTTGACGGGCTGGCCATTAACTTCATCAACGGCGAGTTTCTGGTTGGCCAGCCACAACTGTCGTTTTCAGCGAACATGCTGTTTGCAAACGAGTATCAACTGCCACTGATACCACCGGAATGGGCGGCTGTCATGGCTGCTTCCGCTGAGCATGTGTTTGCGTTTTTGATTCTGATAGGGTTGGCTACCCGCCTCTCTGCATTGGCCCTGCTGGTGATGACGCTGGTTATACAGATTTTCGTCTACCCGGGTGCCTATTCGACACACGGTGTGTGGGCAGCTGTTTTACTGTATTTGATGGCAAAAGGGCCGGGTAAATTGTCGTTGGATCATTGGATACGAAAAAAAGCGTGGAAGTAGATTTAAAGTGGCATTTGCTGGTAGATCTATTTGACCGCAGTAAATCTATTTGGCCGTAGTAAATCTATTTGCGGGGCCCATCCGTGTGGTCATCGTCAGCTTTGACAAACGATCGCATTGCCTGACGCATAGTGTCCATCTGTTGACCAAAATTCCGGCAGCCGGAACACATCATGGTGTGCATCTTGAGGCTGATGTTCTCCGTAAAGGAAAGCTCCCGATCTTGCGATTCTGACAATAAGCGGGTTACGTCGCGGCAATTCAGCATGATTCTTCCTTTTTAACAAACCAATTATTTTCAAGGCACTCGCGCAACCGCATGCGGGCGCGGTACATCATGACGTTGAGATTAGTGACTGAGATACCGACGGTCGAACATATTTCATCCGAGTCGAGTTCGATGTATTCGCGCATCATAAAGACCCGCGCCAGATCTCCGGGTAGCTTGTCGAGGCAGGATTCAAACACCTGCCAGAATTGCCCTTCACGCATGGATCCCTCAGGATTGGCCCACACGCCCGGCCGCTCTTCTATCTGCCAGGCTCCGTTTTCATCGAATAACCCGGCACCTGCAATTTCCTCTTGATCATCAGAAGATGAGCTGCCGACATGGGCGTGCCGTTGTTTCAGGCGTAGCGTATCGGCGATCTTGAATCGTAGAATTGCGAACACCCAGGTTTTCAATGCGGCTCGCCCGGCAAATGACCTGGCGTTTTTAAGCGCACCGACCAGTGCCTCTTGCACCGCATCTTCAGCCAGCTGGCTGTCACTGAGTTGCAGAGTGGCAAATTTGTGCATTTGCCGACGCAAATCCTCGAGGAATTGCGTATCTTCGAGCAGCGAAACACTTTTCAGATGCGATTCTTGCTCCCTCATTCGCCCCACCTCGTTATTTGGAATTTTGCTGCGCCGCAGTGGGCAACACAGTATCGTACCAAATAATTCGCAGCCATATGAAACCACGAAACCCCATCTCCCAAGTGAATGCTGTTAGTGACTCAGTCGTTGCTAAGGTACAATTTATTACACATTAAATGAAAACAGCCGGATTTCTCCGACCTTCTCTTTAACCATCAACCCTTGCCAGTGGCCCGGAACGGGCCTGGTCAAGCTGTATTTGCGGGTTTTCGGGTAAATATTTTTTACAATGACCAAGGCACCCAACATGCGGCGCATCCGGCTTGGCCGCAATCAGGGTCTGGCGGAAGTGAGGACAATTCGTTAGGCTCGTAGCACAGGCAATGCGACGGAGCAGAATGTGACCAATCTTGAACGCAACTATGAAGAAACCCTGGTCGCCTATTTCGAGGGAGAGATCGAGGGCGAAACCTACTTTCACGGACTGGCCGAACATTTTGGCGAGGAAGGTGCGGCCGAAAAACTGCATCTGCTGGGCGAGGTCGAACGTTGTGCGGCCGATGTCATGCGACCTGTGCTGGCCCGCCACGGCCTGCGCCCGCGCGACACTGCAGTTCTGCGCGAATCCGGTCGCGCTTACATCGCCCGTGACAAGGACCGGAACTGGGCCGGGTTCATCGACCACGTTGTCGATTTCTATCCCACCTATGTTGTCCAATTCGAAGCGCTGGAACGGATGGCACCGCCCGACGATCAGGAGGCCCTCAAACGCCTGACCGACCACGAGCACGCGGCAATCGCCTTTGCCAAGCGCGAACAGGCCGGCGATCCCGCCAGCGCCGAATCGCTGCGCGACTACATAACGCTCTGCGAAGGTTGAACCTGGGTCTTTGGAGGCTATTAAGTGAATCCTGAACTTAAACGTGCAGCAGAACTTGCTGCAGAATATATTGAATCATTAGATAACAGCAAAGTCAGCAAGGAGCTCGATCCCAAGTCGCTGCGTGCCAAGCTGCACAAAGAGCTGACAGCCGATGGCCTGCCACCTATGCAGGTGATTAATGAGCTGGCTGAAGATGCCCGCGACGGTTTATTGAACACTGCCAGCGGCCGGTTTTTCGGCTGGGTGATTGGTGGTGGAATCCCGGTGACGGTCGCGGCCGACTGGCTGACCTCCGCCTGGAATCAAAATGCCGCTTCCTATGCCTGCTCGCCCACTGCCGCCATCATTGAAGAGGTTGCAGCTGGCTGGTTGAAGGACATACTTGGCTTGCCGAAACAGGCATCGTACGCGTTTGTTACCGGTTGCCAGATGGCGCATGTCACGGCTCTGGCTGCGGCCCGTCATAAAGTGCTGGCGGATTTTGGCTGGTCGGTTGAAGAGCAAGGCCTGGCCGGCAGCCCGCCCATTCGCGTGCTGGTTGGAGAGCATCATGAAACCCTCGTCAGGGCACTTCGACATCTCGGTATTGGCAGCAATGCGGTTGTGCAGGTTGCAAAGAAAGAGGATGGCACGCTGGATGTTGCTTCATTACAAATCGAGCTCGAGAAAAATCCGGATATGCCAACAATAGTTTCTTTGGCCGCCGGTGATTTGAATCGTGGCGCCTTTGATCCGTTTGACGAGATCTGCGACCTGGCGCACGCGCACAATGCGTGGGTGCATATTGACGGCGCTTTTGGACTTTGGGTGGCTTCCTCCAAGCGCTATCGGCACCTGGTAAAGGGTGTTGAGAAGGCAGATTCGTGGGCGACCGATGCGCACAAGTGGCTGAATGTGCCCTACGACAGTGGCATTGCGTTTGTGGCGGATCCCCAGGCGCATAAAATTGCGATGACCATTCCTGCAGCCTACGTAGTTAAAGTTGAAGACGTACGCGACCAGTTTGAATGGGGGCCGGAATGGTCAAGACGGGCGCGCGGAATTCCGATATACGCTGCCTTGCGTGCACTTGGACGCAACGGTGTTGCCGATATGATTGAACGCTGTTGCGATTTGACCCGGGATTTCGTTCAGCAATTGGGCGAGTTGGAAGGCGTTGAGGTGATGTCTGTGCCGGTTATCAATCAGGGCCTGGTGCGCTTCCTGGATACAAGTGGCGATTCTGGTGGCGGCCATGAGGGAGATCATGAGAGCGACCATGACAGGCGCACTGACGAGGTTATCACCCGCATCAATGCAAGTGGTGAGGCTTGGTTTGGCCCGACGGTGTGGCGCGGCAAGCGGGTGATGCGGATTTCATTGAGTAACTTCCGTACCACTCAAAATGACGTCAACCGGGCGGTTGAGGCGATAAAAGCGGCGATGGAAGAGACAGAAAAGGGATAGGCAGCAATGGAATGGGCAGGAAAGGGATAGGCAGCAATGCAAAAAGAAGGGTTCGGATCACATAATCAAATTTCATGAATTATCTACAATATAATTAAAATTCATAGATATTAATCATTTTTCATGAAATGATGGTTATCGAAGTTAATAATCGAAATTCGTGGATATGGGAAAATATAATCAAAAATCACGACCTGTAACGATTTTTCACGCTTTTCCAGCTCTGGAAGAGGGTTCGACACTTGCGGGATATTCTGCATTGATTGAAGGGCATGAGCTGTTGGTGCCCGCTCCTGATTATTTATGTGCAATAGGTTTGATACACAAAAGATATGATAAGGGGCAATGGCGTATTTTTACGCCACGGCATAAACCTGACGATACTTTGCATGGACACCTCACATTTGCGTTGAAACATGAGGGTGTTGATTTGGCTGCGCTCAAAGCTTTATTTTCATTGGTTGAGCAAGAAGAGATAGTCAATATTGTTCGCTCAGAACCAACGGGTAAATATAGTCGGATATTATGGTTCCTATATGAGTGGTTATGTGAGGAAAAACTCGATATTGAGGATTTGAAGCGAGGTAACTATGTCGATGTCATTAATGACACATTTCAATATCCAGGACAGTCTCGTGATTCAAAGCGCCACCACGTTCGTAATAACTTACCGGGAACCCGTGAATTTTGTCCATTGATCAGAAGAACAGAAAAGCTTGATCAATTAATTGCTTCAAATTTGTCTCAGGCTGCTATTGATCATATTGGTAAAACACATGCTGATCTATTAAGCCGAGCCGCTGCTTTTCTTTTATTAAAAGATTCCAAGGCATCCTACAGCATAGAAGGAGAGGCTCCACCACATAGCCGTATTGAACGGTGGGGAAAGATTATTGGAGAAGCCGGAAAACGAGCACTAACTATTGAAGAGCTAGTATCCCTTCAAAGTGTTGTTATTGCGGATAAGCGATTTGTTATGCCGGGACAACGGGTTGAGGGTGGTTTTGTAGGTGATCATGATCGGACAACTGGAATGCCAATGCCTGTGCATATTTCGGCACGCCACGATGATCTGGATAGCCTTTTGTCAGGGATGATTGATACGTATCAAATGCTTGGTGATAGTGACTATGATGCAGTACTAATGGCGGCGTTAATTGCCTTTGGCTTTGTATTTATTCATCCATTTGAAGATGGCAACGGTCGTATTCATCGTTATATGTTCCATCATGTGTTGGCGGAAAAGGGGTTTGTACCTAAAGGTTTAATCTTTCCGGTATCCGCTGTTATTCTGGAACGCATTGGTGATTACAGACAAGCGCTGGAACATTTTTCAAAGCCTCGACTTGACTTGATTAAGTGGCGAGCTACAGAAAAAAATAATGTCGAAGTATTGAATGAGACAATCGATTTATATCGCTATTTTGATGCGACAAAACAAGCAGAGTTCCTTTTTGAATGCGTGGATGAAACCGTCAATAAAACTCTGCCAGAGGAAGTTGATTATTTGAAGAAGTATGATCGACTAAATGACTTCATCAAAAACTATATCGACATGCCGGATAAACTGGTTGATTTGCTTATTCGTTTTCTGGATCAAAATGGTGGCAAATTATCAAAGCGCGCACGCGAGAAAGAATTTAATCAACTCACCGAAGCTGAGTTGGAAGCGATTGAGAGCAAACGGGATGAGATTTTTCGTGACGATGGAATAAAAAAAGGGTCCGGGTCACCGTCTCAGACGGAACGCCGAACCCTTTAATGTGATGGTTTAAATTGTTGATTTAGACTTTGTGAGTCGCCCATCACCACGTACAACATCACCACGTACGGACTGTCCAGCCACTGACATTACTCAAACCGTTCTGACCTGACCTGCGCCGGCGACGTTGACTTCTTGCCTGCATATCAGAATCGATAATGTTTGCTGTGTTAGCAGCAGAACGCTGGCCGGGAATTATGCAAACCGGTGCCGCCGGCTCTATATAGCCAGTGATACCGCGGTATGTACTTCGTATTTTATTCATTAACATTTTCTAATCTTCCTTGACGGTTTTTCTTCACCGTCGTTACTGTTTAATGGTTATCTTTCAGTTGACAAGTATAGTGATTAGGCGGGATACTGACTAACGGTAATTATTAGTTACAAATTAAGTTTTACTTAACCATTATGCCAAATATCCCACTCAACGCATTACGCACCTTCGAAGCCGTCGCCAGCCACATGAGCTTCTCGAAGGGCGCTGAATTCCTGAATGTAACGCCGGCTGCTGTCAGCACCCAGATCCGTGCGCTGGAAGAAAGGCTCAACCAGCCGCTGTTTCATCGTCACGGGCGCAAGATTTCACTAACTGAAGCCGGCCATAAGCTACTGCCCGGTGTGCAACGCGGGCTGAAGGAATTGCGTCAGGCGGTCGAGGTGATCAGTCATGATCGGCATGAAGGTGTGTTGAACTTAAGCATGATGCCATCGTTTCTGCAAAAATGGTTGATGCCACGACTGCCCGAGTTTTACACTGCCAATCCGCAGATGGACCTGAGGATTAGCGTGGACCGTTCACTGGTGGATTTTAACCAGACTGACATGCATGCCGCAGTGCGTTTGGGTGGCGGTAACTGGCCCGGGCTTAAATCCGTGAAACTGATGGATGAATGGATTCTGCCGGTTTGTAGTAAGCGCCTGCTGAAGAAGATCGACCCAATTGAATCAATAGAAGATCTGCAAAAACATGAGCTCTTGTTTACACCGGGCAAATTTCTGGATCCCTGGTTTCGTGAATTCGGAGAAGGCAACCGCGATAACCGTTGGAGCTTACTGAACGACTCCATCAGCATCCTGATGGCCGCTGAACAAGGTGAAGGCATCGCACTGACCCGTTGGTCACTGGCCTCGCGTGAAATTGAAGCTCGACGCCTGTTGCGACCCATCGATGCCATCGTTAAAGCTGATTGGTCGCATTATTTTGTGGCGCCACCACATTATTTTGATCTGCCGAAGGTGGCTGCGTTTCGGGACTGGATGGTTGATCAGGCCAGCCGGTTTGAGGTGCCGGAGTGAAGCAACGCTAAAACCTATAATTAGCGTGACATTAAAACCTACGGGCCAACACTTCCATTCGGGACATCCCTGTTTGATGTGCGCCAGGCAATGCCCAAGGAAGATGAAGTCGTAGAAAAAGATGGTCTACGTCTTTATACGGTGCCAGCAGCATTAGTCGCCTGCCCTGAAGCATTTTTTCGCCAGGCACCTGAAGAAGCCCGTACAGCCCTGGCAATGGTAAAAGATGCTTCGGATCTATTGACGCTCCTGCTTGAAAGAAGAGCCCGAACCGGCTGTTAGGGTTGTATTGGGGCACTTTATCTTCGTGTATATCCACCCTTATGTGGATGGCAACGGCCGCATGGGCAGGTTTTTGATGAATACCATGCTGGCAAGCGGCGGCTATCCGTGGACTGTGATTCCGGTGGAACGAAGGGATGCTTACATGGCGGCACTGGAAGCAGCCAGCGTGGACCAGAATATTGGTCCGTTTGCAGATTTTCTTGCTGAGCTGGTTAACGCGAGACTTTAGTTGTCGTCATCGCGGTATTTTACCAGTTTGCTTTCCACGTCCGAAAGTCAGACAAAGTGAGTTTGAAGCGAGCAATATTTCCTTCATGAAGGCTCATTAACTCTGTTTCGATAGCATTTATTACTTCGCTTCGGTCGTCAGTCTCAAGTTTTGAGCTCAGAAGTTCATTAATCTTCTCAGTAGCCGTCTCTTTGCTGGTCCCCGTCTCAACCAATTCTTTGACAATTTGCTTGATCAGGTCTCTGTATTTTAAGTTAACAGGGTTTGGGGATCCAAGTGACTCTTGTATGACCTTGTAGCGCGAAACGGAGCGTCGATAGGCCCACAAAAAAATCTCTTTGAAAAGCGTGACGTCATTGAGCTCATACACACCAAGCAGTCCCTGAATGTAAAGTCTATTGGGTACATTGGTAAAAGATAATGGGCAAAGGTTGTGACTAAATAGGGGTATGTTAGCTGCTAATCTAGACACTCTTTTATTCACATCCTCGAAAGGCTGCAAATAGGGGAGGTGGACCAATACAAAAAATGCCTGTTCATATGGGTTCTGAATTCGTTGAGCTTTTGACAAGATTGAGTCAAAGCATTCCTCGATCAGTTGAGGAATTGCCGTTGGGATAAATACTGATTGACCAATGTCGACAGGCACTGTCCTGAGGCGACCCTCAGCCAAAAACTCAATGGCGCCCTTGTGGTTGAGAATCATCTGAGTTTCTTGCGGACTCTTGCCTGTTGCCGGTGCTCCATCTTTAATCAGTCTCTCAGTATCAAGCAAAGAGTAGGTATTACCCTCCAAACGGCTCGAGTTGAACGACAAATCTATCAATAAACGGTTGAGGATTTTTCGAGCATACGTGCCTGCAGGCTGCGCTTGCCCTTCAACTTGTCCCATCCTTAGCAATGATTCTTTATCTTCTTCTTAGATAAGTGGCAAGTTATCTAAGTATTCAGGTTGGTTTTCTTAGGTACTTACGTTTGCGTTCATTTCCAGAAGCACCAGATGCTTTATTTCTCTCAGCATCTTAAGGTCGCCAGGCTTGTTGTTTGAGTCCGGCCAGTTCTCGACTTTTGCATAAAGGTCGTCAAACTCGGTCAATATCTGTTTCGACATTTTGCTAATCTCTTTCGCCGCTATTTTTTCCGGCAAGCCAATCGCCTGGCCAAATCTAAGCAAGTCTGTCTTCGTCAGTTGCCGGAAGCTGCTTGCATCGCCGATTTTTTGAGATAGCTCACAATCCAGGGCACCTTTCCCGCTGTAAATAATGGTCGACAACAGATCATAGTGTTCAGTCAGGGTATATCCGTTTGGCCCTACATAAAAAGACAGGTTTTTCAGATGAGCATCACCGTTACCGACCAATGCATTAAACAGGACCCATTTTAACAGCCTGATTCTGGTTAAGGCTTTCTCATCGACCAGCGTCAATATCTCACTTATCGAATTGATATTGCTCAGACGATACTTAGATCCGCTATATAAGCCATTTAGCTGACAGGCATCAATAATGTGCTTGCGGGTTTGATTGGGGTATTGGTCATCCCTGTCAAAACGCTCAACGATATAAACGGGTTCGGGTACGTACTTAATGTTTACCGAAGGCACTTGTAAGCCCACGTTTCCTGCAAGCGTCATCACAAACCATTCGTTGCATACGGTTGCCCAATACTCATTAGGGTGTTCGTGCTGCGGTTTTAGAATGTGGCTTGAGGGCATTGCGCCGACTGGCTCAAAAAGCTCACCGTTAGCATAAACGACGGCAAGTTTATGTTGCGCGCCCGCCAAAGACATTTTTTTTGCAGAACCTTTTGATAATGGGGTTGTGGCTAAATGGTTGATGCGAAAACTCAAATCGTGATTGGATAGCGGTTTTACAGACTTTAAGCCCAGTGCTTCATTCTGTTTCAATAAAGTAAGCGCCCCGGCAGACTCGGCGCCGTACATTTCCAACAAGCTAAAGGCGTCTTCTCGATCAATGTTTCTGTCTTTGGCGATGATCGTTCTTGCAGTCTCTTCCGGCAATAAATTGTCGAAAAACCACTGAACATAGCGGTCTGTGGAGTTGTCGATATGTTTTTTTTGAGATAGACCAATATCGGGACACAATGGGAACGAGGCTTTGTCATCCTGCCAGGTTTGCGCATAGTCGAATGACCAAACGCCATTTGTTGATGCCAGTTCGCCGATAATTTTGGTCTCAAACCAAACGACCAGTTTTCTCTCATCTGTCATCAGGTGGTTCTACGTACAGTTTTATGCCCAGTTCATCGAGGATTTTTAATAATTTATCGGCAGCGAGGGTGCCTTTGCCATTTTCGATCGCTTTTAAAGGACGCTCACTGAAACCACAAATCAAAGCCAGCGATGCCTGGTCGATACCTTGTTCTTTTCGGGTAGATTTAATTAACTGACCGATTTGTTGGCTGTTTTGGATTCTGATCATGGCTCGGCAATATGTTTATAGGGCATATATGTCGAATTATACTGGAAAAATAGTAGAATAGGAATAAATAGATCATATATGTTCTATTTATGCTGTATTAGCTAGGGAGGGATAAGAGTAGTGCATATATGCACTATTGGTTGGGTGATTTGTTTTTTTAAAAAGTGGCCTTAGCAGCCGCCTTATATTTTGCAATGCTTGCTGGTTTTGAGACAGAGACCCATTCGTCTTTTTCATAGGACTCAAGGATTTCTTTCTCCTCTTTATTTAGCTTGTTACTCATAACATTTACACCTCAAGATATTTTCTAGTGGCTTTGCGACTGGGAATAGTGGTTTTGAGATTTCCATACAACACACGCATATCTCTAATTTAGAACATTGTGTGCCTTTTGCAATCACCAGGCATCACATCCAGCACTTCATCAACCGCAACAAGACCGCAAATCAACTCCGCTTTTCTGCGCTGTCCAGCGCTTGCATGCCCGAGCGGTAAATCCGGATTCAGCTCCAGTGCTTCACAATACGGCTGACCATCCCATTTCGGGGCACCACGAAGCGATGCGGAAAATTCATAAGCCTCGCCTACTGTCAGGAAAGCAGGCAGCTCAGGCGCTGAGGTAATAAGCGCCACATGCCGTCGCGCCAGTGTCACCGCATAAATGTCCTGCCCGTTAACGCAGACACCGCCACTTGTAGGCAGCAACTCCCCACCCATCGCAGGCTACTAGTGCAACGGCTCGATCGCGATGATCAACCGACCATCGTTGGCGCATGAGTTCGGGGCCCAATCTTGATTTCAGGCGGGTAAGTATGTCGTAGGTTGGCATGGCGGCGAATGCCAGGAACCCACACGCAAATGCGAATGCTTTGTGACCGGCGAGATGACCGGGACTGATATGGCTGGAGAGGGCAAGCTGGCCTCGTATTCCAGCGATACCCATTGGTAGCAACACAATAGTGACAACAAATGCGAGGTAAGCGACCCATGGCTGCTGTGCGTAGCCGAATATGAGCAGAGCCAATATTGCCAGGGCAGGCGCCATCAAAAAATATGAGGCCGCCCACCGCGTTCTCGTGACGTAACTCGCTACCAATATCCAAACCTTCCAGAAGGTAAAAAGCTTCCGTGCTAGGGCTGTCTGAGCGAGCCCAGGAATCCAAAATCACTTCCTCATTTGCGGGTTGGTCCAGACCAGCTCCTGAGATTCCAAGCTCATCTTCCAGATTATCCAAGCACGAGGAATCCATATAGCGCGTAATGAACTCCCGCCACGTCATGCCTGGAATATCATAGGCTGGCAAACCAAGGTTAAGTTGATAATCATCAGTCTGAAGTTTTGCATACAAGTCTTCAGTGATCAGGGTAGGGGCCTCTAGCAGTGGCTCGCCGTGGTTTTCAAAAAAGCTGAATACTTTGTCGTAGTAGCTTGCAAGATTAAGCCTGCGCCGACACTGGTGGTGGAGATAAGGAATTGTCTACGTGTAATGCCCATTGTGGTGCTCCTCTTTAGTGCTTTCGGCGATATGCCGCGGCGCACAATCTGGATGTCAAATGCCGGACCGGGTTTGTCGTTTTGACGGGGTCGGTTGCCCTTTGCTTTAGCTTTCCTACGCTCTAATTGTCATCATCACCGTAAATGCTTATCCCTTTCCCGTAGGGATTGTTTGGGCTATCAGACTTGTAGGGACTGCCGGCGCCATACTCATTGTTGATGGAATCCGAAGTGTATTTCGACCCATAGCGTCCGTATGGGTTTGAGGTGGATTCCGAATCATACGGGTTGGTGCTCAACCGGCCACGGTAATTGCCGTCACTGTCGTACAGTTTTGGTGCATTGGTGGCGTAAGGGTTGGTTGCACTCTGATTGGAGTACTTCGAACCATACGTGCCATAGTTGTTGTTGATGCTGTCACTCGAGTACTGGGAGCCGTGGGCACCGTATGGGTTGGAAGTTGAATCAGTAGCATAGGGATTAGCACTCAGCTGGCCCAGGTATGGGTCATCCGCTGTGCAAGTCGTTGCCCAGCCAAAGCTGAGGACGCCAACTAATAAAACATTCAATAAGATTTTGTTCATGTTTCTACTCCTGATCTAACATTTGTATGTAAAAAACCTTTCAAGCTTCAAGATACTTGGTGACGTTCTCAATAGTTGAGAATGTACGTTACAAATATCGCAGATTGCGTGCCTTACCAAAGCGGCATTCAAATTTACACGACAGTTGACAGTGACATCACTACTGTCTAGTATACTCGTCATGAACACTTCAAGCAAATTCAACCTGGAAGAAATTTCCACTCTCACAGAACTGACACGGCGGACGGTTCGTTACTACATCCAGTCAGGCTTGGTTGATCGTCCGCAGGGCGTTGGCAAGGGTGCCTATTACACGCAACATCATATTGAGCAGTTACTCCTCATCCGCAAATGGCAGTTAGCCGGGTTATCGCTGGAACGTATCGGGGAAGTATTGAAGCAGACCTCAGAAGGCCCATTGCCACCGACACCGCGGCGCTCCGGCACTGTCGAGGTCTGGAGTCACATGGTGGTTACGGATGGCATCGAGGTCACCCTGGAGCCCGGTCGCGCTGGGCTTAGCCCGGAACAGGTAAGGGCTTTTTTCCGCGGGGTATCGCAGGTCTATGAACAACTTAAAGAGAATAAGGAATAACAATGAACAACATGGCGTGTGCGTTATCCGGCGTTAACGATGAGCGGGTCGCTCTGGTGGATGTATCGGTGTCAGCGGTCCTTCAGGACCAGCTTTCTGAAGTAACCATGTCGCAGACCTACCGCAACATTGAGGCCGTCAACATCGAGGCCGTCTACACCTTTACTATTCCGCTGGATGCCGTACTGCTTGAACTGGAAGTGGAGATCGGCGGACGGGTTCTTAAAGGCGCGGTAGTGGAAAAGACATCCGCCGAAGAGCAGTACGAAGATGCCATCGCCAGCGGTGACGCAGCGGTGATGCTCGAAATGCTTGAGCCAGGTCTGTACACCATGAACGTAGGTAACCTGCTGGCCGATGAGCAGGCGATCATCACCTTCAGCTACGCGAATATTTATCGCTGGAAAGGCGATCAGTTGCGCATATTTCTTCCAACCACGGTCGCACCTCGCTATGGCGAATCAAGCCATTTAGCGCATCAGGAGCCGGAGTCTTCCCTCACCGTTGAAAATCTCTTTTCACTCGAGGTGAAGGCAATCGGAAGTCTGTGCAACGCGCAGTTCGTTTGCCCATCACACCAGGTCACCCTGAAAAGGTCAGCCGAAAAGGTGGTTATAAGTTTACAAGAGGCGAAGGCAGTCATGGACCGCGATTTTATATTGAACGCCAAAATCACCAACACGGAGCGGAAATTTGCCTTGTGCGGTACAGATGGCGATGGCCTCGCGGCGGTGGCCAGCTTTCAACCATTTTTCCCCGGCCTGCAACAGCCACGTCCGTTGAATCTTGCCATCGTGATTGATTGTTCCGGTTCCATGGGGGGTGATTCCATGAACCAGGCCAAACAGGCGCTGGATGGTATGCTCGATGCTCTTCAGCCAGAAGACCAAGTGACACTGATTGCTTTTGGCAACTCGACTAAAATGCTTTCCCAAAAGCTGCTGCGCTGCAATAAGAGCAACCTCACCAAGGCCAAGCGCTTTGCGCAGCAGCTGGATGCGGACATGGGTGGTACGGAGATTGGAGAAGCCCTGGCACGTGCCAATGGTGCACTGAACCAATGCGAGTCCGCAGATATTTTTCTGGTAACCGACGGCGAAGTCTGGTCGTGGGAGTCGGTCGTTGAAGAAGCGACATGTGCCGGGCATCGTATCTTCACTGTAGGTGTGGGTAGCGCGGTTTCCGAAACTTTTGTGCGGAAACTGGCCAATGCGACCGGTGGCGAGTGCGAACTGGTATCACCCCGCGAAGGCATGGCAGACAAGGTAATTAGACACTTCGAGCGTATGCGTGCGCCGCGTGCGAAACGAGTCACCATTCAATGGCCCGAGTACGCTGCTGATACCACACCCGCAACTGCAGGTTCTGTGTTCGAGGGAGATACCATCATCGCCAGCGCGCGATTTGACCGACCGTCAGTCAGCGGCAAGGTTGTTTTGGAAGTCGAGACTGAGAGCGGAGATGTATTTCTGCAGGATTTACAGATCGAAATGACCGAGAGGTCGGAGTCTGAAGACCACATATCCACGATCGCCCGATTGGCGGCTTCGGAAAGATTGAAGGAAGTGAAAAGCGGCACGGGTCTGGAAATGGCGATGCACTATCGCCTGATCAGCCCCTGGACCAACTGGCTGGTGATTGCCCATAGAGCCGAAGACGAACAGGCGCAGGACGCACCCGAACTGCGAAAAGTGCCACAAACACTGCAGGCTGGCTGGGGTAGTTCCGGATTAGATATGTTTTCAGTAGACCTGCCAATGTCTTCAGACCAAATGGACTGTTTTTCGGACCCCATGGTTGGGTGTCCAAGTGCGAAGTACCATTTGAAATTTTCAAGAGGCAGAGCAGAGTCAGAGCCTAACCTGCCACCACAAATAGAGAGATTAATCAGACTGATCAACAACGAACCCGGCAGTCTGGATCCTGCTCGTGCTCTCGATGTGCTGACGGAAGTCGGGCTTGATGATGAACTTGGTGATCTATTCCATCGAGCTGATCGTTTAGGTTTAAGCATCCAGGCCATAGCTGCCGTTACACTTGCTGAAATTCTTAAAGGACCGTTGCGCAAGCAGCTATCCAGAAAAGCAAAACGTGCAACCAGGCAAATGCAGGGTTACGCCAAAGATGTGATGCAGACACTTAAAGAGATGCTGTCCCTCAACCAAAATTTGGTAGCGATGACAAGGACTGCCATCGAGCGCGGTGTCATGAGCTCCGGGCATGGGCAATACTTATCGGAATTGAGAGAACGATTTGAAGAATTGTCCGAAATGCCTGATCGCATACGGGACTCCGTTCAATCTTTAAAAGAACAAATAAATGTCTGAAACCGGTGGGTCATGGGCGGTAATGGAGTGCTTCATTACCGCTAGTTTTCTGAGTAATTGCAACACACCTTCAATCAACAACCGGGTAACAAGCCTCACCCCAAACCCGCTGATGATCATTCATCATCAGGTGAATGACGATAGGCACCACTTGCCCCATGATTTCAGCGCCCTGGGTGATTTGGCTGCGGTTGATAGAACTGTTCCAGGTGGCTCCGCCATGCAGTAATTGATTTCGCAATGTGTACAAGCGGTCGAACATAACCTCCATCACTTTTTGGGTGTCCTGTCTGCCCAACGCCCGACTGGCAGATGTTTTGCTTTTTTGGAAAGACTGCTGCCAATCTTCTTCTGTTATCTGGCCATTGTGGAAATCCCAGAACGGTTGAAATACGTACTTGTTGTCGATCATTAATCGAATGGCGCCTGAAAAATGGTTCCACACCAGTTCGTATAACAGCTTATCGGTATCCGAATCGATAAGGCGCCCAAGGAAGCCCTGGAATCGCTTTCGTTCAGTTGAGCTCTGCCGGTCGGGGACTTCATTTGCGTAGGCTGCGTTGAACGCGACCCAGAGGAAGATGAATTTGGCATCCTGGTCTTTGGTTTCTTGTTCGGCCCGGTTTAGCCAGCTTAGGGCTCGGTGGACGCGCAGGGATAGGGATTCGGGGAATTGATCGCGGATTTCGCGTTGGCGCGACTTGAGGCTGTGATGGTCGAGTTTCTTTTCGTTCTTCATCTGAGTCAAACCTACCTTTGAAAAGTGCTGGAAGTCGCGGTCGCTACTATAAATCAATAACTACGCATACCCGGTATAACCCCTCTCACCCCACCACGTGGATTACTTGTATCGTCCTTTCTTCGTGGAATAAGATGAATGTGACTATGCATAATTGTTTGCCCAGCTGCCTCACCTGCATTCACGCCAAGGTTAAAGCCAAGAACACTCTTTTCTTCGTCCATGATCTTTTCTTTCATTTGTTTAATTAACAAATTGCACTGCGCGAGTTCACCCTGCGTGAGCTCAAACCATGAAGGTTCATGACGTTTTGGAATAATCAATAAGTGGCCGTCAGTTACGGGGAAGCGATCCTTAATAACGTAAGCCAATTCGGCTTCCTGAACAAATGGTCGGTCTTTGGAAACAGTGCAAAACAGACAGTTTGACTCACGTACCTCATGCATACACCGATATGCGCGGACATCTGTATTATCTTTGTTGCTTTTCCATGCATTGCATCGATAACACAGCGCCTGGAGGTTGCTAAGGTCGTCACCTCCGCCCAGGCTTCTAGGCTGAATGTGATCCACTTCGAGTACGATCTCGGCAGCAGACACGCCGCAAAGTTCACACCGGTATCGGGCCCGTTTCATTACTTCGTATTTGAGTGTGCCGCTTATATAACCACTGGATTTGCGCCGGTGCTTATAGATCTGTTGACCGCGTGCATCCAGATAGTCCTCATACTTTTGTTGGCATGCCTGCAACAGTTGTGCTTTTTGTTCAGCAGTCAGGTAAGAATAATCATTTAACTGATAACCTGCGATGCTGTTTCTCTCACCCTTCTTAACTGAAACAATACCGTGATTTTTGCCAAGCACGCGGCCAGGCATTTCTTTTGTGATTTTTGAGTAATACTCGATGAGTGCTTCATCACGCTCTGCAAACTGTTTTGCAATTTGCTCAACTGAAGCTTCGCCGTCGTTGTTAATTAGGGTCATTAGCATCACGGGTTGATAGATATGCGACATACGCATTCGGTGTTGGATGAAGTCGAGGAGATTTGCAAACACTGGCATAATGCAATCGTGCCACGTCGCCCCTAAATAGTGAAGGTTATTGAATAAGAAATCCAATTGAGGATTAAAACCGATCCGGCTAAGTCCAAATAGAGGGCCGGCTAGTGGAGATTGTGCAGCAACTAATGACTCTCAGTAATCATTCTTAGATATTTCCGCTTTCGGCTAACCCGGCGCTTGGTTATAGTTGCAAAGTATTTCTTAGAAAAACACCAACGATAAAGTCAAAAAATGGAGGTGCATAGGACGATGATAAATAATGATCCAATTGCGCTGAGCCAACAGTTTCGAAGCTTTGCTGAATCCCCAACGTGGAGCCAGCTTCATTCACCTAATGCTCTAGCAATAGCGCTCAATGTTGAGACAGTGACAAGTTAGTTGGCTACTAAAAAACAAATCGAAGTTGTCGCTGCTATTTTGGTTAATGACCAAAAAATCTTGTGTGTGCAACGAGATGAGAATAAGTATTCATACATCTCAAGAAAGTACGAATTCCCTGGCGGAAAAATCGAGGTCGGCGAGACCAATGGACAAGCTCTTAAAAGGGAGGTTCTTGAAGAGCTTTGTTTAGATATCGAAATCGATAGTTGTTTACTTACTGTAGAACATGAGTATCCCGACTTCACAATTCGAATGCATAGCTATTTGTGCAAAAGCACAAATGCTCACAACATATACTTGACGGAACACATAAATTATCAATGGTTGTCGATTTCAGAATTGACCAATCTGGATTGGGCGGCTGCGGATATTCCAATAGTGAAGTTACTGCAAGCAAGGATGCATGAGCGTGGATGAACAGTTTTTCTTCAACAGTATAAAAAGCGGATTCATTGATAAGAAGTTTTCGCCAAGCACCGCATTCCACCCAAAACTATTAATCAATGATCAGTCTTCAGAACAAAGAGTGCTCACCACAATTGAGCGAGCACTCAATCAGTGCCAAGAATTTTGGTTTTCTGTTGCGTTCATTACCACCAGTGGCGTTGCCTCGATAATAAGCACACTTAAGACTCTTGAGGACAAAGGTGTCTATGGAAAAATCTTGGCATCTGAGTATCAAAATTTCACACAGCCAGAAGCCTTGCGTCGTTTAATGCAACTTTCAAATGTGGAACTCAAAATTTCCGTTAATAGGAATTTTCACTCGAAAGGTTATCTGTTCAAGATTGATGGCAATTATGACTTGATCATCGGTAGCAGCAACTTAACAGCGAATGCGTTATCTCGAAACGTAGAGTGGAATTTAAAAGTTTCTGCGAAACCCGAAAGCATGTTAATGCATGACGCCCTTCAAGAATTTGAAGCCGAATTTGAAAAGGGCGATGTAGTAGATGACTTTTTTCTCACCGACTATGAAGCTTCTTACCTGGCAGCAAAGCAAATTCGGTCTGGGCTGTTATTCAAAAAATATCAGGAATTTGTTACAGATCCGCTGGATCCCAACACACGCTCAATTATGGATGTTGGTCTATCTAAAATTATCGAACCAAACAGTATGCAAAAGGAGGCTTTAGAAAACCTTAGGCTAATTCGCGAGAAAGGGCTAACAAAGGCGTTACTGGTATCTGCAACAGGAACGGGTAAAACATACCTCTCCGCGTTCGATGCGCACTCATTTGATGCCAAGCGGCTACTTTTTGTAGTCCACCGGAAGAATATTGCAAAAGCAGCATTGGATTCTTTCGAACAAATATTCCGAAATGAACGCACGATGGGATTATATTCAGGCGAGTCAAAACAAATAGCGTGTGAGTTCATTTTTTGCACTATTCAAACGCTGTCACGCCCAGAAAACCTCAATCAATTCAAACAAGATCATTTTGACTACATCATCATCGATGAATCCCACAGAGCCGGCGGAAACACTTACCAAAACATAATCAACTATTTTGAGCCAAAGTTTTTATTGGGAATGACTGCGACCCCAGAAAGAACGGACGGGTTTGACATTTTTGAGCTTTATGACCACACAATTGCTTATGAAATTCGGCTGCACCAAGCGCTTGCTGAGGACATGCTAAGCCCGTTTCATTATTACGGCATAACTGATTTGACCATCGATGGACGATCTATAGATGAGTCTTCTGACTTTAACCTATTAACAAGCGAAGAACGGGTTGACCGAATTTTGGAGCAGGCTTCATTTTACGGAACCGATACAGGACAAATAAGAAGCCTCGTCTTTTGTTCTAGGGTAGAAGAGTGCATTTCCCTTGCAGAAGTTTTCCGTCTGAAGGGCAAAAGAGCGATTGCCCTAACAGGAATGAATTCAGAAGAAGAACGAAGCGATGCAATACTAAGGTTGGAGGCTGACGATATTGACGATACCCATCCAAAGTTAGACTACATCTTCACCGTGGACATTTTTAATGAGGGTATTGATATTCCACGCATTAACCAAGTGATCATGTTGAGACCTACGCAGTCCGCCATTATTTTTGTGCAACAAATGGGCCGTGGGTTGAGGAAAACAGAAGGAAAAGAATATTTAACTATTATCGATTTCATTGGCAACTATGCAAATAATTACCTTGTCCCTATCGCTCTTTATGGTGATAACTCTTACAACAAGGATAGGCTACGAAAATTAATTAAGGGAGGGAGTAGCCCCATTCCGGGAACATCAACCGTAAACTTTGATGAAATTTCAAAAGGACGAATTTTCTCGGCGATCGACAAGGCTAACATGCGGTTGCTGAGGGATCTAAAAAACGACTATGAATTATTGAAGTTTCAGCTAGGCAGGCCACCGATGATGTTGGATTTTCTCGAAAGTAACTCAAGAGATCCATATTTGTATATCGAGTACTCGGACTCTTTCTTTGCTTTTTCTGAAAGTCAGGAGGAATCCCTTCGTGGCGTGATTTCAGATAAAGATAAGAAACTCTTAGGCTTCTTTTCAAAGGAGATAAATAACGCGAAGCGGATTGAAGAGCCATTGATCTTGGGGGCCCTAATTGAAAAGGAAGTGGTTAATTTAGAAGAGATATCCCTACAAATTCAAAGTAAATATGCATATCAAAATTTGGAGTTTATTGAGTCTGCAATAAACAACCTTAACTTAAAATTTGTCACAGGCAGACTCAACAATAAAACTGTTCCCCTAGATCAGATTTTTAATGTGCGCATAGTTCAACAAACTGGGTATGAACTCAGGCTGCACCCAGAGTTCGTTATTATTTTACAAAACCCCCATTTCAAAGAGTATTTGCTGGACAGCATTACTTATGCAATACGAACATTCGACAAGACCTATGATGCAAATAAATTCAAGCAAGGGTTTTTGCTGTATCAAAAATACAGTAGAAAAGACGTATTTCGAATTCTTTGTTGGGAAACTAATCCAATTGCGCAAAACGTAGGTGGTTACATAATCAGTAGAGACCAATCAAACTGCCCGATTTTTGTCACATATCACAAAGAGGACTCAATTTCGGAGTCTATTAAATATGAAGACTATTTTCTCGACCACTCAACCTTTGCCTGGATGTCAAAATCTAAACGAAAACTATCAAGCCCAGATGTTCAATCTATAAGAAACCACGAAGCCCTTGGGTTGCGTATGCCGCTATTTATTAAAAAAACTGACGATGAAGGTAAAGATTTCTATTACGTCGGTGACGTTCAGCCAATGGATGATAGTTTCAAGCAAGGCACAATGAAAACCGACAAAGGAAAGACTGTCTCGGTTGTGCAGCTAGTTTTCAAACTTGACAATCCGGTTGAAGATGGGATTTATGAATATTTGTCTCAGGTGTGTATTCCGGTGATACCTGCCACCCATTCCGTTTGAAGCCTGCCACCTGAACCGGTCAAGGCTGCCACCCTCGGAGCGATAGCGACGCGGGCTTTGCATATTGTTACTCGGAACCC
>Ga0209491_10003318_pt1 | contig 26757 bp, 32 predicted proteins | sample BON02_FD_187213 | JGI IMG/M metagenome (GOLD analysis project Ga0209491, IMG submission 187213) | Freshwater microbial communities from Lake Bonney liftoff mats and glacier meltwater in Antarctica - BON-02 (SPAdes) (version 2) | ecosystem: Environmental > Aquatic > Freshwater > Ice > Glacier...
CAAAACCAAGGGATGCCTCAGCCGACAAACCGCGCTGGCCCCTCCCGGTGAATGTTCCATTCACCTGCCGGGCAATGCATGACGCACCAGCTGATGCTCTCAGCCAAGAAGAAATGGCGCAAGCTAGATGGGCAGAACCGACTGCCCGAAATCATCCAGGGGGTTGAATTCCGCGACGGGATCAAGCACGAAATCAAAGCCGCCTGATCGCGCCGTCACCAACTTTTGGGCATAGCTCCGGATGTGCATCCCGGTTCTGTGTTCGCTCACCCTTCCGAATTCCCATTGCAAGGCCGGTCTCACCGAGATCCTGGCCCACCAGGCGCAAGGAGGCGGCCATGGCCTATAAGGTTGGAACCACCATCGTGATCGATGACAGCGGAAATGTGGACTGGTCGCGCATTGCCAACAAGCCGGTGATCGGCGCGGGAACCATCACATCGGTGGACGTGGTGAACGGCACTGTCGGCGCGGGTGTAAACATCGGCCTCCGCAGCACCGGGGGCAACTGCAACTGCACGGCTAACTGCTATGTGACCAGTCTCTCAGGTGGTGGCGCAACCGGTGCGGTCTCGATAATGGCAAGCCGATCGTCCTTCAACTGCAACTGTGCCTGCCGGTGCTGACGATGGGGGTCCGCAGCGCAACTGTCGAGCTCTGGCCGACGCGTGTCACCTTTTTTGAAACATCTGTCGACTGGCCGGTGAACAGGCAACTGGCCAAAGAGGCCATCGCAGCCACCAAACGCCGCGATAGCGGGGCGATGTCTACCGCCGCCAAACGGCGGGTGCGCGGCTTCCTCGAACAGAGCGAAGCTGGCCAAGCACTGAAGGCTCATCTCTTTGCCTGCAGCCGTGCCGTGCTGGACCCCTGGGCTCAGTATCTCGACCCCGACCATTGCGAAAACCGCGCACTGGTGATCGCGCCCGGCGGCTTCATCTCGACCCACAAGGATAGTCGCGAGGGAGACCTCACCTGCGTGCACTTCCTGACTGGCGGCGGGGCCGGGCAGCCGATCAATTCGGTTGGCACCCCGCGGTTTGTGATCGAGGATCCGTCCCGTTACTTTGACGAGGGGCGCCTGCCCTATGAGCCGCGCCATGGCTATTCGGTCAATCCGCGCCCCGGGCTGTCCGTCTTCTTCCCTTCCCACATTCCCCACAACCAGCACCCCTACGAGGGGAGCGCGCCGCATGTGCAGGTGGTCGCAAACTTCCGCGTCACTCTGCCAACGGCGATCGAAGAAAGGCTTTTTGACTGATGTGGTTTGATCTGATCTTGGAAGCACGTGACGGCAGCCGCCGTCACGTCCGCTACAATCCGCACACCTCGGAATGTGAGGGGCTGCCGTTGCCGGTCGAGCCGGGGATATTCGCAGCCGTTCCGCGCGTGGCCAAAGACAAGCCGCTCGGCAAATCGCGCGCGCCGCGTGTTCTGAAAATCCAGCTGGGCCTGTCGTGCAATTATGCCTGCAGCTATTGCAGCCAGGCCTTCCAGATTGCAGATGCCACAGTCTCAAAACTGGCGGATGTCGAGCACTTCCTGACTGAGCTTGACGGCTGGATCGCGCAAGCTCCAGAAAAGATCGAGCTCTGGGGTGGAGAGCCGTTTCTTTACTGGGCCAAGATCAGACGCCTCGTCCCCGCGCTGACAGCGCGCTTCCCAGCGGCGCGGTTCTCGATCATCACCAATGGCTCACTTCTTGACCGCGAAAAGCTCGACTTCATCGCGGCCCACGACATCGCGATCACGATCTCGCATGACGGGCCGGGGCAGCATCTGCGCGGGCCTGATCCGTTCGATGATCCGGATAAGCGGGCTTGGATCGAAGCGCTACTGGCCGAGCGCCCGGAAAAGACCGGGTTCAATAGTGTGCTGACGCGTGAGCACCACGATCTTGGGGCCCTCAAGGCCTGGTTTGCCGAAAAGGTTGGGCCGGATATCTTTGTGGGGCTCGAGGGTGTCGTGAATGTCTATGATGCGGCGACTGCCATCGGCACCGGGCGGTTTGAGCCCACGGAGTTGAACAGCCTGACCCGGTCCATCTTCGAGGCTCTGGTTGAAGACCCGAATGCCTTTGGCCTCAGCGAGCGCATCGACGAATTCTATGCTTCAATCCAGCGCCGGCGGCCCATCGAAGCCCTCGGCCAGAAATGCGGTATGGACCGGGAGGACACCATCACAGTGGATCTGCGCGGCAATGTCATGACCTGCCAGAACACCGGCGCTAAGGGTGCGCACAAGATCGGCCATGTGGGCGACTTCGACGCCATCGCGCTCGATACAGCGACGCACTTCGCGTTCCGGGAGGAATGCATGGCTTGTCTGGTCGTGCAGCTCTGCAAAGGGTCCTGCATGTTCCTTGAGGGCGACTTCTTCGCACAGTCCTGCGCCAACGAGTTTGCGTTCAATATGGGGATCATGATGGCGGCGGTTTGGCATTTGACAGGGATGGTGGTCGTTGGCGTGGAGGTCACAGGCCGGCAGATGGCGCTGGAAGCGCTTAACGCATCAACAGCCGTTCTGCCCGGCCCGTGATCCTTGTTTACGCTGTCAAAGCCGACAGGGTCAGTTCCCGCGCCAGATCGGTGCGGTTCAGCCAGCCGGTATCCACCTGCGGCGCAGCGTCCTCAACGGCGGTTAAGCCAATCTTTTTCATGCGTTTTCTCCATGATCGGCGCCCCACGATCGGTGCGCTAAAATCGGTTTGGAGAGGCAAGCACGGGCAAGGGACCGGCGAAGAGGCGGAAACCGGCGGAAACAAACGGGGTAATTATTCCGGACTTTTATCCACAGCGTTTTGCGGCCCGCGGCTCAGATTCCATTTTGAACAAACATGGAACTCTGACAACTTGGAGGGGAGCAGTTCACAACAAGAATCGCCAGATGGTCACCCCCACCGAGAGGCTGGGGATTGGTCTTGTTCGACCCGAGATCACAACCCTACCGGCGGTCAAACAAGGAGGCAGGCATGGCGTTTCCGGCGCAGGTTTTCCATTCGATTCTTGAGGTTTCCGTGCGCTGGGGATGCAGCGTGACGCAGGTGGTGAACAACGCCATCGCCGACGAACTCGATCTGGTGACCGGGGTCTCGCATGTCACGTTTGGCATGGCTGACTGACACGCTTGCCCGTATCGCCGATCACAAGGTCAACCGGATCGATGATCTGCTTCCGTGGCACGCAAGATAACTGCAGTCAGACCGGACGCTTACCATCAACACCGCATCAGAAAAACTGCACCGGCAGGCTTCAGCCTGCAATCGCAGGCAGCGATGGGCAAAGGTGACGCCGTCACCTTGCGCGCAGCAATCCAGCGCTGCATGTTCGGTCAACAACCCAACGTTGTCTGAAAGCTCGTTTCCGGTGCCTACGTTTCCATAGCGCAATTGGATATAACGTCCCGATCGCCATACACTATCGCGGCGGCGCAGCCAGCCCGTCGCCGTGATTAAGCCGGAAAACTCTATCGTCCGGCCGTCCAGAGAAGGGGAGCAGCGCAGGTAGGTCACACGCGTTGAAAGGTCGAAAAATGCGTTCTAAAACGCCGCCTCGATGGCCCGAAGTGCGGCGCGGAATTTGAGGTAATGAATGGGGTCGGTGAAGTCGGGATAGGACGACAGCTTGACCACCATCATGCCGGTATCGGGGGCTACCATGACCATCTGACCAAAGACCCCGAAGCAATAGTGGCGGCCCAGGCGCGAGTCCTCGACCCAGAACTGGTTGCGATAAGCGCCATGGGGCCAGTCCTTGTAATTCTCAGCGTCGTAAAGACCATGGGTGCCGTGGCGGATATCTTGGCACCAGGCGGCGGGGATGACTTGGCGGCCCTCAACCTTGCCCATGTTCATCAGCATCAAGCCAAAGCGGGCCATGTCTCGCAAGGTGGCGCTGATACCACCGCAGGCAAGGCCGTATCCGGCGCTGTCGAGGGTGATGCTGGCATCCTCGGCGGCCCCCATGGGTTGCCAAAGGCGTTGTGACAGGATCTGGGGCAGGCGCTGGCCGGTCACACGCTCCATCGCGTGGGCAAGGACATCGGTCTCGATTGATCGATACTCAAAGCGCTGGCCGTGAGGGGCCTCGGCCACCTTCAGGCCAAGGATCTGGTCCCAGATGCAGGTGGGCCACTGGGACACGTCCTGACCGGCGGGGGCGGGTTTCCAGCCGCTGGCAAAGTCGGTTTTGCCGACATCGCTGTCGCGGATGTCGTAATCCTCGCAGTAGCGCGTGCCCGACGTCATGTCGAATATGTGCTCAAGAGTGGCGCCGGCATAGGCGGTGGTGGCCAGTTCGGGCAGATAGGTGGTGATCGGGGCGGCGGGGTCGAGAAGGCCATCGGCAATCAGGGTGCCCGCGGCGGCGGCGGTCAGGGATTTTGACACCGATTGCAAAAGGTGCGGCGTGCTTTCGGTCATGCCGTTGTGATAGCTTTCGTGCAATGTTGTGCCGTTCTTCCAGACAAAAATGGCGTCGGTATAGGTGTCGTCGAGCATCCGCGCAAAACTGGTCTGAGCGCCGTCGATGTCAGGATAGGTAAAGGCGTTAAGGTTGCCACTGGCGGTGGGTAGGGCCGAGGGGTGGTCGGCGCGACGGATGGGGGCGGTGGGGAGAATTTCACGAATGTGCTGGAACGCCCAGCGGTTCCATGGCGGGCGGTCCCAGTCGATCATCGGCACGCGCATGCCGGGCGGTGGCGGGGTGCCCAGCATGATGGGCGGGGCAGCGTCAGAGTTGCGGTAGCTGCTCATATCGGGGGCCCTTGCGGTAGGGAAAGGTCCAGTTCGGCAAAGACTGGCTGGTGGTCCGAGCCATCGGCGTCGGCGTCAATCCAGGCGCGGGTAACGCGACCGACAAACTCACCGGTCACCAGAATATGGTCGATGCGCATATAGCCGCTGCGGGTGTCGTCGGGATGGGTGACGCCAAAATCTTCGGCGTGACCGGTCAGGGTCAGCACATCGGAAAACATCGCGTTTTCGTGCAGGCGGCCATAGTAGGGATCCTTTGCCCCGACCAGCAGGTCATAATTGGGCGAGTTCGGGCGCATGTTGAAATCGCCGAAGATCATGGCGGGGCGGGGCATGTCGGCAAGATCCTTGCGGCCAACGGCCATCCAGTCCTCATGAAAATCCGCATCCGGCACACCGAGGCCCGACACCGGACCGCCCTGCATGGGCGCGTCGGCGACGATCTGCATGATCTGGGTGATTTGGATCTGGCGCTGACGCTCGGACAGGAAACTGAGATGGGTGTTGTAGATGCGCGTGGGAAAGCCGCCTGCCACCACGATCAGTTCCTGCAGGCAGGACTGATCGACCAGATGGCCGACAATGGGATATTTTGGCAAGGGAAAGACCCGCATCGACAGGATTGGCCAGCGCGAAAGGGCCAAAAGCCCGTATTGCCGCCGCGCGCCCTTGTCGGGGCTGGAGGGGTCGGCAATATCGACAGAAGGGGCATAAGCGTAATGGTGATCGGGCAAAAGTTCGGCAAGACGGGCGACCTGATCGGCATGGTCCATGACGCGCCAGCTCCGCTCGACCTCTTGCAGGCAGATGATGTCGGCGGAGCGCACCGTGTCTGCGATGCGGGTCAGGTCAACCTTGCCATCGCGCCCCATGCCCCATTGGATATTGTAGGTAACGATCTGCATCGGGTTTCTCCTTGGACGAGGCTTTGGTCATTGTCGCGTGCGTGTCATCCGGTAGTGGTAGACCTGAGTAAACCATTTGCCCTGCGGAGGGTCAAATCATTTGATTGACAGATCAGTCAATGAACATATACTTTTTCGATGCTGCAGGACTAGTGGCGTTCGCGGGGACATTCTGGCCCCTTTGGCTCAACAACCAAAAGATTGATCGGGCTGCCAAAAGGCCTGAAATCAGGGGAGATAGACATGATGACCATCCGCCATCGACTGCGGTTGAGTGCGTCTCTTGCCGCAGGTCTGCTGCTGGCAATACCGGGGGCGGCGCTGGCGGAAAAGGTGCTGCGCGAGGCGACGGACCTGGCCTTTGGCGGCTCGGAAAATGCAGATCCGTTGTCGTCCAGCCGCTATTTCGAGGTGACCGAACGGGTCTATGACCGGCTGATCCGGCACGGCGATGGCGCGGTGCCGGTGCCGTCGCTGGCGCTGACATGGGCGGCGAATGACACGGCGACCGAATGGACGCTGACACTGCGGCCTGGGGTCAAGTTTCACGATGGCAGCGATTTCGATGCGACAGATGTGAAATACTCGTTGGAGCGGATCAACGATCCAGCACTGGAATCGCCGGTGGCGGCGGTTCTGGGCATCATCGCGGAGGTCGAGGTGATCGACCCGCTGACGGCCAAGATCAAGCTGTCGAGCGCGCATGGTGGCTTGCCAATGCTGCTGTATGATTATCGGATACGGATGATCCCGGATGGGTCGGGAGACACGATTGCCGCGACCGGCATCGGCACCGGCCCGTTTAAACTGGAAAGCCTTGACCCCGAGGGAACCACTGAACTGGTCGCCAATCCGGACTATTGGGACGGAGCGCCCAAGATCGACCGTATCACCATCATCGCGATTCCCGACAATGAGGCGCGCAATCAGGCGATGCAGGCGGGGCAGATCGACATCAACTCGTTGAGTCGCGATCAGGTGCCGCTTTATGCCGATCCGAGCAAATATACGGTCCAGAAATTCCCGGCGGGCGGCTGGTTCGGCATTGTCTTCCTGACCGATGAGGGGGCGACGGCCGATCCGCGCGTTCGCAAGGCGCTGCGCATCGCTGCCAATCGCGAAGAGATGCGTGCGCTGTTGGTCGGGGCAGAGAACGGCCAGATCAGTTGTGATGTGCCGGTGTCTTATAACGACCCGTTCCGCGCCGATCTGTCCTGCCCGCAGGACATCGACGGGGCGAAAGAGCTGCTGGCCGAGGCGGGGTTCCCGGATGGGATCGACATCGAAGTTTATACCGCTGATCTTGAGCCCGGCATGGTGCAGTTTGCCGAGGTCTATCAGCAGCAGGTTGCGGCGGCGGGGATCAGAGTCAATCTGAAGCTGGCCCCCAGCGACGGCTATTGGGATGACGTGTGGTTCTACAAGAACTGCGTCACTTCATGGGGCGCGCGTCCGGCGGATCAGTTCCTGAACGAGGCTTACCGCTCTGGTGCCGATTGGAACGAGAGCCATTTTGCCAACCCTGTCTATGACGCGCTTTTGGACGAGGCCCGCAGTACGATGGATGTCGACAAGGCGCGGGAGCTGTATGGCAAGGCGCAGGAGATCCTGTTCAACGAGGGCGGCACGTTCATTCCCTATCACGAAGATGGGCGGCGGGTGTTCTCGGCCAAGATCACTGGAATTCCGGCGCTGGACACCGATTATATCTACTGGAACAAAGTGGATATCAGTGAATAGCGGCGGATAGACGGCCATGCTGGGAATGATCCTAGAGCGTATCGGCATGGCTTTGGGCACGATGGTGTTCATCTCGGTGGTGTGCTTTTCCGGATTGGAATTGATGCCCGGCGATGCCTGTACGATCCATTTGGGGCGCGGGGCGTCGGACAGCGCCTTGGCCAATTGCCGCGACCGCATTGGGCTGGACCGGCCAGCAACAACGCGGTTTGCCGAATGGTCGGTCAATCTGGTGAGGGGGGATCTTGGCGTCTCGGCGCAGCGCGGCAAACCGATCACCCAGATCGTCAAATGGCGGCTGCGCAACACGCTTATTCTGGCCACCGTCGCGGCATTGATCGGCATCCCTCTGGCACTGTTTTTAGGGGTGGTCTCGGGGTTAAGCCGCGATGGGCCGGCCGATGTCAGCATATCCTCGATCGCCATTTTCGGCATGACGGTGCCCGAGTTCATCTCGGGGACGCTGATGATCCTGATCTTTTCGGTAACGCTTAACTGGGCGACGGGGATAGTGTTGGCCAGTTACCGCGCCCCAGCGTTGGAGTTGTTGCGCGCCTCGATCCTGCCGGCGGCGACGCTGACCTTTATTCTGGCCGCGCATATCCTGCGAATGGTGCGGGCGTCGATCATCGAGATATTGCAAAGCGAATTCGTTCTGATGGCCAGGCTGAAGGGCGTGCCACGGCGGCAGATCATCTGGCGGCATGTGGTGCCAAATGCGCTGTTGCCGGCGATCAGCGTCATCGGGTTGACGATTGCATGGCTGCTTGGCGGGGTGGTGATCGTGGAAAGCGTGTTCAACTATCCTGGGCTAGGGCGGTTGGCTGTCGATGCGGTAGCCGATCAGGACCTGCCACTGGTGCAGGCCATCGCGCTGTTGTTCGGGGCGATCTATATTCTGGTAAACCTCTGTTCAGACCTACTGGCGATGGCGCTGAACCCGCGATTGCGAAGCCTGCGAGGATGAGTGCGCTGACCAAGACCGCGGCGATTCTGCGCGAGGTGCTGCGCCAGCCCTCGGGGCTGGTCGGGGCGGTTATCTTTGGCGGTCACGTGGTGGTGGCGCTGCTGGCGCCGCTGATCATCCCCTACGATCCGGCGGCACAGAATGTGAATGCGATGATGCAAGCCCCCTCGATCGTGCATTGGTTCGGGACGGACAAGCTGGGGCGGGATGTGTTCAGCCGCACGATCATGGGCGGGCGAGAGGCGATGTTGATCAGCACGCTGTCGACCGTGGTTGCAATGGTCTGGGGCAGCGCGCTTGGCATATCGCTGGCCCAGATTGGCGGGCGCACCGATGCGCTGATCATGCGCTGTGTCGACGGGCTGATGTCGATCCCGTGGATATTGATGGTGATGCTGTTTGTGGCGGTGCTGGGCACAGGCACGGCGTCGCTGATCCCGATACTCGGCTTTTCCTACGGGCTTTCGGTGATTTATCTGGCCCGCGCTGCCGCCTTGGATTTCGTGGCGCGGGATTTCATTCTGGCAGCGCAGGCGCGGGGGCAGTCGCGCTGGACCATCGTGGGGCGGGAACTGTTCCCCAATGTCCGCGATAGTCTGGCGGTGCAGGGGGCGATGCAGTGGTCGTGGATATTCCTGGCGGTATCTTCGCTGTCCTATCTGGGGATGGGGGTGGCGCCGCCGACGCCGGATTGGGGGCAGATGATCTCGGATTCGCGCGGCATCATGCAACTGGCTCCCTGGGCGCTGATTTGGCCGATGGTGGCGCTAAGCTCGTTGGTCATCGGGATGAACCTGTTTGTCGATGCTTGGGCCAAGACCATCGGCGTTGACCGGGCGCAAAGAGTGCCCGAGGCATGAGCGCGTCACCGATTCTGATCGTAGACGATCTGACGATCGGACTGGACTTGGCCAAGGGGCCGAAGCCACATGTAATTGATGCTGTATCCTTTGCGCTGGAACCGGGCGGCAGCATCGGCATCGCGGGTGAAAGCGGGTCGGGCAAGAGCACGCTGCTCTTGGCGTTGATGGGGGTGGTGCGGCCGGGGCTAACCCATTTGTCCGGTGCGGTGCAGTTCGAAGGTGTGCCGATGCTGGGCCAGCCGGATGAGGCGCTGTTGGCCCTGCGGGGCGGGCGACTGGCGCTGATCCCGCAAAACGCCGCCATGGCGATGACCCCGACCCTGCGCATTGGTGCCCAGATCGACGAGGCACTGGCGCTGCACACGAGCCTGACACGGGCCGAGCGAAAGGCCCGCGTGATCGACCTTCTGACCCTTGTGCATTTACCCGACCCTGCCCTGATGGCCCGGCGCTTTCCGCACGAATTGTCGGGCGGGCAGGTGCAACGGGCGGCGATTGCGATGGCGCTGGCGGGCGATCCGGTGGCGCTGCTGATGGACGAGCCTACCACCGGGCTTGATGTCACGACCCAGTTATCGCTGTTGGAGTTGATGGGCGAATTACAGCGCGACCGAGGGGTCGCGGTGGTTTGTGTCAGCCATGATCTGGGGGTGCTGGCCAAGCTGTGTCAGCGGCTGGTGGTGATGTATTCCGGCGCCATGGTCGAAGAGGGGCCGACGCAGACCCTGCTGAGCCAGCCGTCGCATCCCTATACGCGCGCACTTCTGGCCTCGTTGCCGACGCTGGCGCATCCTGGCCTGCCAGAGTCGATACTGGGGCGGCCTCCGATGCCGCTGGCGCTGCCCGAGGGTTGCCGCTTTGCCCCGCGTTGCGGGCTGGCTGACGCGAGTTGTCAACGCCTGCGACCACCGCTGGTAGAGGTCGCTCCGGGCAGGCGGCTGGCGTGTTTTCATCCCGTCGAGGGGCGACTGGCCGAACCCGTAGACCAAAGCGTTCTAGACGCAGGCGCGCGACCGGCGCCGGTGCTGGTGGTGCAGGATCTCTGCGTGGTTTATGGACGCGCGCGGGGATTGAACCGGCTGTTTCAGCGCAAGGCGCCGGCGCACGTGGTTAAAAACGTATCATTTAAACTGGAACGGGGCGAGGTTCTGGGTCTGGTCGGCGAGTCGGGTAGCGGCAAGTCGACCGTGCTGCGGGCGATTGCAGGCATTCATCCGTTGGCAAACGGCACTATCGTGTTGGCGACACGGGGGGGGCCAGACAGGGTGCTTGCCCCCGAGATGGCCGAGCGTCCGCTGGCGCAGTTGAAAGCCATCCAGATGGTGTTTCAGAACCCCGAATCCTCGCTGAACCCACGCCATACGGTGCTGGATCTTCTGGCTCAGCCGCTGCGACTTTATGGTGGGCTTGGCGCCGGGGCTCTGCGCGATAGGGCTGCGGCCTTGCTGGATGAAGTGCGGCTGGATGCGTCCTGTCTCGACCGTTTTCCTGCCCGCCTGTCTGGGGGGGAGCGGCAGCGCGTCGCCATTGCCCGCGCTTTTGCCGCCGAACCAGAGGTGTTGTTGTGCGACGAAATTACGACGGCGCTGGATGTATCTGTTCAAGCGGCGGTTCTGAAACTGGTGCGCGATCTGGCGCGGGAGCGTGATGTGGCGACCATCTTTGTCTCACATGATCTGGCGGTGGTGCGGGCAATTTCGGATCGGATCGCGGTCCTGTCGGTGGGACAGATCGTCGAGATCGGGGCAGCGGACGATGTCTGCCGTAGACCTGAGCATCCCTATACGCAGCGGTTGCTGGGGGCAGTTCTGGAGACCGCTCTGCCCTGATGGCGCATTTTTCCAGCTGGCCAAATCTATGAAGCAAGGATTGGCTCGGGCGCAAATTCTTGCGGTAATTGAGGAGAATCCCGTTCCACATCAGATCGCTGTGGCAAGATCTGGACGGCTGAGGGCAGATGCGGTTTTGAAGGGATCCACCGCAAACTTTGTCAGTTGATGATGTGGCCTAGCGGACTGACGTTTTTTTGGTCAACCCCGCAATGCCAAGCTGCAGAATGATGCTGTTGTCGAGGGTCACCTGTATCACCCGCATTTTCTCGGGTCACGGACGGGCGCCCTTCAAGACGCAAACGCCTTGGATCGGCAGAAGCGACCTATTCTGGGCACAATTGACTAGAATTTTCGCAAGGCTACAGGCAGGCTTCTCGAAATGTCACGGGAAATTATGGCAGCCAGCGGGAGACAGGTGATGAAAGCAAAGTGTTGGGTGGTCGTGATCGGCGGTGGCGTAGTAGGCACTTCGGTGTTGTATCATTTGGCCAAATAGGGCTAGAGCGGTGTCTGCCTGATCGAACGATCTGTGCTGACGTGTCTGACGTCACGCGTCGCCCCAAGTATGCATGTCGGTTGTGTGAAGCGGGGATTGCGCAAGCTCCCGCAAAGCCGTGCCTGATCGAAGGTGGCATGCCAACGGAAGCAACCATCGCCAGCGTGATCGTCTCAAAGTACGCCAATCACTTGCCCTTGTATCGCCAAAGCCAGATCTATGCGTGTCAGGGTGTCGATATTGACCGTTTAGAGCTTTTCGGAAGAACCTTGAATCGTAGGATTCCCAAGGGGTTCTGTTTGTGATTCATCCTGTTTGGGAGAATGGATCATGTCAGCACCTTTGACGAATGCGCTGCGTGCGCGGTTTCAGCAGTATATTGAAGAGGGTTTGAGTGGGCTCGCCGCGGCGTTGCGGTTGAAGGTGTCGGCGGCCACGGGTTCGAGATGGGCGCGTGCGATCGGGATGCGCGGTCGCGCTGACCCGGCGCCTCAGGTTGAAACCGAAACGCTATAACGTTGGCGTTCTGGGTCGGCAAGGCTGCGCATGAACTGAAACCAGTACACGTTGCCTTGCTGGCGCATCTCAAGACATCTTCAAATCTCTTCATGGACGAGACGCTAGCCCCGACCCTCGATCCCGGACGTGGCAAGACAATGACGGGATACTTCTGGGAACTGGCCCGTGATGATTGCGCTTGGATTGGACCAGAACCGCCCGTTGTGGCTTTCACCTATGCACCAGGCCATCTGGCAAATACGCATCAGACATATTGCAGGGGTTTGGTGGTGATCACCTTCAGGCGGGTTTCCCGGGGCAGCGGCGGCACCCGCGAGGGGCGGGTCTTGTCGCGCCTGAGCCCGGCTACGCCCACGTCAATATAGCGCGCCTGCCAGCGCCAGACGGTGGGCTTGGACGTATCCGCGCGCCGCATGATCTCGTTGGTGCCACAGCCATCTGCCGTCGTTAGCACGATCTCTGCGCACCAGACACCCTTGCGAGGCGTGTTTCGGTCGGTGAGCAGAGCTTGAAGCAGCACACGGTCGGCGGGGCCAAGGTAAAGGCAAATGTCATCGCGTCTCATGTCCCGACAATGACACACCTCATCGCATATGGGAATCCTTCGGCAGGTGGGGGACAATAGCACAAAATCGTCGCGACCCTTTGCTGTCAGACCCGGCCAAATGCTGCGAGTTGGCTGGCTTCAGGCGCGCGCCGTGCGAGGACAGCTGCACGCTCAAAGACCCCTCGATGCGCCCGCCACAAAAGCCAGATGACCAGCCCCGACAGCGCAACGTTTGACAGAGGCATCGCCAGCCAGACCCCGTCCAGACCCATGAACTGGGGCAGAATGAACAGGAACGGCAACTGCACGCCCATGTTGGCCAGTGTTATCCCGGTTGCGGTGCGCGCCTGACCAACAGACTGGAACCAGGTCGCTGTCAGGATGATGAAGCCATCAAGGAACATCGCCCAAAGCTGCAGGCGGATGCCATGCGCGGTCTCGGCGATCAAGGCGGTATCATTTCCAGCAAAGACCCGCGCCACGCTGGTCGGGAAGACCACCACCAAAAAGGTCAGTACGGCCCCGCCGCCGACACCTGTCCAGAGGGCCAGCCGCAGCACACGGGTGATATTCATCCGGTCGCGCGCGCCGTGGAAGAAGCTGGCCAATGGCTGCATCCCGCCCGCCACGCCCTCGGCGAAGTAATAAAAGAAAGACATCACATAGCCCGAGATCGCATAGGCGGCCAAGGTTAGCGGCGTGCCGTATTTGAGAAACAGCATGTTGTGCAGAACAAAGATGACGCTGACATAAAGCGCCATCAGCGCCGAAGACGTGCCGGTAACGGTGATTGCCCAGGCCCGGGCCAGACCCTCGCGCAGCGCGGGCCAGACGCAAAGCCGGAAGGTGCCCAGCCGCGCCATGACCATAAGGCAGAAGGCAACGACCATGGTCTGCGCAATCGCCGTGGCGGTAGCCGCCCCGGCCAGTCCCCAGTCTAGCCGAATCACCAGAATCCAGTCGAAAAGCACGTTGAAGCCCGCCCCGCCCAGCATCGCGATAGTAGACAGCTGCGGTGCGCCGAGGTTGCGGATGATCAGCGGCATGACCATGCCGGCCAGCATCACGGGCGCGGTCCAGCCTTCGACCACAAGATAGGCCAGCCCGTGGCTGACCTGCGGCTCGACCCCACCCTGCGCCATCAGGAAGGGCCTTGCCAGGCCCAGCACAACGGCACCGCTGGCCAGCCCCAGGACCAGCACCAGCGCAACGGTCATCACCAAGGTCACGCCCTGCCGACGAACGTCGCCCGCCCCACGCGAAATGGAGAGCTCGGCCCCGCCGCCCATGCCGATCAGCATGCCGACGGCCCAGAGGAGCCCCGCCAACGGCCACGCCAGGTTCAGCGCCGCCAGACCTTGGGCCCCCATGGCTTGGCCGATGAAGATGCCGTCAACGACCGCATAGAGGCCGTTAACCATCAGCGCGGCGATGGAGGGGATCGTGTAGGTAAAGTAAGTCCGGGTCAGCGACTGCGTGTTCATGTCAACCTCTACCTGTCAGGCGGAGGGAAGCCCCCGACAGGCCCTTGCAAAAAGTTCCTCGAACTGCGCCCGCTCGTCACCACTTAGCGCGGCGGCAAGGCTGGCGGCAGCCCGTGCGTGAATTGCGTTTTCCTCTGTCTCCAGTGCCATGGTCTTCGGCGTTGCCCGCAATAGCCTGGCGCGGTGATCCTCTGGCGTGGGCGACCGGTCAAGGTAGCCGCGCGCTGCAAGCTTCGCCGCCATGGCGCTGGCCGAGGCTTTGCTGACGTTCATGCGCAGTGCCAGATCGGTCAGGCGCAACCCTTCAGGGAGTCGGGCGACGATAAAGAGATAATCGTGCTCGACCGAGGTCAGTTCCACGCTGCCACTTTCTGGGCCTCAAGACACCAAATATACTACAAGTGCCATCGCAGGCGCCTGAGACTGTCTTGCAGCAACGCGGAATTGTTCTTTAGTAGGTTGAGCTGGATAAACCAAATTTCCCAACCCTGTCAAGCGCCAGCGCGGCTGTGCGAAGGGAAGAAGACCGAGAGCCCGGTTCGCGGATTGACTAAGTAGCCATGACGGCTCTCAAAGGGCAGCCGCCCCTCGTCGAAGTAGCGTGATGGATCCTCAATCACAAAGCGCGGGGTGCCCACGCTGTTAAGAGCTATAGCTCCGCCCCCGGTTCCAACACCCGCAAAAAAAGAACCGCACTCAATGCCCCCCACCCAAACCACCCCCCACCTCCCCGGCGAGCTGATGATGTGGATCCTCATCCTGTCGGAACTCGCCGTCTTCGGCGCAGGCCTCACAGCCTTCCTCGCCCTGCGAATCTCAGACCCCACCGGCTTTGCCGAGGCGCAATCCCACCTCCACCGCACCGGCGCGGGCATCAACACCATCATCCTGATCACCTCCGGCTGGCTCGCCGCCCTCGCCACCCGGGCGGCCGAGGCAGGCCAAACCCGCCGCCTGCGCACCCTGCTCGCCCTCGCCATAACCCTCGGCGCCGCCTTCCTAACCCTCAAAGCCAGCGAATTCATCGACCTCTCGACCCAAGGCATCACCTTTGAGACCCACGCCTTTTTCACCTTCTCCTACATGCTGACAATCTTCCACGCCGCCCACGTGCTGGCAGGCATGATCCTCCTCGCCCTCGTGGCCAAACTGAAAACCCCCGCCGCAGTCGAGACTGGCGCCGCCTTCTGGCACATGGTCGATCTGATCTGGGTGATCCTGTTCCCGGTGATCTACCTGCTATGACCCATCTGACCCAAAGCTGGCTGATCCTGATGGCGCTCTTGGCCGCCTCCACGGCGCTGGCCGCTTCCGGCCTTGCCGGGGCCGGTTTCACCCTAACGGTCCTGACCCTCGCAGGCCTGAAAGCCCGGGTGATCCTTGCCAGCTACCTACGGCTGAACACCGCCCCCGGATGGCAACGCGGCTTCGATCTGGGGCTGACATTGCTCTTGGCACTGATGGCCACCCTTGCGCTGGCCGCCTAAACCCGAAACGCCGCCGCCAAGTCTTCGGGCAAAGGAAACTCTGCCAAGACCCGCGCCCGCGCCGCCTCCGACATCTTTCGCGCGGTCTTTTCCACAATCGACAAAACCGCCGCCGGATCCTTGCCCGCCGCAAAAGGTGCAAAATACCAGCGCAGGAAAACAAAACAGATCACATCCTCCAGCGCCTGTACCTCAGAATCCCGCTTGATCCCCTCCTTGCGGAGCAACACACCAACCCGCGCGCAAGCCGCCGCATCATACCCCGCATCCGCCATGATCCCGGCCAACCGCGCGCCATGCCGCCGCCCCTGTTCGCGCCGCCAGGCCAAATACCCCTCGCGGCCCTCAGGAAACTCGGCCCTTTTTAACAACCACCGCTCGACATGCTGGCCCCGCGCCGCAATCTGCAACACCTCGGATGCATCTGGCACCAGCCGCGCCAATTCCTCACTCATCCGCTGCCCGTATACCAAATCCGCCCCACCCGGATCCGCCGAATTCGCCGCATCAATCAAAGCCAGCGCCGTGGCCAAAACCCCGCTCATAGTTTCGCCCACGCCAGCGCGGGATCTTCCTCGACATAGTCGCGCAACACCGCCACATCCTCGATCTCGGCCATGTTCTGGCGCACCGTCACGCCTTGCTCACGCAGCCGCGCAAAGGCCCGGCTCAGGCTTTCGGGCTTCATCCCCAACCGCCCCGCAATCAGCACCTTGTCATAGGGCAAAATCACCGAACACGCCCCCTCGCGGCAACTCGACAGCTCCAGCAAAAACTCCGCCACCCGCTGCGCCCCGGTTTGCGCCTTCAGCGCCTCCACCTGCGCCACCAGCGCATGCAGATGCGCGAAAGTTGCCGAAAGGATCGAGATGGCCAATTCAGGCGTCTCGCGGATCTTGCGCAAGAATCCATCCGCCTCAATCCGGACCAACCGGCAATCCGTCACCGCCTCGGCCGACACCGGGTAGACATCATCGCGAAACGCCACCGCCTCGCCGAAACTGGCGCCATTGGTAAACACATTCACCACCGCTTCTGCCCCGCTGGGCGCGATGCGATACAGCTTCACCCAACCCTCAGCGACCAGATAGATCGCCTTTGCCCGCTCCCCTTGCAAGAAAATCGTGGTGCCGCGATCATACTCGCGGGCATGGGCATTGGCCAACAAGGTCTCGATCAGCGGCTCCGGCAAAGACCGAAACAGAACTGATTTTCTGACAAGGGCCAGAAGGTCCGTTTTCATGGCAAGAGGTCCCCGGTTCAATCGCTGCGGCAGCGCCAGACCATAGGCCCTTGGCGCCGGGGCAGCAAGGCAACTCCCTGCGGCTCAGGCTTTCGCCAAAACCCGCACAGACTGCAAATCCGCCCCCGCCCGCGACAAGCCCGCAGCCAGCGGGAACAGCTCTGCCTGCAAAGCGTGATAAATATCAGGCTTGCCCTTGAACTGCGCCGCCGATGGCTGGCCCGTGTCACCCAATTCCGGATACCACCCCCCCGCCGGATCGACAAAATGCGCAGCCGCAAAGCGCCAGATCCGGCGATACCAAACCTCATCGCTCTCGCGCCGTTCCAGCTTGATCAAAGCGGCCAAAACGCCCAAAGCCTCGGTCACCGGCCACCAATAACGCGCTTTCACGTCCGGCAGGCCATCCCAGCCCAGCGTATAGAAAATCCCACCCCGCGCCGCGTCCCAGCCATCGGCCAAAGCCCGTTCAGTAATCGCCCGCGCCAGCGCCACAGAGCCATCCTCAACCCGCCCCGCCAGATCCCAATACTGCAACAACAACCGCGCCCATTCAAACGAATGTCCCGGCGTGGTGCCCGCAGGGCGAAACATCGGATCGCCGGCATAACCCCGGTCCACCGACCAATCGGCCCCGTAATGCTCCGGCACCCGAAACCCATGCGCCACCGCCATCCGGCGCAAAAAGAAATCCAATATCCGCCCGGCCCGTTCCAGATAGCCCGCGCGCCCGGTTGCCTCAAAGGCCGCAAGCAGCGCCTCAACCCCATGCATGTTCGCGTTCATCCCGCGATAGGTGGAAAACGGCGTGAAATCACGGTTGAATTCATCGCAGAAAAGGCCCGGACCCTCTTCCCAGAAGTGCCGGTCCAGCACCGCCGTGGCATCGTCAATCAAGCGATCCGCGTCCGGGTGCCCCACGGCTTTTGCCGAAGATCCCGCAAGCAAAACAAAGACATGGCCATAGGCCAGCTTGCGGCCATCGGCGATCTTATCGCCATCCATCGCCCAAGAATAACCGCCATGGTCATGGTCATGATGATGGCTGGCCAGATACCGCATCCCCTGATCCACCAGAGCCTCACAGCCCGGATGCCCTGCCAGATGCCCCAAAGCAAAGGAATGTACCATCCGCGTCGTCGTGTGCAATTCCTGCACTGTATCGGCCAGAGGCTCGCCCTTCAGCCCCAACACATGAAAGCCGCCCGTCGCCCGCAAAGACCGCGCAAACACATCTAACTGCCGCCCCGCATCGCGCGCCAGAAACGCCCGGTGCAAAGGGTCATCCAGCCAAAAGCCGGGGGCGTCATCAGAACCAACCAGATCGCGCATCCGTCCCCCCCGCAAAAGAAACGCCGCCAGGTTTCCCCGGCGGCGCAAGTGGCGTTATGCCAGATCGAAGCGATCAGCCATCATCACCTTGGTCCAAGCGGCGACAAAATCGGCCACGAACTTGGCCTTGTTGTCGTGCTGGGCATAGGCCTCAGACACCGCCCGCAATTGCGAGTTGGCGCCGAACACCAGATCCACCCGCGTCGCCGTGAACTTGACCTTGCCGGTGGCGCGATCTTTGCCCTCGAACACGGTTTCGTCCTTGCCCATTGGCGCCCAAGCGGTGCCCATATCCAGCACATTGACAAAGAAATCCGTCGTCAAAGCGCCGGGTTTGTCGGTGAAAACGCCATGGCAAGACCCGCCATGCACCGCCCCCATCGCCCGCATCCCGGCGACCAAAACGGCCATTTCTGGCGCGCCCAGACCCAGCAATTGCGCCCGGTCCACCAGCATTTCCTCGGATGAAACCGCATAGTCCGCCTTTTGGAAATTGCGAAAGCCGTCGGCCTGCGGCTCCATCTGGTTAAAGCTGTCAATGTCGGTCTGGTCTTGCCGCGCGTCGCTGCGGCCCGGCGTGAATGGCACCAAAACCGCGTGACCGGCCGCCTTTGCTGCCGCCTCAACCGCGACAACACCGCCCAGTACGATCAGATCGGCCATCGACACTTTGGCTTTTGAGGCCGCCTTCACGCCCTCCAACGCCGCCAACACTTTTGCCAACCGCGCAGGCTCATTCGCCGCCCAATCCTTTTGCGGGGCCAGACGGATGCGCGCGCCATTGGCGCCGCCCTTCATGTCCGATCCCCGGAAGGTCGAGGCCGACGCCCAAGCCACAAAGGCCAGATCCGCCACCGAAAGGCCGGTTGCCGCAATCTTGCCCTTCAGATCCGCCACATCCGCCGCACTTGGTGCAGGGTGATCCGCCGCCGGAATGGGATCTTGCCAGATCAGATCGCCGTTTGGCACTTCTGGCCCCAAATACAGCGCCTTAGGCCCCATATCGCGGTGCGTCAGCTTGAACCAGGCATCCGCGAACGCCTTGGCAAAGGACTCTGGATTGGCCAGATACCCGCGCGAGATTTTCTCGTAAATCGGGTCAAACTTCAGCGACATATCCGCCGTCGTCATCATCGGGCGATGCTTGATCGATGGGTCATGGGCGTCGGGGATCATATCCTCGTCCTCCACATTCATCGCCATCCACTGATGCGCGCCCGCCGGTGATTTCTCCAGCTGCCACTCATATTTGAACAGAACCTTGAAATAGCCCATGTCCCATTTCGTCGGATTCGGCTTCCAAGCGCCCTCGATCCCCGACGAAATCGTATGCACCCCATGCCCCGTGCCAAAGCTGTTCGCCCAGCCCAAGCCCATCTGGTTCATCGGCGCCGCTTCGGGATCAGGCCCGACTTGCGCCGCATCCCCCGCCCCATGGCACTTGCCAAAGGTATGGCCGCCCGCCACCAAGGCCACGGTCTCTTCATCATTCATTGCCATCCGCGCAAAAGTCTCGCGCACATCGCGGCCTGATGCCACCGGGTCCGGGTTGCCGTTCGGCCCCTCGGGGTTCACATAGATCAGACCCATCTGCACAGCCGCCAGCGGGTTTTCCAACTCGCGATCGCCGGAATAGCGGCTGTCGCCCAGCCAGGTATCCTCACCGCCCCAATAGATATCTTCTTCCGGCTCCCACACATCCGGGCGGCCCCCGGCAAAGCCAGCGGTCTTGAACCCCATCGATTCCAACGCCACGTTGCCCGTCAAAATCAGCAGATCCGACCACGACAGCGCATTGCCGTATTTCTGCTTGATCGGCCACAAAAGCCGCCGCGCTTTATCCAAGTTTACGTTATCCGGCCAGCCCGACAGCGGCGCAAAGCGCTGGGTGCCCGTGCGCCCGCCGCCCCGGCCATCGGCGGTGCGGTACGTGCCGGCCGCGTGCCACGTCATCCGCACGAACAACGGCCCATAATGGCCCCAATCGGCGGGCCACCACGTTTGGCTGTCGGTCATCAAAGCCGTCAGATCGGCCTTCACCGCCTTCAGGTCCAGCGCCTTGAAGGCGCGTGCATAGTCAAAAGCCGCATCCATCGGATTGCCGTTTTGCGTGTGCTGATGCAGCATCCGCAGGTTCAGCGCATTGGGCCACCAGTCGCGGTTGGACCGGGCCTTGGCCGTGGTCGCCGGGTTCATGCCATGCAGCACCGGGCATTTGCCGCCTGAAGTGTTATTTCCGTCCATCTCGCGCTCCTCTGCGTCTGTGCCAAAGCGCCCCGATTCCCCCCGCAAATGCAGGGTTAAATCTCAGCGCAGGCCAAATATCTGGAACCGTTCTAACAGATCCCCCCCATCAACTTAAGTTGCATTTTCTGATAGCGTCGATAAGCTGGCCTTATGACAACCCTGACCCTCAAACACCTGCGCTATTTCGCAGCATTGGCCCAGCACCGCCACTTTGGCCGCGCGGCAGAGGCTTGCGGAATCTCGCAACCCGCCCTGTCAATGCAGATCAAAGAGCTAGAGGAAACCCTCGCCACCCCCCTCCTGGAACGCCGCCCGCGCAGCTTGCGCCTCACCGCCTTTGGCGAAGATGTTGCCGCCCGCGCCCGTGCGATCCTGTCGCAAACCGAGGAACTCCAAGACCTCGCCCGCGCCGCCCGCAACAGCCTTGCAGGCCGCTTGCGCATCGGCATCATCCCCACCATCGCGCCCTACCTGCTCCCCAAACTCATCGGCAAACTCGCCACCGCCTACCCCGCGCTGGACCTCAGTCTGCGCGAAACCCTCACCCCCCGGCTGATCGCAGAGTTAGCGGACGGCCAGCTAGACTGCGCTATCCTCGCCCTGCCCGTCTCCGAACCCTCCCTCACCGAACTGGCCCTTTATACCGAAACCTTCATGCTGGTCCGCCCGCTGGCGCAAGGGAGCGCGCCCGTCCCCTCACCCGCCAACTTGCGCGAAATGCGCCTCCTCCTGCTCGAAGAAGGTCACTGCTTTCGCGACCAAGCCCTGTCCTTTTGCAACCTGACCCCCGCCCGCCCGCGTGAGATGATGGACGGCTCCTCGCTCTCCACCCTCGTCCAGATGGTCGGCGCAGGCATCGGCGTGACCCTGATCCCGGAAATGGCGGTGGCGGTCGAAACCCGCTCCGCCCCCGTCGCCGTCACCGCCTTCAAAGACCCGCAGCCCAAACGCACCATCGGCATGGTCTGGCGCAAAACCAGCCCCCTTGGCCCCCAACTTTGCCAAATCGCCGACGTCGTCCGCGACGCCGGGCAAAGCCTTTAACCGTTCAAGACTGCAGCACCATCCGCCAGACCACAAAAGACAGCACCAATTGCTGCGCCTCTACCGCCTGCCCGGCCATCTCGATCCGCGACAGCCGCATTGATCTCACTTGCGTCACCGGATCCTTGCTGCCGGTCGCCGTCAGCAGTGGAACCAACCCACGAAAAACCGGCGTCACCACCTGCCCCTCGGCCACCTCTGCCACGCCATCAAGCTGCAGGGACAGACCCGCGGCCAACGCCGCCATCTCTGCCGGATCCAAAGGCTGCGTCACTTGCAAAGGGATAGAGCATTGCAGGACCGCACTTGCCCCCATCGGCGGATTGCCTGCGCCATTCGGCCCCGGATCTGCCAGAAACGCAAATTCGGCGCTCCGAACCTCGCGTAGCAGCACTGGATCGACACCCGGCAACAATCAGGGGGGATAGATCGTGACATCGACGTTTTCGGCATAGAATTCCAAAGTCGCTGCCCCCATCCGAACGCAAACCACGGCAATGACTACAAACTCCGCATCGCGCGCGCGTGGCAAGTAAGACGCGACATGGATGCGCCAAGGATCCACCGGCTCTGCCTGCCACCCCTTGGCAAAGCCCAGATCCTCAGCCGAAAACCCCTGTATCGCCGCCTGCAGATCCGGACCCCACCCCGTCGCCAGATCTGCCACCCGCGCACCCAGATCCCGAAGTGCCTCCGCCCGATCCTCAGCCCCCACTGCCCCCACGCCGAGCGCCAAACCCAGCACCGCGCCAATCGCCTTTACCCACATCCTGCCCCCGTCCCCTGTCAAAGCTTCACGACGTTTCCGCCCCGCGCCAAACCAAAAACTCGATCATGACCTGCCCCGCATTGGCCTCACCAGCCGCCTCATCCGGAAATTGCAGCACCCGAAACCAGCTCACCCGCGTCACCGGATCATGCGCAGCGCTGACCTGCAGATGATTGCCCCAGTCGCCCAACCCAAACGTATCTGGCCACGCCGTTCCGGGCTGAAACACCACCTCGCCAAACCCGGCCCGCTAGCCATCGGCCATCGCCTCCCACTCGGCTTCGCTAACCGCGCCCTGCTGCGGGTTAATGACCGCACAGTTCAAAACATGCGATCCCTCGCGCAGCGGCTCCAGTAAGCCTAACTAAGCCATTTCCATCGCCTGCAACCCCGGCGCCACGCCCTGTAACGCCACCGCCAGATCCGGCTCCCAAGCCGTGGCCAGCACCGCAACCCGCTCCGCCGCCTCGCGCAAGTCTGCGGCACGATCCTGCGCGCCCGCCAGCCCCGGCATCACCGCCAAGGCCACCACGCAAGCCATACACCGCCATGCAACACGCGCCTTTTTCAGCCGGGCAAGCGTCCGTTCTTCCTTCATGCAGGTCTCCATCCCTTGCCTCTTCCCGTCGCATCCATCATGCGCGGTGTTGGCCCAAGGGCAAGTGCATTCAAGAATTCGCCTCCCGCGGGCACCAGGGGTTTGGTGCATCGGGGGGGAAGGGCATGCGCACCGTTCCATAGGATTTCAATTTATCTTCAAAGGGTTCTCCGTCGATCTTTATGTCCAGCATTGCCCTCCTGCCGCAGCTGGATCCCGCCCACCCGCTCAACAGCGATACCCCAAGGGCAAACCAGCGTGACCTTGCCCCACGTTCCGACGACGGCCACCCAGCACTCGCCCGTTTCTGCCTTCATATACCCGTTGATCGCATCGCTTACCGGCGTAAGCGCAAGGAAGGTCAGGGTCAGCAGGCCCTTTCTCAATACAGCCATCGAAAGCGCCCCTCAGCAATAGCGCAGTCAGATTGCCGCAATGCTGCAAAGATGGCGCTGAAACAGCGCCGGAATTTGGGCCCAACGATGGATTAAACAGCGCAACCTGCGGCTCCCAATCCCTAAGAAATCCTTAACCTGCAAAGAGAACCCTTTGCGTCAAACACCTTACCCACCCGTCCCGACTCGGGACAGGCCTCATCCCCAATCCAGCACCACCTTTCCCGAAAGCCCCGATCGCATCGCCGCAAACCCCTCTTCGAACTGGTCCACCCCGAACCGATGCGTGATCACGCCGCGCACATCCAGACCGTTCTCCAGCATCGCAATCATCTTGTACCACGTCTCGAAGATCTCGCGGCCATAGACCCCCTTGATCGTAATTGCCTTGAACACGATCCTGCTCCAATCCACCGGCGATTTTCCGGGCGGTATCCCCAGCATCGCAATCCGCCCCCCCATCGTCATCGCCTCCACCATCTGATCCAAGGCCATCTGATTGCCAGACATCTCCATGCCCACATCAAACCCTTGCTTCATCTTCAAACTGGGGAACACATCGCGCAATTCCGTTTTCGTCACGTTCACCGGCACCACATCCGCCACCGTGGCCGCAAGATCCAGCCGCGCCTGATTGACATCCGTGATGACCACATGCCGCGCGCCTACATGCCGCGCCACTGCCGCCGCCATGATGCCAATGGGCCCCGCACCCGTAATCAGCACATCCTCGCCCACCAGATCAAACGACAACGCGGTATGCACAGCATTGCCCAAGGGGTCCAGAATGGCCCCAATCTCGTCATCAATCGTATCCGGCAAAGGCACCACATTGAACGCAGGCAACCGCAGGTATTCCGCAAACGCGCCGGGTTCATTCACCCCAATGCCGCGCGTCTCCGGATCCAGATGAAACTTCCCCGCCCGAGACTGGCGCGAGTGTTTGCCAATCAAATGCCCCTCGCCCGAACACCGCTGCCCCACCGCCAGATCCGTCACATCCCTGCCCAGCGCCACGATCTCGCCCGCAAACTCATGCCCGGTGATCAGCGGCACCGGCACCGTGCGCTGTGCCCAACTGTCCCAGTTCCAGATATGCACATCCGTGCCGCAAATCCCGGTTTTGCGCACTTTGATCAGCACATCATCCGGCCCAATTTCCGGCACCGGCCGCGTCTCCATCCACAGGCCTTCCTCCGCCCGTGCCTTCACCAAAGCCTTCATTTCAATACCCCCATAGCCTTCCCGGCCTCGGCAAAAGCCGCCAGCCCAAAATCCAAATCATTTCGCGTCAGCCTTGCATTCATCTGCGTCCTGATCCGCGCCTGCCCTTTCGGCACCACCGGAAAAAAGAACCCCGCCACATGCACGTCCCGCTTGCCCAACTCCGTAGCCATCCCTTGCGCCACCTTCGCATCCCCCAGCATCACCGGCACAATCGGATGCTCCCCCGGCAACAACCGAAACCCCAAACCCTCCAGCCCCGCCCGCCAATAGGCCGCGTTCTCGACCAACCGCGCCCGCAAATCATCCGCCGCCTCAACGATATCCAAAGCCGCCAACCCCGCCGCCACCACCATCGGCGGCAAAGCATTCGAGAACAAATACGGACGTCCCCGCTGCCGCAGCAGATCAATCACCGGTTTCGGCCCCGCCACATAGCCGCCCAGCGCGCCGCCCAAAGCCTTCCCCAAAGTCCCCGTCAGAATATCCGCCCGCACCCCCGCCCGCGCCGGAGTCCCCCGCCCCGCAGGCCCGACAAACCCCGTCGCATGGCAATCATCCACCATCAGCAGCGCACCATAAAGGTCCGCCAAAGCCCGCACCTCACGCAGCGGCGCAAATGTCCCATCCATCGAGAAAACACCGTCCGTGGCAATCATCACAAACCGCGCGCCCCCCTTGCGCGCCGCCCTCAACTGCACTTCAAGATCCGCCATATCCCCATTGGCATAGCGAAACCGCCGCGCCTTCGACAACCGAATCCCATCAATGATCGAGGCATGGTTCAAACTGTCCGACACCACCGCATCCTCAGCCCCGAGCAATGGCTCAAACACCGCCCCATTGGCATCGAAACACGCCGCGAACAGGATAGAATCCTCCATCCCCAAAAACGTCGCCAACCGCGCCTCCAAGGCAAGATGCAAATCCCCCGTCCCGCAAATGAACCGAACCGAGGCCATGCCAAACCCATGGCTCTCCATCGCCGCCCCGGCAGCGGCAATCAGCCGAGGATCATCCGCCAACCCCAGATAATTATTGGCGCACAGGTTCAGCACCTGCCGCCCACCCATCTCCACCCGCGCGCCCTGCGGCCCCGCAATCACCCGCTCACGCTTCATCAACCCCTCAGCCTCTATCCCAGCCAATTGCCCCGACACATGCCCCAAAAACTCTGCCACCGATGTCATTGCACCCTCCAGCCTTACCATTTTCCAAACCCTAACCGATCCCCCCGCCAACCAAAGCGCTAATTCACCGCGATTTGCCCTTTGCCAAATACTCCCGCCGGAGGCCCGCCCGCCACAATCAAAACCCCTCAGACCCATCCCGCGTCAGCGCCGCCGAAGGGGGCTCAATGCCCCCCAAGGCGGCACCCCCTTCCCCCCAAAGCCCCAATCCGCCATGTTGCGACCAAAAGGAGACTTCCATGGACATGGCCCTGCAAAACCGCGTCATCCTCGTCACCGGCGGCGCCGCAGGCATCGGCGGCGCGATCAGCCTCGCCCTTGCGGACGAAGGCGCCATCCCCGTCATCCTCACCCGCTCAGACCCAACCCCCGAGTTCCTCACAAACCTCATCGCCAAAAGCCCCAAGGCAGGCTGGATCAAGGCCGACCTCGCCGATGACGCCCAATGCCGTGCCGCCATTACGCAGGCCCGCGCAAAATGGACCCGCATCGACGGCCTGATCAACAACGCAGGCACCAATGACGGCGTCGGGCTAGAGGCCGGGCCAGAGGCTTTCCGCGCCTCGCTGGATCAGAATCTGATCCATTACTACACGCTCACCCATCTCTGCCTTGAAGACCTCAAAGCCGCCAAAGGCGCCATCGTCAATATCTCCTCCAAAACCGCCCTGACAGGCCAAGGCCAGACCTCGGCCTATGTCGCGGCCAAAGCCGCTCAACTCGGCCTCACCCGCGAATGGGCAGCGGCGCTGGCCCCCTACGGTGTGCGCGTCAATGCCATCCTGCCCGCCGAAGTCCTGACGCCGATGTATGAAAACTGGCTGCAATCCTTTCCAGACCCGCAGGCCCAAAAAGCAAAAATCGCCGCCCGCATCCCGCTTGGCCACCGCATGACCACGGCGGAAGAAATCGCCGCCACCGCCGTCTTCCTGATGTCGCCAAAATCCGGCCATACCACCGGCCAATGGCTCTTCCCCGATGGCGGCTATGTCCACCTAGTGGATTGACCGGAACGAAGGAGTCCGAATTTGGATTCCGTTGTATTTCCAGATGTGCGATTGAGGGAGATGCGCACAGGAATTGGGTTTATCGTATCGCCAGGTGACCGCCTTCGTCTTGCGG
>Ga0209491_10003322_pt1 | contig 26741 bp, 26 predicted proteins | sample BON02_FD_187213 | JGI IMG/M metagenome (GOLD analysis project Ga0209491, IMG submission 187213) | Freshwater microbial communities from Lake Bonney liftoff mats and glacier meltwater in Antarctica - BON-02 (SPAdes) (version 2) | ecosystem: Environmental > Aquatic > Freshwater > Ice > Glacier...
AGCCTTTGTCTATGGTTTTTTAGGCGGATTGGTATCTATAGTTGCCTGACTTTATTTTGATCTTCCCGGCTTTTTTTAGTGTTTGCCGATAATCAATATTTCTGTATTTAGTGATGCGGAATGTGAGTTATATCATGCCGTTATTTTACTGCCTCGTTTTTGGATGAATACACTCTATGTATTTAATCATATCGGTGCTAAAGCACCCGCTGATATGAGTCATAGACTTTGGGAGATGGCGTATGATTTCGGCTGGATTGTGACGGGTGTATTGAGCTTGTTTGTTATGGTTGGGCCTTTGGCTCCTTGCGCGCTTTTACTCACAGTTGTAACACCCACGTATCACTTGTTGATGCATCTAACACGTCTTGCTATTGATTATTCCAAAGGGAAATCCTTGGATAGTGATTTTGATACGCTCATGCCACTTATGGTTCGCATTGGGGTCAGTGTTTGTGTGGTATCAGCGGCCGTTGTGATCTTGCTTTGCTGCGCGAACCCTATTTTAGCCTTTGTTGCAGCAGCTGTGGCTGTATTAGTGACCATAGCAGGCAGATATCTTCCCAAATATTTAGCGAAGCAAGAATCTCAGGAAGAACTTCAGGAAGAATCTAAGCAAGCACCAACACCACCGCTTGTTGAGCAGAGTATGTTTAGTGGTCGTGTCATTGGGGAGCGGCATGAAGATGAAATATCTGTGGATCTAGTTGCTACTTCAAATATGCCAGTGTAAAGTGGTTTGTTTTTCAAATCATGAGGTTAGCACGGCGTGAGCACAAAAAATCGTATTAAATCAATTTTTGGCGGAGCACTCGGTAATCTTATTGAGTGGTATGACTGGTATATTTACTCCGCGTTTTCATTGTATTTTGCAGCTTCTTTTTTCCCCAAAGGAAACTTAACCGTACAATTACTTAACACCGCGGCTATTTTTGCGGTCGGTTTTTTGATGCGTCCCGTTGGTGGCTTGTTGATGGGGGTTTATGCTGATAAAAAGGGCCGTAAGGCTGCTTTGACCGCGTCGGTTATTCTTATGTGTTTTGGTTCACTCTTAATTGCCTTAGCACCTACGTACGACATGGTAGGTATCTGGTCACCTGCTATTCTTATATTTGCGCGTTTGATACAAGGAATTAGCGTGGGGGGCGAGTATGGTGTGAGTGCTACCTATCTGAGTGAAATGGCAAGCAGTCGTTACCGTGGTTTTTATTCTAGCTTTCAATACGTGACGTTGATCATGGGGCAACTGATTGCGCTTTCGGTTCTGATTATTTTACAACGATATTTATTAACCCCGGAACAATTATACAGTTGGGGCTGGAGAATACCGTTTCTGATAGGTGCTGTGGGGGCATATATAGGTTTTTATTTGCGCCGCCGCATCAATGAAACCGACTCTTTTGAAAACGAAAGCTCGACTAAACTCAAACAAAATCCATTGATGGGGCTGATTAAGCATCCTAAAGAGGTTTTGACCGTTATTGGGCTTACAATGGGTGGAACGTTGGCATTTTATACGTATTCAACCTACATGCAAAAATTCATGGTGAATACGATAGGCCTTAGTCGTGATACGGCGACGCTTCTATCAGCGTCAACGCTGATTGTCTTTATGGTTGTTCAGCCTTTATTTGGTTTGTTATCGGATGTGATTGGCCGTCGGCGGCTATTAATAGCGTTTGGCGTTTTAGGAAGCCTGACCACGGTGCCGATCTTGACCGCCTTAAGCAGAACGCAGAACACGTGGTTGATTTTCGCACTCATCACGACGGCATTATTAATTGTGTCAACGTATACGTCTATTTCAGCCATTGTGAAAGCCGAATTATTTCCTGTTGAAATTAGGGCGCTAGGCGTGAGCTTGCCTTATGCTATCGCGGTGTCGGTGTTCGGTGGGACGGCTGAGTATATTGCGCTTTGGTCGAAAAGCATGGGGCATGAAACATGGTTTTTCTGGTATGTTTCTGTTTGTATCATGCTCTCGTTATTGGTGTATATAAACATGCCTGATACCAAAGAAAACTCATGTCTAGATGATGATGAAACAGCATGATTAATTTTGATGAGCTAGAGGCCTATGGAGGCACGGTACGTCCGGCAACACAGCAGGCAGATTTTTGGCGTTTATTGTTTATTCGCAGTCGTCGCATGCTGTTGCTCTCAACAAAATTAGTTGAGCAATGTGACGTTTATGCGGCTTGGGTTAAGTATTTAGATCAGTTTTTACGTGTGCTCGCGCTGTACCAAGCGTGTGTGCTTATTCCTCGGTTTCTGATCAATGCGACCTATGTGGCTCGACATCTGCTGGGAGATACGCCTGACGACATGGTCGTGCGTTGTTGGGAGATGGCGTATGATTTTGGCTGGATTATGAACGGTGTTTTGGCCGCGTTTATTTTAGTTGGTCCATTAACTCCGCTTGTGGCCTACTTGCCTGTGCTGACTCCAAGTTATCAGTTGTGTGTACACGCGACGCGATTTTTGCTGGAGTATTATCATAATAAGCTAGATGAGAAGTTAATCATACGTATGGGTGTGAGTGTGTGCATTATAGCAACCGGTTTGGTGATGTTACTGGGGGGGGCGAATCCCGTCTTGGCGTTTACTGCGGCTGTCTTGGCTGTAGCGGCGACATTACTCGGTAAGTGGCTATCAACAAACCTTGCGTCAAGTGATGCAGCAAATATACCGTATCAACCCGCTGTTGCAGCACCTCATGGACGGTTTGGATTATTTGCATCTGGGGCGGCTGAGGATGTATTGCAGCCAAATGAGAAAGCGGATACACTTGTTCTTCACGAGAAGTCGTGTTAACATCCACCTTTTCCTATACATCCAACTTCGAATCCGGGAGTGCACGATGTCGCTATCAAGCGCACAAAAAGCAGAAATTGTAAATGATTTCAAACAGGCAGCCAACGATACAGGTTCCCCTGAAGTTCAAGTGTCTCTTATGACAGGTCGTATTAAGTACCTGACAGAGCATTTTAAAGAACACAAAAAAGACGTGCATTCACGTCGAGGCTTACAAACGTTGGTCAATAAACGTCGTAAGTTGTTAACCTATTTAAAACGCAATAATCACGGTCGTTATGCGACATTGATTAAATCGTTAGGTTTGAGAGATTCATACTGATCTAACTTCTCCCGGTAGGGGTGGGTGTTGATCAGCCAATACATGCGGGAGAAAAAGGCGCGATTTTTGTGCCTTTTTTTTTGCCCGCTATAATGCGAAAGATGAGAGGCAGCGACTATGACGAAAATAGTTAAAGAAATACCCTTTGGAGAGCATACACTGGTTCTTGAGACCGGTGAAATTGCACGCCAAGCAAGTGGTGCAGTATTTGTTAGCATGAGCGGAACCCAAGTTCTTGTGACCGTGGTCGGCCGTCAAACCGCGTCGCCTGATGCAAGTTTTTTCCCGTTGACCGTCGATTATATCGAAAAAACTTACGCGGCCGGTAAAATTCCTGGTGGATTTAAAAAACGCGAAGGACCACCCAGTGAGCACGAAACATTGACCTCACGTTTGATTGACCGTCCTGTGCGTCCATTATTTCCTGAAGGTTTCCGAAACGAAATCCAAATCATCGCAACCGTGATGTCACTGAATCCTGAAGTTCCTGCTGACATGTTAGCTATGATCGGTGCATCAGCGGCATTATCTCTTTCAGGTGTACCCTTTGCTGGTCCTATTGGTGGCGTGCGTGTAGGTTATCAAGACGGAGTCTATTTATTAAACCCAGGTAAAACCGCGCTTGAGACTTCTGAGCTTGATCTTGTTGTTGCAGGTACACAAGACGCCGTATTAATGGTTGAGTCAGAAGCTTCTGAGTTGAGCGAAAATGTGATGTTAGGTGCGGTCATGTTTGGTCATGACGCGATGCAACCGGTCATTCAAGCGATTCAATCCATGGTGAATGAGGGTGGAAAAACAGCTTGGGTATGGACGCCTCCAGCGAAAGATGAGGTTTTACAAGCACGTGTTGAAGCCATGGCTGCAGATACTATCCGTACGGCTTATCTTTCAAAAGACAAAACAGAGCGATATAACGCACTGAGCGACATTCGCCAAGGTGCGATTGAAGCCTTGCTTGCGGAAGACGAAACACTGGATGCCGGCGCTATTTCAAACTGCTTAGCCTCGTTTGAGAAACGTTTGGTACGCTCACGCATTCTAGATGGTGAGCCACGTATTGATGGACGTGATCGTACAACGGTTCGTCCTATTTCAATACGTACGGGTTTACTTGATAGAGCACATGGTTCAGCATTATTTACACGTGGTGAAACTCAAGCGATTGTGTCAGCAACACTTGGTAACGATCGTGATTCTCAAATTTTAGATAAGCTTGATGGTGAAATCCGCGACAGGTTCATGTTGCATTACAACTTCCCTCCTTATTCTGTCGGTGAAACAGGCCGCATGGGTAATCCAAAACGTCGTGAAATTGGTCATGGTCGTTTGGCACGTCGCGGAATTTCAGCGGTCTTACCTAAAACAGAAGACTTTCCTTATGTGTTACGTGTTGTTTCTGAAATTACTGAATCAAACGGCTCAAGCTCTATGGCGACATTATGCGGTGCAAGCCTTGCATTGATGGACGCGGGTGTGCCGTTGAAAGCACCGGTTGCAGGTGTTGCGATGGGTTTAATTAAAGAAGGTGATCGTTTTGCTGTCCTAACCGATATTTTAGGTGATGAAGATCACTTAGGTGATATGGACTTTAAAGTGGCGGGTACTGCTGCAGGTATTACCGCACTTCAAATGGATATTAAAATCACCGGCATCACAAAAGACATCATGGAAGAAGCGTTGGAGCAAGCATTAGCGGGCCGACAACATATTCTGGGTGTGATGAACGCTACGTTAGCTGAAGCCCGTACTGAGCTTTCAACGCATGCTCCTCGTATCGTGACCATGAAAGTGGCTGAAGATAAAATTCGAACCATCATCGGCAAAGGTGGTGCGACCATCAAAGGTTTAACCGAAAGCACAGGTGTTTCGATTGATATCGATGATTCCGGTATTTTGAAGTTATTCTCACCTGACGGTAATGCCTTGATTGAAGCTGAACGCCAAATCAAAGAACTGATTGCTGAAGTTGAAGTTGGTAAGAATTACACAGGTAAAGTTATTAAAATCGTCGATTTTGGTGCCTTTATCCAGTTACTTCCTAATAAAGATGGTTTATTGCATATTTCTCAAATTTGCGAAAACCGTACTCAGAAAGTGGAAGAAGTGATTAAAGAAGGTCAGCAAATCACCGTATTTGTTGCCGGTGTCGACAAGCAAGGTCGCGTGAAGCTTGAGTGGAAAGAAAAACCTTCCGCTGCAGCAGCACCTGCTGAAACAGTACAAACAGAAGGCTCTAACGACGCGTCTTAATGTGTTGCTAAGCTTGATATAAAAAGCCCCTGTGTTTCATAATATAACTGTGAAACACAGGGGCTTTTTTTTGTTTTCTATTCTTGAGCTATACTCAAACTGATTCTGCAATCATCTTAAGGATAAAAACATGAAAAAGCATCTTGTACCTACGTTATCTGCTGCTCTTCTATCGTTCATGGTATTTCAAGCGGCACCCGTTTTTGCTGACATGAAAAAACCCTGTCCCAAAGAAGGGAAATGCATGATGGAACACATCAGTAAAATGAAAACCGAGCTTAAACTCACGCCTGATCAAATGATGAAGCTCAAAGCGATGAAAGAGAGAAGCCGTGATTTCATGCATAAATCACATGATGAGATGCGGAAAGTTCATCATGAGTCTGAAAAACTTGCTCATGAAAAAGATATTGATATGAAAAAACTCGATGCGCTTGCTGATAAAGCCGGTCATATCGAAGGCGATAAAGTTAAACATCGCGTAATGGTGATGCATGAAATCAAACAAATCCTAACGCCTGAGCAATATAAAATGCTTGAGCATGACAAAAAGAAGATGAAAAAGCACATGAAAAAACACGGATAAAGTAAAACTATCTGTGCCTTAGCTCTTAGCCCGCTCATACGTGAACGGGTTAGGAGCCTGGATTAGGGAGTCTTGGTGGCATCATATACACCAACCTGTAATTTTAAAACTTTCGGACAGGCTGCACACATAGGGCGGTCGTGCTGTTAATTGATGTAAGGGACGTAGCTCCAGTCAGAAGTTCAAGCGTATAGACCGTGTCGCTTGTTCCGCTGCCCGATGATGACCACGCAGTCCCCGTGTTTGCTGTGCAGGCCATCGTAATCGTGCTGCTCTGATTACGAAGCATTTGAAGCTCACTGAGCGAAGGTAAATACCAGCCGCTATAACATAAAGTAACCCCGTCAAGAGGGCAAGGACCCCCGGCCGCGGTGGGAGCTTGGTTCAAGCTATAACCTACAGCACCCGAAGTAAACGTGTCCATCAATCCCTGGGATTGAAAATACGAATACCAATACTGAGAATTGACTTGACCACCTCCTATTCCATGTGAAATAGCCGTGCCATTAGCACCGATGATGCCAGAAGCATTAAATAACAGAGGTACTACAGTCGTGAGCGAGGATGTTAACGCCATCAGCCCATGGCGACTCGTCGCATCTAAATAAAAAATGGTTCCACCTTCGAGGGTGTCTCCAATGCTATATGTTGGTGTTTGGCTAATGATATCACCTGAAATTTGGATGCCGGTTCCCGCAGTATAGCTTCCCGTCGCTCCTGTTGCTCCGGCCGGTCCCGCTGCACCGGTTTCGCCTTTAGGAATGGAAACGATCTCTGAGCGAAGAGTAGCTTCAGAGATACTTATGTGTGTATCCACATACTCTTCGGAAGCTGGGTTGGTTCCAAGTAACAACGGAGTAGCAAATGCAGATGTTGAACATACGCTAAGTAATAGGAGTAGGTGTTGTGCATGAGTGCTTCGAGAGAAAACGTTCGGCATCGAAGATGTGTGAAATAGCATTAAAAATCCTTATTTAATAGAGATTACAACGTTAATTAAAGTTTATATAAGTTAAGATGTATTAACAAATTTTCTTTCATGCAGCCATCTATCTCCAAGCTTTATCTGATTAAATTTAAAAACTCCATTCGGCTGCTCGGGTTATGACGCATGTCACCGAGCATGACGGATGTTGTCATGGTTGAATTTTGTTTTTCAACCCCGCGCATCATCATGCACAAGTGACGCGCTTCAATCACAACGGCCACACCGCGTGCGCCCGTGATGTTTGCGATGCACGTCGCAATTTCATGGGTCAGGCCTTCTTGGATTTGTAAGCGACGCGCATAAAAATCAATGATGCGTGCAATTTTAGATAAGCCTAAGACTTTACCGTTCGGTAAATAGCCCACATGGCACTGTCCAAAAAATGGAAGCAGGTGATGTTCACAAAGCGAATACAGCTCAACGTCTTTGACGATCACCATTTCATTCATCTCTGATTCAAACAGTGCGCCATTGATGATCTCGTCAATGCTTTCTTGGTAGCCCTTGGTGAGGTAACGAAACGCTTCTGCAGCGCGTTCTGGTGTGTCACGCAAGCCCTCACGTGTGACGTCTTCGCCAATATCTTGAATAATTTTTTTAAAACAGGTGTTCATGTGTTGTGCCTTATCCTGGAGGCCAGGTCATTTGCCGGCCGCCTAATACATGTAAATGAATATGATACACGGTTTGACCGCCATGATTGTTGATATTAAACACCAAGCGATAACCGTTATCGTGTAAACCTTCGTGTGCAGCGACGTGCTTGGCTGCAAGTACCATGTTTCCCAGCAGCTCAACATCATCAGAAGTAGCGTGATTAATGCTCGCGATGTGCCGATTGGGTATCACCAGCGCATGTGTGGGCGCTTGCGGGTTAATATCTCGAAAAGCTAAGACCGTATCATCTTCGTAAATAATCTCGGTAGGTAGCTCCCTATTTGCAATGCGACAAAATAAGCAATCCATTGTTTACCCTTTATTTTTATAAGCTCGAATATTATTTTAATTATACGCGGCCTTGATCATACTGTCTGTAGTCTTGTTTAGCGGTGCTTCTCAAAGTTACTTAAAATCACACCGGCATTCAACGCATCTTCAACGTCACGATGATACATGCTTATATTAAACGAAATCGAAGGCGTATAGCTTTCACGGACCTCGCCGCCTGAGACGGTGGTGATGCTTTCGTTTTCTTTGAATTGTCCGGATTCATAATGATAGGTATCTGTGCTTGACGCCGTACGTTTCGTGACCGGTGTGGTGTACGTGTTTTTTGTTTTGTTCACGGATGAGTTCGTGATTTTGAAATATTGAAAGCCATGGGCTCTGGTCAGTTCGGCGGAGCGGCGTAGCGCATACTTATAGGCGCGATCTTCACTGGTGTACTCGTTACCTGTAAATTGAACTCTATATTTGTTGGGGGTGAGTTTAAATTCGTCATAACCATTCATCAGAAATCCTGAAGGATGGTATCCCGTTGAGCAGGAGGTTAGGCTTAATAAACAACAAGCAAGCATGATCAATTTTTTCATGGTAAAGCCTTTATATATCACGTGAGCATTCAAGAAAACGAATTGTAATGCTTGCTTATTTTTTTGTCAAAGCCACACGAGGTGGCTGTGTCTTATTATAATGGCCTAAGTGTGACCAGGCATTCGCCCCGTTCAACCATCGACGCGCTTTTGTCGAGGTCTCTCACGCTTTCAACTTCGCCGTCTTGTTCTGCGCGTAAGGTGTTTTCCATCTTCATGGCCTCAATCGTCGCAAGATTTTGTCCTTTTTTAACGTGATCGCCGGGTTTTACAAAAAAGCGAATGAGCTTGCCGGGCATAGGAGCACCTACATCTCGTTCACTGGTTGCATATTTTACGGATGATTCAGGTGCATTGGTTTTTACACGTAGATCTTTGCCATGCATACGCACGGTATGCCCTTGAAAGCGGTAACTTACATCCACACGCCCGGTTTCTAAATTACGTTCAACATGATTAATTGTAATTTTCTCATCATGGAGTCGGAAGCTATCACCCGCTTGTTTAACTTCACTGTATACAAACTCAGGGCTTTGCATCATGACCGTCATGTCTTTAGGTTGATCGGTCGGTGCTTGTTTATCACGCGCCTTTAAGTTGTTGAGACCAATATTATCAAAGCCTAAAACTGTACTTAGCACGCGGTTGGTTACTTTTGTGTTGGGTAATTGTTTTTGCAATTTTTCCCGTTCAGCCTCAATATCTAAATCAGCTTCAGAAGCTGATTGATGGTCATCTATTTCAAGTGATAAACCATGGTTAAGCAGCAATTGTTCGACAATCGCTGGACGCGGGAGCAGTGTATTCCAGTCGCGTAAGCCTTCAAGAATCGGTGTTGCAATGGTTAGCTGACCACCTTGTTCAATATAATCTTTTGCGGCTTCTATTGTTTTTGGATGAATCGCTTTGGTATTCCATATGGCAAAGCCCAGTTGCTTAATCCACTCAGAATAAGGGGTAACCGGAGTACCTAATCCTGTTAAGTCATATCCTAAAGCAATGGCTGTATCCATATCATGAGGATGAATGCCTAGTTTTATCGCATCAACAAGATCCGAGGAGTTGGTGCCGCCGGCCATGACAGAAGCCGGGTTTTGAACTTTTTTTGTAATATTTGAATTATTAAATCGTGTGGTTAAGTCCATCGCTAACCAAGCACCTTGATTATAATGCTTTAAGTAGCCTCGTTGCTCTGCGGACATTAGTAACGATTGGGAAATAATTACATTTGAATTATGCGAGGTTCCTGGAGGTGCCGAGTCAACAACCAAGAATGCATAACCTAATGCTTGGCATTGTTTGATGGCTTCGGCTCCACTATGCGCGGCCATGCCGTTAAACTCATGATTATGAATAAAGATAATGGGGTCTTCTAAGCCTCGCTCTTTAAACATGCCACGTATGGTTCGAACCATATGAACAATCACATCAGCATTCCAGCCTGGCCCTTGGCCAGGATTTTTAATGCGAATTTGGTAGAGTGGCTTACCCTCTGTTTCAAACAAATCAATTTGACGCGTAACCCAGCCTTCAAAATTGCTTTGTGTATAGCGAGGGTCCCAGGCCCAATTGGGAATAACACCTAAGTTTGCTTGTAACATGGCGCGTGTTGTTATGTCTTGTTCTGGATGATTACCGGCATGAAAGTTATAAGGTAGCCATGGCAGGAATGTTTGCGTCGCAAGTATGCCGAAGTGTTTTGAGATTTCGTCGCCAATCGTTTGAAAAATAAAACCTTGTTTTTCCGGTGATTTGGCGAGTAAACCATTGACCCATTTTGAGCGGGTGAGTGAGTGAGAGGGTAAGTTCGAACGGCAGCCAGCTAATAAAACTTCCATCCAATCAAAGTTTCTCATGAGCGCTGCTTGGTACTGTGCGCCACCCGTCTCAAATCCAACACCAATACCCGCGCCTGCAAAGTAAATTTCTGCAATTTTAGCGGATGCTGCCTGAATCAATGCCGATTCTTGGTCTGCTGATGCTTGTTGAACATCACGAATGACAGTGACTGTTCCACCACCATGGTTCGCGAGTAAATCTTTTAAATCGTGAATATAATCTTTAAAGCTATGATGTTGTAAAAATCTTGAGAACGGTGTTTCAGGAATGGTTTCATATTGTAGCTCTTCCATAAACCGTACAAATTCCTGCATTTGATCTCGCGTTGGATAGGGTTGATTTTTTACGCCTTCGTTAGGTCTGTAGCCGTTACTGACCAGCGGCGTTACGGTATGTGATAGCGCGGCAACGATTTTTTGGACACGACCTTGTTCAATGGGAGAATTAGATAAAACATTAAACGTATGATTGCATCCCAATTGACCTTGCCTAAACAGCGGGTCACTCGCTAATTTTTGCATGAAATTAAAATAGGTTGAAAGCTCTGTTTTCGGTCCGTAAAACTGAAAGTTTTGTGAGAAATCTAATAATTTATTGCAAAAACCTTCCCATGTTTGTGCTTTGATAAGCGCGCGACCAATTTGAGGATCGGCATCTAGATAAACAGGACCTCGGGCAAATTGCACATCCGCACCTTGTGGGTATACCGCGCCGTCAATCTCTAAACCACTAGGGTACACCGAGCCCGTGCTGGTTATTTCACAGGATAAAAGTCGAACATGGGCCACAATGGCGGCACCCTCGTCACTAAAGTCAGAGGCTGCGGGTGGTGGATAACCCATGGAGCGCATCACTTGCTCCGCAGACACATTTCGAGAACGCCCGTTTTTATCGTGCACTAATTCAGCAATCGCTTCGTTTTCAACTTGAATGCGTTTATTAAGCTCCAGGAGCTTAAAGCTCCAATCACCTTGCTTATCTTTAACGATGAGAATTTCATTGGTACCACGGCTATCGTAGCCAGAGGTTTCAAAAATGGTTTTTGATGCGGCACGACAAGCTGCGTATATGTTTTGGGGAAGTATTTCTAAGATGGCTTGATCCGTAAATCCAATTTCAAGCACTTTTTGATTATCTTTATTGAACCAAACAAGGCGTGCACCGTCCGATAGCTGTGATGCATCGCCTTCAATTTCGATTTGATACATTTGAGCGCCTTCCAAATCTAAGGCTTGTTCAGCATAGACGCCGTCCAGGCTTCCACCTGTTTCATTGACGATTTTACGAAGGGCTTCCAATATGTTATCCAGCGTCATCTCTGATACTTTTTTTGTTCCTCGACCACCACCACCGGCTTCATGCTTAAGAAATACGGGATTGCCTGCTAAGGTTGGATTTTGGCGATAAAGTTCTAGAAAATTTTCAGCCATGAGCTGAAACGCCTCGTCTCGGTCAGCACTTTTTTCTGGAGCATTGATTTCAACAAACGCTGCTGTTGGAAGGTTTCGAGCGTGGCATAATTTTTTATATTCTATTTTGTCCAAGCCTTGCATTTTTTCAGGACTTGCGCCAATCCAGTGAAAACCGGCTTCTTGTGCTTCTTTAGACCAAGCTGAGCTTTCGGCTGCAGCTGACCACACGCAATAAAACCCAACTTTGTCATCACGCATGCTTGCTCGAAGTGCCGGGTTTTGAGCGGCAAGATGATCAAATTGATTTTTGAAATGACTCATGCTCGACCAGTCTTTGATACGAACCGTTAGGTCTGTTCCTGGTATTGGGTCACGTTCTTCTTGTACCACATGAATAATTTTAAGATCAGGCCAGGCTTTTTTTAATTGTCGCGTGGCGAAATTGACCGCATTTTTTGAGCGATTATGCAAAATAATATAATCAAGTGGCTTGGACATATCATAAGGGGATGCATAGGATGTTTTTTGATGAGTCGGGTGTTTGGCCGGTGTTGAAGATAAAGCCCTGTGTAGCATGCTGGATGATGTTGGTTGATATTGAGGTAAACCTGTGCTTTCTGACGTGTTTCTAATTAAGGTTGAAGCGGGGCGAGTTACAGCATTTTTTGATAAAGCTGAGGTTAATTTTCTTAGATTGGAGCCAGCTCGTTTTAACATATACATCCCTATATAAATACAAAAAACATGATTTTCTTAATCGCGGATTATACGGATAAAATATGGGCTTTCAAGCGGTGTAACGGCATTACATCTAGTCAAAGCAAAAGCGTTTAATATCTGTCATAATATGCCCCAATGTTTGAAGTCAGGATGAACCATGAAGCAATCATCACCGTTATTATCTGTTGTCGCGCCCATGTACAACGAAGAATCCGTGATTGGACATTTTATTGAAGCGGCGACGGCTGTATTAAGTGATAAATTTAGCCAGTACGAATTAATTCTCGTCGACGATGGGTCCAGCGACCAAACGGTACAAGCATGCTTGGGCTATATTACGCCGACAAGTAATATTCGTTTGCTCAAGCTCTCCCGAAATTATGGGCATGAAATGGCGTCAACAGCTGGGCTTGAAGCTGCGCGTGGTGACTATGTTGTGCTCATGGACAGCGACATGCAGCATCCACCTGAGCTTATTCCTGACATGGTGCACTGGGCTGACGAAGGGTATGATGTGGTGTCTGCGTCACGCATGAATCGTTCTGATGAGCCTTGGCTTAAACGTAAGCTCGCGAAACTTTTCTACAAATTATCATCACGTATGACCGGGTTTAAGCTGACGGGAAACGAAGGTAATTTTCGCTTGTTAAAGCGTCAGGTTGTTGACGAATTGATGAAAATGAAAGAAACCAACCGACATCTGATCATGATGTTTTCTTATTTGGGGTTTAAAACCAAAACCGTGCCGTATTACTGCCAAGAGAGAAAAGCCGGAAAAAGCAAATACTCTATGTTTAAGCTCATCAGCTTGTCGATTGATTCAGTGATTTGTTTTTCGCCGCATCCGTTGCGGTTGATGTCCTGTGGTTCACTTTTTATCAGTATTGTGATGATGTTTTATGCCGGATTTATCGTGTTTCAAACGTTATTTACCCAAAGTGATTTATCGAACGGTATTGCCTCGATTATTTTTCTTACGGCAGGTTTGTTTTCGGTTTTGTTTCTATTTTTGGCGGTGATTTCTGAGTATATTAGCCGTATCTTATTAGAGGTAAAAAAACGACCGCTGTATTATATCCAAAAAGAAGTGAGTTACGAAGATAAGCGCGTATGTGAGCGTGAGACCGAGGTATGAGGCGTGATATTTATCTTTGTGCTGATGATTATGCTCAAAACGAAGGGATCAGCCGCGGGATTGAGGCGCTTGCACGAGAAAAACGTATCAATGCGATTTCGTGCATGGTCACAACACCAACCTGGGCGATACGTGCCTCACGACTCGAGGCGTATGCTGCGTCATGTTATGTTGGCTTACATGCGAATTTAACCGAAGGTTTGCCACTGAGCCAGGCATGGATTAACCAATATGGAGCTGTGTTTAAGCCGTTGCCTTGGTTAATCGCGATGTGTTTTTCTAAGCGACTTGATAAGCACGTTGTTGCGTCAGAACTCAATCAACAGTTGGATGCGTTTATAGCAAAAACGGGACGCTTTCCTGATTTTATTGACGGGCATCAGCATGTGCATCAGTTTCCGGTGATACGTGAGTATTGGATAGCGAAACATCATGTTCATGCACAACTGCGGTTTAGGAATACCAGTCCAAGTAACCATTCGGGGCATATGTTTGATGGCTTAGATAGTTTTCCTAAAAAGCACATCATTGCTTATCTGGGTGGGGCACGATTTCATCAGATGCTTTCAGAACATCAAGCCATGCTGAACACCAGTTTTTCGGGGGTGTATAATTTTAAAGATGCCCAGAACTACCAGCATTATTTTACCCACTTTTTAAAAAACATCACGTCGCATGGGCTTATCATGTGCCATCCCGGGCATGATATGAACGACAGAACCGATCCGTTGTATCGGAGTCGGAGCCATGAATTTGATTACCTTATGAGTGATGTGTATCTCGATGATATGCGTGCCATGGATTGCGCTTTAATAAAAAAATAGAGAGTAGGATCTAATGGAATTAATAAGAAAAATAAGTATCAAACCACTGAGTTTTGAACAGAAAATCATGCTTACGTGTGTGTTTTTGTTGATTTGCCGTGTGGTGAGTATGTCGTTGATGCCTCTGAATGATTCCACGGAGGCGCGGTATGCTGAAATAGCGCGAGAAATGGCAGAGACCGGGCAATGGATAACGCCCATGCTGGATTACACTACGCCTTTTTTAGGTAAGCCACCGCTTTCGTTTTGGCTAACGGCAGGCTCCATGAAATTGTTTGGTCTGGGCGAGGGGATCGCGCGCTTGTCGTCTCTTATATTATCGATGCTTACGTTAGTTTGTATTGGCCTGGTCTATTATCAATATAAAGAAAGCCACACAAAAGCATGGGTCGCTGTGCTTGCTTTAGCGTCTTCGGTATTTTTCTTTATTGATGCCGGCGCGGTCATGACCGATCCTGCTTTAGTGTTTTCAACAACGTTAGCCATGGTCGCATTTTGGCAGGTGATGACAAACAAGCGCGCCCGAGATAGTCATCTGTATTTTGTTGCTTTAGGTCTTGGTCTGCTTGCCAAAGGTCCTGTCGCCTTGGTGTTGACCGTGGGGTCGGTTTTACTTTGGGTTGCCTTTCAGAATCAATGGCGTGAGATGTTTCAAAATATCCGTTGGGTTTCTGGTATATTAATTACCACAGCGATCGCCTTGCCCTGGTATGTTTTAGCTGAAATGCATCATCCCGGATTCTTAAATTATTTTATTATTGGCGAGCATTTTGGGCGCTATCTTCAATCGTCATGGCAAGGCGATAAGTACGGCTATGTGCATGCCGTGCCGCAAGGCATGATTTGGCTGTATGCTCTGGCGGGGACTTTTCCATGGACGCCGGTTGCAATTCATGGCTTGGTCTCAAACCGCGTGAGCTTGATGCCTAAAAAAATATACATCTATTTAAAGCAATCAGCATGGATAAGTTACCTTGTGGCGTTTGTTCTTTTTCCGTTGATGTTTTTTAGTTTGTCGAAAAATATTATTTATACGTACGCCTTTCCTGTGTTACCGCCGTTGGCTCTGTTATTTACAGAACTCATGACCAAGCAGCTGAAACAAGAACCGCGTTTGCAAAAAACATGGCTTATTTTTTCAGCTTGTATAGGTCTTATTTTTTTAGGGGTCACGTGGTGTTTCTTCGCTCATCCCGAGTGGGTCTCTAAATCTCAAAAAGAAGTGGTGCGTGCTTGGGAGCGTAGTCAATCAGCGTCGAGCCAGAAGCTTTATTACTGGTCACAAAAACCAGCGCCTTATTCAGCATGGTTTTATTCACGGGGGAGCGTTGCATCGCTTGCCGATGCTCCCGCTTTTTGTAGACTGCTTAATCAGTCAGAAAAAGTCTATGTGGTGCTTAATCTGCGTGAAGCGTTTGGCTTTCCTGCATGTGCCGACGCGAAACTTAAAATAAGACAGATGTTTTCTGTGGGCAAAAAATCAAATTATGTTTTGTATTCAACTTAAGATGCACGCATAATAACGGGCAATTAAATATTACAACGTGATAATTAGGTGGGAACATGAGTTTATTGGCAGTAAAAAGTGGTCGGGACGTACCGAACGATGTGAATGTGGTGATTGAAATTCCCATGCATGCAGCGCCTGTGAAATATGAAGTAGACAAAGATACCGGCGCGTTATTTGTTGACCGATTTATGGCAACGGCGATGTTCTATCCTGCAAATTATGGGTATATCCCTCAAACGCTTTCTGATGATGGCGATCCGGTTGATGTGTTGGTTGTGGCTCCTACAGCGCTCGTGAGTGGCTCGGTGATTCGTTGCCGTGTGGTCGGTATGTTAAAAATGACCGATGAGTCGGGTGTAGATGCGAAATTGCTTGCGGTACCTGTTGATAAGCTATCTAAAGCATACCGCCATGTTCAGACGCATCATGATTTACCGGAGTCGTTGCTGCAATCACTGGAGCACTTTTTCAAGCATTATAAAGATTTAGAAGAAGGCAAGTGGGTTAAAGTTGATGGCTGGGAAGGTCCTGAAGCCGCGCGTCAAGAAATCATCAGTAGTGTTGAGCGCTATGAGGCGGAAGAAACAACCGCCGCGTAATTAAGTTATTGACTCGTCAGAAGGAAGAGGGGCTTGTTGTTGGCCCCTTTTTCGCGTGCGTAGACTACTTTCAGCGTAATCAAATTTAGGGACTTCGATGTGACGCCAAATAGCGATGAGCCGTACGAGAAAAATAGCGATTACGGTAATAAATATATTCCAGCTATGTGTAACTTGAAAGTGCTCAAGCGCGACATAAAGCACTGCACCACCGAGCGCAATCACCGCGTATAGCTCACTTCGCAATACAACGGGGATATCGTTACATAAAATATCGCGCAGCATGCCGCCTGAAATCCCTGTCACAAGTCCACCCATGATGGCCACCACCTCTGGCATGCCATAAATCAATAAGCGCTGGGTCCCAATAACTGTAAAGGCGGCGAGCCCGAGTGCATCAAGTACGAGAAAGAGTTTGGTTGCACGTGTGAGTTGAGCTGGAATGCATATGGTGAGTAGCGCCGCGCCCGAGGTATAAAGCAGGTAATGCGGGTGTGCAACCCACGTAATTGGATGTGTATTAAATAAGACGTCCCGAACTGTCCCACCACCGAGGCCTGTGATGCAGCCGATGAACATGACGCCAAAAAAATCCATGCGTTTTCGACCGGCGGCAATCGCGCCACTGATGGCCTCCACACAGATGCCCATAAGAAAAATATAATGTAGGAGCATCATAGAGCAGTCCGTCCGGTTCGGTTTTAAAAATATTAAAGAACGTTATTTTAGCACAAAAAGAGCAAAATACGCGTTTTTATTTGGCTGAAAAAATTTAACCACGTTTTACGTGCTGAAACCGTGTGGCGGATGAGAGGGCAAGGTCGATAATGTCTTTGGATTGCGCCTCATTGGCCGAAATTTGACTGATATTATCGGCAAGTGATGTCAAAAAATCGGGGACTTCAGGATTATCAGGTTCGTTTTGATAAATCGGAGCAGCACGGGTTAACAAATAATGCAGTAATGTTTTACTGAGTAGGACATGATTTTCTGGCGGTGTAAACGGTGTTTGTTTTTCTCCAAACAGAAGCCAGCCGGCCGTGGTATCAAGGGCCTGAGCAATTTCAAGTAATTTATTAGCCTCTGGAATGGCTTCGCCACGTAAATATTTCCTGCAAATTTGAGGTGAATAGCCTGTGATCTCAACGAGCGCATGAATATCAACGCCGGACGACGAACGCGTGGCGTGATGACCTGCTGCATGCATGGCGTCATGAAGGCGTTGTGAGAACTGTTTAGCGAGCTGTATTTTATTCATCTTCTTAATTTAACAAATGCGATGTTTTCATGCAATCAAAATGCCCCATTCGAAACCTTAGGTTTCTTTTAGAAATCAATGGTTGACTTTAGGGGTGAGCTATAGGAAGATGGTTGCAAGTTGAGTTGCATAGGCTTGATTTGAAGGGACAGTGGTTTGACACATAGCTGCAAACCTCGCATTGACCTGGCTGGAATCACGGAAGAAGTTCCAGCCTTTTTATTTTTATTTTTATTTACGGGGTTTTGTATTCATGCATTGCAGGAGCTTTATCTTTTCGTTATAATCTTGCCTGTTAATTATAGGCACGTAGCTCAGTGGTAGAGCACCACCTTGACATGGTGGTGGTCGGTGGTTCGATCCCACTCGTGCCTACCATATCAACCCTGCGCTGCAGGGTTTTTTGTATGCGCCTCAATATCATAGGCGATGGAGACAAGCGAATATGCTAGCAATCACATTACCCGATGGTAAACGCTTAACATTTGATGGCCCTACAACGGTTCATGCCGTGGCGGAACATATTGGCCCAGGACTAGCTAAAGCTGCGATTGCTGCACGTGTGAATGGTCAATTAGTTGATACCAGTTATTTAATAACGACAGATAGCACGCTTGCAATTTTGACCGATAAATCCCCAGAAAGCGTTGACGTTATTCGGCATTCAGCTGCACATTTGCTTGCACAGGCTGTTAAAGAACTTTTTCCCGAAGCACAAGTCACCATTGGTCCTGTGATTGACGATGGATTTTTCTATGATTTTGCTTTGGAACGACCGTTTACGCCGGATGATTTAACCCGTATTGAAGCTAAAATGCAGGACCTGGCGAAGCAAGCGCTGCCTATTACACGTCGTGAATTGCCGCGTGACGAAGCCATTGCCTATTTTGAAAGCTTAGGTGAAGCGTATAAAGCTGAAATTATTAAAGATATTCCCGAGGGCGAAGTTTTATCGTTGTATCGCCAAGGTGAATTTGAAGATTTATGTCGAGGTCCTCATGTCCCGTCGACGGCGTTTTTGAAAGCGTTTAAATTAACCAAGCTTGCTGGGGCTTACTGGCGGGGTGATTCGAACAATGCCATGTTACAACGTGTTTATGGCACGGCGTGGGCGGATAAGAAAGCACTCAAAGCCTATTTGTTTCGTTTGGAAGAAGCCGACAAGCGCGATCATCGTAAGCTGGGCAAGGCGTTGGATTTATTTCATTTTCAAGATATCGCCCCAGGTATGGTATTTTGGCACGCGAAAGGGTGGGCGATTTATCGAGAGCTCGAGCATTATATACGCGAGCGCTTGGCTGAATATAACTATCAAGAAGTTAAGACGCCGCAGTTGGTCGATAAAGTTTTGTGGGAAAAATCAGGGCATTGGGATAACTTTCACGAAAATATGTTTCTTACAGAAACAGAGCATCGCGAATATGCCGTGAAGCCGATGAACTGCCCGTGTCACATACAAATTTATAACCAAGGCTTGAAAAGCTACCGTGATTTACCGCTTCGTTACGCTGAGTTTGGTAATTGTCATCGCTGTGAGCCGTCCGGTGCGTTACATGGTTTATTGCGCGTACGTAATTTTGTGCAAGATGACGGGCATATTTTTTGTACTGAAAATCAAATCCAGTCTGAAGTCGCTCATTTACTTGTGTTAGTCCAATCGGTGTATACTGATTTTGGCTTTACAGATATGACATATCGGTTAGCACGTCGACCTGATAAGCGCGTCGGTAGTGACGAGGTATGGGATAAAGCAGAAAAGGCATTATCTGACGCGATGAAAGAGCAAGGACTTGCTTGGGAAGATGCTCCGGGCGAAGGTGCTTTTTATGGCCCTAAAATTGAATGTTCTTTGACGGATTCTTTGGGGCGTGTTTGGCAGTGTGGGACGTTCCAAGTTGATTTTTCGATGCCAGAACGACTTGACGCACAGTATATTGCCGAAGACGGCAGTAAAAAAACGCCGGTTATGGTGCATCGTGCGATTTTAGGATCGTTTGAGCGATTCATGGGGGTGTTAATCGAGCATTACGCCGGAAAGCTCCCGCTGTGGTTGGCTCCTGTCCAGGTTGCTGTAATTACAGTGAGCGAAAAACAGCATGATTTTGCTGAAAAAATGTATCAAATTTTGCAAAAAAATCACATTCGTGCAAAATTTGACTTGAGAAATGAGAAGATAGGCTTTAAAATCCGCGAGCATACTTTACAAAAGGTTCCCTATTTCTTAATCATAGGTGATAAAGAAGTCGCGGAAAACTTAGTCAGCGTTCGTTCGCATGATGGCACCGATTTTGGCCAGATGACGATGGATGCTTTTAATTTGAAGTTAAAACATGAGATTGACGCGAAAAGTCGTGTCGAATCAATTGGAGGATAAAACCATTAGTGCACCAGTCAAGCGTGAGGGTGATCGCGCCCGAATCAATGAGCAAATTAGAGTCCCTGAAGTTCGTTTAATCGATGCTGAGGGAGAGCAAGCCGGTATTGTATCTGTACGAGCCGCGTTGCACGCTGCCGAAGAAAGCGGGCTTGATCTTGTCGAAATTTCGCCAACGGCTAATCCGCCCGTCTGTCGCATTATGGATTATGGTAAGTTTTTGTTTGAAGCCAGTAAGCGACAAGCTGAGGCACGTAAAAAACAAAAGCATGTCCAAATAAAAGAAGTGAAGTTTCGTCCGGCAACGGAAGAAGGGGATTATCAGGTCAAGCTACGCAACCTGACACGTTTCCTTGACAACGGTGACAAGGTCAAAGTCACGCTTCGGTTTCGAGGTCGTGAAATGGCTCACCAAGAGCTTGGTATGAAAATTCTCGAGCGTGTGAAAAAAGACACGGTAGAACTTGCGGTGGTTGAACAGCACGCAAAACGAGAAGGTCGCCAATTGCTCATGGTGTTGTCACCTAAAAAAAGCTAGGTTGTTTGTTTTGTTTAATTAACTAATTAAGCCAAACACCAATCAATTTAAATTTAATTGATTTAATGCGGAGTTACATAAGTTATGCCAAAGTTAAAAACACATCGCGGAGCAGCTAAACGCTTCCGTAAGATGGCCAGTGGGGCGATTAAACGCCGAGGGGCTAATCGAAATCATATTCTCACCAAACACACGAGCAAGAAAAAACGTAATGCACGGGTTGAAGCGTGTACGTTGAAGCCTTGTGATGCTCGCTTGGCGAAACGTATGTTGCAAGGTAGTTAGGAGAGGAATAAATTATGCCAAGAGTAAAACGCGGTGTGACAGCAAAAGCACGTCACAAAAAAGTCTTAGAACAAGCTAAAGGTTATTACGGCGCGCGTAGTCGTGTGTATCGTGTAGCAAAACAAGCGGTGATTAAAGCCGGTCAATATGCTTATCGTGACCGTCGTCAGAAAAAACGACAGTTTCGTGCATTGTGGATCACACGTATTAATGCCGAAGCTCGTGTAAGCGGTCTTTCGTACAGTCGTTTGATTGACGGTTTGAAAAAAGCTGAAATTGAGCTGGATCGTAAAGTACTGGCTGATATGGCCGTTCGCGACAAACAAGCGTTTGCAGCGATTGCACAACAAGCCAAAGCAGCACTGGGTTTATAAGTTAATCCCAATGTTTCGTGAAGGGGGCCATTTTGCCATGTGCAAGGACTGGCCCCTTTTTTGTTTCTGACGCATGGACCTAATTCGCATGCTTGATAAAATTAATGTATTACAACAAGACGCCTTGCAAGCCATTGCGGCGGCTTCTAATCTCGATGCACTGGATGCCGTACGTGTTGATTTTCTTGGAAAAAAAGGCAAGCTCACGGATATTCTGAAAGGTGTTTCGTCGCTTTCCGTCGCAGAAAAACCACGTGTTGGGCAAGCCGTTAATCAAGCTAAGCGCGCGATTCAAGCCGTATTAGATGAAAAGAATGAGCAACTGAAAGAAGAGCAGTTGCAGGCTAAACTTGTGAGTGAACAGCTTGATGTGACGTTGCCAGGTCGGCAGCGTGAGCACGGTCGTGTACATCCTGTCACGCAAGTGCGTGATCGTATTATTGATTACTTTAGTAAACTCGGGTTTGATGTCGTGGATGGCCCTGAAATAGAAACCGATACGTATAATTTTGAAGCGCTGAATATTCCTTCGCATCATCCTGCACGTGCCATGCATGACACATTTTATTTTGGTGATGGTACGTTATTACGTACTCATACTTCACCTGTTCAAATTCGCGCGATGCAAGAAGCCGATGCAACACCACCGTTTCGTTTGATAGCGCCAGGGCGTGTGTATCGCCGAGATTCTGATGTCACGCATACACCCATGTTTCATCAGGTCGAAGGGTTGTATATTGGTCAAGATGTTACCTTGGCTGGTTTGAAAGGCGTCTTGCAAGACTTTTTTACCTTCTTTTTTGAAGGGCCTTGTAACGTACGTTTTAGACCGTCTTATTTTCCATTCACCGAACCCTCCGCTGAGGTTGATGTCAGTTGCACGCCATGTAAAGGCCAAGGTTGCAGAGCCTGTGGCTTTACGGGTTGGCTCGAAGTTTTAGGCTGTGGCATGGTTCATCCGCATGTTTTAAAAGCGGTTGGATTATCCCCTGAAACCCATCAAGGTTGGGCGTTTGGTATGGGCATTGATCGCTTGGCGATGCTTTATTTTGGCATCACTGATTTGCGTATGATGTTCGAGAATGATTTAAATTTTTTAAACCAGTTTTAAGTTTTAGGATACTCCAATGAAAGTGAGCGAAGCCTGGCTACGCGAATGGGTCAATTCCCCCGTTGCGGGAGCTGAATTAGCAGCGCAGTTAACCATGGCCGGACTTGAGGTGGACGAGGTGAGTCCTGTCTCAGGTGATTTTCAGCACGTTGTGGTGGGTTTTGTGCGTGCAGCACGTCCTCATCCACAGGCTGATAAACTTACAATCTGTGATGTGGATACAGGGCTTGACGCACCGCTTCAAATTGTATGTGGTGCATCCAACGTACGGGCCGATCTTAAAGTCGCCGTTGCAATCCCAGGTGCATTATTGCCGGGTGATATATCTATTCAGAAAACCGAATTACGTGGCGAGCTTTCAGAAGGTATGATTTGTTCATCGGTTGAGTTAGGGCTTGAAGCAAATTCGGAGGGTATTTTAGAGCTTCCCGATGATGCGCCTGTTGGCGAAGCCATTGAGACCTACTTGCAATTAAATGATCATGTCTTAACGGTTGAGCTCACGCCTAATCGCGCGGATTGTTTTAGTATGCGCGGTATTGCGCGCGAAGTTGCGGCGCTCAATCAATGCGCGCTCAACACGCCCGATGTTGCGGTACAAAGCCCAAGTATTGATGATGTATGCTCCGTCACGATTCACGCAGAAGATGCCTGTCCTGGTTATGCGGTGCGCTTCATTCGTGGTGTAAATAGTTCGGCGGTAACACCGCTTTGGATGAAAGAGCGCTTGCGTCGTGCGGGTATTCGGCCTCTACGTCCGGTCGTTGATGTGACACAGTATGTGATGCTTGAATTCGGTCAGCCGATGCATGCGTTTGACGCGAAAAAAATATCAGGCGCAATTCAGGTTCGTATGAGTCATGTAGGTGAGAAATTAACGCTTTTAGATGGCCAAGACATCACACTCAAAGCCGGTGTATTATTGATTGCTGATGAGCATAAGCCTCTGGCTATGGCTGGCATCATGGGCGGCTTAGATAGCTCCGTGAATGATGACACAACCGATGTTGTGTTAGAGAGCGCTTATTTTACGCCAAAATTAATTGCGGGCGTTGCGCGAACCTATGGCCTGTGTAGCGATGCCTCTCAGCGGTATGAGCGCGGGGTAGACCCTGCCTTGCATCCTCTGATGCTTGAGCGCGCAACGGCTTTATTATTAGAGATTACAGGCGGTAATGCCGGGCCTGTGACGTGGGTGCATGCAGACAATTATATGCCGGCGGTGTCCATTGCATTTAACCCAGGTCATGTTAAAAAATTAACCGGTTTAGTTGTCCCTGAATCGCGTATGAAAAACATGCTTGAAGCGCTTGGTATGACGGTGAATGCTACAGAATCCTTATGGCAAGTTATCGCACCGTCATATCGTTTTGATTTGCATTTAGATGTTGATTTGGTCGAAGAAATTGCACGTTTGCATGGCTATGACCATCTTGAACCCGAGCCAACGGTGGGTACGTTACAGGCCGGAACGCTGAGTCCGTTTCATCGTCAAAGTCGTGCCGTCTCGCGTGCGTTAAGTGCGCGCGGTTATCACGAAGTGATTACGTACAGCTTTATCGATCCAACAGTGCAAGAAGCTTTTTATCCTGATGCTGTAACAAAAACGTTGATTAATCCACTGTCGTCTGAGCTCTCGGCTATGCGTGTTGGACTTTGGCCGGGTTTAATCTCAGCGTTATTACGTAATGTTTCACGCCAACAGGGTGCGATGAAATGTTTCGAAACCGGCGTTGTGTTTGATATGCAGGGCGGCAAGCTTGAAGAGCGCGCGATGCTTGCCGGATTGATGACGGGTGAGACAGGAGCACTCAATTGGGCTGAACCCACACGTGCTTATGATTTTTATGATCTCAAAGGTACGGTTGAAGCGTTATGTGCTGATCTTACATTCGTCCCGGAAGCCCTGAGTGCTCTGCATCCTGGGAAATCTGCACGCATTATGATGGGAGAGCGTGCCGTTGGTTGGATGGGTGCCTTGCATCCGGCACTGGCCGAAGTCTTGGGCTTAGATACAGAAGTGTTGTTATTTGAAATCAAACTTGATGCATTTGAAACAACCCGCCCAGCATTATATCGCGCGATTTCAAAATATCCGCAGGTGCAACGTGATTTATCGCTGCTTGTAGATTGCCATGTTTCTGCATCTCAAATTGAGGACGTTGTTCGCTCGAAAAGCGCTGAGTTATTAAAAGCCTTTCATGTGTTTGATCACTATACCGGCGCGTCGATTCCTGAGGGTAAAAAAAGCTTAGGCATTGCTTTGATTCTTCAAGATGAGCGTCGAACGTTGACCGAGCAAGACGTAACTCCGCTCATGGATGGCGTGATGGCAGCGCTTGAGCAAGAGCTTGGTGTTCACGTACGAGATGGTGTGTGATGACGACGCCATTTTACTCGCATCATGTTTTTATATGCGCCAACCAAAAAGCTCCCGGAAAAACCTGTTGTGCCAACACAGGTGGGGAGCCTTTTTTTACTTACATGAAGTCACGTTTGGCTGCATTGGATTTGCATGGTCCGGGTAAAGTGCGGATGACGCAATCGGGTTGCTTAGGGCGCTGTAAACTCGGCCCAGGTCTTGTGATTTATCCTGATAACGTGTGGTATCGCTACGCCTCAGAGGATGATATTGATGAAATTATTCAAACCCATCTCATCGATGGTCGCGTTGTAGACCATTTGTTGATGACGTGAATTTATCCTGATAGAGATGGCATGTTATTTGGTGTTTCGTCATCTGGCCTTTGCTCGTGATTTTGCGTGCGAAAGCTTAGTGTTATATCTACCGGTGGCGCTGACATTTCCCCAGCGGTTAAACCTATGTCGTCTTCTAAGACCTCGATAATATCCTCCATTTGCTGAGATGTATCGTGCTTTATGATCTCAGCGCAAGCATCGGCTATCTGAAGTAATGATGTGTTAGGTACTTCTGCCGTGTGTTTATCATGATACGTAGCATGAAGCCGCGTCATGATGATATAGGAGTCAATGAGAGGCGTCAGGGCTGCGAGCATCCCAAAACCAACACCGGCCAATAATACTACTGCTGCCTTAGAAAAACATTCAGGTGACCCGAGTAGTGCTGGGATAAATGCACATGTCATGACGATACTCGAAACAGCGATGATGACAGCAGAGAGCAAGCCATAAGCAAGCATTTTCAGGGGCATGCCCATCATATCGGCACCGAACCCCAGGTTATCTCCGGCTAAAGAAAGGTCATTGAGATCATTTTCTTTTCGATAGGATCGCCCTTTATTTTTAATGGTTTCATGGTAGACTTGTATGACCTCTTGATAGAGCTTCTGATATATATCTCTTTGGTCAGCGTTTATACCCTCTTTGTCAAGGTTCGCGTAAAGTCGAAGCGTACGATCATATTTTTTGGCTCTTTTGAAAAACGAATGGGTAAAGGGCTTTTAGCTTAATAAGAAAGCGGTACAATGACCTCTCTAATTGGTATCACAGAAAGGGGTTGTTGAGATGGATATAGAGCGTATTTTTGAAGTAGCATTGCATATTCAAGAGCCATGGTTTATCTCAAACGTTGCTTTTGATGCATCACGCAAACGCCTAGATCTTCGGCTGGATTTTCGGAAGGGATCGACCTTCAAATATGAGGGGAACGGCGTTTCTGGTGAGTATAAAGCTTACGACACCATAGAAAAGGAATGGCGCCATCTCAATTTTTTTGAACATGAATGCTACCTGACGGCACGTGTTCCCCGGATTAAAACCCCTGATGACAAAACACATTTAATCCAGCCACCGTGGAATGGGTTGCAGAATGGCTTCACATTATTGTTTGAAGCGTTTGTTCTCCAACTTTCAAAGGGTATGCCAGTGCATTTGGTTGGTGCGCTTGTGCATACGTCCGATCACAAAGTATGGTCTATTTTGGATAAATATACAGAGAAGGCGCGTCAGAACTGTGATTACAGCACTGTCACAGAAATTGGCATGGATGAAACGTCGATAGCGAAGGGCCATGAGTATATTTCACTGTTTGTTGACTTGAAGAGAAAGAAAGCAATTTTTGTTGCTGACGGCAAGGACAGCACCACTGTAAAGTAAGTGTTCAGACCCCCACTTAAAACAGCCATCAATAATCCAATAATCGGTTATTAACGCCATAATCAATCGAGTACTCGACCGATTTTATCCAAGGAAAAATGAAAAATAAACAAAAAAAAGCTTGACATAGTTTTTGATGGTCAATTAAGGATTTCCCTTGGTTGTGGCAAAATTTCTTGTATAACACCGC
>Ga0209491_10003323_pt1 | contig 26738 bp, 20 predicted proteins | sample BON02_FD_187213 | JGI IMG/M metagenome (GOLD analysis project Ga0209491, IMG submission 187213) | Freshwater microbial communities from Lake Bonney liftoff mats and glacier meltwater in Antarctica - BON-02 (SPAdes) (version 2) | ecosystem: Environmental > Aquatic > Freshwater > Ice > Glacier...
AAGAACACTTTTTGGTACTGATAAATTACGTTTGTATTATAATGATATCCCGATTACTAATGGCTCTGGGTTCTCCTCTATTGAAGCTTTCGATTTAGAGAGTTTACGCCAGATTGAAGTCGTTAAAGGCCCGAAGGCTAGCAGCTACGGCACTAATTTAGGCGGCGCCATTCTTTTACAATCTAAAGAAGCTTTAGGCAAATCGACCAATTTTAGTAATAATTTTACGATTGGCTCTTACAATTTATTAAAAAATAGTATTTCGTTTTCGCACTCAGATGATAAGCTTTTCTTAAGTTTAAATTACGATCATATCACCACCGATGGCTATCGAGAAAATAATGAGTTTGAACGTGATGCCTTGCTTTTAAATGCCTCCTACAAAATAAATGAAAAAAGCACTTTAGGTTTATTGTTCAACTACGTAGATTATACAGCTCAAATTCCGAGTTCTTTAGGGATTACCGCTTTTACAGAAGAGCCACAACAAGCTGCCTTTACCTGGAAGGCATCACAAGGTTTTGAAGCAAATAAATACAGTTTAATAGGCCTTTACCACAACTACACTTTAAGTGAAAAACTAAAGAATTCGACCAGTATTTTTTATACCTATTTAGACCATTATGAACCACGCCCTTTTGGGATTTTAGATGAATTTACCAACGGATTCGGCTTTAGAACTCGTTTTTATGGCGATTTGAAACTTTTTTCTAAGGCAAGCCAATATTCCTTTGGAACAGAACTCTATAAAGACGAATTTAATTGGAGCGAATTCAAGAATTTATACCGTCAAAATAATGGAAACGGAAGCTTACAAGGTGATCTTTTTGCCAAAAACAAAGAATTTAGAACACAGCTAAACAGCTTCGCAAGCCTTTTAGTTCCTATTGATGATAAATTTAGTGCGCAATTGGGCTTGAATATCAACAAAACAAGCTATAATTATAGAGATTTGTTTAACAATACGCCAAATAATAAAAGTGCTCGCCGCGATTTCAATGCCATTGTTTTACCTAGTTTAACCCTTAATTATTTGCTTTCAGAAAACCAACAAATTTATGCCAATGTCAGCAGAGGTTACTCGAACCCCACATTAGAAGAAACTTTAACCCCAAGCGGTGTTATTAATCCTGATATTAAACAAGAAACAGGAACTAATTACGAATTGGGCACTACCTTTTATTTGGCGAATAAAAAGCTAAGCATAAATACTGCCATTTACCAAATGAATATCAAAAATTTATTGGTAGCGGAACGTGTGGGCGACGACCAATTTGTGGGAAAAAATGCAGGTAAAACCAGGCATCAAGGACTTGAAATTGCAGCTAATTATAGGTTAGATATTTCTCCTAAAATTAGGCTGAACCCTTTTGTAAATTATAGCTTCAACAACCATACTTTTACTGATTTTATTGATGGTGAGAACAACTTTTCGGGCAATGAGTTAACGGGAGTTCCAAAACATAATGTAACTTCTGGACTGCAAGCTACTTTTTTTAATCATTTTTATTGGAATACGGTGCATCAGTTTGTGGGTGCTATTCCGTTAACGGATGCCAATACTTTGTACAGCGATGCTTTCAACGTTTTTAATACGAAAATAGGGTTTCAAAAAAAGCTGAGTACTAACTTTTCTGTGAATGCACAATTTGGGTTGAACAACCTTTTTGACGTACGTTATGCCCAATCCGTATTAGTAAATACCCAAGCTTTTGGCGGCGCTGAACCTCGTTATTACTATCCAGGAAACGACCGTAATTACTATACGAGTTTACAATTGCGTTATACCTTATAATTTTAGTTTATTTTATGGCTTTGCGTTTAAGATAATTGTGTATTTTTAGGATTGTAAAATACCTCATTTACTGAATTGTAAAACAGCAAAAAATCAAAATGAAATATAGTAGCTTTAGCTAACATTGGTTCGGTTCATAATTTTGTGTGCGCTGCTATTTTAAGACTTCAAAATTAATAATATTTTATAGTTGCAAAATTTTATCTCCATCTAAATACAAACAACAAAAGCAAACCGAAAAAAATTAAATAACATGAACGAAATTATTTGCCCAAATTGTACAAAAGCATTTAAAGTGGACGAAGCTGGTTTTGCCGATATTCTTAAACAAGTTAGGGACCATAAATTTGAAGAAGAATTACGGATAAGGTTAAACCTTGCAGAAAAAGATAAAGAAAATGCCGTAAAACTTGCCGAAGCCAATCTTAAAAATTCGTTACAAGAAAATCTAGCAAAAAAAGATAAAGAAATAGCATATTTAAGAGCTAATAGCGAACTGGACCTAGCTAAAAAATTAGCAGACAAAGAATCAACTATTACCGAACTGAAGGCCAAAAATGACAAAGCAGATATTGAAAAAAAATTGGCAGTATCAGAAGCGACCCAAAAAATAGAAAAAGAAAGAGACGCGTTTGCCAATAATGTAAAACTTATAGTTTCAGAAAAACAATTACTGGAAAAATCTTTAAATGAAAAATTTTATGCGGAACTGAAGACAAAAGATGATATCATTAAAATGAAAGATGATGAAATTGCACTTCGTAAGGATATGAAGCTGAAACTTTCAACCAAAATGATTGGTGAAACGCTAGAACAACATTGTGAAATAGAATTTAATAAACTCCGAGCAACAGCGTTTCAAAAAGCCTATTTTGAAAAAGATAACAATGCTAAGTCGGGCAGTAAAGGCGATTATATCTACCGGGAAACTGATGATTTTGGAAACGAAATTATTTCTATCATGTTCGAAATGAAAAACGAGGGCGACGAAACAGCCACAAAAAAAAGAAACGAAGATTTTTTTAGAGAATTAGATAAGGATAGAACAGAAAAAAAATGCGAATATGCAGTTCTTGTAACACTTTTAGAGGCAGACAACGAACTCTACAATACCGGAATTGTAGATGTTGCTCACAAACATGATAAAATGTATGTGGTACGACCTCAATTTTTTATTCCAATCATAACGCTTTTACGCAATGCAGCCATGAACTCAATGAAGTATAAAACTGAGCTTGCTTTAGTGAAAAGTCAAAATGTTGATATTACCAATTTCGAGGAAAATATCAACATTTTCAAGACAGGCTTTGCTAAGAATTATGATTTGGCTAGTAGGCAATTTAAAACAGCCATCCAAGAAATCGATAAAACTATTGACCACCTCCATAAAACAAAAGATGCGTTGCTATCGTCCGTGAATAATCTTCGACTTGCAAATAATAAAGCAGAAGATTTAACCATCAAAAAACTAATAAGAGGAAATCCTACGATGACTACAAAATTTGAAGAATTGAATAAGAAGTTAGAATAAAGCTAAAAAGTGATTTCCTGAAAAAGAATTTTGCAAGAATTTGGATGCTAGTAAGGTGGTTTCGAGTATAAAATAAGTCTGTATTTTTTTGAAAAATGTCCAGATATTTTCTTGTTTTAGCGTAGGAAACAAATGACTGTTTCTCATGAAAACTCGAATTGAGTTCAATTAAAAAAACAAAAAGATAGTATGTAGCGATGTAGAATTACTTCCTGAAGCAGCTGAAATCTTGAAATGGCGGTTAGGTTAGTAGGCGGATTATATGCTGTAGACAAGAAAAATATTGACCAAATTTGGTTATAAAATACCACCACCTGCACCACCCTCCTTTGATTTTAAAATAGTATTTTAGGCTAAAAATAACATTTACGCTGATCCAATATTGAAAACTCCGTTAAACCTTTGCCGTATGTTCGCGGATAAAATCGGTTTAGATTTCATTCATATAAACAATAGGCACCGAATAAAGTATTGGCATTTTATCGAGATATTTAACGCTCAATTTTTCATTGATTATTTTAAACAATAAGCCCTTAGTCTGGCCAATAATTAAAATTTGCTTTTTTTTAGTAAGTCCATTTTCATATTCAAATAAGGTTTTTTTGGATGTAATGGCGTTGAGCATCAGTTTCTCTTCTGTTAAAATATGAGCTATTTCCAGTGCTTGTTTTTTGTCATCTGTAATAATGTGTACTAATATCATGTAATGTTGGTTTTTAGGTCTTTTTTAAAAGGGAAGAGATAACGTTTATTGTATTAGCATATAAGCGATTTAATGATATTACTAAAGGCTATCCAAAAAAATGAGGCATTGCCAGAATGAAAAATGCAATCTTACTAACAATTCTAATATGATATATGCGTAGTTTTCAAAAAAATTACTATTTCAGGCGTAAAGTTTAATATCTCTAAGAAAACCAAAAAAAAAGTCCCCATTTCTGGTGGCTGCAATATTTTGAGCTCCTCGTTTCTAATTTGATGTAAAATCTTAATTCTTAAATGAAAATAAGAAAATAATAAGTTATTTTATAAAAATAAAATTGTGATTTTGAAGTGAGCATTAATTTGGGTATAAAATTTAAGGCTTACTTTATCTTTTTAAAACTAATCCCTGAGTGATTATGGTAGGGATTAGTTTGTATAAAATTGAAAAGAAATATAATCGCTTAACTATTTTTTTTTGTGACCATCTTAATTTCACCACTGTTAAGTGCATCATTAAAATCAGCAGTTACAGTCTCATAAAATCTAAAAAACTTTTTACCGTCAATTCTTTTTAAGCTTATAATCGTAGAACCGTTTTTTGATGTTTTTAATTCATCGACAACCACTTTTAAACCCTTTAAGCCATTAAAATTTGCAATAGCCCCTCTTTTAATTATAGTGTTTTTTCTAGGAAAATCTATATGTTTGTAAGTGTCGTATACGGGTTGGGAAATAATCAATATATCCCCCACTGCTATCGATGAATTTGAGCTTTGCGCATTTAAAATTCCAAAAGAAAGCAGTAAAAACGAAAAAATTACATATTTAATCATAACTAATTATATTTAAAATTGGAATAAAGTTATTAAATATAAATAAAATAAATAGTAAAACCTTCGTTAAAAAATAGTTAAACTATTATTATATAATAGTAATACTATTAAATTTGCAATTGAATCTTAAATTACGAAAGATGGATCGCCTAATGCATTCTGTTAAAATTATTATTAACAATAAAATATATGTAAAAGACCCAGAATCATCGGATTTAGGGAAAAAAATAATACAAAAGAGCATTCTTATGATCCATGAAATAGGGTTTGAAAAGTTTACTTTTAAAAAACTTGGTGATGAAATATCCTCTACTGAAAGCTCTATTTATCGTTATTTTGAAAACAAACATAAACTTTTACTGTATTTAGCCTCTTGGTATTGGGGTTGGCTAGAATATCAATTGGTTTTTTCCACCAATAATATTCCTGATGCCAAACAAAGAATAATTAAAGCAATTGAAGTTATCACAAGAAAAACTGAGGAGGACTCTGCATTTTCCCATATTAACGAAGTAGCTTTGAATAAAATTGTCATTAACGAATATTCAAAATCGTACTTAACCAAGGAGATAGATTCAGAAAATAAAAATGGATATTATGTAATTTACAAAAGATTGGTAGCAAGGTTTAGTGAGATGATTACTAATTTTAATCCTAAATATGAATATCCATACAGTTTAGCGAGCACTGTTTTAGAAGGAGCTTTACATCAATTTTTCTTAAAAGACCATTTTCCTTCGTTAACAAATTGCCATGAACCTAAAACACCAACTGATTATTTTACACAAATGGTGCTAAATTCTTTAAATACCAATAACAATGCCTAATAAAACATTAAGCCCTTTTAAACGTTTAATTGGGTTATTACAAATAGACAAACGCGATGTACTCCAAACCTTTTACTATGCTGTTTTTGCAGGAATAGTTAACCTTTCTTTGCCCTTAGGAATACAGGCCATTATAAATTTAATTCAAGGAGCACAAATTAGCACCTCATGGATAATTTTAGTAATATTAGTAACCATGGGAGTAGCTTTTGGCGGAGTTTTACAGCTGATGCAAATAAGGATTATTGAGAACTTACAACAAAAAATATTTACCAGAGCATCTTTTGAACTTTCGTACCGATTTCCTAAAATTAAAATGAGTGAGTTGGATGATTATTATCCTCCAGAACTTGCCAATCGTTTTTTTGACACCATAAATATCCAAAAGTCTTTGTCTAAACTTTTGTTAGATTTTCCAGCCGCTTTATTGCAAATTATTTTTGGATTGATATTGCTCTCTTTCTATCATCCTTTCTTTATTATTTATGGCTTAATGCTCCTTGTTTTAATATATATTGTATATAAGTTTACCGCTGCAAAGGGTCTAGAAACCAGCCTAACCGAATCTAAGTATAAATACAAGGTAGCGCATTGGATACAAGAAGTAGCCCGCACTCTGATAAGCTTTAAATTATCGGGAAATACAAGCCATGCACTTTCAAAAAATGATGTCTTGGTAAACGATTATTTAAAAGCTAGGGAAAGCCACTTTAAGATTTTAGTGATCCAGTTTATTCAAATGATTGGTTTCAAAGTTCTGGTAACAGCTGGTTTATTGTTAATTGGTGGCTTGTTAGTTCTTAACCAGGAAATGAATATTGGACAATTTGTAGCTGCCGAAATTATTATTCTATTAGTTATTAATTCTGTTGAAAAGTTGATTAGACATATAGAAACTATTTATGATTTGTTAACCGGTTTAGAAAAATTAGGTCAAGTAGTTGACAAAGATATAGAAAGTCAAGAAGGACAAACACCCTTAACAAAAGAGTCTGATTTAGTGGTTGAATTAGATAAAATTAGTTTTGCGCCTCAATCAGATGCGCCTAAAATTATCGATAATCTTTCTTTAATAATACCTCCAAAAACTACTACCCTAATTTTAGGTTGTAATGGATCAGGAAAAACAACCTTGTTGCGATTAATTACAGGTCTTTATAAACCTACAGATGGCAATATATTTATCAATAACATAGCGCTGGACAATATTCTGCCAAACCATTTCAGGTCTTTTATTGGACAATCGTTAACTGAGGAGAGTCCGTTTGAAGGCTCTATATTAAATAATATTACCTTTGGAGATGCGTCCATTACCCAAGAAGAATTATATTGGGCAATAGATAAGGTAAAGCTTTCTGAATTTGTAAAAAAACAACCTAAAGGCATACACACTTATATATTCCCAGAAGGGCAAAAAATACCGCATAACGTAGCTAAGAAAATTATTTTAGCAAGAGCAATCGTTCGAAAACCTAAATTATTAGTTTTAAAAGAGCCATTAGATCAATTAGACGAGATAGATGCCCTTAGAATAATGGAATTTTTAACAGACAAGTCTAACCCTTGGTCAATAGTTGTCGTAAGTCATGACCCTAAGTGGTTAACGCGTTGTGATAGAATAATTACCTTAGCCGAAGGTAAAATAGTAAGTGATAAATAAAAAACGATGCTTAACATATCAAAAAATAAATTAAATCATAAAATTGATCTCACTACCTACGGATCAGTACAAAGAGTATCTACAAAAAGGCATTACCGGCATTTTAATCGGTTTCTATTGGGTGCTGCCATTTTAGGATTTATATTTTTATTTCTACCATGGACTCAGAATATTAGGGGCAAAGGGGCCTTAACCACTTTAAAACCTGATCAGCGACCGCAAACCATACAGTCTCCTATTCCAGGAAAGATTGAAAAATGGTATGTGCAAGAAGGTGATTATGTGGAAAAGGGAGATACGATATTATTTATTTCAGAAATTAAAAATGAATATTTTGATCCAAGATTGGTGGAGCGTACAGGAATGCAAATAAACGCCAAGGAAATGTCCGTTAATTCATACGAGGGTAAAGTTACAGCCTTAAACAATCAAATAGGGGCCTTGGCAAATGGGCGCATCTTAAAATTAGAACAAGCCCGTAACAAATTATTGCAATCTAAACTTAAAGTAAAAAGTGATAGCATCGATTTAGAAGCTGCCGAAACCAACTTGCGAATTGCGGAACGCCAATATGAACGAATGGTTCAGCTACAAGACGAAGGATTATTCGCGCTAACAGATGTCGAAGAAAAAAAGTTAAAGCTACAAGAGACCCAAGCAAAAATAATTTCACAAGAAAATAAATTACTGGCAAGCAAAAATGAAGTTATCAATGCCACAATAGAAATAAATAGTGTACAGGCGGAGTATGTTGATAAAATTTCAAAAGCAGAAAGTGACATGCGTACTGCACAATCTTCGCAGTTTGACTCTGAGGCGCAGGTGACAAAACTAGAAAACGAGCTAACCAATTATGAAATGCGCAACGATTTGTATTATATACGAGCAACTCGAAGCGGTTTAGTCAATAGGATGCTCAAAGCAGGATTAGGAGAGACTATCAAAGAAGGTGAAGAGTTGGTAAGCGTCATGCCAAAAATTTACGATAAAGCAGTAGAAATGTTTGTTGCCCCTATTGATCTTCCTCTAGTACATAAAGGTGAAAAAGTACGTATTCAGTTTGATGGATGGCCTGTTATCATCTTTAGTGGATGGCCCAACGCATCTTATGGAACTTACGGAGGAGTGGTATTTGCTATTGAAAACTTTATGAGCACTAACGGAAAATACCGAGTACTCTTAATTCAAGACCCAGACGACCAAGCTTGGCCTGATGAACTTCGTGTTGGTTCGGGTACCAATACGATTGCTTTATTAGAAGATGTACCTATTTGGTATGAATTATGGCGTCAAATAAATGGTTTTCCTCCTAATTTTTATCAGCCAGAAACAGAAGTTTCAAATAAGTAAAAAAATAATGAGAAATCTTTTTATTTATTTCGTCGTTTTCTTTAGTTGCCATATTCATGCGCAACCTCCAGATACCTTAATATTAAATTTTAATGAATACTTAGGGTTTGTAAAAAAATACCATCCAATAGCAAAACAGGCAGAATTAGCCATTGGGGTGGGGCAAGCAAATTTAATGATGTCTCGCGGAGGTTTCGACCCAAAAATAGAAGTAGATTTTGACAAAAAAGAATTTAAAAGTACGGAGTATTATGACCGACTAAATGCCACCTTTAAAATACCTACTTGGTACGGGGTTACTCTGAAGGGTACATTTGACCAGAGTGAAGGTGCTTTTTTAAATTCAGATGAAGCTGGCCTTGAAGATGGTTTATACGCGGCAGGACTTACTATGTCTGTCGGTCAAGGCTTGTGGATTAATGAGCGCATGGCTACCCTTAAACAAGCAAAATTCTTTAGAGAACAGTCGTTAGCAGATCGAGATTTACTCATCAACGAAATTTTATTCCAAGCATCTTTAGCGTATTTCGATTGGTTACAAGCCTACAATGAAAGTCAAATTTTTCAGAACTTTCTTGAGAACGCTAGAATACGCTTTCAAGGCGTTAAAACGAGTGCAGCCTCAGGGCAAGTAGCCGCTATTGATACGGTTGAAGCCAAAATTGCTGTGCAAGATAGGTTGTTGAGTTTAGAGCAGGCCAAAGTTCGGCTAACCAACACTTCTTTAGATTTATCTACTTTTTTATGGTTAAATAATAACATCCCTTTAGAACTGCAAGAAAATGTGATTCCCGATCAGAATTTAAATAATGAGATTGATATTACCTTAGAAATTTTAGGAATTCCATTAGATAGTTTTACGCTTGAAAATCATCCCAAATTAAGATCACTTGACTTTAAAATTAAAAGTTTAAATGTTGAGAAGAATTTAAAAGCAAACAAGCTTTTACCTAAAATTGATTTAGAATATAATTTTTTAACCGAAACTCCAGAACTCATAAACTCTTTACAAACCCCTAATTATAAAGGCGGAATTACGTTTGCTTTGCCGCTATTTTTAAGAAAAGAACGCGGAGATTTAAGATTAGCAAGGTTTAAGTTACAAGATGCTGAATTTGAATTTCAAAATGCTGAAATCCAAATAAAAAATAAAATTATCGCTATTTATAATGAATTAGACTCTTTTGAAACTCAGAATAGTTTAATTGCGGAAATAGTTCAGAATTATAATATACTTCTTTCCGCTGAAGAGCGTAAATTTAGCTTTGGAGAAAGTTCCTTATTTTTGATTAATGCACGGGAAAGTAAACTCATTGATTCTGAACTAAAACAGAATCAAGTTCAAAATAAATTTTTTACAGCAAAAGCAAAATTATTTAATAGTTTAGCCTCTAATCCCAAAAACTTATGATAATTTACAAGTTAGTTAATAAACTATGATTAAAAAAGTTCTTGTTACTCCTTTTCAAAAGTTCGTTCAAATTGAAGGTCTTAGTGGTTTGTTATTATTTGGCGCAACTATTGTCGCCATGTTATGGGCCAACTCTGGTTTTAGTGATGTTTACGAGTGGCTGTGGAATTTTAAGATAGGCATTACTTCGGACACATTTAGTCTTTCAAAACCTTTAATTTTATGGATTAATGATGGTTTAATGGCTATCTTTTTTTTCTTAATAGGACTGGAAATCAAAAGAGAATTATTGATTGGGGAATTAAACTCGTTAAAAAAAGCAGCACTACCGCTGTTTGCGGCTGTAGGTGGGGTTATTTTTCCACTATTACTATTTATTTTACTAAATAATACCGAGGCCACATTCAAAGGTTGGGGTATTCCCATGGCAACAGATATTGCCTTTACTTTAGCTATTTTAAATTTACTAGGCAATAGAGTTCCATTGAGTCTCAAAGTTTTCTTGATGGCTTTTGCCATAGTTGACGATTTAGTCGCTGTTTTAGTCATTGCTATTTTCTATAGTGAAACTATTAATTGGATGCTTATTTTATATGCTGCAATTTGCTTTATCCCTCTAATATTTGCTGCTAAAAAAGGATTTTATTCAAAATATTTAACTACAATATTGGGTATTACCATCTGGATTTTATTTTTAAAATCAGGCATTCACCCTACTATTGCAGGAGTACTTTTAGCATTTACAATCCCAATAAGTCAAAAAGTAAATATGGTTGATTTTACTTATAGTTTAAAAAATATAGCAGAGCAAATTACTGAAACTGAAAAAGAAAAAGAGCCCATTTTATCTCACGACCAAATATGCCAAATGGATAATTTGGAAGATCTAACCGAAAAGTTTAGATCTCCTCTTCAACATTTAGAACATAAATTACATGGATGGTGTGCGTATTTTATCATGCCTATATTTGCCTTGGCTAACGCTGGTGTTGCCTTTAGCAAAAATATGGAAATTGATGTGCCGTTGATTATTAATATTACTATTGCCCTTTTTGTAGGTAAATGTATAGGGATTACCTTGATGTCTTTTGTAAGTATTAAATTAAAATGGGCTCAATTGCCTAGTAATACCAACTTTATTCAAATTTTAGGGGTAGCAATTCTAGCGGGTGTAGGTTTTACCATGTCTATTTTTATTGCCAATTTAGCCTTTTATGAAGAAGTAATTTACATCAACTCTTCTAAAGTAGGGGTTCTCGCAGGTTCTGTAATATCTGGCATCATTGGCTTTTTAGTTTTACGATGGAGTGGAAGAAATCAATCAAAAACAGCATAGTTTAAAGTATTTTTTTGTATTTTACTCTAAGATTTTTTTTGTTACTATGCATTACTGCTAAAGCCAGTTTTGAAGCAACACTAGATTTGCTTATCGCAGCTCACTTCTGCTTTTTTCTATTCTTGAGAATTAGTATTAAGAGCAGCAAACTAATACAACGTTTATTAATCTAAAGAAAAATATCAACTTTTTATTTTTGCTTATATGATATATGGAAAACAAAAAAAAAGATAATTATAAACGTTGGTTGCGGGGCAAGGCATACCTAAAAAAATCGCGAAGGCTTAGGTTAAGCTTAAATGCTTTTATAAAAGATGTTTTCTTTATTATTTTAGGAATTTTTTCAGCAGCTTTTGGTTTAGAAAGCTTTTTATTGCCCAATAGTTTTATTGATGGTGGTGCAACGGGTATTTCGTTGTTAATTGCAGAAGTTACAAATTTACCACTACCCTTGCTTATTATCTTAATAAACACGCCTTTCCTAATTATGGGTTACAGGGTGATTGGTCGTGTATTCACCATAAAAGCAAGTATTGCCATCCTTGGTTTAGCTTTAGTTTTAGCAACGGTTTCGTTTCCAGAAATTACTCAAGATAAGCTTTTAGTATCCGTTTTTGGTGGTTTCTTCTTAGGGGCAGGAATAGGTTTGAGTATTCGTGGCGGCAGTGTTTTAGATGGCACCGAAGTCGTGGCAATTTTTTTAAGTAGAAAACTAGGCACAACCATTGGAGATATTATTATTCTTATCAATATTTTAGTTTTTTTGGCAGCAGCTTATTTTTTAACTATTGAAACCGCTCTGTACTCTATGCTCACCTATTTGGCAGCATCAAAAACTTTAGATTTTGTTGTTGAAGGTATTGAAGAATATACAGGGGTAACCATCATATCAGATGATAGTGATGAAATTCGAGAAATGATTGTCCACAAATTAGGACGAGGTTTAACCATTTACAAGGCAAGTGGTGGTTATGGTAAAAAAGGAAGCCATAATGAGTATGATGTTATTTATACGGTAATTACGAGACTTGAAATACGCAAACTAAACATTGAGATTTCTAAAATCGATCCCAAAGCTTTCGTAATCATGCATCGTATTAATGATACCAGAGGAGGCATGATCAAAAAAAGACACCTGTAAAGGTTAAACTCCTAATCTATAAGAATTGTTTATAAACCTATAAAATATATAGATAAAAACTATTGAAAATTAATGTTTAAATTGCATTTCTTTATAATGATAAATTTATAATTATGGATAACAATACACATTCTAACGGATCATCTCAAGGCACAGTCTGGGATGTAAACGAGTCAAGTGCAGCAAAATGTCCTTTTATGGGAGGTGCTCACAAGCAATTTGCTGGTGAAGGGACCACCAACCGTGACTGGTGGCCCAACGAACTTAAATTAAACGTTTTACGTCAAAATGCATCAAAATCTAATCCTATGGGTGAAGATTTTGATTATGCAGCAGCATTTAATAGCCTTGATTTTAAAGTATTAAAGCAAGAGGTGATAAATTTAATGACAGATTCGCAAGACTGGTGGCCAGCAGATTACGGCCACTATGGAGGACTTATGATTCGTTTGGCTTGGCATAGTGCAGGAACTTACCGTATAGGTGATGGTCGTGGAGGTGCTAGTTCTGGAACCCAGCGTTTTGCGCCATTAAACAGTTGGCCAGATAATGGAAACTTAGATAAAGCTCGACTTTTACTGTGGCCCATCAAGCAAAAATTTGGCAATAAAGTATCTTGGGCAGATTTAATGATTCTTGCAGGAAACTGCGCATTGGAGTCTATGGGCTTTCCTACTTTTGGTTTTGCTGGAGGACGTGAAGATGTTTGGGAACCAGAACAAGATATCTATTGGGGGAATGAAACAGAATGGGGTGCAAACGAAGCACGTTATAGTGACGGTGAGTTAGAAGCACCACTTGGAGCTGTGATGATGGGGTGGATTTACGTAAATCCTGAGGGGCCTAATGGAGTACCAGATCCTATGGGTTCTGCAGCAAATGTGAGAGAAACTTTTGGGCGTATGGCTATGAATGATGAAGAAACGGTGGCGCTAGTAGCTGGAGGGCATACCTTTGGGAAAGCACACGGAGCAGCAGATCCTAATAAATACGTAGGAACTGCACCACATGGAGCGCCTATTGAAGAAATGAGTACAGGATGGAAAAATAGCTTTGGTACTGGAGTATTAGAAGATACCATTACATCAGGAATTGAAGGAGCATGGACGCCAAATCCAACACAATGGGATGCAGATTATTTTGATGTGCTTTTAAATTATGATTGGGAATTGACTAAAAGTCCAGCAGGTGCACACCAGTGGAAGCCTACAGCAGGATCAAATGCAAAAATGGCACCAAGAGCAGGAGATGCTACTAAGAAGCAACAATTGCTCATGACCACCGCAGATATTGCGCTAAAAGTAGATCCGGAATATTTAAAGATTTCTAAAAGATTTCACGAAGATCATAAGGCTTTTGAAGACGCTTTTGCTCGTGCGTGGTACAAATTAACACATCGTGACATGGGACCTATATCAAGATATTTAGGACCAGAAATATCTAAAGAAGAATTGCTATGGCAGGATCCAGTGCCTAGTAATGTAGGTTATACACTAAGTGATGCGCAAGTAGCAGTCCTTAAAAAATCAATTGCATCAACAGGTTTGTCTATTTCTGAAATGGTTTCAACCGCTTGGGCGAGTGCCGCAAGTTTTAGAAACTCTGACAAAAGAGGAGGAGCTAATGGAGCACGTATTAGCTTAGCACCTCAAAAAAATTGGGAAGTAAACAACCCAGCACAACTGCAAAAAGTCCTTAAAGCACTCGGTAATGTACAAAATGAATTTGATGTAAAAGTATCTATGGCAGATCTTATTATACTTGCAGGCGTTGTGGGTGTTGAAAAGGCAGCTGTTGATGCAGGGCAAAATGTGAACGTTCCATTTACAGCTGGTAGAACAGATGCCACACAAGCGCAAACAGATGTGGACAGTTTTGGGTATTTAGAGCCTAAAGCAGATGGTTTTAGAAACTATGTACAATCGTCTCAAAAAGCGCAATTAGCTGAAGTGATGCTTATTGACCGGGCACAATTATTAGGTCTTTCTATTCCAGAAATGACAGCACTTGTTGGTGGGTTAAGGGTACTAGGAGCAAACTATGATAACTCAAGCGTAGGAGTTTTTACTGACCATCCTGGACAACTTACTAACGACTTTTTTGTTCATCTTTTAGATTTTACATATACTTGGAAAGCAACAGATAATGATGACACTTTGTTTTCTGGAACAAACCGTAAAACAGGCGAAACAAAATTCACAGGCTCTAGAGCAGATTTGATTTTTGGTTCTAATACAGAATTAAGAGCAGTTTGTGAGGTTTATGCCGCAAATGACGGAGAAGAACGTTTTGTGAAAGACTTTGTGACGGCTTGGACCAAAGTTATGAATTTAGACCGTTTTGACTTAGCCTGAGCTAAGACTTCTATATAATCCTTAATTAATTTTTAAAAGAAACTGTTTAATCATAACAAGATTTAACAGTTTCTTTTTTACTTTTATACCACAAAGAAACTTCAACAAAAGAATAGGCTATGAACGAATTTTTTTTCAATGAGATAAGAAATGGTAACGTTGTTGAAGTAACGGCAATGTTAAAACAAAATCCTGTTCTTCTTAACAGTAAAGATCAAAGAGGTTCTACGTCCTTACTTTTAGCAACTTATTACGATCAACTAGAAATTACCGAATTGTTATTGAATAGTGGGGCTAGAATAGATGCTAAAGATGCCACGGGTAATACTGCTTTAATGGGCGTTTGTTTTAAAGGTTTTGATGACATTGCTAAAATATTAATTGAAAAAGGTGCCAATGTAAATGAACAGAATACAATGGGTGCCTCTGCTTTAATTTATGCGGCAACATTTAACCATCTTGAAATTGCTAAACTTTTGTTAGCGCATGGCGCCAATACTTTGTTCAAAGATGTGCGCGGAAAAACTGCTTTGGATCATGCAAAAATTCAAGGAGTACCAGCCTTAATTGATTTGTTAGAGCTTCATATTTAGTGGCTACATGTCTGAAAAATTAAAAATAGCACTAGTACAGACTCCTATCTTTTGGGAGAATCCAACTTTGAATAGAGCCATGCTGTCCGATAAAATAAATACGATTTCATCGGACATAGACTTAATCATACTCCCTGAAATGTTCACAACAGCTTTTAGCATGAATCCCTATAATATTCCACATTCTGAAGGCAAAGAAACAATAAATTGGATGCAGCAAATAGCAGATGAAAAGCAAGTTGCCATAACAGGAAGTATTCTCTATTTTGAAGATAATAACTATTACAATCGTTTGTTTTTTGTTGAACCCGACAATAAAATTTCATTTTATGATAAACGTCATACCTTTACTTTAGCGGGCGAAACCAAAGCCTATAAAGCCGGAAATTTAAAAATAATAATCAATTACAAAGGCTTTAAAATATGTCCTTTAATTTGTTACGATTTACGTTTTCCTGTTTGGGCAAGAAATACTGAAAATTATGATATACTGCTTTATGTAGCCAATTGGCCTATGCCAAGAATTAATGCTTGGGACATACTTTTAAAAGCAAGAGCTATTGAAAATATGGCGTATTGTATTGGGGTAAATAGAGTTGGCAAAGACGAATTAGGCCATGAATATCCGGGTCATTCCGCCGTGTATGATGTTTTAGGCAAAGAATTATTATTTTCCACTCAAGAAGAGATTATCACCACTACCTTGTCCAAAGAGCATATTGAAACCAAGAGAAATAAACTAAAATTTTTAGCCGATAAAGATGATTTTACTCTAACAATATAAAGTCATATTTTTCTTCCCAATTGGCACGTATTTCTATGGGTTTAGGGGCATAACTTATCCGTTCAGGTTGTATTTTTTGAAGATAGTCGCCCGTATCCCATTTTTTATTTTTGTTGCGGTCATAAATAACTCTGACCAGATATTGGGCAGGATTTAAATGATTAAAATAAAAAGTCTTTGGTTCCTGTGCGTAGAGTTCTCGTTTAACTTCTTTCCCATTATTATCAGTAAGTTGCACAATTACGGGATAGCTTACATTGCCGCTAAGTGATAACTCCAGATTACCGTAATCTTGGTATTTATTTGTTTTTAAATTATAGACAACTGTATCATTTGTATTGCCAAAAAAATCTTGTACCAAGTCAGGAAAAATCGATAGGCGATACACTTCATCAGGCTCTTTTTTAAAGACGATGTTTAGACTATTATTTAAACTGTCCAGCAATGCCGTAAAATTAATAGCAACAGAGTCTTTATTTATCAACTCAATTTTACTACTATCCGTCGTAATAATTGGAATATTAGCAGTAATTAAAAAAGTTTCTTCAAAACCTATAATTCCAGTTACATTAGGCTTTATCACTAAAGAGTCAGCGGCTATTTTTTTTGTTTTTATTACAAATGTATCTTTCAATTTTAGCCTTTCATTCACCACTGCAAACACCAATGAATCTGTTTTAAACGGCGTAAACCAGTAATTTAGGGTGTCTTTTTCCCTTTCTTTCGTAATCATCGTTTTAACACTATCAGGATATGCCGTTAGGTTTTTTATCCGTATATCTTTGAAATCTCCTTGATAACCAAATATAATTTTATTCTTTGCTTCGTATTTAGGTACTGAAATGGCATAATTTGATTTTTCTTTAAATAGCGTCAACAGGTAAATTTCATTGGTTGGCAAGACAATCGTATCTGTCAAAAAAGCAATTTTATCTAGCTTTTGATCAAAGAGATTATTTTTATTATTGTCTTTTAATCCAAATAAAGCGTACTTTCCTTTTCTCAAATAATTTAAATTAAAAAACACGGTGCTGTCTAAGGTATTTGAAATGTAAGTAGGTGGCTTTTTATAAATAGTGGAATCGTTATAAGTACTATCTATTTCATAGAGCATAACACTTATAAATGTTTCCGCATCTCTTTCAAAAGCATCTTCAACAACACCCTTTAATTCTAAAGAATCAATGTAATTACCCGTAGAAAAAACATAGGTTAAAAAACTATTGGGATTATCTTCATTATTGTCAATGATGCTTTGCCCAAAATTAAAGGTATAGGTAGCGTTTTCTTTTAAAGTATCTTTTAATCTTATTTCTACATATTTACTTGGTGTGCCCGCAGGGGTTATGATTGGGGTGTTTTTTAAAGGAGGCGATATAATGAGTTGCTCTTGAACATCTTTTAGTTTAATATATTCATCAAAATACAATCGAATTTTATCTGCTTTAAAATTTGTCGTCATTTGAGCAGGTTCCGATTTTTCTAATTTAGGCGGAATAATATCTTTAATGCCTCCGGTTGGCGTTCCTTTTCTTCCGCATTGATAGAAAGAAAATGATATCAAAAATAAAAATAAAAAAGCTAGTATTCGTCTGGCCATAATGTAGGAGTCTAGAGAACAAAGAAACAATTATTTTAGTAAATCTTAAGTTTTAAAAACAATGAAAAATACCAACATAATGTTAACTTTTAGCCACCATAGCCATAGTAAGCACGTAAATAGTAATTCCCTCAATCTTAACGAGTTCTTTTAAACACGCTTCAAGAGTTGCCCCTGTGGTAACAACGTCGTCAATTAAAAGCACTTTTTGATTGGTGAGCAGGCATTTTTTACTTAAAATAAATAAATCCTGATTGCTTTGCCACCTAAAAAAGCGGTCTTTTTTAGTTTGTGTTTTTGTATTTTTAGTTTTAATAAGTACATCTTCTTGATACCTTGTTTTTAAATGATGTGCTATGCGTTTTCCAAAAAGCGATACTTGGTTATACCCCCGCTTTTTTAGTTTTGCTTTATGTAAGGGCACAGGGAAAACCAGATCTATATTGATATTTTTTAAATGCGGATCATCTTTTAATATTTCTCCACACCAATCGCCCAAGAATTCACCAACCACTTCTTGATTTTTATATTTTAAATGGTGAATCAAGTTTTTTACAATGCCATTGTCGGTAAAAAATAAAAAGGAATTTGCTTTTTTTATAGGAACTCTGCCATATAAAAGACTATCAAAAGAGTTTTCATCGTTGTAGTTATAATCGGTAAGTGGTAATTGGTTTCGACAAACGGTACACAATACTAATTCTCCACGATGTAAATGAGCATTACATCCAAAACACCCCTTGGGTACTAGGATGCTGTTGATATCATTTAGTATTTTTGAGAATTGTATTAACATTTAAATTTTTAATTAAAGAAGTTTACAAAAAACCTACTTACCCCAATGGGTACTCAATATACTAAATTCAATTATAAAATACTACAAATCGCGTTACTTACGGTGGTTATTATTGTTTTCATTGTATTCTATTATAGGCATGCACAATCCAAAAATAAGATGGATTTTTTAAATGACGAAAAAGAAATTTTAGTAAAAGACCTTTCTTTTTGAAAGCCAAAGTAGATTGTTTATTAGTAGTCAATGAAATTAATGATATAGAAATTCAAGTATCAAAATACAAATTGCAACAGCTTGAAGACTCTATTGGTACACTAAACTACGATATTGCCAAATGAAGAGAATATAAAAAGGAATTACGCCTCATAGAACTAAGATTTGATAGTCTAAAACTCAAAACAACTCTTTGCGATATAACAATTCTGTTCTAGCGCAAAAGTATTATGAGACCAGAACAAAAATGGAAAGTCTGGAGAACAAAGCAGTAGCCTGAAAGAAAAAGAAGCTGACTTGAGAAGACTAAATAAAAGGATTAGTGAAGAGTTGAGAATAAAAAGCTATTTAAGATTAGAAGACCCAGAAGGTTCAGCATTTAGAATGCGAACCTCAGGAGGCATTTAAACCAACAAAGCATCGATAGTTTCACACTTAAAAGACTCTGTTACTTTTTAAGAAGATTTGAGCATTATCAAGGAATACAAGATGCTTTACTTACAATACTTAGACCTCAACAAAGCAATAATCAAAGAAAATGCTAACACCATAAACGTCAATGGTAACACCTGTAGTTAAAAAGCGGTATTTGTATTTAGAAGCGAAAAAATTGGGGTTTGTGAATCTATTACCGTGCCAGAAGGCTCTTTACCTTCGGGTACTTATACGCTTAATGTTTTTGAAAATATAAAATTACTGGTCAGTTCTGAATTTGTGTTAAAATAAATTATTCCGTTTTCAGGTAATATTCTATTTTTGCCAAATGTTAAACCAAGAAGATCAATTTAAAAAAGTAATATCTCATGCTAAGGAGTATGGATATGTTTTTCAATCTAGCGAAATTTATGATGGATTAAGTGCGGTTTATGATTACGCACAAAATGGAGCAGAACTCAAAAAAAACATTCGTGAATATTGGTGGAAAGCCATGGTGCAAATGAACGATAATATTGTAGGTATTGATGCTGCCATTTTTATGCACCCAACTGTTTGGAAAGCTTCTGGGCATGTTGATGCTTTTAATGACCCATTAATAGATAATAAAGACTCTAAAAAAAGGTATCGTGCCGATGTTTTGATCGAAGACTATACCGCCAAAATAGAAGCGAAAATAGAGAAAGAAGTTTCCAAGGCCGAGAAACGTTTTGGCGATACTTTTGATAAGGCACAATTTTTGACTACCCACCCAAGAGTTTTAGAATACCAAGAAAAAATTAATATTACCTTAAAACGTTTAGGAAAGTCTTTAGAAAATGAAGATTTAGAAGACGTTCGTAATTTAATTGATGAGTTAGATATTGTCTGCCCTATTTCAGGTTCAAAAAACTGGACAGATGTTAAGCAATTTAACCTGATGTTCGGGACTAAAATTGGAGCTTCTGCCGACAGTGCTATGGACTTATACTTACGCCCTGAAACTGCACAAGGTATTTTTGTGAACTTTTTAAATGTTCAAAAATCAGGAAGAATGAAAATACCCTTCGGTATTGCTCAGGTGGGTAAAGCCTTTAGAAATGAGATTGTGGCACGCCAGTTTATTTTCCGCCAACGCGAATTTGAGCAAATGGAAATGCAATTTTTTATTCAACCTGGCACTCAAAAAGAATGGTACGAAAAATGGAAAGTAACTAGAATGAAATGGCATCTTTCTTTAGGTATGGACAAAGAAAACTACCGTTTTCATGATCATGAAAAATTAGCGCATTATGCTGATGCCGCTGCTGATATCGAGTTTAAATTCCCATTCGGTTTTAAAGAATTAGAAGGCATTCACTCTAGAACTGACTTTGATTTATCTCAGCACGAAAAATTCTCAGGTAAAAAATTGCAGTATTTTGATACCGATTTACAAAAGAGTTACGTGCCTTATGTCGTGGAGACGTCAATAGGTTTAGATCGCATGTTTTTAGCTGTTTTTTCAAACTCCTTACACGAAGAGGAATTAGAAAATGGCACAATGAGAACGGTTTTAAAATTACCATCGGTTTTGGCCCCAACAAAAGCTGCTATTTTACCCTTAGTAAAAAAAGATGGTTTACCAGAACTAGCGACCGAAATTGTAGAAGAACTAAAATGGGATTTTAGCGTAGTTTATGATGAAAAAGATGCAGTTGGCCGTCGTTACCGAAGACAAGATGCTAACGGAACACCGTTTTGTATTACGGTTGATCACCAATCTTTAGAAGATAAGACAGTAACTATTCGACACCGTGATACCATGGAACAAGAACGCGTAGCAATAAGCGATTTAAGAGCTATTATCGCAAAAGAAGTGGATATGAAGCAGTGGTTAATGAAAATGTAATTTTATTTTCTTAGTATATAAAAAGGCTTGTGATTTTATGATCACAAGCCTTTTTTCATTAAAAACTGTACCGCTGAGGGCCGCCTCTTCTTATTTCTTCATTAGCAGAAGCTTCATACTTTTTAAAGTTTTCCCGAAAGGCATTCGCTAATTTAAATGCTGTGGTATAATACTTTTCATCATTATTCCAGGTTATTCTAGGGCTTAAAACTTCTGTTGGCACCCCTGGGCACTCTTTTGGTTGCGCTACTCCAAAAACAGAATGAATTTGGTATTTATCAGAACTATACAAGCCTAAATCTCCGTTTAAAGCCGCAGTTATCATAGCACGCGTATATTTTAATTTTATACGTGTTCCAACACCATAAGGACCGCCTGACCAACCCGTGTTAACAAGCCAAACATTGACGCCTGCTTCTTTCATTTTGATACTTAACATTTCAGCATATTTAGCTGGGTGTAATGGCATAAATGGGGCACCAAAACAGGCTGAAAAGTTAGGCGTTGGCTCAACTATACCCGCTTCTGTACCTGCCACTTTTGCCGTATAACCCGAAATAAAATGATAAGCTGCTTGGCTAGGTGTTAATTTCGAAATTGGAGGCAATACGCCGAAAGCATCTGCCGTTAAGAAAAATATATTTTTAGGATTTTTACCTATGGAAGGTTCTTGAATATTATCAATATGATAAATAGGGTAACTTACTCTGGTATTTTGGGTAATAGAAATATCTTCAAAGTCAACAACTCCCTGCGAGTCCATCACCACATTTTCAAGTAATGCCCCTTTTTTGATAGCTCCATAAATTTCTGGTTCATTTTCGGCCGAAAGGTCGATTACTTTGGCATAGCATCCACCTTCAAAATTAAAAATAGTATTTTCTTTCGTCCAGCCATGTTCGTCATCGCCGATTAATCTTCGGTTTGGATCTGCGGATAAGGTTGTTTTTCCCGTCCCTGATAATCCAAAGAATATAGCAGTATCACCATCTTTGCCCACGTTCGCCGAACAGTGCATTGGTAGGGTATTTTTATAAACCGGCAAAATAAAATTTAAAGCAGAAAAAATACCTTTTTTAATTTCACCTGTATAGCCAGTTCCTCCAATCAAAGCAATTTTTCGAGAAAAATTAAGTATTGCAAAATTATGCTGACGTGTTCCATCAACATTTGGATCAGCCATAAAACCTGGAGCATTAATAACTACCCATTCTGGATCAAAACCGATAAGTTCTTCTTCAGTAAGTCTTAAAAACATATTATAAGCAAACATGTTTGCCCAAGGATATTGGTTGACTACTCTAATATTCATTCTATAAGCGTCATCTGCGCAGGCATAACAATCACGCACATATAGCTCTTTTTCACTTAAATAAGCAACCACTTTATCATAAAGAACGTCAAATGCTTTGGACTCAAACGGTATATTAATGTTACCCCACCAAACCCTATCTTCGGTTATTTCATCTTTAACAATAAACCTGTCTAAGGGAGATCTACCTGTAAATTCGCCTGTATTTACGGCTAATGCACCAGAAGAAGCTTCTTGTCCTAAGCCTTTTTCTAAAGCTACTTTATGAAGATTGTCTGGGCTTAATTGGTAATGTGCTTTATCGGTTTTTATACCTAATTCCTTTAACGAAATCGTTTTCGCGATTTTACTCATATTTTAAGCGATTTATAAGTTTTAAAGCCCCAAAATTATTAAATTTATAATTCATACGATACTATTTTCGATAATATCTAATTAAAATCTTTTAAACAACGTATTCCAAGTAAAATCCATCCCGCAATTAATAAGGCTCCACCTATTGGCGTCATAAATGCGAATACTTTAAAATCAAAACTGCTTAAACTATTTGTTGCCAAAAGATAGATAGAAAAGGAAAAAAATACGATCCCAAGAACAATTAACCCATATATTACTTTTTTATTTTTCTGAGATATTTTGGCGACTCCTCCTAAAATTAGCAATAGAAGAGCATGGTACATTTGATAGGTAACTCCTGTTTTAAATGACTCCAGCGCATTAGCATCAATTAAACTTTTTAAACCGTGCGAAGCAAAAGCACCTAAAATAACCGCCATTACGCCAAAAAGAATTCCTGTAATAAAAATTGTTTTGTTCATAACTAAAATGATTGGTAATTTTACAAATATAACAAATGCACTTTTTTAACTTTGCTCCAAAGATACAAACTATGCTACGAAAAATATTAATTGTCGGTGCGGGAAAATCAACTTCTTATCTCTTAGATTATTTTTTAGAAAAGGCAGAAGAAGAGCAATTACACCTCATTATTGGCGATGTACATATAGATACTATTCCTACTAAATTTAAAGAGCATCCACATTTTGAAGTGGTTTGTTTGGATATTCTCAATACAGAAGAACGACAAAAAATGATTCAGAAAGTAGCTATTGTCGTATCTATGCTTCCCGCATTCTTACATATACATGTAGCGAAAGATTGTATTGCCTTTAGCAAACATTTGGTAACGGCATCTTATGTGAGTGATGAAATTAAACTTTTAGACCAAGAAGCAAAAGATAAAGGCCTGATTTTTATGAATGAAATTGGACTTGATCCTGGTATCGACCACATGAGTGCAATCCAAATCATCAATGAAATTAAGCGTAAAGGTGGGAAAATGTTACTGTTTGAGTCTTTTTGCGGTGGTTTAGTAGCCCCTGAAAGCGATACCAACTTATGGAATTATAAATTTACATGGAACCCACGAAATGTTGTTGTTGCTGGGCAGGGTGGCGCTGCAAAATTTATTCAAGAAGGCACTTATAAGTACATTCCATACCATAAATTATTTAGACGAACAGAATTTGTGGCTATTGATGGTTTTGGGAAATTTGAAGTCTATGCCAATCGCGATTCTTTAAAATATAGAGAAGCCTATGATTTATCTGATACTTTAACTTTGTATAGAGGCACAATGCGGAGAGTTGGTTTTTCGAAAGCTTGGAATATGTTTGTGCAATTAGGTATGACAGATGACAGCTATACCATTGAGAATTCTGAGGGAATGACTTACCGAGAATTTATAAATTTATTTTTACCTTATTCTCCAACGGATAGTGTAGAACTCAAATTACGTTATTATTTAAAAATAGATCAAGATGATGTTATGTGGGGAAAACTGCTGGAACTCAATTTATTTGATGCCACAAAAAAAATATTTCTTAAATATGCTACCCCAGCACAAATACTTCAAAAAATATTAGAAGATAGTTGGACTTTAGCTGATGACGATAAAGATATGATTGTGATGTATCATAAATTTGGGTATGAGTTAAATGGCGAAAAAAAACAAATTGATGCACATACGGTAGTCATTGGCGAAAACAGAACGCATACCGCCATGGCAAAAACAGTGGGCTTGCCGGTAGCTATGGCTACTTTATTGATTTTAAATAAGAAAATAAAAACGGCTGGCGTTCAAATACCATTAAATAAAGAAGTTTATGAACCCATTCTCAAAGAATTAATCTCTTATGGGATAAAGTTTACTGAAACAGAAGTGCCCTATTTGGGATACAATCCGGAATCGGTTGCAGGTTAGTTTTTAACACCTTTTTTAATCGAAATGGTAACAAACTAAAACAATTTTTCTATATTTAGTCATTGTTGTCCGATAAAAAAGAAGCCATAATAATGGCTTCTCTTAAATAATCGTAATTTCGAGTTGCAAAATTCAAATAACGATGGGTAAAAATAAGTATTTTTCGTCAAAATCTGTTTTCGGACAGTTGATTTCTTTAATAGATGATTCGATGATTTCAAAAGCTGTTAAAAAGTATGATTCTGATCGATACGTTAAGCATTTTAAGAGTCAGGATCATTTATTTAGTATGATTTTTTGTTGTCTAGAGAAGTGTAACTCTTTGCGTGAAGTGGCGGGAGGAATGGTTGGTTTATCAGGGAAAGAAGAAACCGTCAGAATTAATCACCTTCCCAAGAAAAGTACTCTGGCCGATGCAAACAAAAATAGAAAGGAAGAATTTTTTGAAGAAGTTTATAACAATCTGCTTGCGAAATTTAATGGCACTTTATCGGACAGTCGGATTTTTAAGGCCCTAGGAAAGAAAATCAAAATAGTTGACAGTACAACAATAAGCTTGGTTAAAGATATTTTACAATGCGTAGGAAGAAAACCTATTAAAGGTAAGAGTAAAGGCGGAATTAAGTCACACAGTGTTATCAATGCCGATGAGAAAGTTCCACATTTAGTTTGGTTTACACCCGCTACAACGCATGATCATCAATTTTTAAAAAAATTAAAATGTGATGAAAACACAGTTTATATATTTGACAAAGGATACAATGATTACAGGGCTTTTGAGCATTTTACAGAGCAAAGTACTGGTTTTGTAACTCGAATAAAATCAAATGCAAGATATGCAGTAATCCAAGAAAATGATATTCCAGAGACCATTCACAGCGGGATTTTGTCAGATGAAATTATTGAGGTTGATGTTCATAAAGACAAAGAGAAATCCAAATTAAGATTAAGGAAAATACTATATTATGACAGGGAACATAAGAGAACTTTTGAGTTTATTAGCAATCTATTTGAGTTTAGAGCAGATACTATAGCGGCACTTTATAAAATACGATGGCAGATAGAATTAGTGTTCAAACAAATTAAGCAAAATTTTCCTTTAAAATATTTTCTAGGAGACAATGAAAATGCAATTAAAATTCAAATTTATTGTGTTTTAATTGTAAATCTTCTAATGAGCGTGATAAAGAAAAGTTTGAAAAGACAATGGTCTTTTTCTAATTTGGTGAGTTTTTGTAGGATTCATTTATTCAACTACATACACCTAACTAAATTCTTAGAAAGCCCTGAAAAAAATTGGGAATTAGACACGAAAAACGATAATCAACTCGGGCTATTTGATGAATATTTATCAACTGCATAATACAGAAAAAGCAAGAAAAACTAAGCTCTGTAAAACGCAATAAATGAAATTAAAATAAAAATATTTTCTGTGTATCGTATTCACGAAGCCAAAGCAAAAAACAAGTTACAACAAGATAAAACCTTGTTAGGTGCATAATTATATAGGAAAATGAAAGTCTATAAAGCTTTAATCGGACAACAATGATTTTTGTATTTGAATTTAAATTCTTTTTAAAATATTATTTTCTCAATTAACCTGTCAGTCAAAATAAAGTAAAATTTTAACATTAAGTATGGTTTGTTTGTTTAAGGCGGAGTGAACTTGGCGTACGTATTTTGAGAACTATATTTTTTATTTTAAAGTTGGTTAAGGAGTTAGTTAATTTGGAGATAGACTGTCGGAAACGATGGTCTATTTTTTAAATTATGTTTAACGCAGAAGTGTAATTTATATTTTTACTAAACAGCTTATTTTAAATTTGCCAAAAAAAGGAATAAAACCGAATCCGTCCCTTCTCGTCCTTTTCAAAAAATAACCTAAACGAGCTTTTGTTGAAGGATTAAATTTTGGCAAATGCGCTTCAT
>Ga0209491_10003336_pt1 | contig 26690 bp, 21 predicted proteins | sample BON02_FD_187213 | JGI IMG/M metagenome (GOLD analysis project Ga0209491, IMG submission 187213) | Freshwater microbial communities from Lake Bonney liftoff mats and glacier meltwater in Antarctica - BON-02 (SPAdes) (version 2) | ecosystem: Environmental > Aquatic > Freshwater > Ice > Glacier...
CCTATGGAGCGCCAAGAACGCGATAGAGGTCCACAACGTCTCCAAAAAATTTAATCGCGCCTCCGATCGCCGCACCAGCCTGAAAGAACGTGTGGTGCGCGGAAGGGCTAAAAACACTAATGAATTTTGGGCGGTCAAGGACGTCAGCTTCAATGTCCCCAAAGGCAGTGTCTACGGCCTAGTCGGTCACAACGGTTCCGGTAAATCAACCATGCTCAAGTTGATTAGTGGGATTTACCGCCCAACCGAAGGAACAATCACAGCACAAGGTCGCCTCGCTGCACTGATTGAACTCGGCGCTGGTTTCCACCCGGAGATGACCGGTCGGGAAAACATTGCTCTCAACGGTTCAATCCTTGGACTGACCAGAAAAGAAATCGATGCCGCAACAGATGAAATCATTGAGTTCAGCGGTATTCGCGACTTTATTAACGACCCGGTAAAGCATTACTCCAGCGGCATGTATGTCCGCCTGGGGTTCTCCGTTGCCGTTCACATGAACCCCGAAATCCTACTAGTGGACGAGGTGCTCGCCGTAGGGGACGAGGAGTTTCAGCGCAAGTGTTTTGATCACCTCTCCAAACTGCGCAAAGCGGGAAAGACAATCGTTGTTGTTAGTCACGGCTTGGGTTCGCTAGAAGGACTGTGTGACGAAATCACTTGGCTTGATCACGGATGCGTTGAACAAACCGGCCCCACGACCGAAGTTATTGCGGCCTACTTGCAAAAAGTGAACTCTGAGGAGTCAGCGCGAAGTCGTCAGATCACCGCAACCCGCAGCCCAGAAGAAGTAGTCGAGGGAGAACTGCGAATCAAGAGCGCCAGTATTATTGACCCCGTTACAAAGCAGCCGCTCTCTCACGCGGAGACCGGAACCACCATGGCGATCCAGGTGGACCTGACCACCACTGCGCCAATACTTGGGCCCAATGTTCGGGTCGCTTTTCAACATGAATCCGGCCCACTCGTTGCCATGATCAGCAATCACAAGCATGGAATTGATTTTGGCACGGTCAACGGCGACCACGTAGTAATCGCAACCTTGGAGGGCACACCGCTACTTCCCGGCCGCTATCGAATTCATATCGACGTGTTTGACCACACCGGCACCCAAACTTTGGATAACTGGAATGAGGTCCTGGAATTCCCCGTGCGTAGTGTCCGTGGTGAAATCGGACAAGGGTTCGTTGATCTCCCGACCACTTTCACCATCACATGAAATCAATCAGACGTCCGCTTGGCAAGCTGAAGAGGTTTATTAAAAAGAAACTTTATGAGCGAAAAATTGGCAAGCAATACAAAGCATGGTTAGCCCAGGCAACTGAAACCACACCAGGATCAGTAACTTTCCCCACCACAATTTCGATCGTGATTCCGGTCTACAACCCGCCACGCGACTTCTTGGAACAATGTGTCGCCTCGGTCCTTGAACAGACCGCCACAAATTGGCAACTAATCATTAGCAATGACGGTTCGACCAAGCAAGAGGTTATTGATTACCTCACCGAACTCGGTGAAACAAATAACCCTCACATCGCGATTCTGAACAACGCGAACGGCGGGATCTCCGCAGCAATTAATGCGGGACTGGAACGTGCGACCGGTGAATACTTCGGCATGCTTGATCATGACGACACTCTTGATGTTCGGTGTATTGAAGAGTTCAGCAAATCAATCCAAGTAAACAATCACCCTGAAGCAATTTATTCAGACGAAGACAAAATCAATCCCAGCAACGAACATTCTGGGCTCTATTGCAAACCAGACTTCTCCCCGGAACTCCTCCTCACGCAGATGTATCTCTGTCATTTCACAATCTGGAAAACCCAAATGGTCAAGGAAGTAAATGGTCTTCGCAGTGAAATGGATGGAGCCCAAGATTTTGACCTAGCCCTGCGCCTACTCCCGCAACTTGCGTCGCCACAAGCACAAGTAGTTCATCTACCCCTGCCCCTCTACCACTGGCGCGCGTGGAGTGAATCGACCGCGCTCAGCATCGAAGCCAAACCCTGGGCGCAACAATCAGCGGCCCGAGCGCAACAGGACTACCTCAACACCGCATTCGGTGGCGGCACGGTCGAGCCAAGTCAGGTACAAGGCCTTAATGAGATTCACCCGGCAACACCCAAAACCAAAGTCACGGTAATCATTCCCACGGCGCTCACCGTCAATCACAAAACCAAGAAACCATACGTATTCCAAGCGATTAAAACCCTCAAGGAGCAGGAAACACACACAGATTTCGAAATAATCGTGGTTACCACCAACGAACACGCCCCGATTCCCGGCGCCGACAAGCAGGTGACCTACTCCACCGAGAATTTCAACTTCGCGCAAGCAATCAACCTTGGCGCCGAAAACGCCAACCCCCAAAGTGAATACTTACTGTTACTCAACGACGACACCGAAGCAATTGAGCCCAACCCAATTACTCGAATGCTTGAGGTTGCTCAAATAGAAAACGTCGCGGCAGTCGGCGCGAAACTCAGTTACCCGGACAGAAAGCTGCAACACATCGGGATCGTGATGTTGCCCAGCGGTCCGACCCACCCGTTCATTGCCAAAGCAAAAAGCGAGTACGGCTATTTCGGTAGCGCTCTCACTCCGCGCAACTACTCGGCCGTCACCGCGGCTGCCATGCTGACTAACAAGAAAGCATTCGAGGAAGTAAATGGTTTTGATACCCAGTTCGCCCGAGATTTCAACGACGTCGACTACTGCCTGAAACTGCGGGCAAAGAACTACCGAATTGCCTGGACGCCGTACGCCCATTTCACCCACCACGAAGGGGTGTCGATCCACCGGAAAGCCGCAAACCCACAAGAAGCACAGCTATTTAATGACCGATGGCAGAATGAGCAGGTAACCGACCCCTACTATTCCCCAGCGTTAAATCCGAAACTCGAGCGAATGTACGAGGCTCTCTAATGACCGAGTTCAAAACCCGCAAGGGCAACATGATCACCGTGGCCGGAAACCCCGAACTTCTCGCACTACTTACCTTAGACCGCATCCAAATTATTGGCGACCGATTCGACTCCGATCCAAGAATCGCGAGCGTCAGCATTTACCCGACCACGAATCCGAATGCCAACGAGACTTTTCTTCGTGCCACTGCCCCGGCTGGTTGCCTGATTGCAGTTAATCAAAGTGATCTCTTTGATGCCAATGCAGAAGACTGGGCCACCAGCGCCAGTCACAGAGGGCTCGGGCATGACTGGTGGATCACTAATGCGAATGACATCAGGAAAGCACCGGTCATCCAAGAACCCAGCAAGATGGATCAACGCGAACTAGAGGATCCCAGCAGTTCCCACTTCCATGCAATGGGTGAAATCCCCATTGACACGAACAACCTCACCCTGACAATTGATGTCACCTGGCTTGGTCCCCACGAAACCGGCGCCCAAGTTCTCACCACTGCTGCAATCCCAAAAATTGCTGATCAACCAACAGTCAAAAGTGTCAGGCTCATTGGTCTGCAAGAACTTCCCGGCTACGCCCAGCACTTGACCGACCACCCCAAGGTCACCTTGGAGCCAGATATCCAGGAAGCACGAGAAACTCAAACAGACATCATGTGGTACCCCAACCAAATTGATCAACGGGTTGATATCAGCCAATCCCGCAAACTTGGCAAGCGAGTAATCACGACCTATCTTGACTTGATCGCGTACGACATCGGCAAATATCACGGAGACGAAAACGCCTGGGCGGCCTACCGCGCAATGCAGCGCACCATCGCTCTCAGTGTTGACGGCGTCACAACCATTAGCGCTGATGTTGCCAAGCGCCTCTACCAAGAAGTCCCGCGTCTTGACACCAGGCGGATTCAACCCATCCCTCTTGGACTAGATCACATCACAACTCAAACGATCAAAGAAAAACCCGAAGACCTAAAAAACTCAAGCAGGCCATTCATTCTGGTCCTTGGAAACGACTTCCAACACAAGAACCGCGACTTCGCAATTGATGTCTGGCAACAAGTCCTCAAGCAAGAAATCAATGTTGATCTTGTCCTTGCCGGGCTGCACGTAAAAAGCAGCAGTTCAAAAGACAACGAATCAACCAAACTCAAAAAACACACGAACCTACGCGGCGAAGCGACAACCCTCGGCCACGTTTCCTCCGCTGAACGCACCTGGCTCCTGGAGAACGCAGCGGTAGTGCTCTACCCCAGTAGCGCTGAAGGCTTTGGATTTGTCCCCTATGAAGCCGCAGTCCTTGGCACTCCCTCAACCTTCACCAACTTCGGTCCACTCAAAGAAATCAGCCAACTCACCACCACGCCACCCAATTGGAGTGGGGCCAAGCACGCAGAAGACCTCGCTCAACTCCTCAACGATCCGCAATACGCTGAACAGCGTGTGAATCAACTGCGTGAAGTAATCGCTGCCAGTACCTGGAATCAATTCGCTCAAGCGTTCACCGAATTCGCGACCAAAATCGCCACCATGCCAACTGTGCCCACCAGCGCAGTCACCTCCGGCACCGCTGCCAACGAACTAGCAGCGGTCCTTTCTAGTAAGACATGGCGCGCAACAGCGCCGTTACGCAAACTTCGCCCTCGCCGCGGATCTAATTGACCAGTTACCAAATCAGTGCCCGCGAATGCGACGTCCTTCTCGAATTCGGTCACTGACTGACTCAGCTAGGTGTTACGATTTAGACCGCCGAGTGGATCCTGCGAAGACCGTCACACGTAAGCGCGCGAAAGTGGGGTGGTTCAGGTTGCGAGACGCCGAAGCACGGATTCCGCGTCGCATCGGAAGGGTGGTAACACGTTGAGCACAGCTACCATGCCAGGGCAACCGACTCCTGCGACGCTTGCCAAACAACATCGTGCCAAGGTGTGGGGTGAGGCGCTTGCTGCACTTACCGTGCTTCTGGCCATTATTGGGATGGCTGTGACCTCCCCACCTTTGGTTGGTCCGGATGAAAGTGCGCATCAAGCAACGGCGTATTACACGACTGTTCACTTGTTGCCTCCAAAGCAGGAGGACCTGTTTTATACCCCTGGAATTCTGAAGCAGGGCAACTGCACTGAGTTTGATTCATCCAAGGACGCCAGTTGCATTCCCTCGCGTGAGGACGTAACTCCGGGCAAAGTAAGGGTACTCAATTACCCTCCACCGTATTACTGGGTGGTGGCGCTCGGTCAAAAGGCAGCACCCACTGCAGACACCTGGTCTGACGTAGGAGGACGAGCGGCTTCCATGCTCCTCAACATAGGAGCGCTAGTCTTACTTGCGCTCCTAGCTCGCCGAGTAACCCGCAATTGGGGCACTTACCTGCTCCTGGTCACTACACCCATGGCGGCGTTTTTGTGGGCGGTGGTGAACCCAAATGGCTGGGAGATCACTACGGGACTTCTTTTTGCCGTTGTTTTTTCGACGGCTTGGTGGAATTTGGATCCGTGGAAGGATGGTCGTAAATCAGTTTGGTTGCGTTTTGTTGTGGTGACGGGCGCCTCACTCGCTTTCGCACTGTCTCGGCATGATGCACTTGTGTGGATGTGTCTACTCGTACTGGCAGTCCTCTTGATGGGCAGGTCAGCGCTAGAACGGACGCAGAAAGTTCGACTTCTGGGGGCTGTCTTAGTGGGTCTAGTTGCAGCATTGGTGTGGCAATTCACTCATCCCCCTATTCACAACCTCAACAACCCGGATCGTGTCGCCGAACCGGTAGCCATGGACTACCTACACTGGTTGGGCCAGATTGATGAGATGCTACCGGATCGACTCCGCCAAATGGTCGGAGTTTTAGGGGCGCTCGACACACCAGCCCCCTACACATTGGCTTTACTTTTGATGCTCGGGTGGGCGGGCCTGATCGGCATACTCTTCGCCCGTGGCCGGATCCCACTACTGGCACTTGTAATTGGCTTCGTTGCGACTATTCTCGTGCCGAGCCTGCTAGAAATGTCCCGCTGGAACGACTGGCCTTATTGGTACCAAGGACGAATCACCCTTGTGTTTATTCTCCCATTCCTGCTGCTTCTTCTGCTGCGTTTCGGAGAGTCGAGCCGAAGAGCCGCGGCGGCGCTTTCGATGGTTACGGCTGCTGTCCTAGCCTTCATGGTGTGGCAAAACCTGATGAGATACTCATTCGGTATCCGGGACTACATTCCCGTCCGGTGGAATGATCCGGCCATTGGCGAGTTGTGGTTTTGGAGCGGAGTCTCGATCGTGGTAGCAATCGTGCTCACCACGATTGCCCGGGTCTGGCTGCTCATGCTGGAACGACCGCAGCGGGAGATTCTCTCGTAACCACCGTTTCACGATTGCTGTTTGCTTTGAAGTTCTTCACCGGCGCTGCACCCCTGAGGTGTGCAGCCTCGGGCGCACACTACTTAAGTGGGAGTCCCAGATCGTTGCCTGGCACTAGGTCCACCGGACAAGCGAAGGCCTCATCGGGCTCCTGATAACGATGAACAACTTGATCAAGAGTGTCAAACGCGCGGTCTTTGAATTCCGATCGTTTCGCAACTACCGGGTGAGGGCGCTTCTCTAGGCCCGCAAACTCAACTAGTCACTGCTAGGGATCATCACACCACGCTGAAATTCGAATAAAAAAGAAAATATCAGTTTTTCGCAGATTTAAACGGTGACCGCTTCCTGGTTGCTAGCTTTTATGTGAATTAGAGATCCAGGCTTGATACCGGAGAAGTACAAATACCGAGAGAAACCCCACAAACTTAGGTGTCACCTTGGTATGTGGCGAAGAAAGCGGAGTCAGGAAGTCCTTTTTGAAGGGGTAGGTCAACGATTGCACTCGACGAGTAACGGTCCAGCCGATCTTCCGACCATTCGCGTAATTTTCCGCATCTGACTTCCCATACATGCGACAACGAACTTTGACCTCGTCCCAACTAGTTTTCCCAATCTCGCGAGAGACAGCATCACTGATGCCAAATCGGGCCCCGAATTCATTGCTCCAGCGTTCACACAACTCCGAATCATCCGAGAATACTCGAGTTGGGTCGTAGGGGTGAGAACGCAGCAGATCACCAAGGAAAAGCGTGGGTGTGCCAATGATGGACACTTCACCTTCGGGAAAGCGTCCCTGACGCCAGGCATTGAGTCCACTGGAGATCCAGTCGTCACCCTCAATGACTGTCTGGGCGCTCACCCCCTGGAAATCATTCACGACCAGGTAATCAATCATTTTTTGCATTTCGCCAGCGGGCATTACATTGTCTGAACCCATGTTGAGAATCAACGACTTTGTGGTTTTTTCAATTCCGGTATTACGAGCCCGCCCGAGACCGGTTCCTGGATCGCTCACCACCAGGTCAGCAAGTTCGAGAGCTACTTCAAGGGTTCCGTCAGCACTGGAGGCATCCACCACGATAATTTCCTCAACCCCGGAATCCCGGAGGCTGGTGAGGCACTCGGCAATCCCGGAGATTGAGTTCATGGTGCAGACGACAGCTGCAACATCCTTTGGAGTGAGTAACTGTACCTGTTCGCCGGAGTTGGGCCGATCTCCCAAAGGCTGTGCAGTCACACGAGTAGCCTACTTCCGTGACCTCCCCCAACCTGTTTATAGGAGTGGTGAGCTATTCACGAACCCAATTCCCAGCCAGTCAAGGGCCTGAAGGCTTGGGTCAGAAATTGGCCCGTGAATTAATAACGCACTTGGGTCAACACATCAAAGTCCAGATTAATGCCGCTGATCTAGATGAGTCAGGAGTTATTGCTGACCGCAACGCTGTTCAAAGATCCCTTACTTCTGAACTCCGCGCTGAAGCGCGATACTCAAAATTTATTACACGGCCGCAATACTTTAAGAACAGCCTAAGACTTGGAGTCCGCTGGGGCATGCGGATCAAACACGCACTGAATTCCCCCAACCCAAATTTTGTTTCTCGCCTGCTCAATATTGAAGCCTCACACCTGGACCTGATGAAACGTGGGCTGGAAAGTAACTCGAATTTTGTTCTAATTTTGGAAGATGACGCTTTCACAACGCAACTCACAGACCTAGCCGCCGGAATTAGCGGACTTATGAATGCAGGCAGCACTCCAGCATTTGTGAACCTCTCTGAGTCTTTCAGCATTGAACAACTCGGAGTTGCTCACCTATTGACAGAGAAGACGGACTCCCCATGGCAGGGTAGTGATAGTCGATCTGTTTATCTGGCAGGCCGACCGATTACCAATACCGTCTGTGCGATTCTCTACTCACGCGAATTTCTAACCATTTTGGTGCAAGAGATGGAAGTCCTACCCATGGAACCTGTTCTGTCGATTGACTGGAAACTAAACGTTGCACTCATGAATCTGTATGAAAAAAACAAACTGGACGGTTTCGAGTGTTGGTGGGTTGAACCGGCGCCGATTAGGCAGATGTCGATGCACTCATGAGCAAAACGAAACTCTTCAGCATCATCACCGTGGTCAAAGACGACCCGGATGGATTCGCAACCAGCATCAATTCCCTCAAGGAACAAACCAACCACGGTTTCGAATTAATAGTGATTGATAGCAGCGCCGACCAGAAGACAATCCTGGAACTGCTAGAAGACTCCGGGTTGCATGAAGATATTCCCGCTGACTACCAGTGGTGCACCCCAAGTGGAATTTACCCGGCCATGAATACCGGACTGGAAAACGCAGCCGGACAATTCGCGTACTTTCTTAACGCCGGTGATCGATTACACACACCCGACGTCCTAGAAAAAGTTGCACGAAAACTCAAACTGAAAAACTCAATCTGGCTCTTTGGTCCAGTCGAAATCACCGACGGTGACACCAATGCCTCGACAACAACCCCACGCTGGGACTACCAAGCAGAAAAGAAAAACTTTTTTGCCCGCGGGCTTTTTCCACCGCACCAAGGAACATTCGCATCAACCCAAGTACTGCGGGACCTTGGTGGGTTTGATGCCAAGTATTCAATTTCAGCGGACTACGCGCTATTTCTTAAACTGTCACACATCGATGACCCGGCAGAAGTAAATTTTCCCATTGCTAATTTTGTAACCGGTGGGGTCTCCACTCACAAGTGGCGCGAATCATTTGAACAGTTTCACCGGGCGCGAACCGAGATTTTTAATCCGCAGGGAACAGATGCTTTACGCGAGCGGTTCTGGACCCGTTGGCACTACGCGAAAGTTTGGACCTACCGTGAGTTAATTTTACGCGCCCGGCGCTGAACTTCACGGGCGGCAAGCCTGGTGGCCACCCGCACAGGTGCTTCCCAGATCCACGCAACCTTGCGCGCACCACTTGAAAGTGCAGCCCGCTTCGCCCGCTCGGATTCAGTAATATTTTTTGCCCGATCATCAACTGTCAGCGAGTCCGCGTGCCAGCGAAAGCTAGAAACTGTCATCCCGGTATCAATGAGTGGCCCAATTTTCTTGAGCCGAAGAAGTAAATCGAGATCAAATGCAAGATCAAAACTGGTGTCCAGCCCACCGACCTGATCCCAAGCAGAAGCCCGAATCAACATTCCGGGCTGTGGGATCAAATCTGGCCCCCACGACAGCACGCGGGTGGCCCACGGCCCGGCTTTGCTCAACCACAACTCTTCACCCGATTCGTTGATGTAACTGCATGAGCCGTAGGCAACACTCGCCATAGGACTGTTATCGAGTGCGGAAACCGTGGCAGCCAAAGAACCCGGCTGCAGTAAATCGTCGTCATTGAGCCAATTCACGTACGCGTGGTGAGCGGATTTAGTCGCCATCCCAAGATTAATCGCCAGCGGCAGACTGCCTGGATCAGCGAGTAATTCAGCTCCGAATTGCCGGGCGGTCTCCACAATTCCCGGGGCGTCCAGCGGAGCAACCATGACAATGTCAGCGGCAATTTCCTGGCCCCGGATCGATTCAAGGGTTTGTGCCAAGAATTCGGGTCTACGCCCCAGGGTCGCCACGACCAACAGAACTCTTGCTCCCGTTCCTGGCTGTGGCATGTCGGCTATCGTAGGGCGCGTGGCGAATGGTTCGAAAACCCCAATGGGTGCGGCTCCGCAAGGTCAATTTATGCATGATTTGGCTCACCGGCTCTGGCCACTGAATCGTTCACTCACCGGAGACGGAGTTCGTGAAACTCTCGCAATTATTGGTGAGCATTTGCCCGGCCTAGAAATCCATGAAGTCCCCAGCGGGGAACAGGTCTTTGATTGGGTAGTCCCCAACGAATGGAACCTCAAGGACGCCTACCTGATCGCTCCTAGTGGCGAGAAAATAATTGACCTGGCCAACTCTAATGTTCACGTGGTCAGTTACTCCGAACCTGTGGAGCTCGAGCTCGAACTCGAGGACCTGCAGCCTTTCCTTCATTCAGACCCGGAAATCCCCGATGCAATCCCCTATGTCACCAGCTACTACCACCCCACCTGGGGTTTTTGTTTAACCCAGCAGCAGCGCGACACTCTCGAACCCGGGACCTATCGAGCAGTTATTGACGCAACCTTGGAGCCAGGCTCGCTCACTTACGCCGAATGGGTCCTACCGGGGGAGAGTGACCAAGAAGTATTTATTTCCACCTACGTCTGTCACCCCTCGCTAGCAAATAATGAACTCTCCGGACCTGTAGTCGCTGTTGCACTAGCCAAATGGCTCATGGAACGACCCCACCGCAAATTTACGTACCGCTTCGCCTTCATTCCGGAATCAATCGGTTCCATCACCTACCTCTCGCGCAATCTCGATCACCTCAAAAACAAAGTTGTGGCCGGTTTCAACTTGACCTGCATCGGAGATGAAGGTGACTACTCCTATATGCAGTCCCGCTTAGGTGGGTTACCCATTGACCGGATCGCGAAGCGAGTTGTCATGAGTACTTCACAACCCAAGATTTACACCTACGTTGACCGCGGCAGCGACGAGCGTAATTACTGCGCGCCAGGAATTGATCTGCCACTGATCTCACTCATGCGGACCAAATACGGTTCTTACCGCGAGTATCACACGTCGCTGGACAACCTTGATTTTGTCACGCCAGCCGGACTGCAGGGGGGTTTTGATCTCGTTAAAGACTGTATCAAGGAATTTGAAAACTCCAAGTATTACCAAACAACTGTGCTCGGTGAACCGCAGTTAGGGAAGCGAGGGCTTTACCACACGATGCACGCCCGCACGGTGGCTGACGAAGTACTGATGCGAACCCACGTGCTCGCCTACTCTGACGGATCACACTCAGTACAAGACATGGCCGAGTTATTCGAGCGACCTGAAAGTGAAATCGAAATCTTGGTTTCAGAATTGCTCGAACACGGATTATTGGTGGAAGTGCCACCGGGAAAGGGTAATTAATGACTGTTGCATCTCACTATGACGGCAGCGCATCCACCTATGCGGATCAGTACGACGAATCAAAGCTTTGGACCAATGAGGAATACCCCGCAAACTTCTTCCGACTCAAGTTGGTTCGCGCGCTCCTGAAAGAGGTTGGCGCGAAGTCGGTCTACGAACACGGTGTCGGAGATGCAACTCCCCTGGTATCGGTCGCGGGTGATGGTATTCGGGTTGCGGGTAATGACGTTTCCCCCGAAATGGTCAAGTACGCCAAGGCGAACATGGAAAGCCACGGTTTTGACCCAGAAGCAATTGCTCACCTAGACGTTCAAGACGCAAACGCAATTGCAATGGAACGCGAGCGTGCCGGTGAGTTTGATGCGGTCATGGCTCTGGGTGTAATTCCGCACGTCACCGACGATCGCGACTTTGTCGCTTCAATGGATGCGTTCCTTCGCCCGGGTGGAACCATGCTCCTGCAGTTTCGTAATTCCATGTTTTCCATGTTTACGTTTAACCGTTTGACAAAAGAGTTCATTCTCGACGAACTATTAGTAGATACACCCGAATCAGTTCGCAAGGTGGTTACAGCTGATCTTGACCAACGTCTTGCCGTGGACAAACCACCACTGCGCACCAGGACAACGGGTGACGGCTACGACGAGATCCTTTCGCGATTTCACAATCCGTTCGAGTTAGCCGAAGTTGTGAAAAGTTTCGGTTACCGCGACCTCTCGTTCCATTGGTACAACTATCAGCCGGCGTATCCCATGATTGCCGGGCAAGTTGACCCGAAGGAATACCGTCAGGCGCAAATGGATCTTGAAGGTGACACCAGCTGGCGCGGAATGTTCCTTTGCTCCGCCGGCCTCATCAAAGCGACCAAGAACTCAGCCTGATGACCCAGAAACATCAGCTCGCATTCTTGCTCAAGTCCTACTCCCAAGATTTTGAGTCGGCATCGCGGATGGTGGCAAGTTTTCACACATTCAACCACGACAATATCCGGCTCTACATTGTTGTTCCTGATTCTGACCTGAAACTTTTCGAGTCACTTGCAGCCGAAAATGTCACGTTGATTCCGGAAATAAAATTCGACAAACATTTGGTCAGCGAACCGGTGCATGATCTGCGACCCGGTTACATTAACCAAGAAATTGTCAAACTAGCTTTCTGGGAGCTGGGACTCACCGAGAATTATTTCTGCGTTGACTCAGACGCCGAATTCATTCGACCGTTCACAGTCTCTGACTTCATGTTTGACTCACAAACCCCCTATTCAGTATTGGTCCAGGACCTTGAACTTGCGGTTGAACCAACCTACTACTCCCAATACTGGCAGAGTCGGGAAAAAGAGTTAGAGCACATTGCGACTCTGCTGGAACTCGACACCCGTGTGATCCTCACCTGCCACGGGCACCAAGTGTTTTCCACAAAAGTCCTCGAGTCATTTATGAGCGACTTCCTTACCCCGCGCCGATGGGACTACCGGGATGCTTTAGCACAGGCTCCTTATGAATTCACCTGGTACAACCTCTGGTTGCAGAAGACCAAGCCACATGAAATTCACCCGCGCGAACCGTGGGTGAAAGTCTTTCACCATGAAGGCCAGTACTTGGAGTACGTCAGCCGCGGCGTAAGTGTCACAGACCTCGCCCGCGGTTATTTGGCGGTCGTGATTAATTCAAGTTTTGCCCGAGAACTACCCCATACCCCTTCGGCAGGCGCGCGCTCAAAAAGTGAGGCCCTCGCACAGCATCTTTCCTATGGTGAAGTAGTCAAGTTGATCCAAGCGAAAGTCAAAGACACGGCGCGCAACCGCTTCACAAACTGAATTACACTAACGAAAAGGATTAAGAGTCAAAGAGCACTAGAGAATCGAGCCCCCGTGGACAAGACACAAACTTCTAAGTTGGTACTAGAAAGCGTTCTCAATGTTGGCCGCATGGCAAAAACAGTCGTCGCAGCGAACGGGTTCTCCCGCTCCACGCAAACCCCGGAAAAAACCGAGGGACAAAGCCAGTTCAACATGCGTCAGGCAATGGGGCTCGACCCGAGACTCGGGAAAATTCTCTCGAAGGTGTCAATCCGCCACCAAGGGAGTCAAGCCTGGTTGCTCAGTCAAGCCGCGACCAGTAATTACATTGACCACACTGAAGTAGACCTTGCAGTCGCTGGCATCTCGCGTGATGGCTTCTACATATTCAACCGGCGCGCATCAGCGCAGCAAGTAGATGCCCTGGTTAAGTTCGCTGAACAGACCGAATGCGAGGCCCGCGGCGCCAGAACGCCCCTTGAGGTCTACCCACGCTTAAACCCTGCCGTTGGCCGTTACGACATTCACGAACAGCAAGCCCTTCAAAGCCCCGAGGTTCAAGACTTCGCCACCGACCCGGCCATGGCCCTGATTTCCCAGAAGTACCTTGGGCAACCTGTGATCATGGATGAGGTTGCCTTTTGGTGGACGACTACGAAAAAAGCTGAAGACGCCGACCTCAATGCGCAGCTCTTCCACCAAGATCGCGATCGACTTTCGTTCCTCAAATTCTTTATGTATTTAACAGACGTTGACACCATGACCGGAACTCATGTGTACGTGAAGGGTTCACACAAGAAAATCCCACGGTCGCTCAGAGCCGACGGCCGCATGAATGACTCCTCGGTACAAAAGGCTGGCCTCGGCGAGAACATCACCGAACTACACGGTCTTGCCGGCACGATCATGGCGGTGGACACAATCGGGCTCCACAAAGGAAAAACCCCGGTCACCACGGACCGTTTGGCTCTGGAAAACGAATTCGCAACTTCGTTGTTCGGCATGGATTACGAAATCCCTGAGTTTGAACCCACTGAATTAGTGCGTAAGCGTTACGCCGAAATGCCGTGGGTGCTACAGCGCTATCGCAACTCAGTTGCGAACTAGTCGCTGGGTCACAAAATTCTTTAGCGCGTGACTCAAGTGGCGCACGTATTCCGGTGGTTCGGTGAACTCAACTCCACCAATGCTTGCTTTTCCTGATTCCGCCCGATCTAGGTAGCGGAAAGCAAACCCCCGGCGTTTCATCATGAGCCCGTAGGGCAATGTCGAAACCGCAACATTGGTCAAGAGTGAACCAGGCGAGGCAAGCAACTCGCCCACTTCACTCGTGGTTCTCGGTCTCACCGCACAACCCAGTTCGTCATAGGCCGAAGGCCCCATCACGATTACAGGGCGACCCAGGTACCCAGCCTCAACTCCGGTGGTCGAGCCGTAAGTCACAACAACAGCAGCTGCACGCATGAGTGCATAAGAGTCCACCGAGGAATGCTGGTCAATGTGAAACTCAGGGTTTGCAAGTTTGACCGCTGACTCCCAATCAAGGTTGTCTTCAGAGGGTTTAATTCGCGCGTGCGGGTGGGTGCGAACTGCTAAGTCGTAGCCGAGATCGCGGCACGCATGTGCCAGAGTGACCAACGCGTGGGGTTGATCTGTGAAGTATTCAGACCAGTCCAAATCTAGCTCGGCGATTTCATCTCCAGATGAACTGAAATACACGACCAAAGGTGCATCACTGTCGCGATTAATACTCAAACCAGCCTTCTGACCACCGGTGAATTGCAAGTTTGCCGGATCAACGTGATTGATTCGCTCCTCAAACCAACTCTTGGCAACCACTTCACGCTCAGTGGGGTCCCAATGGTTGAACATGTTTTTCATGCGGGTTTGCAGTGCGGACCAGTCGTGGGTTTCATCGATTGTGAGATCAAAGTCCGTATCAAGTCCTCCCGTGTCATACGACAAAATGGGAATGCCCGCATCAATCGCCGCCGCTGTTACGGCACTGTCGTGTAGAAAGCGACCGTTATAAATATAAATCGAAGTGACCCCTCGATCTTTAATCACTTGTGAGACTTGGTCGTACACGTAGGCGAAAGAGCGGGCGGCCTGCTCGACATATCTCTTGGGCCACACGTACGAGTCATTCGAAGGGGTCTCGGCCGAAGGTGGTGCATGCAGCACACCTCGGCCAAGTGGCGCACCCCGGTAGGTCACCTCTCTAATACTCGCGCGCGAACAATTCACCCCGGTAGGAATCTCTCCAACAGGCTGCCAACGTGTAATTGGAGGAGCGACAAAAATATTTGGTGAAAGCCCAGCATTAAGCAAGGCTTTGCGTAATTGTTGGTCAACAGTTTTGGTCCGAGTAGCAGTTGCAATCTGGTGCTGTACCTGCCAGCCGATATCACGTAGCGGGGTTTGGTCCGACCACAATGCCAAAGAAACGTCACTACCTAACTCGCTAAGTGTCAAAGTCGTTTCGGCGACTGCGGCAATAGCAAAATCCCACTGAGTGAAAGAGACGAGGAGGGGTCGTTCAAGTTGCGAAGGGGTGAGCACGGAACTCAAGTAGCCGGCGAGTGAATCGTGCTCGGCGGAAATCCGTGGCTCGTGGGGGGAAAGGTTCATGATTAAACGATCGTAGTGCCCAGTTCAGCGTGATAAACGTTTGCTGTTTCTGATGCGGTGCGCAACCATGTGAACTGAGAAGCACGAGAGATTCCTCGTGCGACTATTTCACGTCGAAGTCCAGATTCGGAAAGTACTAATCGTAGTTTTTCGCTCAAATCAAGGGAATCCCCAACTTCAAAATAAATCGCGCCCTCGCCACCAACTTCTGGCAGTGAAGTTGAGTTCGCCAAAATGGTGGGAGCTCCTGAAGCCATGGATTCCAATGCAGGAAGGCCAAATCCTTCATAGCGAGAAGGAAAAACGAATGCCTTCGAGTTCGCATAGGCGGCGGACATGCGTTGGTCACTGAGAACGTCTCGTCGAACCCGATCAGCAATTCCTAATTCAGTAAATCGCGCATTCTCTTCCTTGGTAAAGGGGCCGCCACCAATACACACCAGGTTAAGGTCAGGAAACTCAGAGTGGATCTGAGCAAAAGCGCTAAACAACACAATTGCATCTTTGTACTGACCCCGGTTACCCACGTAAAGAAGGTAATCCCGAGGTAAGTCAGGCAGTGGAGCAGAATCGGGAGTAAAGAGTGGATCTACTCCTAGGTGAACCACTGAAATCGGCGCCTCAATGTCGGGATACATGCGGATCAAGTCGCTCTTGGTTGCATGAGAAATACAAATTATGTGATCAGCCCGGCGAACGTAGCGTTCCTTGAGGGTCAACAGATCTAAGCGGCGCCTAGTTTGGGGCATGAACTCTGGGATCATGTCGTAGACGGTGACAATTCGTTTTGCCCCTCGAGTTGGGGCTAGTCCATGGGGAAGGTAGAACGTGTTGTGAATTATCTCGGCTTTTGGGTGCACCTTGATCCGGGCGAAATAGCGTCCCAGAGCGACCCATTCGTTTTTCGCTTGCTTAACCCGCAGCGCTTGGGAAAGCGCCGCGTCATCCAGCACGTAGCGGTTGATTATTGGTGCGCTCAGCGGTAATACATCAACCTCGAGTTCGGGGTGGGTGACAAATTGCCGGGCAATTTCAGCGTGCATTCGAGAAATTCCACCGAATGCCTGGATGGCAAATATTTGTTCATCCAGGGCCAGGCGCACCCGCTTAGAGTAGTCGCAACCGACTAGTTCACGTGATGCGCTCGCTCAAGCCAAGCATCCAATGCTTGGTTGTAACGCTCAGGCTCACCAGCAACCCACGCTCGGAAGTCGGCTTGGGTGGCATTAATTTCCGATGTATCCGCCAGGGTCTCCGCAATCACCGGCGCCATGTGGTCGGCCCAGTCCTCGGTGTACGCGAATCGGTACCTCTCACCCAATGGGAAGTCCGCCCAGCAATACCCTGATCCACGGGACAATAAAATCGTGGGAGTCCCCAGATTCGCTGCCTCGCGTGGCAATCGGTCCCGACCAGGTAAGTTGCCAATTTCAACGTAAATTGAGGAACGCGCCAATGTTTCACGAACTTGATCGAAACTCATGTTCTCAATCGGCACGAAATCAACTTCGGGCAAACGCCGACGCAAGTCATCAATTTTCCACTGACCCTTAGCTCCGTTGTAGGAAACGACGTTCCGCTCCCGCTCGACGTTTACCGGCGATGCTGGCTGCGGATAGTCGGTCAAAATAAACGAATCACGGTTGTACATTGACCGAAGGAAGCCTTGCCCGTAATAGGACTGGGTGCCAAAATTGATCTCACGCTTCATAAGTGATTGTGCGTAGCGAATTGAAACTGCTTCAATCGCAGCAGACACTATCTGGGTAACTGACTCACCCTTACGTCGTCGAGCTTCACGCCAATTGCGCCATGAACCGGAATCTATTTCTGAGTCGTCATACGGCCACAGCTCTGATGGAACAACGGACCCACTCCCAGCAGGAAACATTGAACAGGAGTCTTCAGTTGCTTTGTAGTAGCGGGCAGCAGGAAGGGGTGAGTTATTCACGCTGAGCCACATCATCCAAATGTGACTGTCTACGGTCCGACCAAGTTCCTTGCGACTCTCAATCGGGGAAACCTCACCGATCACCAAATGGGCATCGGGGTGATCGGGCATTTCTTGCACAATTGGCGAGTCAAATTTAGCGTACTCGGGGTGTTGTACGCGGCCACGAAAGTTACGGAACGGAATCAAATACGCCTCGACACCCTTTTTGCGCATAGAGTCCACCAGCAGGGCTAGAGCTTCAGGCCCACCTGTCCGGTCACCAATTGGTGCGGCAACATAAAACTTGGGTGACGGCACGACTCAACCCTAGGGCAGGAAACCTGAGCCAAAGTCCCCCTGGTCACCAGACCGCAAACGCAAACCAACAGAAGGCGCCGGAGTGCACAAGGGATAGTTGTCCCAGCACTGATCTGACTCCACGGGTACCAACACGGACAGACCAGAAGGCAATAGTTGTCCAACCACGGGGACACTCTCCACCGGAGCTACTTGGTAGGGAATAGAAACCCCCAGAGACCAATCCGAGTCTTGATCGATTGCGGCCCAGTCCAATCGGAACCCGGCACTAAACACGGTCACGGCAATTACAGCAAATGCTCCGCCAACAACCGCTATTCGAGTCAACGCAGACTTCCACAGCAACCACCCGAGCGGAATAGTCAACAGAGTAAAAAGCGGACCCCACGCAAACCGGTATGAAGGTGGTGTCAAAGCAAACCAGGAGACAACCGCGACCAAGCTCGGCAATACGGAAAGTGCAACCCCACGCCAAAAGGATCGACCAAGTCGAATACGAACAGCCAAAACGACGACGGTTAACGCAAGTAACAAAAACAAGTAGGTTTCCCATTGCGTGAACCGGTCAGCGAACCAAACTCCAAACCAGTTAAATCCGTTCACCGACTCCCACGTTTCCCTCGGGTTTCGGTGAAACCCCAGGGTTGCTTCACGGAAGGGAGTTGGGTCAGCTGCTTTCCATTCAACGGGAAAGGAAAAGAGTGAGAGCGGGTATTGAAACCAACCGCTCAGGAAAAAATCTCGGGCGGTTGAAACGACGAGGGCTAAAAGTCCAACTCCAACGACTAGCCCACTTCCCAGCGCTAATCCCCGCCGCGATTTTTTTCTGCGAATAGCAAGCAACACCAAAACCACGAGTGTCGTACCAGCAAAGAAGACGGTCGTTGGCCTAAACAATACCAATGTGATTGCCAAGACACCCAACACCACAGCACTTGCAACCCAGTTCTTTTGCGAATGAACGGCATCAACCAAGTACGCACTAGCTACCACGGTGAGAACAAACACTCCGGCGTCCTGCGTGGTGCTCGCAACCCAGAAATCAGCCAAAGCAATTAGTGGAATCAGCGCGACCACTAAACCAACAAGCAGCACATAAACCCCGGGACCAAACCTGCGGACCCGCGAACCCGAAAGTACCCGGAGGAATAAATCAAACCCAACCAGGGTAATCAGGAACCCATTAAGCAAACGAAAACCGTTAAATCCCCACGGTCCATTGCTCAATAGTGCCGCAAGTGGGACTTGTGCATTTGAGTAGCCGAAAGGGAAATAGAGATTTGCTAATCCAGGAATGGCCGAGTACTCGGTTGAGTATCGAATAGCACCCAAGTGATACAGCCCGGAGTCGTAATTTGTTACCGGACCAAGGGCAGCAAAAGCAAAATATAGAATTGCTAAACCGACCGCACCCAAAGCGATTTTCCATGGCCAAAAAACTGAACCCCAAGTGCCTAAGTTGTGACTAACATCGAGGGAATGCAACAGCAGAACCCCAACGACTCCTGCGAGAACAACAAGGAAGAGTGTGGCGGCCAGTGACACTCCGCTGCCAAGTGGTTGCCACAGATTAAGTGCGTACGCCCAGATAGCGATCAGAAGTAGTCCCCACCACAATGAGTGGCGAAGGACGCACCCAAAGTCAAACTCGCGAGAACCTTGGGTGCGACGAAGCACCAGGACGGCAGGTGTCAACCCGACTGAGACGACAGCCCCAGCGCACCCAATCCAGGTCAGCAGGACGAGTAGTCCTCCAGTGAGAATGGGCAGGAATTCCATTAACTCAAAGTACTTCTAGTTGTTTGCGCGGAAAAAATCAATGGTTGTTTCAAGGCCCTCACGCAAAGCAATGGTTGGTTCCCAACCCAAAGTCGCCTTCGCCCGAGTGATATCGGGTTGCCGGCGAATCGGGTCGTCTTGGGGGAGTGGCAAGTAATCAATCCCGGAATCAGTACCGGTCATTGCGATTACCATGTTGGCTAGCTCGCTGATTGTGAACTCACCGGGATTACCAAGATTGATTGGTCCGATCACTGAGTCGTCAGAATTCATCATGGCGATCAACCCGTCGATCAAGTCGCTGACATAACAGAAGGAACGAGTTTGCTGGCCTTCACCATAAACGGTGAGAGGTTTTCCATTGAGTGCGCTCACGACAAAATTAGAGACCACGCGACCGTCGTGTGGATGCATGCGCGGGCCGTATGTGTTGAACAGGCGAACCACCTTGATTTTGAGATTGTGCTGACGCTGGTAGTCAAAGAACAATGTTTCAGCCGCCCGCTTACCTTCGTCATAACAGGCACGTGGACCAATGGGATTCACGTTGCCCCAGTAGTCCTCTGTTTGCGGGTGGACAAGAGGATCGCCGTACACCTCAGAGGTAGAGGTGAGCAGAATTTTGGCGCCGGTGCGCTTGGCAAGCCCGAGCATGTTGATGGATCCGTGAACTGCGGTCTTGGTGGTCTGCACCGGGTCGCGCTGGTAATGAATCGGGCTCGCTGGACACGCAAGATGGTAAATCTCGTCGACCTCGACGTAGAGCGGGAAGGTAACGTCGTGGCGGATTACCTCAAAGCGGGGGTGCTCCAACAGGTGGGCAATATTGTCTTTAGTGGAGGAGTAGTAGTTGTCCACACACAGCACGTCGTAGCCGTCATTTAACAAACGCTCACAAAGGTGCGAGCCAATGAATCCTGCGCCACCGGTGACTAACGCCCTACCCTGAGCAATGCTCAATTTCTTGCCTTCCATTGGATTGCCGCGTATTTGCGGACTCGATCAATTGTGCCAAGTGCGGTGGCCCGAAAGTGGTGCTTTCGAGACCAATTATCCGCCATGCGGTCAACCTTTACCGGGATTGGCTCAGTGGGGAGCCGCACGCTCCCAAGAGGCATGAGCAGCGGGTCCCCCTCAAAGGTGTGGGTTGCTTCCTCATCAAAGCCAATATTTTGCACCAAGTTGGTATTGCAAGTAGCGGTGAGTTGACCCGCGGTCATATTGGCTAACTGCAATTGCCAATCCCACGTGTCAATGTCACCACGTGCGGTGAGTTCAAAGTTCGACGCCCAGAACATGGCACCAGAAACAGAACGCGCGGATTGATTCCACAGCTTCCATGGAGAAATGCGCTTGTACCAGCCGGTTGGGTCAAGTGTGTGTTTCTCCCACGAGCGCTTCCAGGTTGCCCAACCCCACACGTGCGTGATCTGTGCGAAGCGGTACCCCTGCTCGGGGTGGGATTGCGCTGTTGTTGGGACCACATTGCACCCGGACACGGCAAAGACCCGATCGTCATTTTGGTACCTGTCGAGTAGCTCGGTACAAAAAGGGAAAAAGCTAAGGTCTGGAATAATGTCGTCCTCCAGAATTATTCCACGTTCCACGTTTTCGAAAAACCAAGTGATCGCATTGCTCACACCTTGTCCGCAGCCGTGATTGTTGTCTTGGAACAACGTATGCACGTCAGTTGTCCAGGTAATGCGTGAACGCAATTCCCGAACTTGTGCAACCTTGTCAGCTTCGCCCACCCGTTCAGGTCTGGGACCGTCAACCGCGAAATAGACAGTCGCAGGTTGGACTTCAGCTAAACGATCCAGCAGGATGTTCAAGTGATCAGGTCGATTAAAGGCCATGATCAACACTGGTTCAGTGATTGCCATTGCTCCCGTTTTCGTTTCGTTCGTTGAGCGAATTGATTTGTTGTTGTAACAGTGCAACTTCTTCAGCCAGCCGGCGGATCCGCCCTTCGTGGCGGCTAAGTTCGTAACTGAGTTGCACGCTAACCAGAATCAACAAGACGACGGTGACAAAGAACAGGAGATTAACCGGGGTTGCCACCCCAATTGCGAAACTGATTCGGTCAAGAACACCGGGGAAGATTGCAAAGAAGAGCGCGGCTCCAGAAAAGAACAACCACAACACGGCGTATTTCTCGCGCAGGATTCCACGGCGTAGTAAGTAAAAAACAAAGACAAAAGTAACGACCGCGGTAAACCCAGCCAGGAAATTCGAAGTCATGAGTCATCTCCTCGCGGCGTGCGACCAGTTTTAAGTCCCGTGGCAATAATCGCCAGAGATGCCCGACCTAAATACAACGCAGACCAGATTGCATTCTTGCTTGGCCGACCGTGTTGCCGGAAATACATGGTGACAGGGGTTTCTGAAACGGTCAAACCTTGGCGAATAGCAATGGCAAGGGAACCAACAGTGTCGCCCAAGTAGTCAGCCGGATATTCCACGGCAAAGAGGTCAATTGCCCGCGGCCCTGCGGACCTAAATCCTGAAGTCGGGTCCGAAATCGCTTCACGATTCATGCTGCTCAGAGCCTTGGACAGCAACAACATGGCCCAACGCCGGGGCCCACCCACGTGATACGTGGAATCAGGGTGGAATCGGGTCCCTACGACTATGTCAGCCGAACCCAAACCAGCAAGCAACCGGTCAAGATCGGCTGGGTCATGCTGCCCGTCAGCGTCCACCTGCACCAAGGCGGTGTATCCCTCACGCTTGGCGTAGAGAAAAGCGGTGCGCATGGCCCCACCAACACCGACGTTGAAGGGGAGCGAAATCACGGTGGCACCAGCAGCGAGAGCAACTTCTGCGGTTCGGTCCGTGGATCCGTCGTTGACCACCAAAATATCGGTGTTGGGACGGTGTTCCTGCACCTTGTGAATCACCTCGGTGATCGAATCCTGCTCATTCCAGGCAGGAATCGCGATCAGGGAACGTCTGTGTGGCACCTTCCAACGCTACCTCACCCAGAGACTTCCCCGCCGGTACGCCATGTTCAACAGCTTCAACACAATGTAGGGTCAAGTTCTCCGACAATCACGCCGTCGTCTTCAAAGAGAATTGTCACAAAACCGGACCAGTCTGTGTTTTCTGTACGGCCAGGGTCGATCCACACCCAACGAACTCCCAGTTCACACATTGGGGCAGCCGTAGCTGCAGCTGGCTGGTCAATAAAGGCAAATGAAGCAGCCTCCCGCGCGAGCAGCAACTCTTCACCGCCAGCAGACCCGTAAGGCGCCTGGTACCACGTTCCCGAGACAACTGTCTGCAAGCCACTGAGCGCTGGTACGACTGAGGAGAAAGTCAGATTCGTGACTAGACGATCACTGCGAGAACTAACCGACCGTAAAAATTCACCGGCACGCAAGTAACTAGCCGGAATCGCATAAACCAACTCTTGATCAAGATAAGGAATCTTTGCTGTAGGTGGCGAGAAGAATTCAGCTCGAACTGTCGGCGGCGACCCCACCAAACCCGTCCCAACGCCGAGCAGCCTCCCTGGAGCAGTCGCAAGGGTCATTACCACCACAAAAATTCCCGCGCCCACCATGAGTGAACGCGCGCCAATCAACACCGTGACCAACAACGCAAGTGCGCCAGCCACCACAAGGCCAGCAACAGGTGCAATCCAACGCAGAGTCGGACTCCACACGTTGCCACCAGAAGGTCCCGTGGCCCACAAAACCCACACCACCAGGTACACCAACAGGGCGCTCAGAACAACAGCAAGAACACTCAACATACGCTTTCCCGACACCCGCGAGCTAACAAACTCCCAGGCGTTGCCAACTCCTGCGGCACTCAAAGCGGCGAGCGGCCCAGCTGCTGCGGCAGCGAACCACAACTCGTTCTGGCCACCATTGAGGACAACTGCTGCACCAACACCGGAAACAATGAGACCAATACCTATCGCAAACTCCGGTCGTGCGCGCCAAACCGAATCAGTTGCCAACCAAATGGTCCCGACCCATCGAGCACTAATTCCTAAAGCCAAAATTCCAGTACCGAGCGCAACACCGAGTACACCGACCGTTGGGTTCATGCCTTGTTCGCTGGATGCTCGGTCGAGCAGCGACCCAACCGTAATTCCACCGCCTCCATTTCCCCCAGCAAGGAAAACAAAGTAGGCAACCGACATGGGAACCAGCCCAGCAATCAGTACTCCAAACTGGATCACGCTGATCTTGCGGCGCTGAATCAATTGCCAGAGCACCAGGGCGACCAGTGCTGCAGCCGCTACGGCAGCAGTACTGACTTTGACCATCACAAACCCAGCCGAGAACAGTGCAACCAGAACAAGGACAGCAGCAACACCAAAGCGCGAATAGTGAGAGCCCCACACTTGCACGAGTAACACAACAAAACCGATCAACCACACTGCGCTCATTGATTGCGATGGTGAATCAAAGTTAAAGACCGACCCGTAAACAATCCCAAGGTGTCCGCCAAGTAGCAGCAAGATCACAGCGAGTGAGGGAGCCCAAGAGATACTGCTTAACCGTCGTGTCCACGCAGCGATCAATGTGACGCCGGCAAAAAGGGTAACGACTGGCAGAACGCGCGTGAGGACCAAGAAAGGTTGAGCGTCAAGTGAAGTGGTGAGCTGACCGGCCCACGCGTAGGTCAACCAGTGGTAGTGAATTGCTTGACCGGGCGTGAAAATACTGTCGAAAACGCCAAGGGTGGGAATTGATCGACCGAGGGCTTCAAAGAAAGCCATGTCGCCATGGAATCCACTCCAAGAGCCCTCCCAGTCAAGTGGATAACTGCGCACGCTCAACCCGAAGGAGAACGCGGCCAGCAATCCACCAATGCCCAAGGACACGAGCAACGGCCAATCGACACCTGTAGAAGATTTGACTCTCGAATCTCGCCGGAGAACAAAAACCCACCAGATCAAACCAGCCACTCCAGGAATCGCCCAGCCAAAGGCAAAGATAGGTTGAAACACAATTCCACAGAAAGTGGCGAGCAGGGTCCCTAGCACCAAGGACATGCCAACTAGTTCAACCCAGCCAGCTTGAGGGCGTAACCACCGCCAGAGCGCAAATCCAGCGAAACTCTGCAAGATCACGGCGAGGAGTAACACGAGGTAGATCACCTATGCGCTCCAATCCGTGTATTGCGAACCCTGCCTGAGACCTCGCGTGAGTAATGGTGACGATACGCGCCAGCAAAAGTGCCTGAACTAAGTGAGTAGCTTCTTCACGGCCAGAGCAATCTCGGCAGTGAATCCCGACCACAAGGGGATCGCGCCGAGCGAGATTTCCTTGCGCAAGTCATCGACCCTGCCACGATCGGAATAATAAGCAAAAGCATTAGTCAGGGAATCCCGCAAGGAATCCCCACTGCCGTCAATTAAGCGAGCCCCAGCACCCTCTAGGAGTTCAGCAGCTGGCTGCACCCCCCAATACAGCACGGGTGTTGACAGTTGCAGGGCCTCCAGTACTGGGATTCCGTAGCCTTCAATACCTACGGAAAGACAGACATCAGATTCGGCTACGAGTTGGCGGACCTGCGAATCGCTGGCGTCTTGCTTCCAAGTAACGGGGTAGCCGGCCGTGATTGCCGAATTCAGTGAGTTGTTTATTGCAGAGTCTGAAGCAGCTGCCCGCCCAATGAAAAGCAATTCAGCTATAACGCCCGAGTCGATTGCCGAACAAAAAGCCTCAACAATTTCCACCGGGTGCTTGCGCGCCTCCATGGTTCCCAACCGAACGAACCGAACAACAGAATCAAGTGTTGGATCACCGGCAACTTCACCGGCAACCTCACTTGGTTGAACGTGGTCGCCACCAGGGTGAGCAACGGTGCAGGGAAGTGCCCGATCCCGGCGCAACCTGTCCCAAATGCATTGCCGGGCAAACTCTGAAATACATACCACTGAATCGGCTTTCGCCAACGCATGAAAGTAACCGTTGACCTCTGCGGCGGTTCCTGGCCTAAACCGGTAGTTCGCAGGGGCGCTCAGCGGGAAGGTGTCGTAACCGATCATCAAGGTCGGCATGACTTCCGACATGAGTGCGAACCGATCAAGAACACTGGGCAGGTAGGTCACCTCGGGCAAGAACCACACGTGGCAGGAAGCCATCACCTGACTCAATCTCAGAACCGGAGCCTCAAATCCCAGGAGAGCGGCACGAACTTCAGCCACCACATTGCGATCATCGTCAGTTTGCTCAACAGGTGGGGCGAAAGGAATACTCAACAAATTGGCTGCTTGGGCAGCACTCAGTGCAACGAATTCACCGCGTGGACTATCTGGCAAAGGCGCAACAAAAACAGGTTCAACGTCACCAGCAGGCCAGGTGAGTGCAAGGTATTGCAATACTCGTTGAATCCCCGAACCATAAGGATCCTGCACGAATTGCTCCAGATCAATTCCTACCCGCATGTCAGTTCACCCCAACGATCGAGTTCAGGTAGGTCAAAAGTTGTTGGGCGTACAGCTCGGGAGTTTTCCCAGCCAAGTACGCGACTCGTTGCGCCTCAATCGCAACAAGATCCAGGTCAGCAGTGACTACTGACTCAATTGCCTCTGCAACTACGAGAGCACTCACATCTTCTGGAAGACGGTGGATGAACTCGGGAGCATCCACATCTATGGCAAGACCCGCACTGGCAACAGACGGAGTTCCAAACGCAGCAAGATCACTTAGCGGCCCACTCACACCAAGCAGAGGACTGATACGCAACTGAACCCCAAGATCCACAGCTAAGAGGTAATCTCGAAACTCATTCTCACTAACAAACCCTGTCACGGAAAAATCGTGGAGTCCCAAATGCTTGGCCTGTTTACCCAGGGTCTCCACAACGGACTGGGGCGCTGCGCCAACAAAATGCAATGACACTTTGTGACCCCAACTGGTCAACCAACCAGCAGCTTCTACAACGTGGTCGCTCATCTTGGTTCGGGTGTCAACGTAACCGAAAGACGCAATGTGAATGGA